>Ga0209361_1000040_pt1 | contig 171191 bp, 161 predicted proteins | sample SaaInlV_200m_DNA_3_FD_184657 | JGI IMG/M metagenome (GOLD analysis project Ga0209361, IMG submission 184657) | Marine microbial communities from expanding oxygen minimum zones in the Saanich Inlet - SI037_S4LV_200m_DNA (SPAdes) (version 2) | ecosystem: Environmental > Aquatic > Marine >... | reverse complement strand
ACCAGATCAGACCCCATAGTTCACTGGGTTACAAACCCCCAACACCGGCAACCTTCATCTCGCACACTTCACAACTTCAGTCTGCTGGTGTAACATAAGCACTGGTACAACTATTGGGGGCAGGTCAGCTGACGGAAGTTTTTCATTCTTGAACATACCAGCGGGAAATTATTGTGTAAGTGTAGATAAAGCCACTTCTATTATTTGTGATGGTTGGACAGCCAGCACGCCAAAACAATATGACATTAGTTTGTCACCAGGCGAAATGTTAAATCTCCTTTGGTTCGGATTTTATCCTAACTTACCCTGTATATATTAATTAGTATTGAACAAATCAAAGACCAGCCTAAATGTTTCAAGGGCTGGTCTTTTTTTGTTTAAGATTTATCTAAGCCCACTCTCTTTGAAAATTTCATCAACTCTTCAACGCGCTCAGAGATATCAGGGTGAGTAGAGAAAGTTTCAGATAAGTTTTCAGACAAACTGGCCTTGCGGCTTTTTAAATAGTTCACCATTGCATCAATTTCTGGCTCTTGGGGATTTGGTTTTCTTAATTCCAGAATGGCCAAAGCTTCCAGGGCGGCATCTAAACTGCCGCAGGTCAATAAGCCGATCCGATCCGCACTAAGTTCTTTCATTCGGCTATAACGGAGTAGTATAAATTGAAAGAAAAAGCTAAGAATTGTGCCTGCAAAGGCATTGTCAGCCTGATAAGCGATCACCGATAACCAACTATGACCCAAGCCAATATGCCCTAATTCATGCCCGATCACAAATTTTCTTTGTGCTTCCCCTCTGATCGCTTGCCAAAGTCCTTGATTAATAATGATGAAGTTCTTCCCGAAATCACTTGCCGAGGCATTAATATTTGAAGTGGGATGAAAATAGACATCCAAATCGGCGATTCCCCATTTTTGTCGAACTTTTTCAACAGTCTGCCAAATTTGAGGATTGGTGTTCGGGGAAACCTTATGTAGACGTTCCAAATTATTCTTGCCAGAAAATGCAAAATATCCCCAGGCGAAGGCCAAACCAAGAATAAAAAGACCGCATCCTAAAGTAACCGTCGCAAAGAATATTGAAATTATGATCGCAAGACCAAAAGTAACCAACATGGCTCTTTTTTCTTTAGGGTGTCGATATTTTTTCAATTTCAGCATCCTTTTGAGAGTATTTCATTAGAAATAGTTTATGTTTATCTTGATAATTATAACGCGCTGTTGTACAGATCAATAATAAAATGCATGGTATTATTTTGAAAATTTATGAGGAAATTTGAATGGATCAAGAAAACAGTATTTCAGAAAAAGAATTTATTAAAAGACTGGTCAACCTTTGCTTAAAAAGTGGGTTACAAAATATGCCCAAAAAACCAGTTGACCAACACGTGCTGTTTAAATCTGTAACATTATTATTCGATTCTTCAGGGTCATATTCGCAGAAAGAAGTGGACGAGAAACTCCAGTATTGGCTCCTTGCCATTAGTCAATTTAAAAAAATAGATCATGTCAGTTTACGAAGGTATTTAATAGACGCCACATATCTTGAAAGAAGCAGCGACGGAACGGCTTATACAATACCGCTAAATGGTCAGCGTCAAGTGAAATTTGAAGGGTCAATAAACGATTTGGATATTGAGCGGGTGCTAAGTGACAGCAAAGAAGAGATAGACAAGAAAAAACAAGCCTTTTTGTCGACAAATAAATCAAATTAATATGCGGTAATTTTCCCCAAAATTTAAAACCCTCAGCATTCCTCCTTGAGATATAATAATTCTAGGAGAAAACATGAACCGAAGTCCAGCCCCCATTGCATACTTACCCCTAATTATTGTCTTTTTGCTCTTTGGCGGGGGAGGTTTGATCATTTTATTGACTTCCTATGAACCAAATTTAGGCCCTCGATGGTTGTTCTTTTTCCTAATCGTAATCACTTTTACAGGTCTTGCCTTGCCTGTCTCAATCTTTCTAAATCAACGCTTCCCCACACATCCCCCTGCAAGTCCGAACACTGTAGTGCGAGAAGCACTAATTGCAGGAATTTTTGTTTCAACCCTCGCCTGGCTTACAAATGGTAGGGTCCTAAATTTTAGTCTTGCTTTAATTTTCTTTGTTGGCTTTACCGCAATTGAAATATCTTGGCGGGTTTGGGAACAGAGTAAATGGAGAAAACCATAACCGATGACCAAGGCAGATTTTAGCAAGATACCCTCCGTGGATGTATTGATCAGTTCTCCAAAATCTTCTAAATTAATTTCAATGTTTGGACGGCCTCTAGTTGTTGAAGCGATTCGACAATTATTAGAGGAAATTAGAGGACATGTAGAAGATCCGAATTTCCAATTGCCAACTCCGCCAATTATCCTAAAACAAGTGGAACAAAAATTGGAGAAATGGACTTCGGCAAAACTTCATCCCGTGATCAATGCAACTGGCGTGATTTTACACACCAATTTGGGGCGCTCGCCAATTAGCAAAGCAGCCAGTGAAGCTATGGCTGTGGTATCCCAAAGTTATTCCACTCTGGAATATGACATTCAAAAGGGAAAACGCGGCTCAAGGTATAGCCACTCAGAAGATCAATTGGTGAGACTTACTGGGGCTGAATCCGCCATGGTGGTCAATAATAATGCGGCTGCTCTGCTCTTGATCCTGTCTGCCTTAGCTCGTCGCCGCCGTGTTTTGATCTCTCGAACCCAATTAATTGAAATCGGGGGTGGGTTCCGAATTCCCGAGGTGATGAAGCAATCGGGGGCGATCCTAGAAGAGATTGGTAGCACAAATAAAGTGCATTTGAATGATTATCAAAAGGCAATTGATGAACTACCCATTGGTTTAGTTTTACGTGCTCATCGATCAAATTTTAAAATTATTGGTTTTTCCGCAGAACCCAACATGAAAGAAATTGCAGAAATTACTCACCAGGCTGGTCTGATATTAGTGGATGACCTTGGTTCTGGAACCTTCATTGACACCGCTCAATTTGGTCTTGAGCATGAAACAACCGTGCAAGAAGCTCTTGAGGCCGGGGCAGACTTAGTATGTTTCTCCGGGGATAAATTACTAGGTGGACCTCAAGCTGGCATAATTGTCGGAAAGAAAAAACTGATCGATAAACTAAAAAAACATCCCATGGCGCGTGCCATTCGGGCGGATAAGGCCGCATTAGCCGGTCTTTCAGCAACACTATTGCATTATCTAAAAGATGAAGCTAAATCCACCATACCAATTTGGCAAATGATATCCATGGATGTGGACTCAATCAATAAAAGAGTAAGGAATTGGATTAAAGTATTAAAAACAGGTGAACTTATCGAAGGCGATTCAGCGGTGGGAGGGGGTAGTTTACCCGGAGAACTTTTACCCACCTATCTTCTGTCCATTAAAGTTGAAAAACCCGAAAAAATAATGAAAAAATTACGTCAGCAAGAACCACCCATTATTGCCAGGGTTCAGGATGACAGAATTGTTTTTGATCCGAGAACTATTTTGGATCACCAGGAAAAGGACTTTTTAAGCAGTTTGCAAAAAGCCTTCGCATAATATTGAAAACCTTTCAAAAACGTGCATAACCGATCCCAATAATCAGGGTTACAATAGATACAAATTTTCACCTTAAAGATTTTGAGGTTTAATTAAATGACAGCTCAAGCAGATGCTCTAAGAGTATTAGAAGAAACCAGTAGAACTTTTTTCCTGCCCATTGTGCGCCTTCCCAAAGGACTGCAAGAAGCAGTTGCTTCTGCGTATCTTTGCCTTAGAGCTATCGATGAAGTTGAAGATCACCCCACATTGGAAAGATCGATCAAAGCCAAGGTTTTACAGGGTATGGGCTTACTTCTTCAATCGCAAACCTCTGTAGAAAATTTTTCCCTTGATTCGTTCACTGAGTTTTTTGCAAGTTTCGATGTTGATCTTCCAGAAGTGACGACGCGAGTGGGGGAGTGGGCATGCTATGCCCCAAAATTTATCGCACCCCGAATTTGGGAGGCCACTGCTGGCATGGCAGATCGCATGGCTCATTGGGCCATGACAAGTTTCCGTGTGGATGATAAATCTGATTTAGATCGCTACACTTATGGGGTCGCTGGAGCAGTTGGCCTCATGCTTTGTGATATTTGGGGATGGTTTGAAAAGGTCCAGATCCACCGAAGCCATGGAATCCAATTTGGAAGAGGCTTACAGTTAGTAAATATTTTACGCAATAGACAAGAGGATATGGAACGGGGTGTAGACTTTTATCCAGAAGGTTGGTCCGACGATCAAATGTTTGATTATGCTCGTGAAAACTTGGATGGTTTTGACGAATACGCTCAAACCCTACCCAAGAACAGTTTTATGAGTTTTGTGAGCATTCCAAGGGCATTAGCTTATGCTACTTTGGAGGCATTGGTAAATGGGAAGGAAAAACTAAGTCGAAATGAAGTAGTGGATATCGTTCAAAAACTTGAAGTTCAACCCTAAGGCTAAAAAATTAAGTTAAAATTTAGTAATTCAATACAGCGAGTTTCAAAATCCGCTGTATTTTTTTATCGTTTGAGGGTATCTAAATGAAAACGGTTTATGATGTAATTATTGTCGGAGCAGGCCCCGGAGGATCTGCGGCTGCATATTATCTAAACCAAGCGGGATTGGATGTACTTCTTTTGGATAAGTCAGAATTCCCACGAGACAAAACTTGTGGGGATGGCTTAACACCTAGAGCTTTGCATGTCTTATCTGATATGGGGGTTTTAGAACATGTGGAGCAAATCGGGTTCAATATTAAGGGAATTGAGATTCACGGTCGTAAGGGGAATAGAATAATCGCACCCATTCCAACTCATGAAACATACCCAGATCATTTAGTAATTGCTCCCAGATTGAAGCTAGATCATTTGTTGTTGGAAAAGGCAATCAGTAAAAAAATTGAATTTCAAAGTTCAGTACGGGTTACTGGAATTGAAAATAAAAACGATAAGGTGGTTGTTCGATCGAGTTTAAAAGGGGTAAAGATCGAATATTGGTCTCGTCTAGTCATCGTCGCGGTAGGGGCAAATATCAACCTACTGCAAAAAATTGGTGTATTAAAAGTTCAACCTGAAATGATATTGGCTGCTCGAGGATATTATGAGGGTTTAGAAGGTCTTTCTGATCGGATCGAAGCTCATTTTGAAGATGTGCCCCTCCCTGGTTACGGATGGGTATTTCCCATTTCTAAAACCTCAGCAAATATTGGACTCGGTTATTGGAAGAGTCGATTCCCTTGGAAAAAGCCGCCTTCCTCCGCCAGAACAGCAATGAAAGACTGGTTATCAAAAAGCGGACACCTGTCCAGGATGATGAAAAATTCTTCCTCGATAGGGCAGATAAAAGGATACCCACTTCGGGTAGATTTCCAATCTGCACCCACCCAATTGGGGCGGATACTATTAGTAGGGGAGGCGGCTGGCCTGGTCAGTCCTTTAACCGGAGAGGGAATTGATTTTGCTCTCGAATCTTCCAAACTAGCCGCAGCATATATTGTAGAAATGTTTGAGAAAGGTGATTTTTCGAACGAGGAAATTAGGGGATATGATTCTATGTTGCGAAAGCATTTTCAAAAATTATTTATATTTTTGGCCAGAATTCGCCAAATCTATGTGAACCCCACCCTGATGAATAAATATATTCTTGCAACAAAGAGGTACCCAGAATTAAAAGATTTATTGATCCGGGTTTTATTAAGCCAAGCGGAGGCTTCTGAATTAGTCAATTTTTCCGTGATTCGAAAAATAGTGTTTGGAATTTAAATCTTAGATCTCGGTCAAAGGCCAGGTGGGCATTGCATCCATTGCCAGATCAGATACATGTCCGTGGATAAAACGATAATAGCCCGCAGCTGCGATCATTGCAGCGTTATCTGTGCAGTATTTCAATGGGGGAATATGTACTCGTCCTGGTGCCCCCACTGTAATTTTCTCTCGTAATAACTCATTCGCAGACACACCCCCGGCGACCACGATCTCTTTCGCTTGAAATTCTTGAGCAGCAGAGCGGGTTTTATTTACTAATACATCAACAACTGCTTGTTGAAAGCTTGCCGCAAGATCTTTTAACGGTAGATCAACGTCTTCGTCATTTTCACTCTCGCCCAACTCAGCACGCAATTCTCGTACCTTAGTCAAAACCGAGGTCTTTACCCCACTAAAAGAAAAATCCCAAGTTCCCTTCATCATCGCACGGGGGAAACGAAAGGCATTAATATCTCCACCATTTGCTGTTAATTGGACGGCGGGTCCACCGGGATAACCAATATCTAGTAGCCGGGCAACCTTGTCAAAAGCTTCTCCGGCAGCATCATCCAATGTGCCACCCAGTCTCTCGTATTGCAAATGATCTCTAATTAAAATCAACTCGGTATGTCCCCCACTTACAATTAATGCCAAGACTGGAAATTCTGGTGGGGCCTCTTGTTCGTCGATTGAGTCTGCTGGGTCAATCCATGCAGAATACAAATGACCTTCTAGATGATTCACCCCCACGATTGGTTTTCCACTTCCAAGAGCCATTCCTTTTGCCATATTGAGCCCCACCACGAGGGATCCAGCTAAGCCAGGCCCCCGAGTTACTGCTATTGCATCTATATCATCTAAGCCAACATGTGCTTGGGCTAGAGCCTCTTCCACTACTGTATACACTGTTTTGATATGCTGTCTGGAAGCTACTTCTGGGAAAACACCCCCATATTTAGCATGAATTTCTTCTTGCGATGCAACTACATTAGAGAGCACCATCCTTCCATCATCTACCACCGAGGCAGCAGTTTCATCGCAGGAAGACTCGATTCCTAAAATTCTGGCAGGGGGGAATTTCTGCTCGTTCATAATATTATTTTACCCGATAGTGGTTCACAAGACCTAAGTTTTTTAGAAGGAGTGAGTAAGCAAATTTTTGGATTTATATAAAAATGGATGTAATGGAACTAATTGAAAAGAGCTGAAGATTGATTCGCTCTTCAGCTCAATAAAAAAAACGATTATATTTGCAACTCGCAATTTTATTTAATAGATTTTTGTAAAACCTTATATTCAGGATCAGAAACGATCCTCCCGTTGCGCACTGTAGCGCCAATGATCATTCCAGCACTGATTAATACCAAATTTTTGATAATATATTGACCTTCAAGAGTTAGGCCATATGGAAATTGGGTGAATACTAGTTCAGGAAAAAATGCGATGGGCGTCACAGTCCCGATCATTTGAAGAATAAGTAAAAGGAGAGTGCCCCTTAGGAAAATTCCAAAAATCAATCCGATACCGATCACACATTCCCAAATTGCCAAGAGGATGATCGAAACAGATGGGGTGATTAATCCAAATGTTAGTATCTCGATCGTACCTGTTGCCAGATCTTGGGCGGGGCTTAATCCGGGGAAAAATTTTAATATACCAAACCAGAAAAATATTATTCCCAAACTAATTCGAAGAATTTGGACGCCATATTTTGCAAGCCAAGTTGTGATTTGGACATCAACCCGATCATAAAATTCGATACTTCTCTGCATGTTTTTACCTCTTTCATTTATAAAACACTAAAAATAATTTTTTAGACGAAAATAATGTGAAATAATTCTCAAAGATTATTTTACCCCAATTGCGGACTTTTTTTCTATATTTATTATTAGAAAACATTGGCTTAGTGTATTAGAAATTATGCTATGATTGCCCTGAATATGAATAGAACCCTTCAATCTGAATCGATATTACCAAATGTAAAGATGTTGCATAATCGGATAAAAGAACGTTTTCCGGAACGGAATTTATCCCGAATTGGCAATGAATTATATATTGCGGCTTTTGAAGCACAAGAGCAGGCTCGTTTGATCTCAAAGCCAAATATTTTGTTGCGGGTGGGTATTTTTATTTTGGTAAGTTTGATTATCATATTAAGTATTTCTGCTTTATTCAACGTGGATATTTCGATCCAAGACTTCGGTTTCATGGACCTAGTTACATTATTCGAATCCCTGATTAATGACTTGATTTTTGTCGGGGCAGGGATATTCTTTTTAGTTAGCATTGAAAATAGAATAAAGAGAAAACAAACTCTTGAAAAATTAAACGAATTGCGTGTGATGGCGCATATTATCGACATGCATCAACTAACAAAAGAACCTGAAACCGTTTTGAGGAGGGGATTAGACACCAAGTCTTCTCCCGAAAGAAATTTGTCGATGTTTGAATTATCTCGTTACCTCGACTATTGTAGCGAGATGTTATCTTTAATTGGAAAAAGCTCAGTTATCTATGTACAAAACTTTGATGATCAAGTTGCCCTAGCTACGGTAAATGAGATTGAAGCGCTAACTTCTGGTTTATCACGTAAAATTTGGCAGAAGATTATGATTATTCATCAACTCGAAGAATCGCGAAGAATTGATGAAATCCCAAAAAATATAGTCTGCGAATTGCCCCCAAATAATTCCCTAATATGCTTAAATCTTTTTCGTTTTAAATGACTTTAATCGATAGGCGATCGTAATGCCAAAATATAAGAAGATCGTGATTGCATTCAACATGCCACCCCATTGTCTTATTTGCTGGTTATCTAGAATAATATCTCCAAGGATACGGACTACAAGGGAAAGATGTAATAGTACTAGGGGAAGATATAAGATGGGTTTGAAAATGATCTCCGAAGTATTGATAATGGAAGGGAGGATTATCGGTGCATGAGCAAAGATCATTGACATCACAAATCCTAAGAAAATTGAATGTAAATATGCATCATATACCGGACCAGCAAACAAAACCACATTGGTTAATCCGATTAATCCCCCGATAAATAGCCAAACGTATCCCGATAAAAGGCTGATGGCGATAAATTTTGGTAAACCGTCCTGCCGAATTGTCTTCCTCGCTATATCATTTTGGAATAACCAAATTGCCAAAAGTATCATGCCAGAACTCGCAATCTTTTGCCCTATTGAAATATTGATTAAGGAGACGATTGCTCCCAGAAAAAAAATGGTGATTGTAATGACAAATAAACGCTTTACATTTTTATTTAATTTCATCAATCGGCCCAATTCGAGGCGTTCCCCGGCAATGGTTAGAATCAAAAATCCCATCCACCAAGTAATAAATTGATATATCGATAACCCAAAACCCCAAAGTAGATTGCCCACCAACAAACTAATTCCACCCAGAGCCATCGTAATCGTATAATTGATGAAATGAATTTTTAGGATGACGAAGAACATGAGCGTCATGATCGCACTGCCGATTAATATGAGCAAAAATCCGATCTGGTTGTCATGCTGGTTGATAATGAGAATCGCACCGATCGCACTTGACAGCGGCCCTAAATATCCCCATTTTTTTTGTAATGCAACGGCTCTTTCTAATCCGATCAATGTGCCCAGAAACCCAGGAATCATTAAATAACCATGACTAATTAATATAGATGGTTTAAATAATCCTATTTGCCAGTTCATTCGCATCAACCCCGCCCATACACCTGAGAACAATATTACAAAAGAAGCTAGCAAAAGGGGAATTCGGAACCTCGTTGTAGATTTCATATAAATCCTTTGGAATTAGAAGTATTAATAGATATAGTTTATCCTAATTTCATAAATATTTGAATTCGATCAATTTGCTATTGGAGAATGAAACCATATAGTATTATTGGTGAAATAATTTTTGTCTGTAATTGGTCAATATTGACCGTGATTGGAGTGATCTATGAAATTTAACAGCTGGCTGGAATGTGAACGTGGATGTGGGAGCAGATATTCAATCTACGATATTATTTATCAATGCAAAGAATGCGGGGGTTTGCTTGATGTCCATCATGATCTTGATGCACTGAGAAAAAAATCATCAAAGGAATGGAAAAATATTTTTGAATCCCGTAGGGCAACCAACCAATGGCCCTATGGCAGTGGAGTCTGGGGCAAAAAAGAATGGGTTAGCCCTCAAATTGATGATGAAAGCGTTGCCTCCTTTTTTGAAGGATGGACAAATTGTTTTTGGGCAAAAAGACTTGGTCAAGAAATCGAACTACATGATCTATGGCTCAAATTAAGCGGAAATAGTCATACTGGATCATTTAAAGATCTAGGAATGACAGTACTCGTATCTGTCGTTCAACAAATGATTGCCGATGGAAAAAAAATCAAGGCAATTGCGTGTGCCTCCACCGGAGACACATCCGCTGCATTATCTGCATATGCTGCTTATGCGGGGATCCGTGCAGTCATCTTATTACCCAAAAATAAGGTTTCAAATGCGCAATTAATTCAGCCCATATCCAATGGGGCACAAGTATTTTCCTTAAATACCGATTTTGATGGATGTATGAAGATCGTTCAGGAATTATCGAAAGATCCTGAAATCTATTTAGCAAATTCGATGAATTCCTTACGCATGGAAGGGCAAAAAACTGTTGGCATAGAGATCGTTCAACAATTTGATTGGCAGGTTCCTGATTGGATCGTATTACCCGCAGGCAATTTAGGAAATGTGAGCGCTCTGGGAAAGGGGTTAAGTATGATGAAAGAGTTGGGATTGATTGATAAACTCCCTAGAATTGTTTGTGCACAAGCAGAAATGGCCAATCCATTTTATTTGAGCTACAAAAATAATTTTAAGTCAAAACAAACTATGAAAGCACAAAATACTTTGGCAAGCGCCATCCAAATTGGTGATCCAGTGAGTTATGAGCGCGCCGTGAAAGTGATGAAAACCTTTGATGGCATTGTGGAACAGGTGAGTGAAGAGGAACTCAAAGATGCTTCCGCTCGGGCAGATCAAACCGGATTATATACCTGCCCCCAAACCGCAGTGGCTCTGGGGGTGCTCTTTAGGCTTCGGGAGAACAACACAATTCAGCGAAGTGACCGCGTGGTGGTGATATCCACCGCGCATGGCTTGAAATTTTCAAAGTTTAAAAATGATTATCATTCAGAATCCAAAGATATATTTCATCGTTATGCCAATACCCCCATTGAAATTGAACCCGACATTGAATTAATAAAAAATTCGATCAACTCGATGACATAAAAAAAAAGGGATGAGAAGCTCTCATCCCTTTTTTAATAATAAATTTTCTTGGTTTATCGACTATGCTTCCTCTATCGGAATCACCAGATCATAAGGATAGTCGGTCAGTAATTCAATAGTTCCCTCCTGATTTACATAAACTGTATCCTCAATTCGGGAACCCATCCCCTTAGATGGATAATATAGACCAGGTTCGATCGTCACCGCAACACCTGTTTTGAAAAACGCTTTCTCATCTCTAGCGCCCGGTGCTTCGTGAATTCTTAACCCTAAACCATGTCCTAAACTGTGTACATAACCCTCAGTGATCATTGGGTTTTGCCGGATCGTTTCGTGTCCTAAATCTTCAAACATCTGGCAGGTGAGCGCCTGCATGGGGGCGAAGGGAGCGTTTAATTCTAGCCCTTCCATGATGTTGTCAAAAACTTTGCGCACATCGTCATATAGTTTTTGTTCCGCTTCGGGGGCATAACCCAAACACCAAGTTCGGGTGAAATCAGAATGGTACCCACCCCCGGCTTGCTGAAGGAAAATGTCAAAAACGATCGTTTTTCCTAATTCCAATTTATCTGTTGGGTTTCCTCCATTATGGGGAACCCCAGAATCGGCCCCAATTGCAAATATTGTGCCGTGTGGATTTTCTACGTCTAATTCTGCAGCCCATAAATTGATCTTGCTTTTTACATCTCCAATTGTGAGAGGGGTTCCATCTGTTTTAACGACTACGCCGTCTTTGGACTTATGACTTTGTATAAATTTTTGAACTCGACCCACGATCTCAGTCGTCACCTTCCCCATATGACGGAGATGCTTTGCTTCATCCTCATCCTTTGTTTCCATTGCTTGGGACAACACTGAGTGGCCCATTTCTCCAATAATTTCGATATCAGGTAGGATTGCCTTGAGTTCATTAAAAATTCGGTACGCTTGTCCTGCTTCCTGTAAACCATAAATAGATAACTTCCCAGAAGTTAAACTAATATCAGAGAACATTTTCTTATATCTTAATGCTGTTGCCTTTGCCGGATCGTTATCTACCTCTTTCATGAGCTCACTTAACCGATATTCGGCAAGATTCTTGATCTCAATTCCTGATCGAGCGGCTTCTTCCCGTTCCATTGGATTGCAGAATAAGACAGGTTCTTCTCCCCGTTTTTTAATGAGGTCACCATGCCCTATATGTACATTTCCAGTGAAATATTGCATCGGTGGGTTATGCCCAGCGGGTCCTGTAATTAGCAGCGCATCAATTTGATGTTTTTCCATTAAGGCATCAATATCTTTTTTCATCATTTCTCCCAAAGTTTTCTTATATGTTTTATCCTTGAAAACTTATTATAACCGTTCCTTTGTGCATCCTTAATAATTATATTTTAAAATTTCCCCCCTAAAAAGAGCAAATTATTAACCCTTGACATAGGATTAACTTGGTGCTATTATGCATCTAATACTAGTTGTAAGTTGATAATAGAGCTAATCAAATCATAGTTAATGCTTCACAGTATGGACTAGGAGATAAAAGAAGGAAAATAAAAGGTAGGTAATATGACTGAAATAAATGTACTAAACAAAAAATTTCAAAAAGAGATCAATTCAGGTGTAACCAGCTTAGTTCTTCTAAGTGTCATGGCACAAGCTGAAGAACCCCTATATGGGTACCAAATTGCTAAACAACTGAGCAACGATGAGCAGAATGCACCGGCAATGAAACAGGGAGCCTTATACCCTGTATTGCGGTCTTTGGAGAAGGGGAGTTTGCTAAAAAGCATGGTCGAACCCTCTGCTTCTGGTCCGCCGCGCAGATATTATTCAATCACTTCCAATGGACGAAAGATCCTCACCGAATGGATCAAGCTTTGGGAGAAAACAAAGAGTTTCGTAGATAACACCCTTGGAGGAGAATAAAATGAGTAAGTTAATTAAGCAATATTTAACTTTACTAAAAAGAGAACTAACTGGAACCGATCGTGCCACGATTCAAGATGCCCAATCAGATGCAGAAGAACATTTAAATATGGCTCTTCAATCAGAATTGGAGAAATATCCTGACAAATCCCCAGAAGATTTGTTGCCAAAGATCATAGAGGAATATGGTTCCCCAGAAGAAACTGCTGCGGCGTATACTCAGATCGAAGCCCGAATTCGGCCTGCCCTTTCTTACTCGAATCAAACAGGGGGCGGGGGTTTCTCCCGCTTCTTTGGAATTTTCGCAGACCCTAAGGCCTGGGGTGCATTAGTTTATATGTTGATATCCCTCGTTACCGGACCCCTTTACTTCACATGGGCAGTAGCAGGTCTTTCCACATCCTTCGCGTTTGCATTATTTATTTTTGGCTTACCAGTAGCTGTGATATTTATGTTTTCCGTAAAAGGAATCAGCTTGCTTGAAGGCCGCATTGTTGAAGGCTTACTCGGCGTCAGGATGCCTCGCCGACAGGTGTTTTTCCCTCAAGGATTAAATTGGAAAGAAAGGATCAAAGTTCTTTTCAAAGACAAAAGTATCTGGATGGCAATATTGTATATGGTCCTAATGCTCCCACTAGGGGTGATCTATTTTACCCTGTCGTTTTCATTGAATATTATTAGCATTGCATTAATGATCACACCTTTCCTTCAAGAAATATTAAATATCCCCTTAATAACTTTTAGTGGAGCGAGCTATTTCTTGCCCAACTGGTTGCTGCCCGCCGTGATGATTATAGGGTTGTTGTTACTCACCGGGAGTATGCATTTAGCAAAATTGTTGGGCGGTTGGCACGGTAAATTGGCAAAATTCTTTTTAGTGGCTGAGTAAAATTATTGATTGATAAAAAAATGAGGAGCAAATAGCTCCTCATTTTTTTATCCATACAGCTAATATTTCTTCTTCTGTGATCGGCCCCTCTCTAAGTATTATGGGTTCATTTCCCCGCACATCTACAACAGTAGAGGGGCTTCCTCCTGGTGTTTCTCCCCCGTCAATGATGAGATCAATCTTTCCATCAAGTTGGTCTAAAACAGATTTCGCATTCATCGTGTTTTTGCCACCCGAAAGATTTGCAGAGGTTACAGCTAAAGGGCCAGACATTTTCATTAGTTCAATTGCAAATGGATGATCTGGAATCCGCACCCCGATTGTCGGCAGGGGGGAAAGAATATCTGGTAAATTAGGATTTCTTGGCACAATTAGGGTGAGTGCTCCCGGCCAGAACGCATTGGCCAAACGCAATGCCTTTTCACTAGCGTGCTCTGCAACCAATTCTAAATCTTTATCCTGCCCTATTAATACCGCAATCGCTTGTTTTTCGTCGCGGTCCTTAATCACAAAAAGTTTTTTGATTACCTCTGATTCAGAAGTTAAGGTGGCAAGACCATAAACCGTGTCTGTAGGAAAGGCAACCGTTCCATTTTCCTTCAATACTTCCATTGCTATGGCGATCGCATCAGGATCTTCAGAATTGATAATCTTTGTATTCATTGAATCAAATAATAACCTAAGTTTGTATCTCAACCAACCTGTCATGTCCCGCAAGATCAGGATGAATAGTAATTTTGGCCTGGGGAAAGTATGATTTAGCCATATCTATTACTTTTTTCCCCTGGCGATATTCGATCTCTAATAAGATTATTCCGCCTGGATTTAGATAATGAACGGATTGTTCAAGTAGTTTACGAATCAGATCTAACCCATCATCACCACCGTCCAGAGCCAAAGTGGGTTCAGTTTTATATACAGCCAATTCTTTTAGGGTCTCAGTGGGAATATAGGGCAAATTGGCAGTGATCAGATCAAATTTAATTTCAATGCCTTTTAGTAAATCATTTTGAATTAAATTGATTCGCTCAGTGAGATCATGCCATTCAATATTTTTCTTGGCGATTTTAATTGCCTCCCCTGAAATATCTATTGCAGTGACCTCTATGTCATCAATATTCTTAGCAATGCAAATCGGAATAATTCCGGAACCAGTGCCTGCATCAGCGACATGGCTAACTTTGTTTTTTCCTTTCAACCAATTGATCGCCTTTTCGACAAGCAGCTCAGTTTCTGGTCGAGGAATTAGCACTTCAGGGGAAATTCTGAATGGAAGGCCATAGAATTCCCATTCTCCTAAAACATAGGGAAGGGGCTCGCCATTTTTTAATCGGGAAAGGGCTTCCTCAAATCGGTCAATTTGTTCGAACGATAGGAAATCTTCATAATGCGCAACCACCCATGCCCTATTTCCCCCCGTTATATACGCCAGCAATACATGTGCATCGAGACTAGATGTCTCTGAAACGACAGCTAAGATTTTTTTTGCTTCGGTTAATGCAGATAAAACAGTAAAGGAATTAGGTTTAGTCATCCAACCCAGCAGCTGCCAGACGCACAGCTTCGTGGTGTGTAGCCAACTCGTCTAATAGACTATCTATATCCCCATCCATCACAGCGGGCAAATTATGGGCGGTATAGTGGACTCGGTGGTCAGTCAAACGAGATTGTGGATAATTATACGTCCGGATCTTCTCTGACCTGTCCCCAGACCCAATTTGTGATTTTCGGTCAGCAGCTACTTCAGCCTGTTGTTTTTGAATTTCAAGGTCATAAAGACGTGCTCGCATGATCGACATTGCCCGCAATCGGTTTTGAAGTTGTGAGCGCTCATCTTGGCATTGCACGACCATACCAGAAGGAATATGAGTCAGCCGCACTGCTGTTGAGTTTTTTTGTACCGATTGACCACCTGCACCCGCAGACTTATACACATCCATTTTTATATCGCTTTCCGGAATATCAATTTCGACATCCTCAATTTCAGCCATCATTGCCACCGTGGCAGTTGAAGTATGAATACGTCCTTGCGATTCTGTTGCGGGCACACGTTGCACTCGATGTACTCCCGTCTCATGTTTAAGCCTTGAAAAAGCACCTTTCCCTATGATCTGGAAGGTTGCTTCTTTTACTCCTCCCACACCAGTTTCATGCATCGATATCATTTCTGTATCCCACCGTTTTCGTTCGGCGAAACGAATGTACATCCGATACAAATCTGCAGCAAAGATACCCGCCTCATCTCCACCCGCGCCAGCGCGAATTTCAACGATCACATTCTTATCATCCCTAGGATCTTTCGGTAGGAGCATTCCTTTTATTTGGTCTTCTATAGGTTCGAGCTTTGGTTCTAGTTCCGCTAACTCCATCTCTGCCAATTCAATCAGCTCAGAGTCATCTCCATTGATCATTGCTTTTGCATCCTCGATCCCTTCAATTATTTGGCGATATTCTTTTGCCTTGAGAATTAGGGGTTCGATATCAGCTCGCTCTTTTCCTAGTTCGGTAGCGCGTTTATAGTCATCCCCAACTTCCATTAATTCATCATTTATTTCGGCATATCGCTTTTCAATGCCTTTTAATTTATCTAGCATTTCATCTCTTTTTGTCCTGGAATTTAACAGGAAAATTATAACATGGAGATTTTATGAAAGCATTTAAAAAAATTATATTGCATCAATGATAATTCAGTAATAATTAGAACGATCACCGTGAAAAACAAGGTGGTTGGCAGCATTTTAAGTTATTTCTTGTTTGATGAGCTCCAAATTAGTTATTGGATAGGAAGGACCTACTGGGGTAGGGGGGGCGCCACTAAAGCCATTGAGCTGTTTTTGCAAATGCAAACACACCGTCCAATTTTTGCCAGAGCAGTAATAGATAATTTTAGGTCAATCAGAGTATTAGAGAAATCCAGATTTATAAAAATTGGGCAAGAGTTATACTTTTCAAATGCAAGGGGCAAAGGGATCGAAGAAGTAATATATAAGCTTAACGATGATTTTAGATAAATATAAAAAAAGACCCCAGCATAAGTGCTAGAGTCTTTTTTATACTAAGACTGAATGAAATTATTCTGTTTCCTCTTTGGGATCTAAAAGAACGATCAAGGCCAGCATCCCCATATTTACAAAGTTCAACGGAGCCATAAATGGCGCGCCTCTCAAAAACCGTTCCTGCACAAATTGAAAGTCAGAAGTTAGGTCTGTTTGAATATGAAGTGCTGTCCCAATTAAACCAGTAAGCATCATCAAGGTCATTGCTACAAAATAGGTTTTTACATCATTTTCATTGATCTCATCGGCCACGCCAAGCACCACCGCCACCACTACAGCAAATATGCCCACCACCGTGGGAAGCCAAAGCCAAGGATTTTCAAATCCAGTGCGTGCATGATCAAAAACCGAACTGACCAACATCGCCAACATGCCCAATGCAACCAAGAACAAATAGCCTCTCGTTTTAGAAAACGGCATTTGCAGGGTTTTATTTCCCCACAATTTAAGTTTTCCACTACCTGCTGGAGCTTCAATGAAAGCAGCACTTAATCCATATATGCCTAACCCAGCAAAAGTAATCGGGCCAAACAATGGGGGAGCCCAAATGGCCAAGTCGATACTAAACATTTGGGCGAATCCAGCATCCAATAAAAATGCTCTTCGGATGTGGAAATAACTTCCAAGGACACCAACCAGAATACTAGAGACAAACACCAAAGTTGCGATGGAAGTAGCCAATTCTCGACGACGGATTGCGATTGCACCTGAAATCAACAATAGGATTCCAGCAATGGGTCCAAAAATGATCGGAATCCACTCGTAAGGCACAATCGTTCTGCTGATGCTGTGGGCGAGGAAGATATCCACGCCCACTATGATCTCGTTTATTGCGACCATTACGAGGACAAGCTGATCCCTACTAAGGGGTAGCTTGATCTCTTTTAATTTTGGGAAAATAGTTGCGAGATGATACATTTTTACGGCTCTATTCCAGCTTCTTCTAATTTGTCATGTACCATTTCTTTCAATTCAGCTAGCTCACGAAGCACTTCATAAGCTCCATGCCATTGGGTGTAATCAGGTCCTTGCATCCATCCACCAAATTTTGCGGTTCTCCCCCAATGATGCCATAGGTCAAAGAAGACAAAATCGATCGGTTCATCAAACGGGTCAGCTGTTAACAACCCATTGTCTTGAAGAGGCTTAATGATCTCTCGGCTTTCCAATACCCAAGCGTTGACTGCCTCAACCAGGGCATCTCCATCAGTATAGAAATCATCAATAAAATCACTATTATGGCATTCGCCACAAACTTGTTGCATCCGACCCGCATTTTCATTGTATCCAGGTCTTCGTTCACTAACCGGCATGAACAAGAACCAGGTCAATCGGTCACCGGAATCATGTGTGGTCGCTGTTCCGCCAAATCCACTGAAGTGACATGTTGCACATGTGGGGGCAGGGAAATCCTCTGAAGTTAAGGTGCCAGGGTCAGCATCCCAATTCCAGTCATCACTACCTACAGCATAGGAAATGCCATGGGGAGATTCTTGATAGATCTCAAATTGTGGATGGTCCGGACCAATATGGCAGGCACTACAAGTTTCAGGCTTTCGTACTTGCTCTAGGCTGAACTCGTGACGAAGGTGACATTGTTGACACTCACCAACTGAACCATCCTCGGCCGGTTTACCAATATTATGGCAACCTTCACACGCAAAGCGAGTAACCGCGGGTCCTTCCAAATGGTAGATCGCATTTCTTGCTCGATCTGGGTCGGGTTGCCCCTCAGTCACTTCCTGATACATCGCCATCAGATCTTCGTCCAATACTTCTGCACCTACCATTGCAACGTATGCTGGTAAAGCATGTCGGCTAGCATAATATTGATTAACTTCATTCTCATGGCAGCTCTGGCACATTGCGGTTGTAGGGCTTTGTAAAACGTATGTGCCCTCATGCTCAATGCCGCCAGGATAGTCCCTTTCAACTTCATGGCAATCTTCACATGTTACATCTGCTGCGGCCATTGTGCTGTGACCGTACTGTTGAATAATTCCTGGGGTGGTTCTATCATGGCAAACCACACAATCATTCTTGCTGTTTGCCAATGCATTCACCGGTCCCTCTTCAGCTTCAACTCTAGAAGACCCGATGGATAGGCTAACCAAAGCGAAGCCAATAACAACTACTATGGCTATCAATCCGATCATTAATGCTCTAGAGTTTATTCCTTTTTTTCCCGTCATATTTTCTTTCTCCTCAAATAATTATAAATATTGTGAATATTATCAGATTACAATATGTAAAAAATTCATTTTTAAAAACTTATTTCTATAAAAACGACCCCTCTAAATTGTTTCCTAAAAATTTGCTAGTTTTCCCCATCCATGGATATCGGGACCAATATTTCAATTTCTCCGGCGATTGCAAAATGGAGAACTGCTCGTATCTGATTATTTTCCATTAATCCATTATCTAACCCGATCACCATTACATGCAAACCACCAGGCTCAAAATTAACAATAGAATTTGCTGGAATTTCAACATTTTCCTGCTTCATCATTTTCATGATATCTTGATCCGTCTCGCTATCATGGGACATCATGGTCATATGCAATTCAACTGCTTTTGCATTAATTGAGACGGAGACTTTTTCCAGACTGTCTTGTTCGCCAGCTTCATTATTGACTTGAAAATAGATCGCAGTGTTTCCACCAGAAATTCCAGGGCGCGCCCATGCATTTTCAACTGAAAGGGTTTCCTGAGAAGAACAAGCGGATACAAAAACAACTACAATAATAGGGATTATTAGTTTTTTAAACATATGTGAATTATAACTCAAACAAAATTAATTGCCTAATCGGAATTTTTAAAGTAAAGTTTAAATAATATTTACAGTGCTGCCAGTTTCTGACTTTTCAACTTCAATTCTTGTGGGAAAGGCATCTTTAAGAGAATCTATGTGGGTGATCACTAAGATTTTTTCAAAGTCTTCTTTTACCAAATTGATTGCCTGGATCAACCTCTGTCGCCCTATTTCGTCCTGGCTTCCAAATCCCTCATCAATCACCAGGGTTTGCAATCGGGCACCTGCCCGTTGTGCCAAGACTTCAGAAAGGGCTAATCGGATCGCAAAATTTATCCTAAAGGCCTCTCCCCCAGAATACATTTCATAATCCCTTTGTCCGGCAATATCACTAATGATGATGTCCAGCGTTTCCCTTAAATCCTCCCTGGATTTATCTTTATATGCCGTTTGGGTTGAAAAATTGATCGACATACTTCCTCCGCTCAATCGCTCAAGGATTTCATTTGCTTTCACCTCGATCTGTGGCAGGGCTTGCTCAATCAACATTGCTGGGACACCGTCCTTGCCAAAAGCGCGCTCCAAAGATTTATGTTGAGCCACTTTTTGAGCCAAATATTCACGGCTAACAGCCAATTCTGCAGTTCTTTTCTTCAAGCTGTCTAATACATTGACTTCCTGCTGCGCAGCCCCTACTTCTAACCGTATTCTATTCTCATCTTCTTGCAGACTTAACATTTGATTCTCTGCTTCAAAAATATCGGGTGATTCGGTAATCGCAACAGCAAGGTTCGCTGCTGCTTTTTCAAATTCCGTTTCTTGTATGCCCAGATCTTTACCTTGGGAAACTAAGTTTTCCTCAAGTTCTTTGATCTCCCTTTCTAAAGGTGCAAGGGTTGCCCTAGCATGCTCTAGTTTTCTAAGTTCTACATCCGAGCTACGTAACGCCAACTCGCGTTTTCGTTCAGCATCATGGGCATCTACCTGATACCCTATATTTTTTAAGTCCTCATCGATCTTTGCCAATGTTTTTCTGGTTTTTAGGGCGAAATCTTCGGTCTTCAGTTTTCCCTCAATTTCAATTAGTTTTTTTGCGCCCTCTGTTTCCCAAAGTTTTTGTTCTTCCAGAATAGTGTTTTCTTGATTGATGATTTGATCCAATCTCCGAGTAAGGTTTCGGTTATTTTCATCTATAGTCATTAATTTGCTAACTTTACCTTCTAGAGCATTTACCTTTTCATCTGCCTTAGCCAGTAAATCCACGTTAGCTCGATATTTATCCCCTTTAATTTTTCCATCTTCAGATAATTCTTCAATCAGGTTATTTCTCTCATCTTCGTTTAATGCTTGACCACATAACGGGCAAACTGCCCCTTCAGTTGAAGTAAGTTGGTCAATTCGAGATTTTAGAGTGTCCATTTCTTCGCGCAAAACCGGATTTTCCGCTTTTGCCCCAGCCTGTTCTTTTAATGCCTCTTTCAAATCTAATTCTAGGGCTTTCCTCTCCTTGAGTTGAAGATCAATTTCTTTCAAGGATTTTTCTAGATCTTTCTTTTCCTTCTCATCGGTTTTTAGCTTTTCTGCTCCGGATACGATCTTTTTTTCTTGTTGAAGATACTGATCTCTTTCTGCTTCCAATCGTGTTTTTGTTGTTTCGATTTCAGTAAGTGGGGCATTTCGCAATTTTTCGCTCTCGTTGAAATCAATTGCGATTGCATTCCAATTTTCAAGTTCTTTTTGCGAAGCCAACCAGGCCTGGTGGTCTTTTTCTATGGCAGTGGCGCGCTCAAGAATATCTGCAAATTCCGTTTTATCCACCTGGCGTTGATTTAATTTTTCAGTGTTTTCATTGAATAATTTTCGAGTTCTTTCCGCTTGCATTCTCAAGGATTCAACTAATTTATCCTGTTCTGCCAAAGATGCAGCTCGCCGCCTCATTTCTTCCACTGCTTTATTCTGAATACCTAGGGCATCACTAAGCGTTTTTAATGAACTTTCCAGGGTAACCAAGCGTTCTTTTCGGGCATCTTCCTGGGCCAGCTCATTATTAATCTCTACCAATCTTCCATCCAACGCACTGATCTCAGTATCAATATCTTTTCTTTGTTCCACAGTTTGTTTTCGATATTGTTCCCAAATTTCTAAGCCCAAGATACTACTAAGAATTCTTTTCCGGTCTCCTGGTCGCTGTTGGGTAAATTGATCAGCCTTCCCCTGTAAGAAAAATGAGGCGTTTATAAATGTTTCATAATCTAAGCGCATTGTTTTTTGAATCAGGGCTTCTGTAGCCCGTAAAGTACGCTCAGTCAACGCTTTCCAATGATGTTCCTTATCCTGAATATGAAATTCTAAATCGGTGGATTTATTTCGAGCTTTAACCCTTTGCACTCGATAAATATTTCCCTCATAAATGAAAGTAAATTCTACATCTGCTTTGTCAGATTGGAGATTTATTATTGAGTCGTCTCGTTTTCGTGCCTGCCCAAAAAGCCCCCATGTCATCGCATCCAATAGTGAAGACTTACCGGAGCCGTTTGCACCGGAAATGCAAGCCAGATCAAAACCCTCAAAATTGAGGTCAACTTGTTCTTTGTAGGATAAAAATCCGGATAATGTGATTTGAATTGGGATCATTAATTAAACCTAAAAATTCCTCTTTGCAAATTATATCAGTTATGAGTTTTGGACGTTTCTAAATCGGAAATTCAATTTAGATTACCAGTTATTATTGTATAAAAATGAAAATTATACTTAGAGGTATAATCTTCAAAAATAAATGCTGCTACATATTTATAGAATTTAGGGAATTGAATTGGAGAAATAAATGAAAAACGTAATCCTTATTGGATTGGGAACTGCCTTGCTCACAGGAATTTTTATCGGTGCACAGGCAACTTTAAGTGGCCGTTTGGGTGGAATTATTGGTCCGATTCGGACTGGATTGATGATGAATGTAATGGGAGGGATTTTGGCTTTTGTTGTTTATGTGATTACGTTAGTTCTGCCCATAGTGAAAGAGGAGGGAACAATTACTCCACGTGCTATCACAATGCTATTTTTTGGGGGATTGTTGGGGGTTTTCATCGTGGTAGGTGTTTCATTTTCAATTTCCCGAGTAGGTGTCACTGCCGGTTTGGGAACGATTATTTTGGGACAAATGTTGGTGTCATCCATAGTTGATGCAAGTGGTTGGGGGGGCGTTGAGCCGATTCCATTGACCACAACACGAATCGCTGGATTAGCTGTGATGGGTTTTGCTGTATTTCTATTATTACCTAAAACAACTTAAGAGATTTTTAAATAAATAATAGGGTTCAATTTTGAAATTCTGCAGTAGAGTCTCTCAATACCAATGAGCATTCTAGGGTGAAATTTGTTTGGCTCATTTCCCCTTGCTCAATTTTCTCAATCAGCATCTCAACCGCTTTTCCAGCCATTTTTGCATATGGCACATCCACGGTACTTATTGCTGGTTGGGCATATTCTGAGATCGGTGCGTTATTGGTACCGATCACAGAAATATCTTCCGGCACTCGAATGTTATTCTTTTTCAGAGCTCGAATGATTCCCACAGCCATTAGGTCGTTTGCTGCATAAAATGCAGTAGGTGAATTCTCGCCAAGTTTGAGCATCCGCGCGACAGAATTAAACCCACCTGACTCGTCAAAAAATCCATGGTGGACCAAGTTTGGATCTCTGGGGATGCCCGCTAGATCTAACGTGGTGTTAAAAGATTTTTCTCTTTCTTGGCTGGTCAGGTTCTCGGGGTCGCCCCCCACAAAGGCAATTTTCTTATGCCCGAGATCAATTAAATATTGGACAGCTTCTTGGGTGGCCTTTTGATTATCTGCATCCACCCAGGCAATTCCTTGATTTTCTCCAGAGGGAGGATGACCGATCAGAACGAAAGGGGTATTGTGATTTTGCAGTTCCCCAACTGTATCCACATCCAAACGGCTGCTCATCACAATGATCCCATCCGCCTGGCTAGAAGCCATGATCTGTTTTATTTGATCGATCTCATCTTCATAATTTTCACAACCCCCAACAATTAATCTAAAGCCCTTTTTATAAGATGCTTCAAGCATCCCCCGCATTAATTGTGGGAAAAAACTGTCATTAAAAAATCCCTCGAAGATATGGGGAATTACAATACCAATGGTGTTTGTTCGTTGAGTACTTAGTGATCTGGCAATTGCATTGGGCCAGAATCCCAGTTCTTTAGCTGCAGCAAAAACTCTCTCTCGGGTTGCCTCACTGATACTAAGATTCCCTGAGAATACTCTACTCACCGTGCTCGAATGCACATTTGCTTTTTTTGCTACATCTCGTATTGTCGCCACTTGTTTTCCACTTTTATTGATCGTTTTATAAAAATAATTATATTTGCAACCGGTTGCAAGGTCAATTGAATGATTTAATTTGGTCAAGTCTGTAAATTGAAAATTTTTGCTTATCCCTACCTTAATTTCTTATATCGTTAATGACTATGACAAGTACTAAAACTCTTCTTTATCGGTCATCTTAATAATCTCTTGCGCTAATTTTTTTAGATCGGTAATATCTGCATCTTCTTGATGGCTGGATCGCCAATAAATATCCAATAACTCGGCTGGTGTAAGGCTGCCGACAGTTTTATCTTCAGGAATTCGCACACGAGAGTCTATTTGAGGACGTTTTACAAAATGAAATTCAAAAGCATCTCGCGTGTATTCTCTAAGCGCAGCATCATCTATCAATGTTTCCCAATCTCTTGGATAGGTGATCACCAATCGAAGAATTGCATCTTTGATCATCTCCTGACTGGGCAAAATCTTCTTAATCTGTTCTGTCACCTGATTATCCGAAGTTAAATCAAGAGATCGGTCAATGAATTTACGAATTTTTTTGAGTTGCCGCCAGTCCACTTTGGTTTCCCCCTTATTAACTTCAGCGATAATAAAGAATTTATCATCTTTTGCCTCGCCAAAGTCTACCCGTTCAATCGAACCAGGATAGATAACCGGAGGGTGTTTGCCTTCATTGAGATTTTGCGGCTTATGAATATGACCCAAGGCGACATAATCTATTTGCGGGTTTTTTACTAATGATCCCGAAAGAACTAAATCCCCACCCAGCATCACTGTTCTTTCTCCGCCATATACTGCACCCTGAATCGAGGCGTGCGCTGTCAAAATGATGGGTAGATTTGGATCTGCTTCTTCCAACCATTTAGTAAGTATCTCTGCCAACCTAGTTTCAAGTTCTTCATTGATTTCTTCTTTGTTGCTTAATTTCATATCCAAGTAAGCCAACATGCCAGAGCGTGTGATCCAGGGGATCGCTAACACTTGAACTTGAAGACCATCTAAATCATCGGGGCCGTAGAATTTTGGTTGATCTGCCACCAAAATATTAGGCACATTCAGTGTATTAAATTCTTCTAATGCATGCGCTCGCCCCAAGCTTGGAGAAAGATCATGGTTGCCCACTACCAAAATACAAGGAATACCTGCTTCGGACAATTTGATAATTCGTCGACCCCATTCTCGTTGGTAGGTGGGTGCAGGATTTCGATCCTTGTATGCATCCCCTGCAAAGATCACCAAATCAACTTTTTCTGCCAATGCAGTATCGATGATTTCATCCAAAGAATTTAGAAAATCCATCACTCGCATCGGCAACCCGGTTTCAGGATCTAACCGGCCATAATTAGCCATATCAATATGAGCATCCGCAAAATGGAGAATTTTAATCATCGATCGGTTCCCCTAATTGGGTAAGGATTGAGATTCCGGGAGCATAATTTTCATTTAAGTAGACAGATTCTCTGAAATCAGCAACGGCATCCTGATATTGTCCCTCAGCCAGGTATGCCCTTCCTCGCCAATAAAGACTTTCTTCGAGTGTGGGTTGAGAGATCCATTCATTGAGGGTGGTATTCGCCAAATTGATCAAATCCGTATATCGTTGCGTGAAAAAGTAAGCCCAATAGGGTCCAGATTGATACCACATCATTCGATAGGGGCGTAGAGAAGCTTCCCCTTCCATCTTGTTGTAGAGGAAAAATGCGTTGTCATAGGCGGTGGCAGCTGCTTGATATTGGTCCAAAGCTACATGGCTGGTACCCTTATTGAACCAAGCAAAGTATTCGGCCATTTCGTCAAGGTCCTCGGTGATTTCTCTTTCAGCTATTTCGAGTGCATGTAAATTCGCCCAGTTTTCGTCTGCCCATGGCCCTAGAATTTCAAAAACTTCCGATTCGTTTTCAGGGGGGTAAACAACGAAAAAGAGATAATTAAAAGCACGCCAGCCTTCCAAGAAGCTTTCATAATCCGATTCAATATTATCCCCAGGTTGAAGATAGGCATCCTGAACTATAAATGAACCCAAAGAATCGTCATACCCGGTCACGAACCAATAATGTCCCATCCATGCCAGGTCACCAGTATACGTAGTTTCATAATATCCTTTCTCGATCACCACTGGATAACCGTTTGAGATTAATTTTTTTAACAGATCAAGATTGCCCCCCACTCTTAGAACTGCATCGAAATAAGTATAGTCCCGCACATATTTTGTCATCTCATAAGGCATCACATTTTTATCGCTCAGCCCTCGTTGAATGAAGTCTAAATCGGGGTCATTTTCCCCCGGTTTGATCACACTTGCCACATCATCTCGATCCCCGTCCCATCCCCAATATTTCAGAGACATTGTTAGATTGGCAGGCCCACAATAATTCCAGCGATTTTGTTGATGCACATAAACGATATCTTCAATAATCGCTTTTTCAGGAAGTGGGGTGGGTGTAATCGTGGGGACAATAGATTCCTGATCAGGAACCATTGTTGCTGTCGGACTAGGCTCCACCACCTGGGTTAATGCAGACAATGTCGCCTGCACAACAAGCGCAATTTGAAATTCTTCCTGTGGAAGAAAGACCACCTCATCTGGAGGATTAAAATAATAGATGACGCGTGAACTTAGATCTGCCCACCTACTATTTACGCGGTTATAAACCGCAGGAATGCGATAAATTCCATAGAATATTACCAATACGATAAATCCGATCAACAGATTTTTTTTAGTAAAAATTGCTGAAAAATTGATTTTTCGTCTTTTCTGTGGAATTTCAAGGGGTTCTTCCATAGGAGCAGATTATAACATTTTTAGGGTTATTTGAAGAATTTGACTAAGGTTGTGATTTTTATTCCATATTGTTGGTTATACTTATAAATTATCGAAAGAATTCTGGACTTTAGTCTGCCAGAATGTTGATATTCATAGGAGATTCCTTGACCCAGAAAAAAGATACCGGATTTGCAAAAATATTATTTGGAATATTAGGTGCTGGCACCCTGTTCTTCTCAGTTTTCCAACAAATATGGGATTTCCTAAAAGATACAAATATGACATGGTTATTATTTGTTATTGGGGGCACAATTATCGGCGTTTTGGCATATTTCCTAACATCCAAAATTGGCGAAACGACAAAAAATGATCGAGACCGCAAAAAAAGTATCCTTGAAGAAGAGACATTCTGGGGGAAAGAATTCAGCCAATGGATGATCGAGAACAAAATTGATATTTTTGATCGTCGAAACCACAAAATATTGGGAAAATCAAAAGAGTGGGGGGAAGAAAGGATCAAGGAACTCCTCGAAGAAAATATCCAGATTGGGATGACCGAAGAAATGGTAAAATTCTCCAAGGGTGAACCCATGGAGATTAAAGTTGCAGAAAGTGCATCAACCATGGATCAGGTTTTAGTTGATTCACCTTATGATATGGTAGGACTAGTAATTTTATAATTTGATATATTTTGTCATTAGAAACACCTTATAATTGAATAAACAATATAAATAAAAATACTAAAAAGAAAATTTTAGTGTTGGTTCAACTCAATGATTCAAATATAATCACTAAATTATCTAAACATATAAGATTTATTAAGCTGGGAAATTAATGAAGTTAACCAATTCAAAAATGGAAGAAATATTAAAGTTGGGTGATGAAATATCATCTTTCAAATTATGTAGTCCTTCAGATGATCCAGATCTGCAAACTGCAGTAATATATGGGTTTAAAAATTTAGTAAAAAAATTTTTGCATAAATCAAAAAAGATTGAAATTCTCGCAGATTTGAGAGATTTATTTTCAATTCAACCAGAAATAGAAACAATTTACGAAGTATATGACCTACATTCGGATTTATTAAATCTTATAGACGATATACGGGAAATTTCAGGAAATCCTGAAATAATTTTAACTGAAATCCAGGGGAATCCAAATATTGCCCAAAAGAAAAAAATATTAGAAATTGGTAATCAGATCACCAATTTCTATTGGGAATCAGATAATCCAGATGTTGACGAACTTTATATTATGGAAGAAGAAGCCTATAAATTTTTTGAGCTTTCCTCAAGATTTATTTTTTATGCAAATAATATTTATCATTCAGATATTCAAAAACTAATAAAAGAATTGGAGCCTAATCTTAAAAAATCAGATCAAAAAAAATTACAAGTAATATTAAATTTAGTTGTTGAAATTATCCAGGATATTAAAAACCCAAAATTTAAATCGCAAACTGGAGATGAAATGGAATCCATTAAACCAAATCCTAAAAATATATTTGTTGTTCACGGCAGAAATGCCGAAATAAGAGATTCGGTTTTTAGCTTTTTAGGATCAATTAAATTACAACCATTGGAATGGAGTGAAGCCCGAATTAGAACAAACAAGACTAACCCTTATATTGGGCAAGTTTTAGACGTTGCGTTTAGGGAAGCACAGGCAATCATAATTATAATGGATCCTGAAGATGTTGTTTACTTACATCAAAAGTATATAAAAAAGGATGATGATATTTCTGAAAGAGAGCCCAGATTACAAGCCAGACCAAATGTTTTGTTTGAAGCAGGTATGGCAATGGGTAGAGATGAAAACAGAACTATTTTGATTGAAATTGGGAATCCGAAACATTTTAGTGATATTGCTGGTAGGCATGTAATAAGATTGACCAATTCAATCGGAAGTAGGCAAGAATTTGCCCAGCGTTTGTTAACTGCTGGATGCGAAATTGATCTACAAGGAACTCAATGGCATTCAGTTGGTAATTTTGAAATTGAAAATATAGAGGTAATTAAATCTGAGAAAACTAATTACGCCAAATCATCTAAAATCAAAGATGAAACAAATATATTAGATGATTTAACCTTAAAGATATTAATGGATCTTCAAAAATTTGAGGGGAAAAGCGAGAAATTTCTGGATCTTCCTGCTTATCAGAATTATTCTAAGGCAAGAATCAATATATCTTTTTCTATACTAAAAGAATACAAATTTGTTAAATTAAATAAATGGATGAGCAAGCCGAAGTATCCTGTGTTTTCAATAACACCTGGTGGCAGGGCTTATTTAGGTCAGATTGGTAAGTTATAAATAAATTTTGGTTTCTATATTTGATTCTGCGAGAGTAATTAATATTCAAAATTAATGATTTTACTTTTTATAAATTGGAATTAACCTAATTAAAATATTGAAAAATCTTCTGATGTTTAATAATAGATTTTTATTTCTTTGGTTATTAGGGTTATCGAAAGAAATTGAAGGTTTATCTTGTCAAAAAAGCAATACAAACAGGAGACCCCTTGGCAGAAAAGAAAGATACCGGAATCGCAAAAATAGTTTTTGGAATTTTAGGTGCGGGAACCTTGTTTTTTTCAGTATTCAGCCAAATTTTAGATTTTTTGCAAGATACAAGACTAACCTGGCTTTTATATATCCTTGGGGGAACCTCATTAGGGGTGCTGGTCTTTTTCTTAAAAGCAAAATTTGATAAAAATAACCAAGAAGAACAAAAACGGGTCAGAAGTATCGTTGAAGAAGAAAATTTCTGGGGAAAAGAATTTAGCCAATGGCTAATTATCAACAAAATTGATATTTTCGACCTACGCATAAATCAAATATTAGCCAAAACAAAAGAATGGGGGGAAGAAAGGATCAAAAAACTCCTCGAAGAAAATATCCAGATTGGGATGACTGAAGAAATGGTAAAACTCTCCAAGGGGGAACCCATGGAGATTATATATCCAGATGGTTCTTTAATCATAGAGAATTCCCAATGGGTCTATCAATTAGCCAAGAAAAAAATGCTTTATATTCATTTTGAAGATCAAATTGTTACACGGGTCGCGGAATAAGTCGATTCTATCCCAAAATAAAAAAATTTCTTCAAAACTTCTTTCAGGAATCACTTGCTTAATTAGAACAAGTGAGCTATAATTGGGGCATTGGGAGGAACAATGATTAAATTAATTAAAAATGCATTCGAAAAAGCCAAGAATTATTTATTCAAAAAGGGTCGAAAATTAGATCAAGCTCTTTTCAAATTTCATTTCGAGGTGGGGGTGTTTAAAGAAGTCGTTACCGAATTGCGCAATTTCCAAAATTCCGATGGAGGTTTTGGTCATGGCTTAGAAGCAGATCTTCGCAGCCCCCATTCATCCGTAATTGCCACCTCCCATGCTCTAGAGATCCTCGCGCAGCACGAAGATAGCGCCAATTTAGAGATTACGCAAAAAGCGATCACCTATATGCTAGATCAATTCGATCACAATAAAGAAGTCTGGGAAATGATCCCAAAAGAAGTCACCGACACCCCGCATCCCTGGTGGTGGACCTATGATAAATTGGAAGAAAATTTTGGGGGCTTCCTAATAAACCCACGTGCTCGCGTGGTCGGAAACTTATGGTCCCAAAATCATTTGGTTCCCGCCGGCTTTTTAGATGAAATCACCTCGTCGCTGCTCAAATACATCGAAATCCTCCCCGATGAACTCGGCATGTATGATTTGCTAAGCTGCGCAATATTATTGGAATCTAATCACTTACCCGAAGAGTTTAGTCAGCGATTATTATCTCGAATGATCAAGAGTCTGCCCCTCAGCATGGTAAAAACTATCGATCAAATTGAAGCCCATCAAATAACGCCATTATTTCTAATCGATTCTCCTGATTCTCGCTTAGCTCCCGCCATCCCTGAAGGCTTATTAAATGCCAATCTAGATTGGCTGATCGATACCCAACTCTCAGATGGTAGTTGGAATTTAGGTTGGACCTGGCATGAGGTTGATGCTGACCTTTGGGTGCAAGCTGAAAAAGACTGGAAAGGCAGCCATATTGTAAAAAATCTACGAACCCTCTCTGCATTTGACAGAATCTAAGTTGGTAATTCCTAAATAATCTAAACAGAATTTTTTCTGAAATATTAATAGTTTTTATCGAGGATGAATATTCAATAAGTTACAATTACGCCTAGGAAAAATTAATGGACGAAAAGAAATTTAATATACGGGTTAATCATAATATTTTTCAAGGTATTTTCAGGAAATATCTGCGAACAACATTATTTCTAGTTTTAACATTACTTCTCCTCTATTTTTTACAGGGTTTTGGAACATTTCTAGTATTTTCACTTTTTATGAGCGTATTTATTTTTTATCTCACTTGGCGGGGTAATTGGCTATATGAGATCAACGAAAATGGAATTCTTTCTGGCAGTTACCAACGCAGGGAACAAATTGCTTGGAAGGATCTTCAGATCATCATTGTTGAGTTGGATCAGGAACAAATATATTTAAAGTCCGGAGAAAACTCCAGATTAGTAAATTTTCAAATCATTCCCAAAGAAGAGATTAAACTAGTGATAGAGGCCTTGCACCATTTTGCGGATCGATTTGGGATAAGGATAGAAGAAAAGAGGGGATTGAAGAAAAAGTAGTTCCCCATTATTAAACAAAAAGGAAAAAAGCAGCTTGCCGGCTGCTCTTTTCCTTTAAGGTTAGGAGGAATCTTATGACTGTAGAGTTTATAAAAACTCTCAACATATATATTTTTCTGGAGAATTCCTAAAAGGAATTCTCCTAAGATCAATATTCGGTTTTACCGAATTATTGATCATGCTTCCCGGAATTCGCCTTCTACTACTTCACCTTCATCATCTGGTCCATCTGATGCGCCACTACCGTTGCTGTTATCGCCTGCACCGTTTCCACCATAATTTGGGAAACCTTCGCCAGGCATCCCGCCGGGGGCTGCTCCGGGCTCTCCACCCTCTTGAGCATACAACTGTTGGCTCAGAGCATTAAAAGCGTTTTGCAAACCATCCGTTTTCTCTTTGATCTGACTTAGGTCATTGCCTTGGCTGGCAGTACGAACTTCTTCGATCAATTTTTCAATATTTTCTTTTTCGCCGGCTTCAACTTTGTCGCCTAAATCTACTAGAGCTTTCTCTGTTTGATAGGCCAAGCTGTCCGCATTATTTTTATTTTCGATCAACTCACGATTCTTTTTATCTTCAGCTTCATTTTCTTTGGCCTGTTGAACCATTCGCTCAATATCACTTTCTTCTAAATTGGTTGTAGCGGTGATCGTAATTTTTTGTTCTTTTGCTGTAGCTTTATCTTTAGCAGAAACATTGATAATGCCATTTGCATCAATATCAAATGTCACTTCAATTTGCGGAATGCCGCGTCCTGCAGGGGGCAAACCGTCAAGTCTGAAATTTCCCAGACTCATATTGTCCTTCGCCATACTGCGTTCACCCTGCAAGATATGAATATCTACTGAGGTTTGATTATCTGCAGCAGTCGAATACACTTCGGTTTTCTTGACCGGAATGGTCGTGTTGCGGTCAATCATCATTGTTGTAACACCACCAAGGGTCTCGATTCCTAGTGAAAGGGGGGTCACATCCAGCAAGAGCACATCTTTGACGTCTCCAGCCAGCACACCACCTTGAATGGCGGCACCTAAAGCAACAACCTCGTCAGGATTTACACCCTTATGCGGAGATTTACCTGAGAGTTTTTCAACCAATTCGGACACCATCGGCATCCGAGTGGATCCACCAACCAAAACTACTTCGTTTAGGTCGGCAGCTTTGATGCCAGCATCTTTCAATGCAGACTCAAATGGTGTTTTACATCGAGCAAGCAAGTCTTCCGTTAATTTTTCAAATTTTGCGCGGCTAAGTTTGTTTTGTAAATGTTTTGGGCCGTCTGCATCAGCAGTAACGTAAGGCAAACTGATCTCAGTTTCCATCATTGAGGAAAGTTCAATCTTGGCTTTTTCAGCAGCTTCACGTAAACGTTGTAAAGCTTGGCGGTCCTTTCTTAGGTCAATGCCATTTGAGGCCTTGAATTCATCCGCCATCCAATTTACGATACGCTCATCCCAATCATCCCCACCAAGGTGGGTGTCACCATTAGTAGACTTGACTTCGATGATGCCATCACCAACTTCCAATACAGACACATCAAATGTTCCGCCACCCAAGTCAAATACTAAGATGGTCTCATTTGCTTTTTTGTCTAAACCATAAGCCAATGCAGCTGCTGTGGGCTCATTAATGATTCGCATCACTTCAAGACCTGCGATTTTCCCAGCGTCTTTTGTTGCCTGACGTTGGCTGTCATTGAAATATGCCGGCACCGTGATCACCGCTTGGGTTACGGGTTCACCTAAATAGGCTTCCGCATCCTGCTTGATCTTTGCCAGCACCATTGCTGATATTTCTTGAGGGCTATATTCTTTGCCATTTTGAGGGATAGTCACTCGGGCATCCCCATTGGGTCCTGCGATCACATCATATGAGATGATCTTGCGTTCTTCAGAGACCTCATCAAATCTGCGTCCCATAAATCGTTTGATAGAGTAAACAGTATTCTCAGGGTTAATCACTGCTTGGCGCTTGGCGGTTTGCCCGACCAGACGCTCATTATTTTTGCTAAAACCAACCACGGACGGGACCAACCGCGATCCTTCTGCAGTTGTGATCACGGTTGGTTCACCACCTTCGATCACGGCCACAACGCTATTTGTGGTCCCTAAATCAATTCCGATAATTTTTGACATTATGAATGCTCCTTCTTTTTTAAATTATTACAAAAAAGAATATTTTTGTTTCATTTTGTTGATATGTCAAGGATACCGCTATCTTATTGGATTTATATTAGAGAAATATTTGAGATGTGTTAGTGGAGTATGAAAAACAGGTTCAACGCCAAAATAGTTCAGTTGGGGAGGTTCAAGAATGACGATCCCAATTAAATTAATTTCCACCGATATATTGGTAAACAGGCCAATTATTTCCACCTATAGAATCGATTTTCAAATAATTTTCTGAAACAAAAGTAGAAATTTGTTCATCATATATATCCTCACAGGGATTACACACAATTGGTTCCACTTTTTGATTTGTTTTACCTGTGTCAATAATTAAGGGTTTGTTTTTTGCGAGAGCATCAATAAATTCTGTGATCATTTCTTGTCTTACATATTTTGAATTTTCCAGCATATAAGCATATGCATATTTTGAAGGTGCCAAACGGCTGGTAATAAAATTATATTTAACCTCATTCCCCCACAACAATAAATAGTCTGATCGTTCAGTATTTGAGTTTATGTAGTCGATGATATTTTTTTCTTCATCAGAATAACCAAAATAAGGTATTTGACCTCTTTCAATTAGGGAAGAAAAAATTTTGGATAGATTAACGAAAATTGAAGGATTGGTTGGGGAAATGGATACAAAAAGTATGAAAACAATTACGATCTTTAATGAAATTGCTGTTCCTTTAAAGGTAATCTTATCAAAATTGCTTTTTTGAAGCACGAAAAAGGCGAACCACCCTGTTACCAACCCAATGATTGGCACCCAAGTAATGAAATAATGTCTGTAACCAAAACCAGACAAATTTGAAAGAAATAACTCCAGGGGCAGAGCAATTATTATTAGAGATAATATTTTTCGATGGGTTTTATTCATTTCTAGATTTCTAAAAATAAAAACAACACCAGTTAGCCAAGCTGATCCTACAAAAGTTAATAGAACTGGGAGAATTAAAAAATTTTCTAAATATTGGAGGAACCGAGAAATGAATGTTGCCCCAGAATCCAAATAAAGGAAGTTAAATTTAAATACCTGATCAACCATTTCTTTTAGTGAATCAGCAAACAAAAAATACCCCGATATTAAAATGAACACAGAAAGTACACCAACAAAAAAACTTAAAATACCTTTTATGGCATGCTTGCGCTTAAAAGGATTTAAGGTATTGGTTAATAATAAAATTCCAATCGCAAGGGGAATGCTAATTCCATTTGGGCGGATCCAAAATACAATTCCAGATAATATACCCACCCAGAAATAAGTTTTCGATTTGGTTTCAAAATCCATCCTGGCCAACAACCAAAATATCCCAAAAATGAAGGGAAGGGTATATTCTTCTACAAAATTTCCGCTAATTAAGAAAAAGGGTAATGTTTGGAGCCAAATAATTGTTCCTGCCCATGCAGAAACAGACCCCCAAATTTTTTTCATTCCAAAAAAACTGAGGATTGATGCAATATATAAGGATATTACTTCAATTAGCCAAACTCCCCAAAGTGACCCTCCCTTCACCGACAATCCCAAAGCATCAAAATAATATATTAATGGGGCTTTATGATCCCATATATCTTTATAGGGAATTTCTCCTTCCAATATCCGCTCGGAAACGTAAAGAAATACCCCCGAATCACGATTGGGCAAAGGCTGAAAAATGGGGGATATATGAAGGAGTTCTACAGCTACAAAACAAAATAATATTATTAGTATGATTATTATTTTGATGTTTTTATTCATATGTAAAAGTTTATAGTAAATTTTTGTATATCACAAGCATCATAGCCAAACAGATTATTATGTAATAATTGGCAAAGTCATCCAAACTGCATAAAAAAGTAAAATAGCCCCAAACGCCCTCTCCTGGTTGCCCTTCATTATCGATAATCGTTTAAATAATCCTTGTTTCGAAGAGTCATTTGTCTATTCAGGGATTTCCCCCGCATGCAGAAAGAATCATCAACAGTAAAATTAAAAATAAACTGGTAATAAGCTTATTTTTAGATATTTCGGTCAACATTCCCTTCCTCCAATCGTTTGGGTTAATGAAAAAAAGCCTTTACATTTTTATAAAAATTTCGACCTTATCGCGACAAAATTTACCCTAATGAATCTATATAAAGACTAACTAAATATATAAAAACCTATAATAAATGTTACAGGAATTGAAGATAAAAGTCAATTTGTGAAAAAGCAATAAGGATTTTTATTAAATACTTTTATGGATGAACCATCTTTTTTATGGATATCAGCTTATCTCAAAAAATCTGATTTGTCATCACGCCGCCATCCACTTTTAAATTCGCCCCCGTGATCCACCTTGCCCCAGGAGAGGCTAAGAAAAGGCAGGCATCCGCTACGTCGGCTGGCTCACCAAGTCGCCCAAGAGGTGCGGCAGCCAAATAACGAGAAACTCCATCAGGCCAATCATTCTTTAATCCTTCTCTTCCAATTAATCCTGGTGATACAGCGTTTACCCGTATCCCATATTTCCCCAATTCATTTGCCGAAGATGTTGTCAACATGTTTATGCCGCCTTTGGCCGCATTATAGTGGCTGTGCATCGGGGCAGGATTTTTTCCTTCAATAGATGAAATATTTATAATCGCTCCCCCGGTTTTTTGTTCGATCATTATTTTTGCTGCGGCTTGGGTACAGAGAAAAGCACTTCTTAAATTTGCATTGATCACAGCATCCCACTCAGCTTCATCCATATCAATAATCTTATTTAATGGGTAAATGCCAGCATTATTTACCAATACGTTAATCTGTCCAAAAATATCCACAACCTTTTTAAACAGGTTTTCGACATCCGTTTTTTTACTCACATCAGCTTGAACCCCAAGTGCCTCACCTCCCATAGAATTGATCTCCCTTTCTAATGCGCTAGCTTTTTCTTCACTGGAATGAAAATTCACAACAACTTTAGCGCCTGCCTCCGCAAAACGCCTCACGATCCCGCTGCCCAAGCCGCTACCACCCCCAGTGACTAAAACAACTTGGTCTGTGTAATTAAGCAGATCTTTAATTGGTGGGATTCTCATTTCTTTCTCCATGCTCATTATTTGGGGGGATAAGTTCTAGTTAATTGTTGAATCAGTTTTTTTTCATGCGGATATTCCTTAAGAAGTGAATCTTGGTCACCTAAGAGGAAATCATCCTGATGATAAGCGGGAGCCATGGTAGTACCCATCAACCCATATTTCCCCCCCGGAAGTAAATAAGATCCCTGCCATACTCCGCGTGGCACAACAAATTGAATCTTTTGCCCCTCAAATAGATCCTGCCCGAGGATTATAGTTTCACTTTCACCATTCGGATGTAAAAGCAGCATTTTTATTGGGTCACCCAAGTAGAAATGAAAGACTTCATCGGTCAAAAGTTTATGCAGCGCAGAAAAACAATCATACTCATCGGTCAATAAATAATAGATCGCGCTGCTAAATTCCTTATCACTTTTATATCGAGAGGGGAGTCCCGATTGGGGGATTTCTTCTGAAGCAAGATAATTTCTTTTAAACCAACCACCTTCTTCAGGCAGGGTTTCAAGATTCAAGAATTGAATAATTTCATCTGCTGTAGTCATAATTAATCCTTTTTCCCAAGATAGTTGTATTTTATCAGAGAGTTTTATTCCCTCAATGTATTATTGCAATTAATCTTTCAATATGATAGAATAATTGACATTTAGGCAAGACTAAATAAAAAATTAATCATTAGTAATTATTGTCACAAAACCTTTTTCCTGGAGGTATGATTTTATGAACGATCCAGTAATCTTATTAAGTATAGGGATATTGTTTCTTGGTCTAACTGCATTTCTCTTTTGGCCTGAGCGTGGTGTCTTTCCACGTTATAAATCTTTTCGAAAAATGTCAGAACGAGTTTTCCATGAAGATGCCCTAAAACACATCCAAAAGCTTGCCTTGCAAAACAAATATCCAAGTATCCAAAGTATCGCCGGGGCTCTTGAGGTCTCCGCAGATCAAGCAGCCATCATTCTTTCATCCTTAGAAGTCCAAGAATTGATTTCCGTGGTCAATGGAAAATGGCATTTGACTCAGGCTGGGGAAACTGTCGCTCTCCAAGTCCTTCGGGCACATCGACTGCTGGAAAGATTTTTAGCAGAAAAAACAGGTTTCTCCGAAGAAGAATGGCATCAAAGGGCGGAAAAACTAGAGCATTCCCTAACCTTACAAGAAATTGAATCTCTCGCGAGAACTTTAGGAAACCCAAGCCATGATCCTCATGGGGACCCTATTCCTTCTTCAGATGGAAAGGTGCGCTTGCGAGAAGGTCAGTCCCTAACGATGTTCCCAATAAATCAAAATGGTCGAATTATTCACATTCCTGATGAACCAGAAGCAGTTGCCGCACAAATTCGTGCAGAGGTGATCGTCCCTGGGATGGTGGTGCGTGTCTTAGAATCAAGCCCAACCCGAGTGAGATTTTTGATCGGAGGGGAAGAACATGTCCTAGCCCCGGTAGTGGCGACCAACATTATTGTATCTGAGGTAAAAGAAGTCCCGGTCGAGATAATTCAAGGCGAATCTCTTGCCTTATTAAAGATTGGAGAGGAGGGGGAAGTCGTTTCCCTTTCCCCACGATGTCGGGGAGCAGAAAGACGGCGACTATTAGATCTCGGGATTTTACCTGGGACGGTTGTTGCCGCAGAATTTATTAGCCCCGGGGGTCAACCCACAGCCTATCGTATTCGAGATTCCCTGATCGCTTTACGCAATGACCAAGCAGATTGGATTCGAATTAAACCCTTAATAATGGAGCAAGCTTCATGACAGAAAAATCAATAGAAACTCTCCCCGTGACAAATGAAAATTGTGCCACTTGTCCGGTTCATAATGCGGCTAATCTTAAAAAATTAGGTCTAAATCTAGAAAATACTGATTATGTCGTTGCCCTGGCAGGCAATCCCAATGTTGGAAAAAGCACCGTATTTAATGCATTGACCGGCCTAAAACAGCATACTGGCAATTGGCCTGGAAAAACAGTCACCCGCGCAGAAGGCGCATATGAATACGCAGAGAAAAATTATAAGATCGTAGACCTTCCCGGAACTTATTCCCTATTAGCCACCAGCTTAGATGAAGAGGTGGCTCGAAACTTCATCCTTTTTGGTCAGCCCGATGTGACGATTGTAGTTGTCGATGCAAGTCGCTTAGAAAGAAACCTCAATTTGGTATTACAAATTTTAGAAATAACCGATCGAGTGGTCGTATGTTTGAACCTGATCGATGAGGCTGAAAGACATGGTTTAACCGTCGATGATCGACGATTATCCCGTGACCTTGGTGTGCCAGTGGTTCCCACTTCTGCTCGCTTTGGTATCGGAATGGAAGATTTATTGGCCGCAGTGCATGAGGTGGCAACCGAACAGATCAAAAATAAACCTTATCAAATAGAGAGTGAACCAACTGAAATTAAATTCGCAGTAAACGAATTAGTCAAACAAATCACCAGCATTTACCCCGATCTTCCAAACCCCCGCTGGGTTGCCTTACGCTTATTAGATGGCGATCAGGAAATCATTTCTGCAGTTCAAAATGGCGAGATTAATGGCCTTGTTCAAGCTGGTGTAGAAGAAGATAAACGTATCGAGTTTTTGGAGGTAACCAATTGAGTAAAGAAAGCAAAATTTCTCCAAATGATATTCTTGCCACAGCACAGAATCTCCGAGAGCAAGTGGGCGGCGAGTTCCATCAAAGCTTAGTGGAAGCGATCTACACGGATGCAACTCGAATCGCCGATCGTGCCGTAATTCGACCAGATTCTAAACCTCGCTTTGATCTCGACCGAACCATTGACAAGATCGTAACCAGCCGAATCTTTGGGTTCCCCTTGATGATCTTGCTATTCACGATAGTATTTTGGCTGACCATCTCTGGGGCAAATGTCCCATCGCAAATGCTGGCAACTCTTTTACTGGACAACCTCTATCCTTGGCTAAAAGGTGTTTTCGCTGCGATGAGCATTCCATGGTGGATCGATGGTCTCCTTCTTGACGGTATGTATATGGCCACCGCCTGGGTGATCAGCGTGATGCTTCCACCGATGATGATCTTTTTCCCTCTGTTCACCTTGCTTGAAGATTTTGGTTATTTACCGAGAGTCGCATTTAACCTCGACAATGTATTCAGAAAAGCTGGCGCCCATGGCAAACAATCCCTGAGCATGATGATGGGCTTTGGTTGTAATGCAGCAGGGGTGGTCGCCACCCGCATCATTGATAGCCCCCGGGAAAGATTAATTGCTATTATTACCAATAACTTTTCGCTTTGTAATGGACGTTGGCCAACCCAGATCTTAATTGCAACTGTCTTTATTGGGGCCTTAGTCCCCGCTCAAATTGCAGGTCTCGTGTCCGCTTTGAGCGTAGTGGCGATTGCAGTCTTAGGAGTGCTCTTTACCTTTGCAGTGAGTTGGGCTTTATCTAAAACAGTATTGCGCGGCGAGGTTTCCACATTTAGTTTGGAACTCCCTCCTTATCGGCCTCCCCGAGTATGGCAGACAATTTATACTTCGATCATCGACCGAACGATATATGTACTTTGGCGAGCGATCGTATTTGCCTTACCCGCTGGCGCATTTATCTGGATCACTTCAAATATTCAGATCTCTGGCTTAAGTATTGCAGAATGGGTGATGAACTGGTTGAACCCGGTCGGTTTGGTCTTAGGACTTAATGGTGTAATTTTGTTAGCTTATATTGTGGCAATTCCCGCCAACGAAATCGTCATTCCTACTATTTTGATGTTGACGGTATTAGGATCCGGCATATCTGGCGTGGGTGGGGGGGCCGGAGTCATGTTTGAACTGGATTCCCTATCAGCCACTCTCAATATTTTTACGGCGGGCGGTTGGACGCTTCTCACCGCAGTCAATCTTATGCTCTTTAGTTTGATCCATAATCCCTGTAGCACAACGATCTACACGATCTACAAAGAAACAGGTAGTATGAAATGGACTTTGATCTCGAGCTTTTTGCCCCTGATCATGGGTTTTGTCATCACGTTTTTTGTAGCTCAAATATGGAGACTTGTAGAGTTACTGTAATTCCTTGAAATATCAACAAATAAAAAAGGAGAAATCTATTATCAATAGATTTCTCCTTTTTGTTTCCAACAAAAATATAAGTTGCGCAATTTGGAAATAATTTTTCGAATAAATTATTAAGCTGTACTATAATGACTTCTATTATTATGGAAAAATTACCCGACCCAACCTATATCAAAACCGCTGAGCAACTTTCCGCTTTGGTACTCAAACTAGATCAACAACCCATTATTGGTGTCGATACCGAATCGAATAGTTTATTCGCCTATCGAGAAAGGGTTTGTTTGATCCAATTTTCATTTCCTGGCGAAGATTTTCTCGTTGACCCTCTTGAAATTGAAGATTTATCCCCCCTAAATAAAATATTCTCAAATCCTGAGATTATTAAGATCTTCCACGCTGCGGAATATGATATCTTGACCATGCGACGAGATTTTTCATTTGCTTTTTCTAATATTTTCGATACGATGTTGGCTGCTCGCATCGTCGGTCGAAAGAAAGTTGGCTACGGAAGTTTGGTTTTGGAGGAATTCGGGATCGCAATTGAAAAGAAATTTCAACGAGCAGATTGGGGTAAACGCCCTATATCGAAAGATATGCAATCCTATGCTCGTCTAGACACTCACTACCTCTTAGAACTCCGAAAAAAATTGCTCGACCAATTGATTAATAAAGATCGATTGCCAATTGCCGATGAAGATTTCTTAAGATTATGTAATTTGAATGGCTCAGCTCCAGAACCTATTGGCGTCAACATATGGCGAATTAATGGCGTAAAAGATCTTAACCCTGAAGAATGTGCCGTTTTACAACGCTTAGCGGAATATCGACAAAATAAAGCGGAGCAATTAGATCGTCCCCTGTTTAAAGTGATTGGCGACAAAACATTATTAGCAATTGCTGGTTCCTTCCCAAATAGAAAAGAAGATCTCAGTATGATCCAAGGAATGACGCCCAAATTAATGAGATGGCATGCAAAAGGGCTATTCAATGCTTTTCGAACGGGATTGGAAGACCCACCACTTTACCCTCCACGTCGCCCCCGTATGAGCGAGGATCAGGCCGACCGCTATGAAATTTTACGAAATTGGCGAAAAAATAGAGCAAAGAAAATTGATGTTGAATCCGATGTGATATTACCTAAGAATATTATGCTTGAAATTTCATTAAACCCGCCAAACAATATGGAAGAATTGCAGGAATTAATGCAAGAATTGCCTTGGCGTTTTGAACAGTATTCCGGGGAAATTTTTAAAAAATTAAGTACGTAAGCTCAATCTTAATATTAAAATTCAGTCAGTTTAGCAGGAGTATAAATGAAGATACATTTTTGGGGAGCTGCCCAAACAGTTACCGGGTCCGCTCATTATATAGAGGTGAATGGAAAGAAAATTCTTCTTGATTGTGGTTTATTCCAGGGTCGACGAAAAGACACCTATCGAATAAATACGGAATTTAAATTTCCTCCTGAAGAAATTGATGCAGTCGTGCTTTCTCACGCCCATATTGATCATTCGGGAAATTTACCAAATTTAGTAAAACATGGTTTCGATGGACCGATTTATGCTCAATCCGCAACGGCACATTTAGCAGATTATATGCTAAGAGATTCGGGACATATTCAGGAATCCGATGCAAGATTTGTAAATAAATGGAGATTGAGAAAGGGGAAAGAACCAGTCGAACCTCTTTACACCCAAAATGATGCTGAAAAAGCAATTCAATTGTTTAATAAAAAATCTTATGATGAAGAATTTGAAGTAGCCCCCGGTGTAATTGCCAAATATTTTGAAGCGGGCCATATCTTAGGCTCAGCAGCGATTCGATTAGACATTGATGAAAAGGGAAAGAAAACCCGCTTATGGTTCTCAGGAGATATTGGTAGATCAAATTTGCCTATTTTACGAGATCCAGTAATTCCCTACGATCAAAATATTGATTATCTCTTGATGGAATGTACTTATGGAGATCGACCACATAAATCCCCTGATGAAGCACATAAGGGATTAAAAGATGTGATCAAGAAGACGATCGAGGCTGGTGGCAAGGTTCTAATTCCGGCTTTTGCAGTCGGCCGAACCCAAGAATTGGTTTATTCCATCCATCGCCTTATGGACTCTGGGGATATCCCAACTGTTCCGGTATTTGTTGACAGCCCACTAGCAGTAAATGTGACCGATGTTTTTAAAGCGCATCCTGATTGTTTTGATAAGGAAGCACTGGATATGATCACAAATGATAAGCATCGTGCAGCACTTGGTTTCGACAGCTTGACCTATATTCGAGATGTTGAAGAATCCAAAGCCTTAAATGAACGGGATGAGCCTATGATCATCATCTCCACCTCGGGGATGATGGAAGCCGGTCGTATTTTGCATCATTTAAAAAATAATATACATGATCCAAAAAGTACTGTCTTGATCGTTTCATGGCAGGCTCCTCATACTTTAGGGCGCAGGTTAGTTGAAGGCTTAGACGAGATTAAAATATTTGGAAAACCGTATAAGCGAAAAATCAAAGTAGCCCGGGTGAAAGGTTTTTCAGCCCATGCAGGGCAAAATTTGCTCCAAGAATATGCAATGACCGTAAAAGATACTGCAAAGGAAGTCTTTTTAGTTCACGGCGAGCAACGTGGTGCAAATGGTTTCAGAGAGGCATTGAACCGCAATCATGGTATGGATGGATTACATTTTCCATCACGTGGTACGACCTACGAAGTTTAAATAAAATTCAAATTATTTTAATGGGCTGCAATTTTTCGCAGTCCATTAATTTTTAATTTAGCAAGCAGGAGTGGTTATATATATCCTTTTTCAATGAATGCATTAACTTCAAGCCATTAGGTAAAACGGTTATAATATTCCTCGCATTGGAGAGGTGCCAGAGCGGACGAATGGGGCGGTCTCGAAAACCGTTGTGGCCTTTGGGTCACCGAGGGTTCGAATCCCTCCCTCTCCGCTGAAAGATCCCCGCCAGGGGATTTTTTGATTTATTGGGACAATCCTATATAATTATTAATAAGAAAACAAAATTTTCTAATAGGAATACACATGACCAACGATAAACATCAAAAACTTATCAAAGAGCAGATGGAATATTATTCTGGGAGAGCGAGCGAATACGACCAATGGTTTCTTAGACAAGAACGCTATGATAAAGGGGAGCTTGTAAATGCCAGATGGCTTAAGGAAGTTGCCTCTGTAAGAACTGAATTAGCTGCCCTAGGCCCTGTAACTGAGGTGTTGGAATTGGCCTGTGGAACGGGTTTATGGACGGAAGAACTCCTAAAAATTTCTAGCAGTCTTACCGCAGTAGATGGATCAGCAGAAATGATCACTATCAATAAAAGCAAACCTGGCAGGGATAAGGTCAATTTTGTGCAGGCAAACCTCTTTGAATGGCAAGCTCAGAAAAAATATGATCTTATCTTCTTTAGTTTCTGGCTTTCTCACGTACCACCAGAAAAGTTTAATGACTTTTGGCAAATGGTTAAGGAATCTCTTACTCCTAATGGGCAGGTCTTTTTCATTGATTCTCTTTATACCCAAGAATCGACAGCCTTCAACCAAAAGCTAAGAGGAAAAAAAGATACCATTGTCAGCCGGGTATTGAACGACGGAACAGAATTTGAGATTGTAAAGGTTTTTTATGACCCCGATCAATTACAAAAAGATTTAAAAAACTTAGGTTGGAATGTCAATGTATTAAAAAGTGGTAAATATTTCTTATATGGTGGGGGAGGAGTAATCTAACAAAAATTCGAAAAATTTTTCAAGAGATTTTTAAATTAAAAAAACCAGAGCTAAATTTAGCTCTGGTTTTTTATGTTTTTGTATTTACTGAGCTACTTTCTCTGGAATCATTTGATCAAGGATAATTTCCAAAGCCATCGTGTGACTACAGCGGTTTCTCGTTTCAAAAAAGTGACAATCACATTTCCATCCATCATTTGTAAATTCAACTGTATGGGGATTATTCTTTCCATCAAAACTTACTGCCATTGATTGAATTGATATTCTTTCGCGTTCTTCTGCGTAAAGTTTGGCTTTTTCATATTTACGGATCATTCCATTATCCATTTTTTTTCAATCTCCTTTTTAATAAAATAAAAAGACACGCGCATTCCACGCGTGTCCTTAGTTATAAGTGAAGGAAGTATTTGGTAATTTTCTTAGCACTCGCATAATCGGGCTACCTCCTGAGTAATTCTAGTATAGCGCCAGAATGAAAATGAGTCAACCTTGTGCATAAATTCACAAGAAATTACAGAATTTCAACATCCTCCAGGTGGTCGATCAAGTTTTGATGGGTGTCTTCAGTAATGATCACTTCCCCTTTCCCATTATCATCCACACATATTTTTTTCCCCAATTCAAATTCACTAGCATTATAAATTATTCGTTTCCCAGAAAAATATTTTTTTCCTTCATTCAATCGACTCAGCAAAGTTTTCCGATCAATAATGAAATGGTCAGACCAGGTCGGTCCCCTTCGTTCATAGATTCTTACCCAGTCGATCCGCCCGGTTTTTTTATAATGAACAGCTTCTACAACACCGTCAAAATCCTGCCGAAACCAAGTTCTAAATAACCGTGATTTTTTCATAATTGGGTTGAGAAATATATAAATTCCTCTTTTTTCTCCAGATTTTCTTGAATTTTATCACGGAAAATATTCTTAGGGATTTTCTGGCCAATATTTTTTATGGAAGAATTAAGAGAAAATCTTATAAATTGAAACTTGGTATTTAAACAAAAAACGAGGGCTTTCGCCTTCGTTTTTCTTCATCTAGTCGGGGCGAAAGGATTTGAACCTTCGACCCCTGCGTCCCAAACGCAGTGCGCTGCCGGACTGCGCTACGCCCCGAAAAATGCACAGGCGAGTATAAACCTAAGTAGGCAATAAAGCAAGGGGAGACTATAATAAAGCAGATCGAGGTAAAAATATGTTAGCAGAACTATATCATCTCCATCATCAGACTCATCTTGAGGATATCCCTTTTTGGTTAGATCTCGCCGAAAAATATGGTGATCCAATCCTGGAATTGGGCTGTGGTACCGGCCGGGTAAGCCTTCCCCTCCTTCACCAGGGGTTTAAAGTCACTGGAGTAGATCGTGATTCTGAAATGTTGGGCATCTTAAAAAACGAACTTGAATCCAATGATAAATTTGAATATACAGAACAAGATTTCACATCCCTTTCACTCCCCAAACAATTCCCATTGATCATCATGCCTTGTAACACCTACAGTACGCTAAAAGATGAGGATCGTAAATCTGTTCTAGAAATCGTGGAAAATCAGCTCGAAGAAAAAGGGACTTTTGCATTTAGCATGCCCAATCCCGCCTGGATGGTGGACCTTCCCTCCGAAGGGGAACCTGAGCTAGAAGAAATATTTGTATATCCAAAATCAGGGAACGCAGTTCAAGTAAGTAGTGCTTGGACAAATGATGGAAATATAATAAAAGTCTTATGGCATTACGATCAAATGCTCCCTGAAGGGAATGTAAAGCGTTTTACAGCTGAAACAGAACATCAATTAATAGCGCCATCTAAATATTTTGATGAACTTGAAGAGTATGGATTTAAAATAAATACTTATGGGGACTTTGACCAAACGACCTATTCCCCAGATTCAGAATACTTAATTATTGTTGCAGAAAAATAATTCATAAAGATTAAAGAGAAAAAAAGGTAGAGAATTTCTCTACCTTTTTTTTGTAAAATTAATTTATTACTTAATTTTTACTTTGATCTGGTGAGCTTTTGCCACTTCGGCTTTAGATACTCTCAAGTTCAATACACCGTTGACTACTTCTGCCTCAGCTTTGCTGGCATCTAGCTCGGTGGGCATTCGCAAAGTTCGGCTGAAAGAGCCACTTGGGATTTCTTCTAACAAAGATTTTCCATCTTCATTATCAAAAATTGGGAATTCACCACTAATGGTGATCCGATCTTCCAACACCTCAATTTTTACATCCTTCGCGTCAACACCTGGCACATAAGCGCTCAATAAATAATCATCTTCCACTGCAAAAACGTTTACAGGAATATGAACTGCAGAACGTTGATTGTTCTCTAATTGGGCCATCCGTTGGGCCATTCGGTGTCGGGGGGATACATAGTAAGTCATTTTCTTTTTACCTCCAAAGGTTTAATTCTGATTTACAGAAATTAGATAATATTTGATATTCGTATCTTACCGTTCAAGCATTAGAGCAGAATAAACAAAAAGTAAATGCTAAATAAACAAAATATTTGTAATCCGTTAACAAGAAACCGGATTGGATATAAAAAAAGAACCCACTAGGAGTTCTCAGTGGGTTCTTTTAATTTCAAGAATATGAATGGTGCATTAAGAATTATTCAGGTCCTTTCCCACCACCAATAGCTTTGGCGATATTACTACCATCATCAGTATGGACGAAAACAACCAAGAGTTTTTGACCATTTTCAATATCTGAAGCCTGAGTTAAACTCCCATCCTCACTCACAAATTTGGTCTGTTCATTTATTATAAAAGTAATTGGTTTTCCATCACGATTAACGATACTCATTTCAGTGTCGTTAATTAAAGTCACTTCACCAATCGCCTTGCCAATTTTTGGGCGTCCTGCCTGTCGGCCAGCAACAACCACTTTTGCGAGAATATTTCCCTCTTCCCCCCGAATAGCAGCCACAGTAACCCGCATCCCTTTTTCTAAATCCTTGAGATTTTCAACACTTCCCATGAATTTTGTACGTTCATTGACATGGATGGTCAATAGATCTCCCGATTGGGTAAGAAGATCAAAAGTACCCTGACCAAAATTAATCTTTTCTACCTTTCCTTGTAATCGTACAATATCGACTTGCTGTGGATCGAAATCATCGGGCAGAATAATCACCACTCTGGCGATTAAATTTCCCTCGTCATCTTTTCCAAACCGACCGGTTACGTATTGTCGAAGCTCAAGGTCCGAAAATGAAAGCGCATCACCTTCTCTGTTCTTGAAGACCGTCTCTTCGGTGACCATTAGAGTGACTTCACCTTTTCTGGTTTCAATGGTGAACTCTCGATCCCCAATTTCGACCACTTGACCGATCAAGGATCTGACCGCTCGTTTTTCTTTGGTTTGTGGACCAATCCCTTCATCTGCGGATGCAAATCCAACAAACAAAGTAGCAAATAATATTGCTGTCGTAAATGCTAGTAAAGATTTTTTAAACATGAGTTGTACCTCCATTAGGTTTATTGGTCTAAGCATATCTAACGAACGCAAACTCATTATCAACCTGGTGTAAACATGCTGTAAAAAGATTTTCTCAAAACTTAGGCGATTCTAATCATTTCTATTTCGAAATAATAGATTAATCTCCCAAAATCAATTCGTCCCTTCCTGCCAGCGTTTTATTGATTCTCTCAACCACGATATCCAAATCCTCAGAATTGTCCACAAAGTTCAAATCATTACTTTTTATCGTTAGAACTGGGCAGATATCAAAATTCCTTAACCACTCTTGGTAAAAAGACTCTAATAATTTCAAATAATCTTCTGAAATACCGGTCTCAATTTCTCTCCCTCGTTGATTGATCCTGTTTTTCAACACTTCCACAGGTGCAGACAAATAGATCAAAAGGTCGGGTTTTGGAAGACTCTTGATCACCAAATTGAAAACGGCTCGATAAGCGTTGTAATCTCTTTCATTCATATTCCCTAACTGCCTTAATGCTCTGGCAAAAATATAAAAATCCTCAAAAATGCTTCGGTCCAATATGGCCGATCCATCACTCTCAGAAGCAACAATATGTTGTTCTGCCCGGTGCCCTAAAAAGAACACCTGTAAATGAAAAGACCAATCCGCCATACTGGCGTAAAAATCTGGCAAATAGGGGTTATCTGCCACGCTCTCAAAACCTGTTTTCCATCCCAATCGTTCCCCAAGTTTTTCGGTGATTGATGTCTTTCCTGCACCAATATTTCCTGCCACTAATATCAATCGTTTTTTCATTATTATTCCTCATTAGCCTTCAGAACTTTTCAATCACTAATATTTTCTCATATTTGGCCTCATTTCGGAATAAAACCAATTGAATTGGGAGAAATCAAGGCATCATTTGACGAATTTGTTTATCTTCTTAAGCAATAATTGTTCAGACAATGCTTATTGCTTGACTTAATTTTCAATAGTGGTTTAATAGGGCAACTTAAATTTGGAGGATAAAATGACTCAGAAAGAAATACTCGAAAAAATTGCAGCCGATGATGTAAAGTTCATTTCTTTGCAATTTACCGATGTAACTGGGGCTGTAAAAAGCGTTGATATCCCCAGTAGCAGAACCCAAAAAGCCTTAGAAGATGGCATTTGGTTTGACGGCTCATCCGTAGCAGGATTCGCTAGAATTCAAGAAAGCGATATGCATCTGGTGATCGATCAAAATACTTATGCCGTTCTTCCCTGGAGTCCTGCCGATCGTCGTCGAGCAAGATTTTTCTGTGACATTTTCCTGCCAGATGGACAACCATTTCCTGGTGACCCGCGCGGTACATTAAAACGATTATTGAAAGAAATTGAAGAAAAGGGATGGACCTTTAACGTTGGTGCAGAACCTGAATTCTTCTTATTTAAAAGAACGGGTGAAAATGCAGATAGTATTCATCCGGTCCCGCATGATGTGGGTGGTTATTTTGATTTCTCTGCAGTAGACGAAGCAGTTCGGGTACGCACAGAGATCATGGACGCTGTTTCGAGCATGGGGCTGGAAGTCGAAATGGGACACCATGAAGTAGCTATTGGTCAACACGAAATCGATTTCCAATACACTGATGCACTATTAGCGGCTGATAATGTGGTCACCCTCAAATACACAGTAAAAGCTATTGCTGCTTCTCGAGGATTAGTAGCTTCCTTTATGCCAAAACCGATCTTTGGGGTGAACGGCTCTGGCATGCATGCGCATCAATCACTTTTTGATCAAGATGGTAACAACCTATTCTTTGATGCTGATGCGGAATACTTCCTCTCTGACTTAGGACGTTACTATATTGGCGGACAACTCAAACATGCCCGTGCAATGTCAGCAATCTTGTCACCCACTGTCAATTCTTATAAACGCTTGGTCCCTGGTTATGAAGCACCTGTTTATGTAGGGTGGGCACAAGTCAATCGATCCGCATTAATTCGACTGCCTTCGTCTTCAAAATCACGTAGCAAATCGGTTCGTGCAGAACTTCGCTGTCCAGATCCAAGTGCCAATCCATATTTGGCCTTTGCAGTTATGTTGGCAACCGCTTTAGATGGTATTGAAAACAAAATTGATTGCCCGAATCCCTTGAATGATATTAATGTCTATGAACTTGATAAAGCCCAGCGCGATGAAATGGGTGTCACAGAACTCCCCGGATCATTGGCTGAAGCTTTACAGCTCATGGAACAAGATGATGTGATCAAAGATGCCCTAGGTCCTATCATCTTTAATACCTTTACCCGAGCAAAATGGGCAGAATGGGAAGATTATATTACCCGTGTCACAGATTGGGAAGTTGAGCGTTATTTAGAAACTGCTTAACCAATGAAATTTAAATAAAAAGAGGAGCAGAAATGCTCCTCTTTTTTAATAACCTTATTCTTTTGTGATTGTTTCAGTAATAAGTATATTGCGCTTTTCATATTCACTGATCAAGTCCTCGTAGCATCCTTCGGTTCGCCCAACAAACTCAGGGGGACAAATCCCTTTTTGACTAAATAAGCCTTTGAGCACTTGTCGAGCCAAGATCGAACAGGTATACCCAGTTGTTCGTGCCATAGATGTGACCTGTTTTTCATTGTCATATTCATCCAATAAATAGAAGGAATGTTTTTCCTTCTTCCCACCCTTTGAACCAGAGATATCCACTTGCATCACTGTGAAATCAGCTTCCCCTTCTTTTAATTCCCAATCCTTGAACATTAATTTTGAAGTGAGTGAAAGGGGAACCACTTTTTGTCCATCCACCTCAATTGCTTTCTGACTGAAAAATCCACTTTCCCGAAAAATTCGCATCAGGTTAGTGTGCCCAGGATAGCGCAGGGTTTTCTCTTTCATAAATGGGGCGTCTAGCGTCCGAATTAAAGATCGGATCCCATCCGTGTTAAATGCCTCCAAGGTGCCCACCCCTGGAAAATCAATTAGTTCTACTTCAGACAGCGCAGGCCGGATAACCTCTTCACCATAAGCCACATATCGAGCGGGACGAGTGTATTCCTCCAACACATCCGCAGGGGAGAATACCGCCTTATACTCATAGGGCCATTCCCTGGTTTTGGGCAAGCCCCCCACAAAACAAAGGTATTCATTGACCTGATCCAATTGTGAATCTAGGTATCCCGCCATAATATTGCAAAGTCCCGGTGCGACTCCCGCATCCACGATCACCGTTACCCCTTTTTCTTTAGCCAGGGCATCTAATTCGAGCGCTTCTTCCGGAAAGAAAGCGATATCAACCACATCCTTTTCGCTTTCAATAATTCGTTTTAAGGTTTCAAATCCCATAAATCCAGGCACAGCAGATACGACCAGATCGCTATCCGCCACCAATTCCTCAACCTTCCCCGGCTCTCTCAAATTGGCTTGGACTGAAATCACATTGGGTACTCCCACCAATTTATCTAATAGCTTTTGGTTAAGGTCTACCGCCGTAATCGAATATTCTTCAGCCAGATCTTTAATGATTGCGCTTCCAACTAAGCCCGCCCCCAATACCGTAATCTTTTTCATCAATCCTCCATAGATAGTATTTTCGTCCCCATATTTTACAATACTCTCATCACTTCCGATTCTTTTCTTCCAAATAATCCGAGAATCCCCCCAAATAATTCTTTACTTTCCCCTGATCCAACTCAATGATCCTACCAACCACCCGGTCCAAGAAATACCGATCATGGGATATGACCAATACGCTCCCCTCAAATTCTTCTAAGGCTTCTTCTAATACCTCTGCCGAGGCAATATCCAGGTTATTTGTCGGTTCATCCAATAAAAGGAAATTCACACCCGTTAACATCAATAAGGCCATCTGCAATCGGCTTCGTTCTCCTCCCGACAAATTAGATACCGGTCCCCTGTCCTGCTCATAACTAAACAAGAATTTCCCCAGAAAACTTACTGCTTTCTCCTCAGTGAGGGGGGCTGCCTGTCGAATCGTTTCTATCAATGTGCTCGAATAATCCAGCGTCTCATGCTCCTGTGCATAATATCCGGTCTTAATGCTCGGCCCGATCTTGATCTCGCCCCCCTCCGCCAATAATTTTCCCAATATCAATTGAAACAATACCGACTTTCCTGCACCGTTTGGCCCCACCAAACCGACCCGTTCCCCATGCCAAAGATCAAAATCGATACCATCCAAAATTTTCCTGTTCTCCCCATTTTGCATCTCAAAGGATTTGCTAATCTTCTCAAATTCTAAAACCTTATTACTGCCCCGCCACCCCGCAATAGACAGGTCCATTTTACGCCGATCAGTGATTGGCTTATCAATCCGTTCGATGCGATCGATCCGTTTAAGAATATTCTTTCCCCGTTTAACAAATTTCTCATTATCATGGATATGCCCCCAGGTGAGCAACCGTTTCGCTGAAGTTTCCAGGCGCGTAATTTCTTTTTGTTGTGCCTGGAAAACCTCTTGCTGTCGAATAAGTCTCACTTCTTTCTCAAAACTATATTCTGAGTAATTTCCTTTATATACTGTGATCTTGCCATTTTCAAGTTCGGCGATCTCATCCGCCACCACATCCAACAAATAGCGGTCATGCGATATGATCACCACACCGCCTTTGAAATTTCGGATAAATTTTTCCAGGAACGTTTTCCCAGCCAGGTCCAAATGATTATCAGGCTCGTCTAATAATAAAAGGTCGGGTTGGGTCACCAGCAATTTAGCCAATCCCACTAGTTTCTTCTGTCCGCCGCTCAGGCTATCCACATCCAACTCAAATTCTTCTTCTTTGATCCCCATCCCCAACAGGGTCGACCGCACTCGGCTTTCATAATTATTCCCCCCCAAAGCCTCAAATTTTTTGAGGTACTTTTCCTGTTCTGCTATCGCACGAGTTAGTGTTTTCTCGTCGCCATATACTTCTTCCAACCCCAGTCGGTTTTCAACCTTTGCCAGCGCTTTTTCTACTTCTTTCAACTCGGGGGAGGCGGATAGTGCTTCTTGAATCACGCTATTCCCAGGAGTAAGTTGGGGTTCTTGCTGAAGTACGCCCACTTTTAGCCCACTCGCCAAATTAATAAATCCTGTTTCTGACTTCAAGCTGCCGTCAATTAAATGTAATAACGTGCTTTTTCCACTGCCGTTAATTCCCACCAATCCCACACATCTGTCATTATGGATCTCCCAAGAGAGCTCCTCAAATATTGGGTCAGTGGCATATTTAACACTCACTCGGTCAAGATGTACGGAAATTATGGCCCTTCTCCTTGGAAAATTCGTTTTTTAGCTTGTTGATTATAACTGGATTTCGTATTAGAATATCCGAGGAAGTAGATCGATTACAAATACCCCTCGATCTATTCTTTCAAAATGTTAATACATTTATCGAATTAACGGGGTATAATCCGGTTGCTTGATTAACAGAAGTTCTAATAGAAAGAGAAATTTTTTGATTTGGAACCCCCTGATTGACAGCAATATCTTACTATAAAGGAGTTCCAAAACATGTCTGACAAAATTCAAGGCACAGTAAAATGGTTCAATGGTAGCAAAGGCTACGGTTTCATTGAACGAGAAGACGGCGACGACGTATTCGTTCATTTCAACGCAATCGTTGGTGAAGGTTATCGCAATCTCGAAGAAGGCCAGCGCGTAGAGTTTAGCGTTGTGCAGGGCGAAAAAGGCCCGCAAGCTGCTGACGTAGTTGCCCTCTAAGCCAGTTTTCTAAAAACTGCAAAAATAAAACGGACGATCTTATGATCGTCCGTTTTTTTGTTTAAGTTTTGAAATCCCTTACAAAACCTCACTCAAATCCTGCTTCCTTGAGATCGCCCGTTCCTGCATCCACTCATGCTCCGTCACAGGTACAGACAGAACCTCTGCCTCAGGTCGACGCACCAATGTGATCGCTTCCGTCCCACATTCCGGAACACAGATCCCACAGCCTACACATTTGCTGTCGTGGATCACTAAGTCCAAGCCGTCCATCTCCAAGGCCCCAAACTGACAATACTCATTACAGATCTCGCAACCGGTGCACAGGTCATTATCGACCACATTCACAAACGCAGACTTTGCCACCACATTCGCGATTCCCAGATCAGCCATTCCCCGTAATATCCCGCAAGAACAAGTACAGCAATTACAGATATACCAAAGTCCTTCCTGGTTATTGCTCACCGAATGCACCAGTCCCGCCTCGGCCGCTTCCTGAAGTTTCTCTAATGCCTCTTCTTTGTTCAGCGCACGCACGGTAGAACTATGATCAAACATCCCTGGACGCTCATTAAAAGTCATACAAATTTCCACCGGATGCTCACAAGGGTCTCCGATCATCGCTTTTTGCTTTCGGCAAATGCAATCCAAAACCCCCCAAGATTGCATCTGTTCCAAGATCTGAACCGCATTCTCATATGGCTGTACTTCCATATCATTTTGGATCGACTCATTTATCGGAATCACCCGGTGCACCTGAGGCTGTTGAATTAACATCTGTCCAAATGATTGTTGGTAATAACTCTCAAAAAGGGCAGCCATTTTCTCATCGATCCGTTTCCCCTGAAATTCGTAGATCCCCACCACAAAAGGTAACAAACCAAATCCTATCCCACCCTCCACCGCTCCCGCCGAAATTAGACCCTTTGACAACATTCCCTTTAGCAAGGAACGTGTTTCTTTATAATCTAAGTCTAATCGTTCGGAAATTTCTCGCGGACTTTCTTTGGTTAGCCGTAGTTGGGAAGCCAATTTTGCTTCATTTTCTTCAAAAAGGTAGGCAAGTAATTCTAATTCCACCCCATCATCGGTTGCAGGGTAACCCTGCGGCATCGCGTCTAATCGCGTGGCCAATTCTTTAAAAGCATCCATTTTGCAAGCTCCTCAAACATTTTTTCCTTACTGAAATTATACATGAAAAATTTCTAACATTTCTCTAACAATTAACCTCTACCCGAAAACTTTATATTGGCTTATAGTTAACGCCAATTAACTATTAAAGGGCATTAAGTATGTCAAAAATTGAACAATTTCATCTCGCGCTAAAAGAATGGATCCAAATATTCATGCGCCATTCAATGCACAGCTTTACCGAGTGGATGGGCGAAAATGATCTCTCTCGTTCACAGGTTGGAGCGCTGATGATGATAAATCACCGAAAAAATTGCCAAGTGACCATGATCGGCGAGGACTTAGGTATTTCTACCCCCGCTGCAAGTCAGTTAGTGGACCGTTTGGTTCAGCTAGACATGGTCGAGCGGCGAGAAGACAAAGAAGATCGCCGAAATAAAAAATTGGCATTAAGAAAGAAAGGACGTCAATTGATCCAAGAAGGATTTAAAGCGCGTATGGGCTGGGTCGATGAATTAATCGAATACATTCCCGAAAATGAACTGGAAGACATCACCAATGGCTTTAGAAGCATGATTAAAGCTTCGGAGAAGATCGACAAAAAATCAACCAAAAACTCAGACGAAAAGATTGTCGTATGGAAAATACAAACAGATCAGGAGTTAGAAAATGATGAAAGCTAGAACACAAAGGCTGCGTGGAAGCGGTCGTCGTGAAAAGCGCAAAGGTGGGTCTTCCATGGGAAGCCTTGGCCGTGCGATCCGCTATTTAGGCCGCTATAAAAAAGAGGCTTTTTGGGCCTATGGGGCCTTGGTAGTTGCTACCCTTGCACAATTAGCGGTGCCAGAACTATTGCAAAATATCATTGATTCAATAACCGATGGTTTCATCGCTTCAAAAATATTAGAGGTTCCAGCAGCATTTCAATCTCTCGCTTTGGATCAATTGGGATTATCCCTTGAAGAAGTAACCGCCAATTATGATGGTGCTTTCGATGCCATCATTTGGGCTGGCGCATTGATCCTGGTTTTCGCCATCATCCGTGGCTTATTTGCATTTACCCAGGCCTATATGGGAGAACGAGTCTCTCAATCGGTCTCATTTGAATTTCGTAACGAATTATTTGCAAAAATTCAGCGTCTTTCTTTTAGCTACCACGACAAACACCGCACGGGTCAATTGATGATTCGAGCAACGGATGACGTAGAAAAGGTGCGTACCTTTATTGGGCAAGGCTTATTAATGTCTGCTCAATCATTGATCCTCCTTACTGGCACCCTGGCTTTGTTATTCGCAACGAATGCAAAACTAACCATGGTCATTCTTCCGATTTTGCCACTGGCATTTTTAATGTTCATGGTCTTTGGTGGCGTTGCCCGCCCGATGTTCGAAAGGGTTCAGAAAAAACTTTCTGCAATGAACTCGATCTTGCAAGAAGGATTAGCAGGAATTAAAGTAGTTAAAGCCTTCAACCGAGAAAAACAACAGGTCAAAAAATTCGAGTCAGCTGCCAATATCTTCATGGACCAAAACATTAAGGTCATGAAGCTGATGACTTTTCTGATGCCAACTATCTTTTTGTTGGCAAATCTTGGCCAAGCCGCCATCATTTACTACGGTGGAGGACAGATCATCGATGGCACTTTAACCCTTGGCGAATACCAAAAATTCAGCCTTTACCTCATCTTTGTTTTCATCCCCGTCGGTCAATTGGGTTTCATCATCACCTTGATGTCTCAGGCCGCTGCTTCGGCTACCAGGGTTTTTGAGATCTTAGATGCCCAATCCGATGTAGAAGATGCACCAGATGCCAAACCCCTCGCAGAAGTGAAAGGAGATGTCTCATTTGATAATGTCACCTTCCGCTATTTTGGTGGGGAAACACCTGTGTTGGATGAGATTAGTTTTGATGCCAAATCAGGTGAGACGGTCGCACTTTTGGGAATGACCGGTTCAGGTAAATCAACCTTTATCAACCTCATCCCAAGATTTTATGATCCCACCGAAGGCAAAGTCCTTATCGATGGACAGGATATCAGCAAAGTGCAAATTGAATCGATGCGCGAACAAATCGGCATCGTCCTTCAAGAAACCACCTTGTTCACTGGCACGATCCATGAAAATATTGCCTATGGTCGACCAGACGCCAGTAGAGAAGAAGTCATCGAAGCCGCGAAAGCCGCTGCTGCCCATGACTTTATCCTAGAGTTTCCAGATGGCTATGAGACCGATGTAGGTGAGCGAGGCTCAACCTTGTCCGGTGGACAAAAACAACGTGTCGCTATTGCTAGGGCATTATTGTTAAATCCAAAGATTCTTATTTTGGATGATTCAACTTCAAGTGTCGATCTCCAAACAGAATATGAAATTCAACAAGCCTTAGATCGGTTGATGGTCGGGCGCACAAGTTTTGTGATCGCCCAGCGCATTAGTACAGTTTTGAACGCCGATCAGATCTTGGTTCTCGATGCAGGAAAAATAGCTGCCTCCGGCACTCACGAAGAGCTGCTTGAAAACAGCGAGATCTATTCTGAGATTTACCATTCTCAGTTAGATGACGACGTAAAAATAAACGGAGAGGAGGCCTAATATGATTGGTCATAGCGATAGAATGTTTAATCAAGAAACTTCAAAACCAGTCAAGGTTTCGGAAACACTAAAGAGATTTGTAAAATACTTTAAACCGTATTGGTTCCAATATCTGATCGTCGCAATAATGATGATCATAGGGACTTGGGCGCAAGTGAGAACACCCGAACTATTTGGTCAGGCAGTTGACTGTTACATCACCCCTGCTGGCTCCCAGATCATCGGTGGAGAAAATTCCCCCTTTGCAGACCTCTTCGCAGGTGATGAAGGTCAAACAGAAGGTTGTACGATCGATTCCCCCCAAGCCGATTGGACGGTAGATGACTATCGTGCTGGTTTGGGAGCGGTTGTCGTTGAGATCATCATATTAATGGTGGTGGGGGCAGTAACCACAGGTCTAATGTTCTTCTTCATGACTTGGTCAGGACAACACGTCCTTCGAACCATCCGCGTAAAAGTATTTGAACATATCAATCGCCTCTCCATTGGTTTCCATGTTGAAAGTGAAGCCGGAGATACGATGAGCCGGGTAACCAATGACGCTGACACCATCCAACAAGGAATGACATTTGCATTAGTGCAGGTCTTAAGTGGGGCCATCCTCATGATCTGGGTGGTCTACAACATGCTCCTAAGCAGTGTGGCTTACTCCCTCATCTCCATCGCCATGGTGCCTTTGATGGCTGTTGCTACACTTTGGTTCTCCAACCAAGCTCGAAAGGCATACCGACAAACCCGTCTTGAAATGGGTTCGGTAAACGCAGAACTTCAAGAAAGTATCGCTGGCGTGCGTGAATCCCAAGCTTTTAGTCGAGAAGATGAAAATATCTCCTCCTTCATGGAGACCAACGCTGCTAATCGAGATGCCAATATCAAGGCTGTTGCTTACACCTCAGCTCTTGCACCAACCCTAGAGGCTTTAGGCTATGTCGGTCTCATGCTGGTCACCGTGGCAGGGGGCTGGGCATTATTAAATGGTGGTGAACTGTTTGGAACAACAATTTCATTTGGTCTCATGATCACCTTTATCGCCTACGTCCAGCAATTCAATCGCCCCGTGCAGCAAATATCCGTCCTCTGGACCCAAATTCAATCTGCTATCGCCGGTGGCGAACGGATTTTCAGCTTATTGGACGAAGTCCCTGATGTTCAAGACAAGGAAGATGCAACGGTCCTTCCAAAAATCGAAGGCCTCGTTGAACTTGAAGATGTCTGGGCAGAATATGTGGAGGGGGAACCCGTTCTCAAAGGGATAAACCTCACCGCCAAACCCGGTCAAACCGTGGCGATTGTCGGTCCCACTGGCGCGGGTAAAACAACCATCGCAAACCTAATTCCTCGGTTTTATGATATCACCGGCGGATCACTAAAAATTGATGGTCATGATGTACGCGATGTAACTGCCGCCAGCATCCGCAGCCAAATCGCTGTCGTTCTACAAGATAGTTTCCTGTTTTCCGATACCGTCATGGAAAATATCCGCTTTGGTCGACCAGATGCCACCGACGAAGAAGTAATCGCTGCAGCAAAGCTCGCCCATGCCGACAGTTTTGTCGATAACTTACCCGATGGCTATCAGACTGAGCTCGGAGAAAGGGGTTCAGGGTTAAGTGCAGGGCAGCGACAATTACTTGCCATCGCCCGCGCAGCCCTCGCAGAGCCACAAATTTTGATCTTAGACGAAGCAACCTCCTCAGTGGATACTCGCACAGAGCGGTTGATCCAGGCTGCGCTTGAACAACTTTTAGCTGGTCGAACCAGTTTTGTGATCGCCCATCGCTTAAGCACGATTCGCAGTGCCGACCAAGTGATAGTCATAGACGATGGAAAGATTGTTGAACGTGGTGACCATGAGACCTTATTGGCTGCTAAAGGTTTTTACTATGATCTCTATATGAGCCAATTTAGACGTGAGATTGATTAGTGAATTAAATAAATCCAGATTTTTTCAAAATATCGATCCTCGGCGACTAAATTCGCCGAGGATCTTTTGTTTAAGGGGGGAATATTCTTATAAAGCAACCTCTCGAACCATGGGTAAATATCCCATAGCTAATGGGATATTTACCCATTAAATAAATGGGAAATAGATGCGTTTAGCGGGTGTTTTTCCTGTCATTAATATAAGTTATTTTTGGTATCATTATTATGTTGCTGTGAAAAAATTCACGAGTAATTGCACCAAATTAGTGCCATTTTGGCTATTTAACAACATACAAATCGCTAATGAGAGTTCACAGAAAAAATGATCAATAAATTAACCCTGAGAAATTGTTTTACCCTCCTTCTTTGTTGCCTTCTGATTGTTGCCTGTGGAGAAGAGCCACCCGAACCGACACCTGTAGAAGAGAACATAGAAGAAGAGGATAACGGTCTCCTTTCGGTCTCCGATATTGAAGAAGAAACGGATATCGATGGTGAACCAGTGGATATCGGAGAAATTTTTACAAATATTCTCACCCCAAAAGCTGAGGAAGAAGTTGAAGCAAATTGGGATACATCCACCAGCTTAGATAGCTTGCATCAACATGTCCTCACCAGTTGTGCCGACTGTCATACAGAAGAAGACGAAGTGAATAAGGATGTGCCTCTGCCAAATTGCCACGGCTGTCATAACCTTCCCCCAAATAGGGATTTCACTTCACCACCCGATCAAATTTGCTTAAATTGTCATGGAGGTTCATACGGAGCTGTTTCGGACTTAACTAGAAATTACAAACCTGTCAATCCACATGATTACCATTACACAACAGATGTGCGTTGTATCGTATGTCATCCCATGCATGAAACCTTCGATGGAGGTTGCGAGTTATGCCATGAGGATTATGAATTGACCAAGAACTAATCGATTAAAGGAGAAATATATTGAACAAAGATTGTTTGGAACAGAAAGATAACCGTTTTACCATTATTCAGAATGAAAGATTTCTTTAGGAGGAAATCCTATGCCTGAGAACTTAACACGACGAGAATTTTTTAAAGAAATGGGTGTACTCGGCACCGCCGCAGCTACTGGCCCATTTTTGTTGGGGGCTGATGAAAAACTGCCCTCCAATAAACGCCCTGGTTGGATTAAAGAAATTGATAAACCCACAGTCGAAATTGACTGGGAGGTAATGAAACGTCATGATGCTTCAATCACTGGTTTTAATCCAAAATTCTATGGCGACAAATTAGACAAACTAAAAGAAATTGACAAAACTAATGAGCAAAGCAGATTGGAAAAAGGAACCCCAGGTTGGGATCTCAAAGCTCACGCGGTTGCTGCTGGTTGGGGACATGGATTTGCTAATCTTTCTTTAGCAGAATCACAGTTCATCGGCCCCGAGGGCCGTTTCAATCCAGAAGATCGTGGCGTTTCCAAATGGAAAGGAACCCCCGAAGAAGCTGCAGAACTTGTAACAGCTGCAATGCGTTATTATGGTGCTTCCTCTGTAGGCTTTGTAAAGCTTGAACCTGGTACAACAGAAAAATTGCTTTATGCCAATGATGGCGACCGCAAGATCATTGAATACTCTAGCGCTCATTCGGAACCAACAGAAACAGAAACTCATCGCTATCTTCCTCAAGACTGCCGAACTGCGATTGTATTCACAGTTCAAATGAGCCGTGAGCTTTGGCGCCGCGCTCCCACAGAATTGGGTGGATCGGTTTCCAGCATGGGTTATGAGATTGGTGGATTAGTCCAGGCTCGAACCCAAATGTTCCTCAAGACCCTTGGCTACCAAGCACCTGGCGAATATCGCCGCAATGCTTTGGGAACCGCTCCTGGTATGGCTGTCATGGCTGGTTTGGGTGAAATGGCTCGCTACAACCGCCTCATCACTCCAGAGTATGGACCTGTTGTCCGCGTATTCAAACTTCTTACGAATTTGGATATCGCCCCAACAAAACCGATCGATGCTGGCCTCATGAATTTCTGCCGAACCTGTAAGAAATGTGCGGAAATGTGCCCAAGTAAAGCTCTTTCCATGGATGAAGAACCAAGCTGGGAAACCACTGGTGAATGGAACAATCCTGGAATCAAGGCTTGGTACGATGATGGCGTGAAATGCCGCTCATACTGGTACGAAGTCGGAACTGGTTGTGGAATCTGTTTTGCATATTGCCCATTCAGTGAGAAAAACTTAGCTGGATTACACAAGTTGCAAGGTTGGGCTGCAGGTAATTTACCTGTCCTCAATTCCACATTACGAACTTTGGATGACTTCCTCTACACACCAAATTGGGAAACATTGGGTCAACCAATGAAAGATCCAGAAGATTGGTACAAACTGGATATGCCAGAATACGGCATTGACACAACCCGTGGCAAAATTCACGGCGATCTAGGTTAAGGAGCCGATAAAAATGTTATTTCCAACTTTATTGTTAATTATTGGTGTAGTCGTTGTAACCATGTTGATCGTTAAGAAAGTAAACCTCAAATGGTACGAATGGCTCTTGGGCATAATTGGTTGGTTTTTGGCCTATGTGGCAGCCCAAAATTATAGCGCCTCAATTCTTGAAGTAGAACCCCGAGCGGCTGGATACCTATTGCTATTCTTAGGTGTACCTGCACTGATCTTCTTAGGTTTAGCTTGGTTCTTATCTTCAAGGAGACTACAAGCTTAATATTGACTGATTAAAATAAAATACCTAAAGTTTATCTCTAGGTAAATGATTTTTAAGATGGAATCTCCTTTCTATTAAAAATCGATCTTAATCATCAAAGAGACGAGGATTACTCGTCTCTTTTTTTTAATTCATTCTGTCTTAAATTATCGACCGATTATTCTTCTGGATAAAAAATCAGCCCAACCGCCCCCGGTCCCGCGTGTGTCCCAACCACTGGGCTTACTCCAGCTCTAATCACCTTGCTCATTCCAAATCGTTTCTCGACCATTTTTGCAACTTGACCACCTTCTTTATCCGCATCAATGTCGATCACCGCTACTTCTGCCATCTTTCGTCCATCTAAGCGGCTTTCTGCAATATCCAGCAATCCTTTCAGCGCTTTTTTCTTTGTGCGAATCTGCATCAAGGGTTCGATCCTCCCATCCTCAAAATGTAAAATTGGTTTGATTCTCAAAGCAGTTCCCAACAAAGCCTTTGCCCCTCCAATTCGTCCACCTTTCCGTAAAAACTCCAGAGTGTCCACTGCAAAGAGAAAACTCATCTCCTTGCTCACCCCTTCAGCGATAGAAACTATTTCCTCCACCGTTTTCCCAGCCTCAACTGCCTTTGCAGCAGCCAAAACGGGGAATCCCAACCCCATTGAAACATTATAGGTATCCACAATTTCTATCGGGATTTCTGGTAAATCTTTTTGGGCTGCCAATGCGCTTGCAATCGTGCCGCTTAGCTTTGAAGATACCAACACCGCCACAATGGCATCATTATTTTCTGCCACCTTTTTAAAGAACTCAATAAACTCCCCGGCAGAGGGCTGTGAACTGGTAGGGATTGTTTTTGAGTTGGATAACCGTTTATAAAAACTCTCCGGGTCAATATCCACCCCATCTCGAAACTTTTCATCATCCCAGATCATCCACAGGGGGATGACGTGAATATTCAAACCTGCCATTACTTCTTTAGGAATATATGCGGAACTGTCTGTAACGATAGCAATTTTTTGTGAGCTCATTACGATCCTCCTCAAATTTTCATTTTTCCTTAGAAGTATTGTATTCCTTTAATTCCCTTCCATCAATATGCAAGGGTCGGGTTACCCGTTTCATCAGTAAAATCATGATATAACTTTTTTGACCACAAACATCATCGATATCCATTAAATTGTTACTAAATTATCAGAGGTATATGCATGCATAAGGAACTCCGTTCAACAGTTTATGAATTTGTAAATATTATTCAACCCCTTTCGGAGGTTGAACTCGAGACAACTTGGAAATGGAAAGGATATAACGAAGGAATTCGTTTCGCGAACTTTAGGGTCTATGAAGAATTACGAAAACTCGCCGTAAAATTAAGGGCTGAAAGAATTAAACTGGGAAATCCTATTTCGATCACCCAAGACATTCTCGCTCAGCACCATCAGGCTTATTTTGATTTACAAGCCTTAATAGTGGGGGTAGATGAAGCCAATATCGATTTCAAAAAAAATGAAGACGAATGGTCCTTAAGGAACACCCTCCAACATTCTATCGAAGGAGAATGGTCTTTTTTGATGTCCATTGAAACTGGTTTAAACCGATTTCGAAATAATGAAGAACAGGTAAAATTCACACGTGAAGATTGGACTCAACATTTTGAAGTGCGGGGTGGCTTTTCCGATGCCTATTTTGAAAAACCCCTAAAAGATATACTCTCATTATTTGAAAGAATCCATAATGAGATCGGAGAAATATTTTCAGATATAAAAAACGATGAATTGGAGCATAAGGTTATTTTTTGGGAAGAAGAATTATTGCCAATTCAATTTCGTCTTCATCGGTTCGACGCTCATCTTAGGCAGCACAGCATTCAAGCTGAAAAGATCTTGCTAGCTGCCGGCCATGATTTCTCTGAAGCTCGCCTCCTTTGTCGTCGCATATTTAACGCCCTCGCTGAAGTGGAAGGAACTCAGTTTGGATATAATTTAAGCAACAACGATCTAATAACTGCAACAACTAATTACATTGATAGCCTAAAAAGTGAAATTCAAGAATTATTAAATAACAGATAATTCAAAGAAATCTTCTATTCTGGAGAAAAAATGAGTGAACAAATAAGTTTTGAAGAATTAGCAAATCATTTTGCGGGTAACGATACTGTCGCAGAAGCCAAATGGTTTGGCAAAAGATGCATGAGCATCAATGGCAAAGCCTTTGCAGTTCTTTTTGGAGAGGATGTAGCCTTCAAGCTGACCCCAGAAGATTTGGCAGAAGCCCTAGATATCCCCGGTGCGAAATTATTCGATCCCCGTGGAAAAGGGAATCCATTCAAAGAATGGGTGCAAATCCCCGTAAATGAATCTGATAAATGGATCATGTATTCTGAGAAAGCGATGACATACGTCGATAGTTTTAAAAAATAGAAATAATTGAAAAGAGAATTAAATGACCTGGCATAAAACAACGCTTGAAACCTCCACCAATGGCAAGGGTCTATACGATCTGACCCCCCAATTGCACTCACAAATTGAGAAATGGGGTATCCAAGAAGGGATCTGCCATCTTTTTGTTCAACACACCAGCGCCTCTTTAGTGATTAGTGAAAGCTATGACCCATCGGCAAGAAAAGACTTAGAAGGCTTCATGGATCGACTGGTTCCCGAAAATCAATCCTGGTTTCAACACACCATGGAAGGTTCGGATGATTCCCCATCTCATATGCGTGCCATTTTAACGAATACCAGCTTATCTATCCCGATTGATAATGGCACACTTTCTCTAGGCACATGGCAGGGAATATATTTATTTGAACACCGCGTAAGGAGTCACAAAAGAAACATATTGGTTAGATGTCAATCCATGGTGAAGTAATTATTTGGACTAAGAATTTTTAAATATAGAATTGCCGATCCCCGGCCAAATTCTTAGCATGCCAAATAAGGCCCGGATGAATATCCATACACCTGTAACCGCCCAGATCCAACTTAATCCATCAAACTCAGCATTGCTAACAAAAAAGATGCCTGTCGCTCCGATCACAAATGCAACGATCATTGCATTCCGTAAATAAGCATAATCCCCCGTTCCCCAATGTGTGCCGTCCGTCAGGAAGGCTAACCCACTTAGCGGTTGGCTCATTGCCGAGATCCCCCATGCAGGCAGGAAAACGGCTACAGCGCTGGCTGGCACCAGTAAAGCTGTAATGAGATCTCGTCCTAACCACATCCCAGCCCCCAAAACGATTCCCGTCCCCAATGCCCATTGAGCCCCGACCTTCACCACCTGTTTTGCCCATTTAACCGAATCCTGTCCAATAAAATAACCCACCAAAGATTGAACCGTTGAGGCGTAGGCATCTAATGCAAGAGAGGTGAATAGATACACTTGCCGAATCACCTGATGTGCTGCCCCTGCATCCGCACTAAAACCATTTGCCACCCTGGTGATATATCCAAGGAACAAATTTATTAAAGCAGTTCGAATAAATAAGTCTCCCCCCACTTGAAGTAGTTTTTTTGCATCCTTGAATTTTAGAGCAATGGTTAATCCAATCGTCTTAGAAAGGATTATCAACCCAGCGATCGCCCCTATCCACTGACTGATCGTGCTCGCCAATGCTAACCCCGCCACACCCATCGCCGTGATCGGTCCAATCCCAAAAATTAGAATCCAATCCAACACTAGGTTTAGCGCATTGACCCCCAACGCGATCCATAAGGGTGTCCGCATATCTTGTAAACCGCGCATTGCCCCAAAGGTAACCAACATCATCAATACTGCTGGGGCACCAAATAGTCGAATCTGCATATATTCTTTTGCATAACTGAGCACTACACCCGATGCCCCTAATAATTCACCCAGCCACCCTGCAGCAGGAGAAATTAAAAATATTAATAAGATCCCAAAAGAAAACGCCAAGATCAACCCCAAACTAACGATTTTTCTAGTTTCTTGGGGAAGTCCTTTTCCCTGGACTTGCGCTACTTCAGTTTGCGTGCCGATTGATAAAAAGTTAAAGATCCAAAATAATCCAGAAAGAGCTGTTGTCCCCACACCCAGGGCAGCCAAGGGTTCTACCCCCAAAGAAGAAATAAATCCTGTATCCACCAATGCCAATAACGGTTCAGCCGTCATCGAGATTAATACAGGAATCGATAGTGCTAAAAGAGTTCTATGCGGTTTGGATTTAAAAGGGTGGGGGGATGGATTTGATTTTGTCATTTTTTGATTAACTCGGATATTGTACCATCGCTATTTATATAAAAAAAACTGGACAATTCGTCCAGTTTTTAATGTTTTTCTATGTCCCTACGATTATTCTACCTCTGCCAAATATACGATTTCCATAGTGTTATTCACCAATTCAACACTAACAAATCCAACAGCTGTTTCCATCAGCCTATCTTTAAATGAATTTGCGATATCCTCATTGAACTGAAGCACTCTGGGGTCATCAACATCTACTCCCTCCATATCCGTCTCAATGATCTTGGTAACCAATTCTCCATTTTCTACAGAAAAAGTTACATCTGCAAACCCCGGAGCGCTCTCCCCGTTAGGTCGGGAATAAGTACCCCATACTCGGATATATTCTGGCTGCATATCATAACCAGTCATTAGATTGAATAAATTATCCCCTTCCGAGTCTACCAACCCAAATCGAAACCCCAGAATTATCGAAAATTCCTCCAGGGTCTCACTTTGTTCTACGACCTCTCCGTCACCAGATCCTGAACTAACCTCGTTATTCCCCCCGTTCGGGTTGCCCGAACCACAGGCGATCATTGTCAATGTAAACATCAGCAGGAAAAAAAATGTCTTCAGGTACCGAAAATTCCTTGCTTTTAAAATTCTCAATCTAATAATCATTTGTTCTCCTTTGATCGCTGGATAAAATGGGTAATCATATAGAGATTTGAGCTAATAATATTTGCTTGTGTGCTGAAATGGGATTAATTTGAGCGATTATATCATAATTGATTATTCGAATTTTCAAATTTGAAGTGTCGTCACAGTGTCGTCCTTACGACATGGTTATTCTGGCGCATCCGCCTATACTGAGTGTAAAATAAATCATAAGGAGTTTACAAATGAAACAACCAGAACTTGGCCTAAAGGTCGCAGAACTTCGCCAGATCAAAGGACTTACCCAAGAACAGTTAGCTGAAACCTGCGAGGTAAGCCCCCGCACCATCCAACGGATAGAGAGTGGGGAGGTGGACCCAAGATCATTCACGATTAACAGTTTGAGCAAAACCCTAGATTTTGAATTTGGGATCAATGACCTCGACAATGAAGGGATTTGGCTGGCAGCCATGCACCTAAGCAGTATCCTTTGTTTCTTGCCAGTCTCCCTCGGAGTTTGGGCAATTAAAAAGAAACACAGTTATAAAGTGGATAAGCAGGGAAAAGCAGCCCTCAACTTTCAATTTACAATATTGCTTGGGTTATTTGCGCTTGGCTTTTGCGTGATGATCGCCCCGATACTATTGCTTTATGCTAACCCAGAGATAGACCTCGGACTTCCAATTGGCATGATGGAAATTTTCCTCATCTGCTTCACCGTCCCATTATTTCCCCTTGGTATCTATACCTTCTACCAGGGCATCGCCAATACCATCCGCTCCCTCAACGACCAAGAGATCCGTTATCCCTTCAGCATCAAATTCGTGAAATAGACAACTCCTAAGCTAAGCAGGGGGCTTAGCTTTATTTCAAAACTCCCTTTCCCCAGCATATTTTGTAGCTTTTATAAGTATCCATAGTTTTGTGACAAATGTCACAGATTAATTAGGACAAAAGTTGTCTAAATAGGGCTATTTGTCACTGTTTTCTTTCTGTGAAACTTTATACAATAAGTCATATTAAAAAACTATTTTTCTAACTTACTAAGGAGCTTCAGAAATGGCAAACGTGATCACACTCAAGGGGCAGCAAATCCAAGATCCACTATTTATTCAAAAACTTTTTGGTGACACTCGTACCGCATGGATCTGGTTGGTCCTCCGCATCTGGTTAGGATACAAATGGATCGACGCATCCCTCCACAAGATCGAAAATCCCGCTTGGGTTAAAACTGGCGATGCATTGAAGGGCTTCTGGTCCAGCATCGTTGTCATCCCCGAAGAGGGACGCCCAGCCATCTCATTTGACTGGTATCGCAATTTCATCGAAACTTTACTCGACGCAGAAGCCTACAGCTGGTTTGGTCCCCTCGTTGCCTATGGTGAAATGGTGATCGGTATCGCCCTTGTCATCGGTGCCTTCACCGGATTCGCCGCCTTCTTCGGCGCATTCATGAACTGGAACTTCATGATGGCTGGCTCAGCGAGCACCAATCCGATGCTCTTCGTTGTCGCCCTCGGCCTCATCCTCGCTTGGAAAGTGGCCGGATACATCGGTGCAGACAGATTCCTCCTTCGCTGGATCGGTACCCCCTGGAAAGAAAAAGAAACCCAAGCTTAGCAAAACGAGATTAAATAAAAAAGCTCCGGTCTATCCAAGACTGGAGCTTTTTATTTATTAAGTTATAAATTTAGGTCATAAATAAAATATTTGTAAAACTCAGTATATAATCAAACCTAATCAATATTTTTCTTATACCCTTATTTTCCTTATGATAAGTCCATAAATAGAATTTATTATTAAGTTTTACCACCATAGGAGGCTACCATGTTCAACAATGATTTCCTGTCGATAAGCCTAGTCGAAATTATAGGGCTATTAGTTACAATAATAGGCATTTGGTTAGTAGTAAAACAACTAAATGAGACCAGGTTGGCATCCCAAATGGAGGGTTTACTAGAATTGACGAATCTTGATTTATCCAACAGCGATGGCCTCTTAGCATTAAAGGAGCTATCCAGCCAAGAGGATTGGAATACTTTGAGTGATGAAGAGGCCTTTGCCCGCGTACATAACTCGAAAACTTCTAAGAAAGCTTGGATGGAGACCATGACTTTTTTTGAATTATTAGGAGTATTGGTAAAAAGAAAGGCCTTAGATAAAGGATTGGCAAATGACCAATTCGGAAGGGTCGTGTCCATATGGTGGAATAGATTTGAAAAGGTAGCTCGTCAGCATCGAAGTAATGGGAATTGGGACGGATACGCGGAAAATTGGGAATGGTTAGCAAATGAATTCAAAGATAAATAATATTTAGTTTCTATGAATCGTTTTTGCCTATAAACTTCAACCCCTCCGCCAAAATCTCTCCAAAATTCTCCGGAAATTCATGATCGATCTCCGGCGCGATCACCAATTGACAATCCATCCCCTTGCTCACCAGCAGCCCATGCAATTCCCTGATCTGTTCCACACTCGGGTCATGCTCCCCCGCCACGAATACCCCCCGCATCTCGCTCAACCGTTCGCAATTCTCCAAGATCGGTTCCCAGAGTGTGATGTCCTGAATATACGGTCCACCCGGGTTCACCGCGATAAATCCCCTCATCGGCAGAATTTCCATCAAGGTAAACCACACAGCCATCTCTGCCCCCTTCGAGAATCCGCCCATCACCGTCCGCTCCCCATTGATCGAATATACCGCTTTAAACTCCTCAACCTGTACCTTGATTTCCTTCCCTGCCTTCTCCATATCGTTCCACACAAATGAATCCGCGTCAAAAAATATTTCTGAAGACTGCAATAAAACGGTCATCCAGCCCTCATCCACCGCGCTCTCCCAAAATCCCACCGACTTTTTCGCATTCCCATTATTCCCATGAAGGGGCAACAAGAGCGAGAATCCTTCCTTTGATGGGGTAGGTAGGCGCAGAGGCAATGCAACTGCCTTTGCCGCCGCCATCGCCTCCTGATACCTCTTGTCGGCAATCTCTACGATCCGGTTGAATTCCGGCAGCTCTTGCAGGCTTTTTAGATCCTCGTCCGTCTTCAAAAACTCCTTATGCCACCAATACCCCGCATCTAACCCCTCTTTCATGATCCCTATCGCCAGGTCTGGCTTATTCAGCAATCCCGCGGCACAAAATCGCCAGCTATTGATCAGACTGGCATATTCGGGATACAGCGCTTCCCCTCCTTCCAGTGCATCATACGCCGCTTGCTGATGCTCTGGCTTCCCATGCGTTTCAAAAAACGTATTTACTAAATCTCTAAAAGTCTTTTCCTCGGTCATTATTATTCCTCCAACCATAAACCTGCCGTGTTAAATTTCAATTTAATCTTTAACATTATAACAATATGGGGGTTTACTAGCACATTACGCCCTTTTACCGAAGAGTAGAACTAGCTTCCAATTCACTAAACTCTTAATAGGGAACCAATATATTTCCCCATAAATGCTCGGGTACCATCATTCAAAGATTTCACAGGGCTCTTCTACCCGAAACGTTACGTCCTCTGCCTGATAAATAAACAATGCATCTTTAGTATACAAATATTTATTTTCCAAGAGCGGCAAATCTGTCCCAAAGTATAAATTTTGAATAAGCCTGAATATATTTACTCCCGATAGATCATTAGGTACTTCTCCTGCGTCCACACCGGGTAGATAGTAGGCTGCAAACACAGAGAATCGTTCTTTCAGGCACGTGTTATCTGAGGAACTGAAATCTGTAGATAATCCAGGTCCATGATCTGCCTGTATGATGATTATCGGAGGCGTTTTAGATCTTGCAATAATGTCATCCACAACCTCCAATATTCGAGTATTTGTATACACCAATTGATTCACATAGCCATCTCGATATTCCTCTTTTCCTCCCGGAAAGCTAATTCCATCAGCAAACCAAAATTTATAATCAGGATCAATGGAGTTTCCATTCTCATTGAATACGAACGGAGGGTGGGGGGTAACAATATGCGAAAAAGTAAATTTAGCCCCCGGCATTTCAGGGATATCGGACAAAGTCTTAAAACTATAATCTATCGATTCGCGGTGTCCATCAAAGGATGGAAGAGAAGAAAAACTTCTTATTACGGGGGAAAGAAGAAACCCTAATGGGGTCGTAGTAACCAGATGGTTTTCGAAGTCGCTCAGGCTAACTGGATTGGGTTTAAAATAGAAGTCTGTAGATGTGTTATCTGTAATGCTCCAATCTGTAGCAACCGACACCATTTGATATCCTACGCTCTCCAACATCAATCGTGTTTGACTATGATCAATTAGGGGGGACATCAACCACCAAAAAATACTATCTTCAAGACCCGGTATTAGTGTCGAAATATAATCCATGTTAAGTGTTGACGCCACGGACAACACCGTTCTAGGATAATTCGAGTGACTTTCTTCAGGAACAATGAAACTTCTGCTCTTCAAAGAGTCAATGAAGTCAGAGTTGTCGTATTCAAAAATTTCATCCAATATGTCAGCACGCCCATACCCATCCAATATGATGTAGTAAATATCAGGCAAATTTTCAGGAGTAGTCGGCTTGGCTATCAAATCGTTTCTCGATTGCTCTACTGCCTGTCGGTAATCCCCCCAGGGCACTTTCCTCAATAATAAATAATTCCAAAAACTAAATACGATCACAAGAAAAACAGATATTGCGTTCAGTATAAAGGCAATCTGATTCACCTTCACGCTTAGTTTGCGAATTTTTAAGATTAGCCACCACAGTAAACAGCTAACAATCGAAATTGATCCCGCGATAACGAAAAACAGACGTGTTGAGAAAATACCCAATACAAAGACGCCTAACATCAGCGCCGACCAATTCTTATCGATCCCAACCGATTTCATCAAAATATGTAGCAGCACAAGAAGTGCCCAAAATACTACCAGGGGCCGGAGCAATTGAAGAGGAGATACAATATCTGATGTTACGGTATACAGAAAAAGGAGAGAGGCTAATGCAAATATATAAGGGTAGGCTATCCAAGATTTTTTCACTTAGCAGACCCATCCCTTGCAATATTCGATTTCATCGCCTTTCCATCTTCATCTATCAATTTGAATTCACCTAAAGGGTTGGAAACAGAATATTTATCATGAGTATTTTTCATAAAAATTCTTACTACTTCTTGAAATAGTTACTATTGTCAAATAGGTTATATTTTTAGTGATTTCCTGACCAACGATCCCTTTATCGATAACACTATTATACAATCTCCCTCATCATTCCATAGACAGTTCTACTGTTTTAATTTCTGCTAGATTTCCCCCAACCAAAACACCTAAATCTCTCACCCCCTTAACTCATCCCACTCTCCCGTTTATCTATTAATTTGACAAATTTATATTAACCAATTTGGAGGTATATTTAATTTTACCCCCTCTAGTCGACGACCGCTGGAATTGTGACCATTCCCCGTGCCGAATTAAGACCATGCCCCAGGTGATCGTCTTTCTCTTGCAACCAATTTTTTCAGAAATTGAACCAATTTATCCTATGGTCGTTTCTTCTTTGGGGTAATTTTGCGTTTGGTGTCTATATTTTTCTTATTGATTTTTACAATTTCTTTGCCGCCCATATCGGTTTGGTGTAATCCAACCGAGGGAGCTTTTCTTTCTGTAGGTTTCTTCTTTCGTTCGCTCATATTTTCATCCCTTCCTTTTCTTTACTGATTAATAGGTATTATATTGTGTAATTTTCTTTTCACAAAGGCTATTACTGGGCTACCTCCGCTACCATCTCCCTCACTTTTCCACCATCCAGGGTTCACATCTCCAAACTCAGCAATTTCAAAAAATTACGAAATAGATTAAGAATAATCCCAGGGTACGATTTTTTATTTTCTGGGGTATTCAAATTGAGCAATGATATATAAATTTCCTTCCCAATATGGCCCAATAGTAGCCTTATTCATGTGAAGTAAAAATTCCTTTGCCTGATTATAGGTTTCAAACATCCCATTTTCATTAAGTTGAATTTTTTGTTCTTCAATTTCTAATTCAGCTTGAGGATAACAGTAGAAAGAATGGAAAAGATCAAGGTAATCAGTAATTTCAAAACCTCTAAATACTCCCTTCTGTGACAATTTAACAGCTGATTTTGCGCGGACATCAACGCCACTGTTATTATACGGCTCACTATCGATGAAGGTTTTGTGGTCTTCTATGGAAATTCCAGCGCCAATTAATTTAACGTCCTCGAAAATTTCAAGATCCAGATATTTTGCCGAAAATTCTTGGGCGGCTGATATATTCAAAAAATTGTCATGTATATGAATGGTCTTTTTTACAAACCTTTCATTCGCTAAATCTTTTTCAAAAGCTAAAAATTCTTTTTCAGAAAAACCCAGTTCCGATTTTAAGTCTTGTATATATTTATTATTGGGTTTGGGGTGTTTATTGTCTGATTTAGGATCCTCCCACCAAAGACCAAGATGATAGAGGGAAGGAATTTTTTCAGTATGACATTCAGCCAATGAATATATGCCCGGATCTCTATATATTCTGTTTTTTTCTGGTCTTCGGGGACGCATTAAAAAATGTCCCATTGCGATAAAATCATTACCCGAAATCTTATTTTCTTCCATAATTATTATTTTGCCTCCCCGCCCCCCAACGCATCATAAGCCGCCTGCTACTGCTCTGGCTTCCCGTGAGTTTCAAAAAACGTATTCACCAAATCTCTAAAAGTTTTTTCTTCGGTCATATTTTCCTCCATATTTCCATCTCAAAATATTATAAACATTAAATCGTTTGCATGGAGACCAATCCTTGTATTATTCCTCAGAGTGAATCCCTCTCTTCCTACGTTTCATGAGATTTTTTTATCAATATTATCTCAGCAGCAGAGTATAATAAATCAGAAAAATCCAACAACGACCATCCAAATTTCCGAAAAACCGCATACAATGATCCGATCTCTTTCTAAGATCATCTATAAAATCATAGGAATTTCATGAAAGTACTCTCAAACCGATACGAGCTAGGAGAATCGATAGGTACTGGGGCCATGGGTGATGTATATAGAGCCACCGACTCCCAATCCGGAGAAACTGTTGCTGTCAAACATCTTAAACCCGGTTTGCTCGATCCCACCCTAGATTTCCTCGATAGATTTAGGCGAGAAGGACAAGTACTGCGAGAACTCAACCACCCCAACATCGTCACTCTAATTGACGTCATCGAACAGGATAGCAATCACTACCTAATTTTGGAATACGTCGATGGGGGAGATTTAAAAGACCTCCTTTCAAAGTCTCCTTCCGGCCTTCCCCTAGATCAGGTATTGCAAATTGCCATTCAACTCGCTGATGCCCTCACCCGCTCCCACTTTCTAGACATCATCCATCGCGACATAAAACCTGCCAATGTCCTCATTGATCAAAACGATACCCCACGCCTTACAGATTTTGGTGTTGCCCACATTATTGGAGATTCTGACCTCACGCAAGAAGGCGTCCTACTCGGCACCTACGGCTATCTCAGCCCTGAAGCCTGCCTCGGCAAGAGAGTCGATGCCCGGTCTGACATCTGGTCCTTTGGTGTCCTGATCTTCGAATTACTCACCGGTCAAAACCCCTTCACGGGTGACAGTATTGTTCAGGTCATTACTGCCATCCTCCATGATTCCACACCCGACCTCCAAGAGATTCGGCCGGATATCCCCGATAACCTCAATGACCTCGTCTACCGCATGTTAGAAAAAAACCATGATGCCCGCATCCCCTCCATCCGTCTTGTCGGTGCCGAGATCGAAGCCATGATCAAGAACATCGACATCTCGTCTCAACCCCCAAAGCCTAAATCAATAGAGCAGGAAGACCCAACAGAGTTTGAACTACATTCAGTTTTTTCTCCCCCCCAACGCACAACCCCAGGTTCCCGAAACAACCTGCTAGCTCAATCAACCCCTTTTGTTGGCCGTGAAGAGGAAATGAATGAGTTAACACGAATGATCAGTGATCCAACAATCCGCTTAATCACCCTTATGGCCCCTGGTGGAATGGGTAAAACTCGCCTCGCAATCGAAACTGGGTTTTTTCAAGCCAAAAATTTTGAAGATGGTGTCCTCTTCGTCGGTCTCGATAAATATGGCGATCCAGAAAAAATTCCCGAAGCAATTGCAGAAGCCGCCACCTATAAATTCCATTCCGATGGGGATTACAGGGCACAGATAGTGTCCTACCTTACTAATAAAAATCTGTTCCTCATCATGGATAATTACGAACATATCATCGCCGGTGCCAATATTCTTGCTGAGATCATTCATGCCGCCCCACAATTGACCGTCCTTGTCACCTCGCGCGAAAAACTAAATATTGATGGAGAAAACTTGCTAGTCATTGATGGCATGGAACTTCCAAAATGGGAGACCCCCCAAGACGCTCTCCGATATTCTGCGGTACAACTATTTATGCAATCTGCAACTCGGACCCGAGTGGCCTTTGAGATCACCGAAGAAAATCTCAGCTATGTCGCCCGCGTCTGTCACCTCGTTCAAGGCGTTCCACTGGGTATTTTGTTGGCTGCAGCCTGGGTAGCTACCCTAACTGTCAAAGAAATTGCCGAAGAAATTCAAGCGAGTATGGATTTCCTCGAATCCGAACGCCGTGATCTCCCTGAACGACAACGCAGTATGCGCGCTGTGTTTGATTATTCCTGGCGTTTACTAAACGATGAGGAACGAGACGGCCTAGCCCGCATGAGCGTCTTTCATGGAGGCTGCACGCGTAATGCAGCCCAATCGATAAGTAATATTTCCATCCGATTGTTAAATGGGCTAGTAAACAAATCACTACTCCATCGAGATCAAAAATCAGGGCGATTCGAGATACATGAGTTAATTCGGCAGTTTTCTGAAGAAATCCTTACAAATCTCGATGACGTGGAAGAAATCCACGATAATCATGCAAGATACTATTTGAATGCATTTGCAGAACGCGAAAATGATCTAAAGGGTAAGGACCAGATTAATGCCCTAAATGATATTGAAGAGGATTTTGAAAATGTACGTGCCGCTTGGTCTTGGGCAATTGAACGAGGCCTAACAGATCTATTGCTCAATGGGTTGCAAAGTGCTTATATTTATTGTTTTATTCGAGATCAAACCTTTACTGCGGTCGAGCTTTTTGCAAACATATTGGAGCATGACCACACAGCCCCCATCCTCCAAGCCCGGGCAGTAACTTTTTATGAAAGAATTATTAGATCTATGGAAAAACGTCCCAAGGCAATAGATGACATCAAAACTGTAATGAAGACTTTAGAAAATGCTGGCGATTTTCAAGGAGTTGGATTAGCAAAATTAACCTTGGGCTATGCTTTATTAGATACTTCGGAAATTGAAGAAGCCCTTTCTGTTTTCAAAGAATCATTGGGGATTTTTATTGATTTAGAAGATTTATATAATCAGGCACCTAATTTATTTGGGATTGGATATGCTTATTCTATCCTTGGCGAGCATGATAAGTCCCTTAACTATAATTTACGCTGTCTAGAAATAAGTCAACAGCTTGGGGATTTATATGGAATTATTTTGACCAACAATAATATATCTTCCAATTTGGAGGAGAGAGGGAAATATGAAGAAAGTCTTGCTTACTTGAAAGAAAATAATTTGCTTAGCCGGAAATTGGGGGATAAACAGGGGGTTGCCTGGAGCAATGTAAGTCTTGCAATACATCTAATAGCTGTTGGGCATCGTGAAAAGGGCCAAAAATATCTCAATGAAGCCCTTGGAATCATCGAAGATATTAATATTATTAATACCAGTGGATGGGTTTATTATGTCAAAATGATTTATGACGCCTTTGATGAGGATTACGAAGGTTTGAAATCTACCCTCAGAAAATTAGAAGCATTACCTACAACTCGTCAAGATTTTCTTTCAGGTATTCGTCGTCATCATTTTTTGGCCGAAGCCGGAGTGGGAAATATGGAAAGAGCAAGGGATTATCTCCCCAGAAAGGGTGAAAAACTAAGTGGGTTATGGTCCCATGCAATGTTATTATTAAATCTTGCTCTAATTTTTGATCATGACGGTCACCCAGTAAAAGCCACTGAACTTCTTTATGTAGCTTTATCCAACCGTTCAACCAGCGCATGGATGTCTCGTCTACCGATTACAATCAAATTGAAAGCTAGGCTTAAGGTAGCAGTTTCAAAGGTTGTTTATTCTGCAGCCAGAGAAAATGGAAAAGCACTCACTTTAGAGGAAGCAGTTCAAAGGTCAAGAGACGAAGGGCTTTTCTAATGGAGCTAATATTTAGTGGGGAGATAGAATAATTTTAAGGTTGCTCTCCCATTCCCAATGAGGGGTCATTCAATAAATCTATTTTTCACGTTTTTACTTGTTGTTTTGGATAATTACCCTTACCAAAAATGGTGCATTCTTTGTTTATGCCTTTCTTCATATTCAAATGTTGACAATCCTTATTTTACAATCTCCTCCCATTTCCGAAGACATATATTCTGTTTATAATTTTGTAAAATTTCGCCTCTAACCAAACACTGACATATGTTCTATTTATGGTACAATTAAGTCCTAATAACTTTGGGGGCCTTTGCAATTTACGTAAAAAGGCAAACAGCAAAACAAAAGAATAAACCAAGCCACGCTGGCATAGCGCTTGTCAAACGAGCATTGAACCGGGCCCGGTTCATGCGTTTACTTAATCCCCAATTTTGCAGAGAAATTACCATTGGTAATTTCTCTAAGCTAATGTGAGTTTTTTTCACATTAGCAGTGAACATTAACAAAAAAGAACACCCAATAGGGCGTTCTTCATATGTTACAAAAATAAAAAAGCTAATCAGTAGAGAATTGGTGTAGCCAATTCTCTAAGAGTTAAGTTTTCTTCAAGTGCACTTGAAGAAAACTTAACCTCAGCACTCGGAGTACGAGCAGCTATAACACTTCCTACACCCCTCTTCATTGATCACCGACGCGTGCCCACATTCCGGGCAAATATCCCCGATCATCTGGACATCCATCACCGGATGGTCCGGCTCATTTGCCGAATCCTTCCCGTGTCCATTCCCGTTCTTCTCTTTCTTCCGGATCAAGGTCTCAGAATCCTTCAAAGTCGCATCCAGATAATCCCCCAACACCTGCGCCACCCCATCCGGCAATGAGCTCACCCGGTTCGGTCCAAAGCCATAACTCCGGCTCCCCCCGATCCCCTTCAACTGTCGATACACCTCTCGCAGCCGTTGTCTCGGAGAAACTGGTGATGCAATTCGCAGCACGTACGAGATCAACCTGCCGATCGCCTCGGATATCGCTGCAGTCTCCGAACCCGCCTTAGCCGTATTCAAGAACACCTCAAAAGGTTGGTTCTCAACTGTCTGATTGATCGTCACAAAAGCCTTCCCCACAGGCGTGTTCACGCTCAACGTATTCCCACTCAGATCGCGTGGGCGTGGTTCCTTTGTCTGATCCCACATCGGAGCCAACTCTTGCATTGGAGCAGGAGCCTTTTCCTTTGCAGTTGCATGCGTTTCCAAAACCACCTTCTCACGTGATCCCGTCACATAGACCGTGATCCCCTTACAGTTCAGTTCCCATGCCAGTTGGTACGTGCGGGCCACATCTTCAGCGGTCGCATCAGCCGGAAAGTTCACCGTCTTCGACAAACTGTTATCCACAAATGCCTGCAAGGAAGCCTGCATCCGCACATGCTCCTCAGCAGTAATATCGCTCGATACCACAAAAGTTTTCACGATCTCTTTCGGTAGCCCCTCTACGTCCCGCAAAGAACCTTTTGAAATCACTTCATCAATGATCTTTTTTCGTTTCTTTTTATTCAACCCGCTCTCTTCCAAAGCTTGCTCGAAGAGGGGGCTGGTATACGTTAATTCAAGGTCTTCCCCGTTATCATCCACATGCCGGATGTACGCCAACGCAAACACCGGTTCACATCCATATCCCTCACATCCCGAAACCGTCGCAATTGTGCCCGTCGGGGCAACTGTCGTCTGAGCAGCATTACGAATCCCATTTTCCTTGATTCCATCTACGATCTCTGTCCAATCCAACGCGGGTCGCGCATAATCTCGTGTAAAAGGTCGTAAAGGTTTTGGTGCCGTCCATGCCAAATTTTCAGGGTCATAAATACTCCCCTCAATTGCCGAGAAAGGTTGCCGTTCTTTTGCCAACTGCACGCTCGTCTTCATCGAATGGAATCGTACGAACTCCATCACTTGTCCCACAAACTCCTGCCCTGCGGTAGACCCATACCGGATCCCCACATGATAGAGCAAGTCTGCAAGACCCATGATCCCCAATCCGATCCGTCGCGCATTCATTGCTGCCACTTTTAATTTTGGTACCGATGGCACATACGCGTTGCCTTCCACCACATCATCCAAAAATCGGGTGGACAACACAATGCTCTCTTCTAATTTTTCCCAATCAACGGTTTTATCTGCGCCCAAATGTTGTGCCAAATTGATCGAACCCAAACAGCAATTCTCGTAGGGGCCTAACCATTGTTCACCGCATGGGTTGGTTGCTTCTAGATCATATAGATGAGGCACTGGATTTTGGCGGTTTGCCGCATCCAAGAACAGCAATCCCGGTTCCCCATTATGGTGTGCCTGGTCCACGATCGATTGAAATAATTCGCGCGCTTTCACTGTCTTATGGATTCTGATCGGCAGGCCCAATGCCTCCGCTTCCTCCATCGTCCCATCAAAGCCCTTATAGCGTGGGTCGGTCAGATCGTGGAAACGCAGGTCCCAATCCCCATCTGCTTGCACCGCTTGCATGAATGCATCGGTGATCCCCACAGAAATATTAAAATTTGTCACTGCAAACTCGTCGGTCTTGCACGCAATAAAATCTTCGATATCCGGATGATCGATCCGCAACACTGCCATGTTAGCCCCGCGTCTTGTGCCACCCTGCGCGATCTCGCCAAATGCCTGGTCATACACGCGCATAAATCCTACCGGGCCAGTTGCCTGCCCCGCAGACCGCTTAACCGGTGAATGTCTTGGGCGCAATCGAGAGAAGGAGAAGCCATTCCCACCGCCTGTCTGTTGGATCAATGCCGCATCTCTTAAACTTTCAAATATCCCTGAACCATGTTTGCCCATGTCGTCGCTGATCGGCAACACAAAGCACGCCGCCAATTGACCCAAGGGTGTCCCCGCCCCGGTAAAAGTGGGGGAGTTCGGGAAAAATCTCTTTTCACTCAACAGATCATAGAAGTGTCGAGTGGATTCCATCACATCTTCGCCCCATTCATCCTCAACCTTCGCCACGTGGTAAGCCACCCGCCAAAATGTATCCTCAACGGTTTCGATCGCGGTGCCGTCCGCTCCCCGCCGGGCATATCGTTTAAGGAATATACTTTCCGCATTTTCAGTAAGTTCTACATCACGCAAATTCTTCGGACGTGGGGGGGTGGGGAATAAACCCGATTTTTGTTTTTCGGTGGCTGGATTGTCTAACATTTGCTCACTTCTCCTAGAATGTAATACGTGAATTTCGCAAAATTAGGTGATCTTTTTCTATGTTTGCTGTGGTGTGAGTGCGGTTGCCAAAAGTTGATAAAGCTTTCTTAAAAATAAAACCGTCGGACTTTTACTCTTGCAACTCAGAGGTGAATAGTTGCTGAGAAGAACAAATTATTTGTCAAAGCCTTTCTTTCAATGTTTTCCAAATCGTTCAACTCTTCAAGTTATGGAGCTTAGCTTTGACAATTTGCTAGTCCAACGAAGAGGTCGTTTATATTATGCGCTTACCATTAGGCGGTCAAGTTCAGATCTAATCGATTGCAGATCGTCCAGTCCAAGATAAACCAATGCAAAACGAATATAAGCAATATGGTCTAATTCTTTCAGACCCGAGATTATCAAATCACCGATCATCCGGGAGGGAACCTCACTCTTGCCGATCCGTTGTAAGGACGATTCAATTTCCCCAGCCAAACGGTCTAGTTCAGATGCCGAAACGGGGCGTTTCACACAAGCCAAACGTAAACCGCGCATCATTTTTTCCCGATCAAACTCTTCACGGCTGCCGTCTTCTTTGATAACCAATGGTGTAGCTAAGATAGATCTTTCGTATGTGCTAAACCTTTTCCCACATTTTTTACACTCTCTACGCCGCCGAATTCCCCCACGATTATCATGAGTTGTATCGATAACTTTCGTGCCTTTTCTTTCGTCGTGGCAGTGCGGACAGCGCATTTAATTCCTTTTCTCTATAAAAATTTATCCCCCTAGATATGGGGGGTAAAAGCTCTATACCCCATATATTTATCGAGTATTTAAGGATTTTAACATAGATGAGAAAGCAGGGCAAGCGAAAAGGACTTTTAATTATTAATTTAAGGTTGGGCATCAAAAAAATTAGGATAAACTTAGTACGATTTACAGAGTTTATAAGATTTTTCTATGGGTATTTAGAACGAAAAAAATGTAGTTATGAATTAAATGACCAGACCGCCTAAGAGGGGGAACTAGGCGGTCTGGAAAATGTGGGTCGGTCAATCTGGTGGAGGGCCAGATTTATTAGGGCCTATCACCCTAAAATTATTTTCTAATTTTTCCCAACTCTTTTTCGCAAGAAAGTTGGAATATCCAGGTCTTCAGGGTTAAAGGTTGCTGGTTCTAACTCACGCTGGTCACTTGCTTGTTCACCAGCATTTACATTCTGATTGGTATTTGCAGGGCGCTGCTTTGTTCGCAACATTCTGCGTGGCATGCCAGCCTTATCAAATCCAGTGGCAATCACCGTAATGCGAATATCTTCGCCCATTGTAGGATCAATCACTGCACCAAAGATCAAGTTCACATCTGGATGTGCGGTTTCCTTGATGATTGCAGCAGCCTGATTGACCTCAAAGAGTGAGAGATCGGAGCCGCCGGTCACATTGAAGAGAATGCCGCGGGCACCGTCAATAGTGATGTCAAGCAGGTCACTGGTGATGGCTTGTTCAGCAGCCATTCGAGCACGGTCTTCGCCGTTAGCAGTTCCGACAGCCATCAATGCTGCGCCACCTTCGGACATGATCGTGCGTACATCTGCAAAGTCAAGATTGATCAAACCAGGAATGGTGATCAATTCGGAAATACCTTGGATGCCTTGTCGGAGAACGTCATCCGCAACGGAGAAAGCATCGGTTAGGCTCGAGCGTTTATCCACGATCTGCAATAAGCGATCATTAGGAATCACGATTAAGGTATCGACTTGTTCTTTTAATTTAGCTATACCGCCTTCAGCGGTCTGTGCTCTTCGTCCACCTTCAAAGGTGAAGGGGCGGGTGACCACACCAATGGTCAATGCGCCAACCTCGCGAGAGATCTGTGCAACGACTGGTGCAGCGCCTGTGCCTGTGCCACCACCAATTCCGGCAGTAACAAAGACCATGTCTGCGCCTTTGAGCACGTTATAAAGATCTTCTGCTGATTCCTCAGCAGCTTTTCGGCCATTGTCAGGATTACCTCCTGCGCCGAGGCCGCGGGTCAACTTCCCGCCAATGCTTACGCGTACATTCGCATTGGAATTCATTAGGGCTTGTGCATCTGTGTTTACGGCAACGAACTCAACACCAGTGAGACCTTCTTCGATCATTCTTTCCACTGCGTTGCATCCACCACCGCCAACACCTACTACTTTGATGCGGGCATAAGATTCTGCGTTGTTCATAGTTTTCATTTGGTCCTCCATTTGACCAACTTTACAAGATTAATCACAATCATTTGATATACTGCACAAAAAACTGCAAATAATCAAAGTAATTTTACGGTAGAAACCGTTTTAGTACATCTCTAAACCAGTCCCAATTTTTAACACTATTTTGGGATGCTCCCAATTCACTAATTGCAAAGGGATCGATTTCATTCATCAGCAAGGCCCAATGGACCAAACCAATACTGGTTGAATAGGCAGGGGAGTGTAACTTGTCCACCATTCCTATAAGGTTTTCGGGGCGGGCCAAGCGCACTGGCAAACCCATTACTTCACTAGCTAATTTTCTAATTCCCGGCAATTGACTTGTGCCGCCGGTAAGCACTAAACCTGCGGGCAATAAGCCGTCGTAGCCTGATCGTTTGATCTCTTGCATCATCAAGCTGAAAATTTCTTCAACTCTGGCTTCAATAATATGGGTCAATTCTCGTCTGCTAATATTGACCGGTTGTTCTTCGCCAAAAGCTTTGACAGGGAAAGTTTCATCTGCCCCGATCTCACTTGTTAGCGCATGCCCATGATTGATCTTAATTTCCTCTGCCTTTGAGAATGGCAATCGTAAACCGTGAGCAATATCTGAAGTGATATGGTTCCCGCCAACCGCTAATACCATCGTATGCCAAACATCCCCTTCGATGAAGAGGGCCATGTCAGAGGTGCCGCCGCCAATATCACAAACCACTACGCCCATTTCCCGCTCCGTATCCGTAAGGACAACTTCAGCAGAGGCCAATGGGTTGAGTACAAATTGATGGGCATCTACACCTGAGCTGCCAACAACTTGGCGGATGTTGTCCACGGTGGAAGCAGCGGCAGTGATGATATGGGCTTCGACTTCCATGCGATAGCCATGCATGCCATTTGGAACCCGAATGCCGTCTTGACCATCCAAGGTAAACCCACGCTGAATGACATGGATTACTTCGCGATTATGAGGAATGGCTACAGCTCGTGCGGCATCCATCGCTCGGTTAATATCGTTTTCATCGACCACCTGGCGGGAGACACTTGCCACACCGCGACTATTGATCGAAGAAACATGCGAGCCAGCTAAACTGACTAGGGCGGAAGTGATCTCTAAACCAGAACTTCTTTCTGCTTTATCGATCGATAAGGCGATTGCCTTTCCAGCAGCGGCCAAGTCGACAACAGTACCCTTGCGGATACCTTGGGCGGGTTCGATCCCCACACCCAAAATCCTCATTTGGCCTTTACTTTCCATCCGGGCAACCAAAGTACAAACCTTGGTGGTGCCTATATCAATGCCGACTACGATCGTTTCACTCATTTATAATTCCTAAAAAATAAATTTTTCAGATTTTTGCTTATTAAGGTTGCAAGCGATAATAAGGTTGGTGGATATATTCCAAGCTAATGATTGCTGGTAGCGTCCCTTTATCGGTCAAATAATCCACAGTATCTTGATACATAGATATTCTTAGATCCATATCTGAACTATCTGGACCAAAATAGGCGATCCAACCACGAGAATCTGACCAGCCCAAGCCGTGCTCGGGGTCATAGACAATCGTTGTGTCTTCAGGAGCTAGGGCGGATAAACTCAAAATTGCTTGTACCATTTCCTGCGTTAACAGTTGAACCTGTCCTTCTTCAGTTTCCTCGTTTGATAATGGCGCCTGGTTGGCTTCTACATTTACGATGCTTTCGAGTTCACCGGAAGGTTCAAATGCAATCCCCTGCTCATCTACCCAGACTGTGATGCCAGCTTGTGTCCAGGAAAGTTGAGGAATTCTTTCTTCCAGTTCTATACTCACAAGGCTTGGCAAGCCTAAAGTTACCTGAATATTTTTTAATGATTTAAAGTTCTGTTCTAGCGAGTTTGTAATCTGTGCGGGATCCAAACTAAATACGGATTGGTTGCGCAAGCCCAGGAATTGACTGATCTCGCTACTTTCTAAGCGTTCTAATCCAATAATTTCTAATTCTTTCACTTTGAAATTATTGGAGGTCCAAACCATATTGATCGCCCATAGCATCGCAACAGCAAAAACCGCGGATATCAAACGCCATCCGCTTTGGATCTGGGGAAGGGCGGGTAGGCGAACTTCTGCACCTGGTTGTTTAAGGGCGACGTTATATTTTTTTCGAGCTAATTTTCGGCTCGTTTTTCCTTGTGGTGCATGTGCCATGCTTTTATTACGCGTAATAGTTGGCGGCATCGACCGATTGCTTCGGGATGATCGCTTTTTATTTTTTCGTTTCGGCTCTGATTGTTGTTTTCGCCGATTTCGCTTGGCTCGAACATCGTCCGAGCGGCGTTCTGTGGCAGTCATGCGGTTATTCATTTCTCCTAAATGTTCGTTTGGTGGCATCTCTCTCGGCTTTTCGCTCGAGGGCAAACATCACCAATCGGTCTACTAATTCTTCGTTACCTACACCACTGGCTTCCCAAAGCAGGGGGTACATGCTGATCTGGGTAAAACCAGGGATGGTATTTAATTCATTGATGTAAATTTCATCATTGTCTTTATCAATAAAGAAATCTACTCTGGTCAATCCGGCAAGATCACAGGCCTTATAGGCTTTGATCGCTAATACTCTAATTCGATCACTTAATTCCTCAGATATATCAGCAGGAATAACAGTACGAGAACTGTCATCATGATATTTTGCTTCGTAGCTGTAAAACTCTTCAGCAGGGAGAACTTCTCCACATACTGAAGCCAATGGCTGATCATTTCCCATTATGCTTACTTCGATCTCTCTTACTTCGTGTCCTTTTTGAACGACAATGCGTCGATCATATTGGGCGGCATCCATCAGGCCTTCAATCAGGTCTGAAGAATTTTTCGACTTGCTGATCCCCACCGATGATCCTAAATTGGCAGGTTTGACGAAATAAGGATATTCTCCTAAAGCTTCTTCCATTCTCTTTACAACATTAACTGGATCGCTCTCGATCTCAGATCGTAGAACGAGGACAGTCTTCACGATCGGGATGTCATTTGCTGTCATCACATCTGCAAAGATGGCCTTATCCATGCCGACCGCAGAACCGACGACACCTGGGCCAACATAAGCCACATCGGCCATTTCAAGCAATCCTTGAAGGGTGCCATCTTCCCCAAAGGTGCCATGAAGCACTGGGAAAACCACATCAAAATCTGTCACGAAATTTAGTCGGTGATCGTCATCAATTTGATGTAGACCAGGGCGAGATGGATTTGGGAATATCGTAACTGCAGACAATTTGCTAAATTCTTCCTCGATCAAATCATCCAGAACATGATCTCCAACAAACCAATCACCGTGTCGAGTAATTCCTATTTTGGTGACTTCGTATCTTTCTGGGTCTAGCTGTCCGAGTACAAATTTAGCTGACATGAGTGAAACAGCATGTTCTCCCGAACGACCACCAAAAAGCACAAGAATTCTTATTTTTAGTTTCGACATAGGGATTATTTCCAGTCTCCAAAGAGTTGAATTTCCAGTTCCAAAAGCACATCAAATTGATCTTTTACCTTTTCCTGGGCTAATTGGATCAATTGATAGACATCTTGGGCCTTTGCTTCACCATGGTTGATGAAGAAGTTGGCATGTAACTCGCTTATTTGGGCATCTCCTATACGGGAACCCTTCAATCCTGCTACCTCAATCAAGCGACCTGCATGATCGCCAGCGGGGTTCTTGAACATCGAGCCCATACTTGCGCCGGGTGGTTGTGTTCTTCTTCTAAATTGGAGGTATTCTTCCATTTTTTCTTGGATTTCTTCTGGTTTTCCAGGTTCTAAATTTAAAGTTGCAGAAAGAACGATATATTTACCAGATTCAGTTTTTAAAGTGCTATTTCGGTAAGTGAAACCCATCTGGTTCACTGACCATAATTTCCTTCCCTCTTCTAGTTGCAAGACTTCTGCCAACTTTAAATTGTTTGACATGTCCTTGCCATGTGCCCCAGCGTTCCCGAAAATCGCTCCGCCGAGGGTTCCTGGGATGCCTGCTGCCCATTCAAGACCACTAAATCCCTTTTGGGCAGCCTGACGGGCCAGTGACCCAAAATTAGTGCCTGATTCAGCCCAAACGGTGGGTAATTCCTGATCATCTTCATTGAAAGCAAGCTTTTTCGCCTTATTGAGAATGACAAGTTGGCGAACACCTGCATCGCTGATGAGGATATTCGAGCCACCACCTAAAATGTGGAAGGGAATCTCTTCTTCCCATAAAAAAGTCACCATTTTTTCCAAATAAAAGGCAGAATGTGCAGTAAGCATGAAATCTGCATAGCCACCCAATCTTGCAGAGCTAAACTTGGCGAGGGGGGCATTCTCAATTAAATACTCACCAAAAGTATTTATAAGTTTTTCTTTTTGGAGATCAGATATTAGATTATTCATTGATCTGTTCTCCTAATTGCAAGTTATCTAATAACTGGGCACTGATTTCAGTGGCGTCTCCAGCTGAAAATACGATTACCACGTCCTCTGGTGACGTATTTTGGGTCAAATAATTTGTTGCTAAGGGATGGGTATCTGCATAAAAGACGTTTTCATGGTCTATTGCAGAAATTAATTTTTCGGGGCTATAGGTGGCAGGAGCTTCTTCCCTTGCTGCATACACCTTGGTGATCACGACTTGATCCGCATCCACAAAAGAATTGCCGAAAGCCTCGAGAAGTTCAAGGGTGCGTGAAAAAGTATGCGGCTGCCAAACTGCCCAAATTCTTCGGTTTGGGTATCGGACTTTCGTCGCAGAGAGCGTTGCCTTGATCTCGGTGGGGTGATGTCCATAATCGTCGATGATGAGAATGGAAGAGGCTTCTCCTAATATGTCAAAGCGGCGACCGGCGCCAGTAAATTTTGATAAAGATTCGGCGACAGATATTAAATCGAGGCCGATTATGTCCGCGATGATCAGGGCTGCCAATGCGTTTAGCACATTATGCTTTCCGGGAACTTGCAGAGAAGCAGTAGTTAATTTTTGATTTCCTTTGTTTACATCAAAGGTATAACCCGCAAGAGGAACTGGGGAATAGTTATTGGCGAAATAATCTGCCTGATCATTCTCAATGCTATAACTGAGCACCATGATGCCTTTTTCCTTGGCATAGGCTGATAAACCTCTAGCCCCTGGGTCGTCAAGGCAAAGGATCAAAACACCAGATTTTGTAATTCGGTCTGCAAAACCCTCGAAAGCGGTGGCGTATATTTCTTTGGTGGGGAAGCAGTCGGGATGATCATGCTCAATATTGGTCACAACTGCGATTTCGGGAGATATACCCCAAAACATATAATCATATTCATCGGCTTCGATGACAAAATATTTACTATTGCCCGCGGTGGCATTCTTGCCTAAATTCTCTACTTCTCCACCGACAATAAAGCCAGGGGCGATTTCGAGATCGGTGAGCATCCATGCCACCATTGCTGACGTGGTTGTTTTTCCGTGAGAGCCCGCGATGGCGATGGTATTTTTGTCGGAAAGAAAATCTCCAAAATAATCAATTCTTTTTACGACTGGGATATTTGCTGCCAAAGCAACTTGGACTTCCACATTGTCATCGGGCACAGCAGAAGAACGCAATACCATATCTGCACCTGTCACATTTTCTGCAGCATGGCCGATGGTCACTTTAGCTCCTGCAGCCTGAACGCTTTCGGACTGAGGAGATGATTGGCGGTCAGAACCACTGACAACCTCGCCGCGTTCCAAAAGAACTTGAGCGATGGCTGAAAGCCCGGTGCCTCCGATGCCAATTAAGTGGGTATGCGTCATTAAAAAATTACTCCTAAATATAGACGATCACAACAAATGTGAAAGAGATCGCCACCGCAAAATAGATCACAGGACTTTCAAGCCACATGGGGGGCATAGAATTGATCAACCTTAGGGCAGAATCTCCGAGGGGTGTGCCGGGAGTGGGCATGGTGATGAAATTGAAGAAATAGCCGGATTCATGTAGGTAAGCCCAAATTGAGCCAAAAACTAGCCAACCATTGGCGGCACCTAACACCATGCCTAATAAGGAATCTTGTAGTTTTTCTCGGCGGGCAGCATCCATAAAACGAGGAATGTTGGGGGTCTGGTAGCCAAAAAAGGCTAATAAAAATATGATCAAGGTTCTTGTCCAAAATATGACCGAGGGTCCGCCACTTAAGTAGAAGTTTTGCACCACACCCACATAGGTCTCTAATACCAGAATAATAAAAATTGCCAAAATAATACTGAAGACGACCAAAAGCTCTTTGGCCCAGCCACGCATCCAGCCGATGATCGCTGCTAAGAAAACGAGCATATAAAAGACAAATGTTATCGATACCATTAGGCACTTCCTTTGGATTCTGAGCCAATTTTTAGTAAAAGCTCAGCAATTTGTTTTGCTGCATCTGGTTTTGCCTGCGACTGCATGGCCACTTTCATTTGGTTGAGCTTAGTTTTATTTTGCATGAGATCTTGAATTGCGTTTAATAATTTTTCATCGAGTTCTTCATCTTTGATCATGATCGCGGCATTTTTTTGTACCAAATGATCTGCATTTACCTTTTGATAACGCCAAGCATGAGGATAAGGAACCAATATCCCGGGGAGGGCAAAATTGGGAAGTTCACCCAATATTGAAGCACCTGCACGAGAGATTACGAGGTCCGCTGCTGCAAAGGCGGCTCCCATACGATCATGCAAGTATGGAAAAGCTCGATATTTTTTGGATAATTTTTCTGGCAGAGCGAGATAGGCCTTTTCTACCTCTGGCCAGGTGGTGTTCCCAGTGATATGAATTACCTGCATCTCTTCCAGAAGCTCTGGAAGATTTTTGAGAATAGCTTGATTGATCGATCTTGCACCCAAACTGCCGCCAGTGACCATTAGGGTGGGTAGGTCGGGAGATAGCTTGAATGCCTTGAGGGCAGTATTACGATCCCAATCACTTAGGGAGGACCGGATGGGATATCCAGTAACTGTGATGGTCTTTCCCTCCGGGAAGTATTGAATAGATTCCTGAGCGGGGACAGTGATACGATCGGCAAAACGAGCTAAAACCTTAATCGCCAATCCGGGCTCAATGTCTGGTAAACAGAGCAGGGTGGGAATTTTTCTTCCAGCGAGGCCAGTGGGAATAGCTACATAGCCCCCGGTGAAAAATAAGACATCGGGGGAAAATTCCTTAATCAGTTTGCGTGCAGCAAAATAGCCGCGCATTAACTTGAATGAATTCAAGATCGCACGTAGACCCAAACCATGGATGCCACCAGCTGGAACCGTCGTAAACGGAATTCCTGCTCGTTTGACCAAATCGGCTTCCATTCCCCCATCACTGCCAACCCAAAGAATCTGGTGTTTGGACTTATCGATTGCTTGGAGCACGGCGAGAGCGGGATTCACCCCGCCGCCGCTTGCCCCGGCGCAGACCATCAGTCGCATTGATACTCCCATTAACTTCATTTCCGGCTAATTTGCTTACCCGGGAAATATTTATTAAAATTCCTACAGAGGCAATCGTCGCCACTAAGTTGGAACCACCCGCACTAAAGAATGGCAGGGAGTTACCAGCAATAGGAACTAAATTAATCATCATCGCCATATTGATAAAGGCTTCGAAGGCGATCCAGATCGTGATGCCCGCTGCTAAAAGTGAGCCGAGCAGGTCTGGGGCCCTACGGGCAATATGGATGCCACGCCAAACGAAAATACTGAATAATATAATTAAAAATGATGTGCCGAGCATGCCGGTTTCTTCCCCAATCACCGAAAAAATGCTGTCTGTAGCGGGAAGGGGGAGCCCAGTAAGTTTGGTAATTGAATTGCCAATTCCGGCTCCAAATATGCCGCCTTGAACAAAGGCTTCGACAGATCGCTGCACATGGTAGGAAGCTTCCAACGGATTGTTAAATCCTTGGAGGTAACTGCCAACTCTCTCAGAGCCAGTGGGATGCACTTGGACAACCACCCAACCGATCAGCACCATCAATATCAGCAAGAAAGCTATTTGTTTTAATTCTCCTCCTGCGAGGAAGAATAATAATCCGCCTAGAAATACGATCGTTGCAGCGGCACTTAGGTCAGGTTGGACGAGGATGAGACCAGCAGTGACGCCTAATGTTGCTCCAAGAGGAATCAATCCGAGTTTGACATCGCTGAGCACATTGCGTTTGGCATATAACCAAACCGAGAGATAGATAATGATGGCGATTTTTGCTGCCTCAGCGGGCATAAATGAGCCATCAAGAATTGTTCGAGCGGCCCCATGCAGAATTTCACCGGAGATGAAGACCAAGAAAAGTGATCCTAAAACTATGAGTAATCCGGGGACCGCTAATCGGCGATAATGGTGATAGTCTAAGAAGCTGGTCACAGTGGCAGCCAAAAGCCCAATTGCCAGGAATAAGAGTTGGCGATTGAACATATAAGTCGGTTCTTCACCTAATTTGGTGATCGAGAAATCCCAACTTGCGGAATACATCATCACCAGGCCAAAAATGATCAGGGTGAAAATGACCAATAGCATGGGGACATCGAAATTGAGATTTACTCCCTTTCTCCCGACTTTTTTCTTGCGACTGTATTTTGTATCTTGCGCAGTTTTGATCATAGGGTATTCACCAATTCAATATATTTATTTCCTCTTTCGGCAAAATCGAAAAACTCATCGTAGCTTGTGCCACCGGGAGAGAATAAAACAACATCTCCTGGGGAAACTATTTGAGAGGCGGTATCTACCGCTGAGGCGAGGTTAGTACAACTGCTGACAGAGTAATCCCCTGGGGAATTGTTTAAGGCGGTCAAAATAATATCGACTGCTTCCCCAAAGAGAATGATGTGGTCTACTTTTTCGGCGACCAAAATTGCAAAATCATCCCAAGGGAGGTCTTTATCACGGCCTCCTGCTAAAAGCACAATGGACTGGTCGAAGGATAGAATGCCAGCCATGCTTCGTTCTGGGGCGGTGGCAATTGAATCGTTATACCAATCTGCGCCCCCCCAACTTCGAACGAATTCCAAACGATGGGGAATCCCTTCAAAGGAGTTGATTCCGGTGCGCATGGTTTCAATGGGCAATCCGGCGGCTGCGGCGATGGCACATGCTGCTAAAACATTTAAGAGGTTATGGTCACCGAGTAAGGCAACCTCATCTACCGGCATAATCTGGCTTTCACCTTCAACATACCTAATCCAGATATGATCTTCGTGAATAAATGTACCGAACTGCTCTATTTCTATTTTTTCATGACCAAAGGAAAGGATGTTTCCTTTGATGTTTGCGCTTGATCCCCAGGCAATTTGGTCTTCTCGTCCTAATATTGCAAAATCTTCAGGATTTTGAAACTTTAAAATGTTTTGTTTTGCCTTGGTATAGGCTTCCATGGTGACATGCCTATCAAGATGGTTGGGGGTGATATTAAGCAAGGCGGCAACCTTAGGGGAAGTGGAAAATTGCTCCAATTGAAAGCTCGAAAGTTCCATTACGACGATATCATCCTGTGTCATATTGTCTAAATCAGCTATCAGCGGATTGCCGATATTGCCGCCAATGAATGCTTGTTTGTATATTCCTTTTTTAACTGCAGCTTTGGCCATAAGATGGACTAGGGTAGTGGCGGTCGTTTTTCCTGCTGATCCGGTAATGCCGATCACTTTGCAGGGGGCTGCTTGCAAAAATATCTGAGCATCATTCGAAAATGGAATCCCTTGCTTTTTTGCTTCAAGCAAAAGAGGGATCGTGAGCGGTACACCACCTGAGGGGCACACCAAGGTGGTTCCCTCTAATAATCGCAGGGGATGTTCGCCTAATACCCAGTAAATCGAATATTCTGATAAAGATTCCCTTTCAGCGATTAGATCTTTTTCTGAGCGAAGATCGGTGAGAATGACTTCTGCACCTTCTTCAGATAAATAACGCGCGAGGGCTAAACCCTGTCGGGCAGCACCAATGATCAAAACGCGTTGATTTTTCCAATTCATATCTATATCACTGCCAATGCGACGCCAATGATGGCGGCCATTAGACTAATTAACCAAAATCTTTGAACGATCTGGGTTTCAGACCAGCCAGAAAGTTCGAAATGATAATGGATGGGGGACATTTTGAAAACTCGTTTTCCGCCAGTTACTCTAAAATAAATCACTTGAATGATGACGCTAAGTATTTCACTAACCGGAATAATAGCAATCACTGGTAAGAGTATCCATTGGCCAGTCATGAGTGATACAACACCTAGTACTGCTCCCAAGGGCATTGAGCCTGTATCACCCATAAATAATTGAGCGGGATGGACGTTGAACCATAGAAAACCAAAAAGAGCGCCAACCAGGGTGAAGCAAAATTGTGCTAAGAATGTTTGACCCTGGATCAATGCCACGCCACCGTAGGCAGCGAAACAGGTGGCGGCAATGAGGCCTGCCAAACCGTCAAAGCCATCAGTGAAATTGACTGCGTTGGCGGAGCCGATGATGATGAACATGGCGATAGGAATATAAAACCAGCCTAAATTAATCTCTAATGGATATCCGGGAATGAACAAATGGGGGACATCTAAAATTGCGTATAAAGTATATGCAATTCCAAGGGTGATCAAAAATTGGATAAGGAATTTGGTGCGGGCTTTCATTCCCTCACCAGCGGCCTTATTCTTTAATTTTTCCCAATCATCGATCCCACCCAAAAATGCAAATGCGATCATGGTGAAGAGGGGCACCATCACAGATCTCCCGCCGATCTCAGGATTGATCAAACTTACTGCATTGATAATCACGGTGAGTAATAAGACAGGCAAGACGAACATCACACCACCCATAGTGGGGGTGCCTGCTTTTTCTTGAATCTTGTTCGAAAGCTCAATTCGAATGTTATCGCCAACTTTTATCCATTTCATTAAGCGGATCAGGGGGGTTCCCCAAATCACGGTGAGGATAAAACTTAATATGGCAAGTGCCAAAACGGCTGAGGGTTGTGAGATCATTCAGCTTTCTCCAATGCAGGGGCGATCACATCCATTTTCATGCCACGGGATCCTTTAATAAGGACCGAATCTTCTTTTTGTAAATGGTCTCTTAATACCTCAATAGCCTGTTCAGCAGTTGCTAATTGGGTGATCTTTTCCTCGGGGAAACCATGGGCTTGTGCTACTTTTGCGATCGTTTTTGCTCGTTCACCGATGACGATCAATTCATCGGCGACTGAGGCAGCACGAATCCCCACTTGTTCATGACCCGCTTGTTCATATTGGCCCAATTCGAGCATATCCCCTAATACGGCCACCTTGCGCCCTCCAAGGTCTTCTAATAAGTTTAGGGCTGCGAGGGTGGATTGAGGAGAGGCATTATAGGTATCATCGATCAGGGTTGCGCCGATGGCTGCTTTTACAGCGACAAGTCTAAATTGGGTATCGTTGAATTTTAGACCGCTGACAATTTCTTGCCAGGTTAATCCATCTGCGAGGCCTACTGCGGTTGCGCGCATGGCGGTATGGACAGAATGTTGTCCCAGCATGGGGACACTTAGATATATGCTGTCATTTTTATAATTTAATCGGAATCTGATTCCTTTTAAGCCCAAACTAGTGATCTCATCTGCCCAGAGGTCGGCTTGAGGACTAAGACCATAAAAAATTACCTTAGCTTTGGTTTTTTCAGCCATGGGTCTCACAAGCGGGTCGTCATAGTTTAAGATGGCAAATCCGTGTTCTGGGAGATATTCTACTAATTCTGATTTGCCTTTGGCAATTTCATCTTGAGAACCCGCTCGTTCTGCATGGACTGTTCCGATGTTTGTGATCACTCCAATGGTTGGCTGGGCAATTTCACATAAAAATTTGATTTCACCCGGTACATAAAATCCCATTTCTAATATGGCTCTTTGATGCGATTTTCTCAACCCTAAGATCGATAGGGGTAAACCAATCTCATTATTAAAATTCCCGAGATTTTTATGGGTTTTATAGCGCTGACGAAGCACATCGGCAATGATTTCTTTTGTAGTTGATTTGCCAACACTGCCGGTGATGCCAATCACCTTAATATCCAACTCATTGCGCCAATGGGCGGCAATCTTTTGTAGTGCGGATAAACTGTCAGGGACTCGAATGCAGAAAGGCATTTCGGGAAGTTCTGCCATTTCAGGATCAAAATCTTTGGTGAGGTCTAATACTCGGAATTGGGCCGATAAATCCTTATCTATCAAGGCGAAGTTCGCCTTATTTTCAAAGGCATTGGAAACAAAATCATGGCCATCCACATTTTCCCCGGGTAAAGCGATAAACAGACTTCCAGGGGAAACCTTGCGCGAGTCGATCACTGCCTCTGGAATTTCCTGAGATGCATTGTTTGGGGCACTATTTGTGAGGGCTTGGATCAAATCCGCTAATGTAAGCATTTCGATCTTTTAATTCTCCTTCAAACTTAAACGCACTTGATCTGGAGGTAAATCCATAAGGACCACAAGGCGTTCGACGATTTGAGAAAAGACTGGCGCAGCAGTTTTAGATCCCCAAATGGAATTGGGGGTTGCGGAGGGTTCTTCGATCCAGACATAGACTATAAATTGTGGGTCGTCAGTTGGTCCCCAACCTACAAAGGATGCGTTGGTGATCTCGCGGGTATATCCGTATTTTGTTGGAATTTCGGCAGTACCTGTTTTCCCGGCGATACGATAGCCATCGACTAAGGCATTGGATGCCTCTTTTTCGAGAGAGTAAGCCAAAATATCGGTAATGTTTTCAGCGGTTTCTTTGGAAATGGGAGATCCGGCATATTGAACATGTGTGGGGATTTGTGAGCCGTTATCTACAAATGCTTTTAGCACATGGGGTACGACCATTCGGCCTTCGTTTGCTAAGGCTGATACAGCCTGCATAATTTGGATGGGGGTGACGGAAACGCCTTGACCGAAGGTGTTTGTGCCAAGATCTGCGGGCCACCAATCATCATCGCCAGGTTCCTTTAATCGTCCGGTGACCTCGCCAGTAATGTCTACGCCTGTCACGTGTCCGAAACCAAAAGCATTCATATAGTCGTAGAAGGAATCTGCTCCCATTTCTGAGCCGATCCAAGCCAGACAAACATTCAAGGAATAACGCATACAGCCGACCATATCTTGTTCGCTATAGGCCAAGCCATCCCAGTTATTGATCGTAATGCCACCGACCTTGTAGTATCCGGGATCAAAGAAGATAGTGTCTCTTTCTACGGTGCCGTTGTCTAAGGCAGCAGCCATAGTAAATATTTTGAAGACAGAGCCAGGTTCAAAGGATTGACTGATGGCTCGGTTATAAGGAACAGGGGGATCATCCGCATTTTTAGGCGTTGGATAAAGTTCATCAAAAAGCCAATACTCGTTTAGGTTTAGTCTTGGGGTGGAAGCCATAGCCAAAATCTCGCCGGTCTTTGGTTCCATGACAATCACTGTTGCAGAACTTGCATCATATTTTTCTTTGGCTTCGTCGATCGTATTTTCAACCATTGCTTGAATTTCACGGTCGATGGTTAATACTAAACTTGCGCCAGAAGGGATATCTGGCAATTCATATACTCGATTTGGATCAAATGGAATCCAATATTTTTGTGGAATTCCAGCTAATAAGGAGTTGTAATATTGTTCGACTCCGTAAAAACTTTGGTTATATTGGGTCATGAACCCCAGGACACTTGAACCTAGATCTTGCTCAGGGTACCTGCGTTCGAGACTTGGACGAAAGTCTAATCCATGGAGACGGAGGTAATCATCGTTGCCTTCGGTTTGGGCATTTCGAGAATCGGCCACTTGCGATAGAAGTTCGAGTGCTAGATCGGACGGAATGCTGCGAGCAATGGGTAGGTAGGCGACAGCTGGAGAATAAGGGGTGCTGACAATGTTCATCACTTCGTTGAAGTCCAGCCCTAAAACAGTGCTCAGGGTCATGGAAATATCCCTTGCACCTTTGGTTGGATCAATAAATTGCAAATCTACACCAATTTCATATACAGTCTTGTTTCCAGCTAGCAAGTTTTCTTTGCGGTCATAGATCTGCCCGCGAGGAGGCAACACTTCAATTTCTTCCCCAGCATAGATTCCTTCGGCCAAACTGACGAAGGTTTCAGATTCGGGGCTGAGTTGAATTCTTATTGTTTGCAAGATTAAGATAGCAGCAATTACAAAAAATCCGATGCCTAACATTTGAAAACGCCAACTTTGTTCATTTTTCATGGGGCGTTTCCTCCGGATCTGACACCGGTTTGAACCCCAAATAAATAAATGGTCTCTTGAATCCATTCAAATAGGGAAATCGTATATTCACGAGGAAGATTAAAGAGATTTTCTGGAATTTGATTGCCAATGGGTGCTAATTCGGCAGTTTGTTTTCCACCATAGGCCTCGTATTGATAATATTCTGCTGTTCCGGGCATGATGAGTACAAACCCAGCTTCAAGGGCACGTCTTTCCATTTCTTCATTTGTTGTTAGGAAAGCTAATCTTGTATTCATATCTTCGATATCACGTTTCAAGATTTCTTTGTCATCTTGAATGTCTTGAATTTCACGTCCAAGAGCAGCAGCACGGGCGGTCACATTTAGATAGACCCCAGCAATGATGGCAATAAAAATGATGGTTGCTGAAAAGACCCCAATAAATTGGAGTTGTTTTCGCCAAGGGGCATTTTTATAGGCCTGTATCCACTGGTTTCTTCTCATATTTTTACTTCTCTACCTTTAAAAGGTTAAATGCAACCTTCATGCCACTATCTTCTCAATTACCCGCAATTTTGCGCTGCGGGCTCTTGGATTTTTGTTTACTTCAGCCGCACTTGGCAAGATTGGCTTTCGGTTGATCAATTTGATGGAAGCTTTTCGAATTACCGGTGAAAATGGCAAGCTTTCATCATGTTGGTCTCTGCTATGAGACCTAAAAAAGTGTTTTACGATCCGATCTTCCAATGAATGGAAGGAGATTACAGCAAATCGGCCTCCTGGAGCTAGAGCTTCAAGGGCTTGCGGTAAAACTTGTTCTATTGCATCCAATTCTCCGTTTACAGCAATTCGGAGCGCTTGAAAAGTTAATGTTGCTGGATGCAATCGACTTTTGTTTGGACCTTTTTGAGTTTTACTGATCAGATCAGCCAATTCTTTGGTGCTCTCAAAAGGTCTATTTTTTACGATTGCAGCAGCGATGCGGCGAGAGCGCCGTTCCTCTCCAAATTTGAAGATTACATCGGCGATCTCATCTTGATCCCAATTGTTGACAATATCCCCAGCAGTTAGGTGACTGCTCGGGTCGAAACGCATATCTAGGGGACCGTCTTCCCGAAAGGAGAATCCTCTATCTGCGGAATCAAACTGCATTGAGGAAGCGCCTAGGTCAATTACGATCCCATCCACGGTTTCCCAACCCTTGTTCGAGAGTTGATGAGATAGGCGGGTATAGGAAGCTAATACTGTGCTTGCCTGTTTGCCAAACTCAGTTAACCGTGATTGTGCCAGTGCCAATGCGATTGGATCTACATCCAATCCGAGCAATTCGCCATCTGGACGACTTGCATCTAATAGACCCCAAGAATGCCCCCCCGCACCAAGGGTAAGATCTACATATCGTTTTTTGCGTCCCGGTTGGATTGCCTGTATAATTTCTTGGTAAAGTACCGGCAGGTGGGGGCGCTGGGACTCTCCTGAGTTTTCCATTATGTTTGCTCAGGAGCCAACGATAGACCTTTAAAACGTTGGGCATTGGCCTCAGTATCTTTTAATTTTTCGTATTGAGCATCCCAAGAATCGTCCGGCCAGATTTCGAAGTAGTCGCCGACGCCGACCAGTACGACCTCATTTCTTAATTCTGACAGCTCTCTGAGAAATTGAGGAAGAAGGATTCGTCCGTTTTTATCCGGATCGATATAGCTTGCGGTAGAAAATAATAATCTTCTTAATTCTCGGGCTGTAGATTCTGTGAGACTCATTTGGTTGACCCGCTTACTTATGGCTTGGAAGGTAGGTGCAGTAAGCACCATGAGGTTTTTTTCAAAACCCTGGGTGACATAGGCGCCTTCTGCCAGCATTTCTCGGTAACGCACCGGAATGGTGAGGCGACCCTTTTCATCGATATTATGGCGATACTGGCCCAAGAACATATGTGCTAACTTCCTTTTAAATAACAATAGGAACGAAGATCGCTTCGTCCCACATTAATCCACTTTAGCCCACAAGTATCCACATTGTAGCTTAATATGGGAATCGAATCAAGCGCGCGATCCACTAAATGCTATTTATTGGGAAATTGGTCGTGTAATGAATTTAGGACAAACTTGGGAGTTTTTGTAAAAAACTAGGGGTTATTGGTTAAGAATTCGGGAAAGTTAATTCCAATCTTTTTGGATTAGTTATCAGTTTTGTAAATTTTAAAACAAATCTGTGGGTTGTAAAAAGTAGGATTCTGACCTTATAATACAGATATTATTAATTTCTATTATTTGTTTGGAGTGTTCTCATGAAATATTTTTCTAATGAAAAAGCCCAAGGTCTTTTAGAATACGCATTAATATTGATGCTGGTGGTGATGGTGGTAATGATTATGTTAATTATCCTTGGGCCAGCTGTGGGAAATATGTATAGTAATATTATTGTGAATTTTTAGGGTGGAAATTTAAAAAAGGTCCATCAAACGAAATTGTTGAAAAATAATATTGATGGCGCGGTGAGCTGTGCGGCCCAGTTTGCATTTCCCGCTTGAGTGTGGACTTCTTAACTATTAAGGGTGAAGTAAGTTTTTTGCCATTTGATAAATAACCTCTATTTTCATTTTTATGGAATAACATTAAAAAAAACTAGTAATTTTTTTGGGGGTAATGTATTGGGTGGATATTAATTGGGGGAAGAGATTAATTTGCTCTTATGCTAGAATACATATCGAATTTGGATAAGCGAAAATGCTTTTTATTTAATCGAAAAAAGTGTTAGAAAAGCAAGGAGTTGATATGTGTCCCAGTCAAAATTACTCTCATCTCTATAATGGTTTAGATGTCGATACTCCTTTGATCGATGGCAGCACGACAAGATATATTAATTTTGATAATGCTGCTTCCACACCTCCGTTGAAAAATGTACAGCAGGCAGTGGACGAATTCCTAAAATATTACAGCAGTGTGCATAGGGGAACCGGATTCAAAAGTCAGCTTTCTACTCATGTATTTGAAGAAGCACGAGAGATCGTGATGGAATTTGTGGGAGCCGATCCGGCAAGTCATACGGTGGCTTTCGTTAAAAATACCACTGAAGCCTTGAATAAATTAGCCCGCCGTTTTCCCTTTACCCCAGAAAGAAATGTAGTGATTACCTCAGGCATGGAGCATCATTCGAATGATCTTCCCTGGCGTGAGAATGCGGAGACGGTGCATGTAAATATCTTAGAAGATGGTCGGTTGGACCTTGATGATTTTGATGCGAAGTTAGCGACATACGGGGAGCGGGTTGCCTTAGTGACGATCACCGGCGGGAGCAATGTTTCGGGATATATCAACCCGATCTATGATCTTGCTGAAAGAACCCATGCTGTGGGTGCAATGTTTTGTGCTGATTGTGCCCAATTGGCTCCCCATAGAAAAGTGGATATGCTGCCTTTGGATGACCCCCGACATTTAGATTTTATTTCCCTTTCTGCTCATAAATTTTATGCCCCCTATGGGTCTGGCGCATTGGTAGGCCGCACCGATGTATTCTCACAAGGAACTCCCGATATGGTGGGTGGGGGTGTAGTGCAAATTGTGATGTTGGATGATGTGGTTTGGGCTGCGCCCCCAGACAGGGAAGAAGCTGGTTCACCCAACCATGTGGGGGCAATTGCGATGGCGGCGGCATTGGTTCAGCTTGAAAAAATTGGGATGGAAAATGTGGCGGCGCATGAGGCAGAACTCACAGAATATGCTTTAACAAAATTGGCAGAGATCCCAAAGGTTGTGGTCTATGGGAATAAAGATCCGAAGGATGCCCCCAATCGTTTGGGTGTAATTCCATTCCAATTGGAAGGGATTAGTCACTTTTTAGTAGCAGCGATATTGGGGCATGAGTTTGGAATAGGGGTTCGGAACGGCTGTTTTTGTGCCCATCCATATATATTGCATTTACTGGGGGTGGATGAGGAGCATGCTATGCAAACGCGGGATGAGATCGTAAGCAATAATAGAGCCAATATGCCAGGATTGATCAGAGCATCGTTTGGGCTATACAATACGATTGAAGAAGTTGATTTTTTGGTGGATGCTTTAAAAAAGATCTCTGCCGGGGAATATTCCGGAAAATATACCCAGGATACTCCTTCTGGTGAATTCCACCCGGATGGATATACACATGATTTTGAAGCATTTTATTCGATCAAGGATTATGTAGACTAAGGCCCAATTTATATGAATTTTCAAAAGGACAGACCAAGCTGGTTTGTCCTTTTTTTTGTTACAATCCAAAGATGGGAAAAATCAAGCCATTCTTCGAACAAGTTTATGCAGTGATTCGTTTAATTCCTAAAGGGAAGGTGACCAGTTATGGGCGGATCGCGAATATGCTGGATGCTCCGAGGGGGTCAAGAGCAGTGGGGTATGCCCTAAGAGCATTGAAATATAAGAGAAATGACCCCGATTATGAAGGAATCCCTTGGCAGCGTGTGGTTAATGTGCAAGGTGAAATTAGTTTGCCGGGAATTGGAAAACAGATGCAAGTTGAATTATTAGAAGAAGATGGCGTCAAATTTTCATCGAAAGGACGAATTGATCTGAAGCAATATCTTTGGGAAGGAATGCTTCCCCATGAAATAAAACCCCTGATAGGGATAGAAGAGGAAAATGATGGCGGACAAAGATAATGTGAGAACTTATACTTGGGATGATCCCAAAGAAATTCTAGAGGAAGCTGCTGGGAAAACTGGATTGGATTATTTAAAATTGATCGAAGAAAAGGGGGTCAGCGCGAACCCTTTTTGGCAGACGATCGGAGTAAAGAATTTTGAAGTTTTAGAACCCGGAAAGGTTCGATTTATAGCTTTACCCGAAGATTTCCATTCAAATATTATAGGTTCTGTGCACGGTGGTTTCGCGGCAAGCTTATTAGATTCAGCACTTGCCACTGCGGTGCATACTCTAATACCCATCGCAGGGAAAATGACCACGATCCAGATGAATATTAACTATGTGCGGGCGATAAAGGTGGGGCAGGGCGAAATCTATTGTGAAGGGGAAGCAGTTCATGTCGGAAAGCAAATGGCTACGGCGGAAGCAAAGGTCATTGATGGGGAAGGAAAAATTTATAGTCATGGCACTGCCACATTATTAATTTTGAAGTAATCTAATTTCTGTTGGTTCAAATTGGGGGAAAAGAGACGAGTGGCCTGGTCAGAACGAATAATCAACGATATTTAAGGAAGGCAAGCTGGGAAAATGGACAACCGCATCAATTGTTCTTCTGATTAAATTTTTTGGTTCCATTCAGGATTTCCATATTTTTCAGTGACCAGTATTTCTGATTGATCGATCTCAGCGTGGGTTAATTCACTTTGGGTAAATTGAATATTTAATTCCTTTGAGAAAGCGCTCTCCATTGCATTTGCTGCGTCCTCCCATGTAATTTTTTGACCCAAAGCATATTCAATTGTGGTTGCCCGAGCGAGCAATTTTTCAGCAGCAGAGTTTCTTTTATCTTCCTCCTGGTAAACGAGCGCTTGGGTTATTCGGGTAAGGTCTCCGGAAAGGGGCAGGGTGCCGTGCTGCAAGACCCCCTCTTTTCTGCGGGCTTGGGCGCTGCCGACCAATTTTTTTCCATCGATGGTGATCTCATAATGGGAGGGGACATCAAAACAAACCGGATCGTAGCCAGAATCAGATGGGGTCTTTTCTTTTGGCAAAGCCTTGACCGATAATTTTAGGTTCTCCAAAGTGAGCATTAAGGCTTGTGATAGTCGTTGATAACTGGTGAGGATACCCCCCTCAAGGCGGGGTTCAGTTTTAGGGCCAATGACTGAATAGGTTAGCTCATCTGTATGGAGAATTGCGCGGCCACCGGTCACTCTTCGGACAACTTCCCAGCCATTGCTTGATAGAGCATTTTCGTGGACATCTTTATAGGATTGGGCATAGCCTAAAGATAAGCAGGGAGGATCCCAGGAATAGAGTCTTAGTGTTGGGGGAACTTCTTGGCGGCCAACGGCTTGGAGAATGGCTTCGTCTACGGCCATATTCCATGCGCCCGAGGCTGGGGGCGTTTTAATTAATCTCCAATTTGATCTGGGGAGTTCCATAAATATCCTTAATTTAAACGAAAAACTATTGGAAACGAGAAATTTATTGAATTATTTCCTAGTTGTTTAATACTTGATTCAATTCTTTTGCAACCTGCTGAAGAATGCCCTCGGGGTAAGTGGTCAATGGCGCTTTGGTGGACCAGAGGGGAAACCCGTGCATGACACTGAGCAACGATTTAATGGATGAGGGGAAAGGTTGATATCTTTCACCAATAGTTCTTGCTTTAGTCACTTTTTCTTGTAATTTTTCTGTTGGCTTCCCATTTTGGTGTGCATCCCAAATAAATCTTAATTGGGGGGAGATGAGATTTGCCATAGCTGTGATACAACCGTCCCCATTAATTTTCATATTATCGGCTAATAACCGATCATTACCGACTAGGACTAAGCGGTCCTCGAGTATCTCTGAGATTTCTTTGGCATGGTCCAGATCGCCACTGGAATCCTTGATGCCACCAAATTTATTTGGATAGGCATCTCGAAGGCGTTTAAGTAGAAGGGCAGATAATCCTACCCCCGATACTTGGGGGATATGGTAACCGAAGAGCCAACCACCTTCTGAAACACTTTTATTAATGACTTGGCTGAACCATTCAAATAAGCCTTGTTCACTAGCCGTTCGAAAATAATAAGGAGGAAGGGTGACAACAGCTTCAAAACCAAGGTCAAAAGCGATCTTATTTAGCTCAATGGTCTGTTCGATACTTGGACTTCCAGTGCCAGCCATAAAGCGAAAATATGGATACTCTTGTTTGATCTTTATGGCTTCCGTCCAAAATTCTCGCCGTTCTGCGGTACTGAAGGAAGGACCTTCACCGGTGGTACCGGATAATAAAACACCATGACAGCCTCTTTTGGCAAAGAATTTCATCAATTGGGGAATGGCTTCTAGATCGATGGTGAAGTTATCCTTCAATGGTGTTACAGCTGCTACATATATTCCGGCTAAGGCTTTGTTTCGCATGGTAAGTTCCTGGTTTCGTTTGTTTTAATTGCTTGTATTATAATCTTTGCTTAGCATAACTGAAATACTAAATGTTTTTTAGTACTACATATTCTGGAGTGAAAAATTATTTATGACCGTTCCTAATTGGGTGCAGGATGCCATTTTTTATCAAATATTTCCAGATCGATTTCATTTAGGAAACCCTGAGAATAAATCCTCGCGCCTGCAAGCTTGGGGAAGTGAGCCGAACAATAAAGGTTTTATGGGTGGTGCTCTTTTAGGGATCATTCAAAAATTTGATTATTTACTCGATCTGGGGATCAATGCGATCTACCTTAATCCTATATTTTCTTCGGCAGCAAATCATCGTTATCATACCAATGATTATTATAAGATCGACCCAACACTTGGGACGATGGCAGATTTTAAATCTTTGCTTGAGGTGGCCCATCAAAATAATGTGAAAGTAATTTTGGATGGGGTGTTCAATCACACCGGGAGAGGATTTTTCGCATTCAATGATGTATTAGAGAATGGACCTCAATCTCGATATTTGGATTGGTACCATGTCAATAATTTTCCGCTCAATGCTTTTAGCGAAGGAAAGGCTGAAAATTATCAGGCATGGTGGAATATCAAAGACCTGCCGAAGTTGAACACCGACACGAAAGCCGTACGAGAATATTTGATGGATGTGGCTAAATATTGGATTGAGCAAGGGGCTGATGGATGGCGATTGGATGTGCCCTCTGAAATTGATGATGATGAATTTTGGGAAGAGTTCCGTTCAGTGGTGAAATCCGTGAATCCTGAGGCTTATATCGTAGGGGAGATTTGGGAGCTTGATCCACGATGGGTGGGGGATAAACATTTTGACGGATTAATGCATTATCCATTAAGAAATGCAGTTTTTGACCTGCTTGTCGGTGGAAATCCGATTCATGGATTTGCAGATAAGATCGAAAATTTTCAATCAGTATATCCAAAAGAAAATGTGATGGTAATGTATTTAGCCCTCGGTTCACATGATACCCGCCGATTAATAAATAAATTTGAAGGGTCTGTTGATAAGGTAAAGTTGGCTACGATGATCCAATTTTCTTATCCGGGCGCACCGGCTATCTATTACGGCGATGAAGTTGGGATGGATGGGGGGGAAGATCCAGATAACCGAAGAAGTTTTTCTTGGAATGAAAACGATTGGAATCATGATTTGCGGGCATATTTTAAAAAGCTGATTCAAATTCGAAAAAATTCAGCAGCATTGAGAAGGGGGGATTTCAAACGTATATATATTGAGGAGGGGGGATCGGTCTACGCGTATGCACGAATTTTGGGGGATGAAAAAGTACTGATTGCGATCAATGCGGATGAAAATGAAAAAAGTATTGAGTTACCGGTGAATGAACTAGGATGGGAGAACGGAATTGAAATGGAAAACCTTCTGAGCGGCGATAGATATGGTATAAACGATGGAAAAATTCGAATTAATTTGCCCCCTTGGGGTGGGTTAATGATTGGATAATAAAATAAATATTTCTTTAGGAGAATTGATGAGTAAGAAAAAAATATGTATTGTTTGTGAAAAAGATAGTGATATGATTCCATTGATCAAGTTTAAATTTAAAGGGGAAAAATATTCAATTTGCTCAGAACATTTGCCGATCTTAATTCATAAACCCCAAGAGTTGGCTGAGAAGCTGCCACAGGCCGAAGATCTACCTGCTGGAAATCACGATCATTAAAATCTAGCTACTTAAATAAAAAAAACCTGCAATTATATAATTGCAGGTTTTTTTGTTTCTAAGTTGGGGAAATTTCAAATACGCAGGCTTTGTTTCCCATAGCCAGGCAACTAATTTCTTTGACGTTCCAAATATCACCGGTAGCCCATTTAGTAACAGCTTCTATTGCACCCACGGCGGTCAAACAATAAGACTGATCCGCATGCACACCGGCGCAATATGGACATTGGAAAGCTGCAAAATAGATCTTATCTTGATCTTCTTTAACCTCAGATTCCACATGCACGATATGCTTTGCAGCCAATTTGACTACATTGAGGGTTGTTTTAATTCGTGCTGCAGGAGCCATGGCTTTCAAGGCCAACCCTGCTGCACTGAGGGCGGTGGGGTAGGCTTCATTCCATTTCTGGAACTGAACTCGCCCGGTTCTTTTAAGGATGGCGGTGGCCCCCCGTTTACCGTAAATATCGAAAAAGGCTTCAGTGACCTGACCCACATCACCAAAGGTAGGTTTTTGTCCATCGACCACTTTTCCATTCACTAATAGATAATCTAGATTTGCGTGTTTAACGACTGAGTTGACCCCTGCTTCACCTAATATTTCGCTAACAGCATCAATGGCGACATCAAGGGCTTCTTTCGGAAGTATTTTTGAAGAATCGTTTGCCATATTTTTTCCTTTTTTGTTTTCCTAAATTATTGTAAACCAAAAGGATTATTCTTCACAAGGTTTTAAGAATAAATAAAATCTCGTATAAAGTGAAAAACTGAATTCTTACAGAATTGATATTTTTTGTAGAGTTAAGGTTTGGTGATTACACCAAAATGATTCCCAACAGGTCTTTCTGTGCCAGGGCTTCCTTGATGAATGGGTGAATTGAGAATTTTTGCTTGACCATTTTCATCAGCGATAACGAGGGTAGATGAACCCCCACCGTCCATATTCATTGCGTTGAAAACGTTAAATTCTAAAAGAATAGCGGCGATCTCTTTTAAACTCGCCCCTTCACTATATCCGGATTGACGTCCGTCGACGACAACGATAACCATGTTATGTCCATATTGATCGATGCCAACTGTTGTTCGCGGGTTAAGACTATCGTCTAGATCATCTTTTACTTGCCCATGGTAAATGATCCAATCGAGGCCAGAGACGGCATTGTATAGATCGCCGATCGGATCTTCCATGTTTGCCCGGTTATTTTCCGAGATAAATAGGGTGGGATATTTTCCGGTTGCTGGGCCATACTGAACTCCCTTAGAAGCAGCGAAACCATTAGGGCGGACGGAAGAACCCGAAAAGGGATATGAAAGGGGGCCAAGTGACAGCCAGGGAGAAAAACCGTCAGCATTGATGGCGATAAAAAGATTATTCTCCTCTAGGAATTCCGATGTAGTTTTTGCTTTTATAGGCAAAGCAGCATTTGGATCTGTAGGTTCTGAAACTTTGTGGATTAAGCCCCCAGATAACAAGTTTATTTTCACGATATGAATGACCATCGGGCGGGGATCATTGGTGACGCGGCGAATATATTCAATGCCCTCGAATAATCTTTCTTCTGTATTACTTGGTTGGGAAGCGGAAAATAATCCGCCACTAAATCGGCAAGAAAGGAGGGTAAATAACAAAACAATAATAATCAGAAGGGGGGTTTGTTTTTTGCTCATTGGTTGTTCCGGGGGGGGAGGGGATTTATCTATGAATTCCGAGATTTTCACAATAATAGCATCATTTTGAGAAAAGGGTACATTAACAAAAAAATGCGGATAATGTAATTATCCGCATCAATTCGATTATTTTAGATTCAGATCAAGGTACTAAATATTCTAATTCTTTTTCTTTCATTGCATTAAACGAAGCGATTGATACCTCTAACATGCCAAGGTCAGGTTCGATCGTAGTCAGTCGCTGCATTGCCATGTTGGGGCGGATCATAAAACGAACGATCGGACTTTTTAGATTGTTGGCGGTCCAGCGAATGTATTCATAAGATAGGCTGGCTAACACAGGCACCATAGAAATTCGCAATGCTAGACGGATCCAAATATTGGGCATTGGGCCGAGCAAAGAAAAGAATAAGATCGAGATGAGCATGACGGTGAGCAAAAAGCCAGTGCCGCATCGGGGATGTTCGAGGGAATATTTTGCCACATTCTCTGGTGTGAGTTCTTCCCCCGCTTCGAAAGCGTTGATCGTTTTGTGTTCTGCCCCGTGGTACATAAATACACGCTTAATATCAGAAATTTTCCCGACTCCCCAGATGTATCCAATCAATATTGAAAGACGAATGCCCCCTTCTATGAGATTGGCGACCCAATTATTGTCCACACCCAACCAGGTTTCAATGAGATGAGAACCTGTTGCAGGGAGAACAAAGAATAAGCCAATAGAAAAAACTAAAGAAATACCAAGAGTGAGATAAAGCGCCCAACCTTCTAATTGTTCTTCTTCCTCCCCTTGGGTATTTGCGGAAATGGTGAGCGCACGCATACCTAATCCCATTGAATCCCAAAGTAATATTAATCCACGTAGGAAGGGAATCTTAACAATATTGGTTTTGTAAATGCCACCGAGAGGTTCGGTATGAAGCACAATATTGTCTTCAGGGTCGCGCATAGCGATTGCCACTGCTCTGGCCCCACGCATCATCACGCCTTCGATGACGGCTTGACCACCATAATTAGGTAATTTATCGGTCATATTTAGTTTGCCACCAAATTAGCGAAGAAATGGATGAGGGTATCGATACCCTTATACCAAGGCCCAAGGGTTAATTTTTCATTGGGGGCATGTAGGTTATCGTCGGGTAATCCAAATCCGGTCATGACCGAATCGACTCCGAGAATTTCCATCATTTGGCCGACGACTGGAATTGAACCACCTACTCGATAATAAAGAGGGCGCACATCCCAGACTGTTTCCATTGCCTTTGCAAGGGCTTTTACGCCATCTGAGTCACGGGAGGTCAGCGAGGGTTTTGCGCCAGTATGTTCATCCAATGTCCATGTAACACCTGGTCGAATATTTTCTTCGATATATTGGATTAGTTGTTTTTTGACTTGTATAGGATCTTGGTTCGCCACCAAGCGCATGGAAATTTTTGCCATGGCTTTTGCAGGAAGTACTGTTTTACTTCCTTCTCCGGTAAAGCCAGAGAGAAGACCATTGACATCTAAGGTAGGGCGACCCCCCGTATGTTCTACCGGGGTATAGCCTTTTTCTCCCCATAATTTCGGGGAACCAGTTTGCTCGAGATAGAAGGCTTCGTCTTGGGGAAGCCGGGCTAATTCTTTACGTTCCTCGTCATCTAGCTCAACAACACTGTCATAAAAATTGGGCAGAGTAATTCGGCCATTTTCGTCGTGCATGCCGCCGATCAAACGTGCCAGTTCATTGGCGGGATTTAATACGGCCCCACCAAATTGACCAGAGTGTAGATCCCCGGCTGGGCCGAATAAGGTGAGTTCTAAATAGGCTAATCCGCGCAAGGAATAAGGGATGGTAGGTAAATCTTCCGCAAGAATTCCACCATCAGGATTGAGGGCAAAATCACATGCGAATAAGTCCTTATTATTTTCAATAAACTTTCCCAATGAAGGTGAGCCAATTTCCTCTTCTCCTTCAAGCAGCCATTTGATATTGATAGGCATGCCGCCCTGTTTCATCCAGGCTTCGACGGCATGAATGCTGGCCATTACTTGACCTTTCATGTCGGAAGTGCCGCGACCAAAAAGTTTGCCATCGCGAATTTCTGCTGCAAAGGGATCAGATTCCCATAACTCGATCGGGTCGGTGGGCTGCACATCATAATGTCCGTAGATAACCACTGTGGGTTTGTCATCTCCAGCGGTAAGAAAATCTGCGTAAACTACGGGGTGCCCACCGGTGGGCATGATCGATACATTGTTCATGCCGATACCTTTTAATTTATTGGCTAAATATTCGGCAGCTTTTTGCATATCCCCTTTGTGCTCAACATCGGTTGAAACTGATGGAATGCGAACCAGTTCAATTAGTTCATCGCGAAATCGATTTTCATTTTCGTGAGCGAAATTAATCGCTGAATTTAATTTGTTAGTCATTGTCATCCTTCAAAAAAGTTTTTATTTATTATTTGTTAAATTTAATCTTCCTAAATTTCTAGAGGAAAATTGTAATTGATTTATTAGTTCTTGTGTGAAGAAATGAATCATTACCAATATAAATAATATTGATAATTGAAATAAAGAAGTATTTATTAATCAGAGATGGCATCACTGATGGCCTGCAAGGAAACAGCATAACGATATTCAGTGTTTCGATGTCCGTCTTCAAACTCTTCATATTGGAATGGAATATCCAGCTTTTCTAATCGTTCAGCCAGAATTCGGGCTCCGTAAAGTAGGTTATATTCATCGTAAATTCCACAATCGAAAAATAGAAGGTTGAGAGATTTTAATGCCTCAGTATGGTCCTTCACAATTTCTACCGGGTCATGGTCTAACCATTTTTGCCAGATTTCTGGGTGCAGCTCACCTGTATTTGGATTGAAGGGGAGATCAAAGCCAAAAGGAGAGTCAGGGTTGGGGGAATAACATGCCGCCATTGCGGCAACAGCCAAGGCATAAAATGAGGTGCCTTTTCTAATCGCGGCTTTAGGGTCTTCTAATAAGTCCATCAAACCCTCTGGTCCGGCTTTTTCATAATATTTACAGAATTTAGGAATATCTGGTTTATAGTTCATTTCAAAATAATTGTCCCCACTATGGCAGGCGATCATGCTAAAAATGTTCGAGAATTTCATGCCAAAATGAAGGGCTGAGAATCCCCCAGAGGAAAAGCCGGCTATAGATCGATGGTCCTTGTCTGCAAGGGTGCGATATTTTGAATCCACATAATCTACAATCTCAAGAATATAGTCTTGATAGTTTCCTTGAGCGGGAGTATTGAGATATTGTGCCCCCCCATAACGGCTGGTGCCATCCGGAAAAGCCAAGATCATCGGTTTGACTTTTCCCTCTCCGATCAACCTGTCCATACGATCTTGCATATTTTCATCCCAGAATGAATCGTTCAATAATTTTTGACCACGTCCAGCAAAACCCACTAATATGTAAACCACTGGATATTTTTGATCGCCTTCTTCATAACCGGGGGGTACATAAATGGGCAATTTCCGGGTAGAAGGATCACCGAGGGGATTTCCTTCTAGAGATTTACTTGGGAATATATCAACAATAATTTTAGATGACATAAACTCTCCTAAAATGAGAAATTAATCTTTAATAAATGCGAAACCTTATGGCTTTTTATCCTTGTGTATACAAGCTTTTTACCATTATAACCTTTCATGCTACAATCTTAAATCAAGTTAGGAGAGGCTTTTATGGTGAAGAATCAATTGCCAAAGTGGTTAACATGGGGGCGAGAAATTCAAGCGATCTCACAAACTGGCTTGGCTTATGTGGAAAATGAATTTGATATCCAGCGCTATCAACGTTTGCAGGAAATTTCTGCTGAGATTATCTCTGAATATACCGGTTTGGGAGTAAGCGAATTAGTGCAGGACTTTAATGCTCAGATGGGCTATGCCACGCCAAAGGTTGATCTCCGTGGTGCGGTTTTTAGGGATAGAAAACTGCTCATGGTAAATGAAAAAGCAGATGGCAGCTGGGCTATGCCGGGAGGATGGGCGGATGTAGGTGATGTACCCTCATCAGGAACAGAAAGAGAGATATTGGAAGAAACTGGCATTATTGCAAGAGCCATAAAATTGATAGGGGTTTATGATAATAATCGGGTTGGAGATTTGAGAATACATCACGCCTTTAAACTGGTTTTTTTATGTGAATATTTGGAAGGGGAACCCACACCAAGTAATGAAACGCTCGATGTGCAGTATTTTGAGCGAAATGAAATTCCGGACCAACTTTTGGGAACTCGGACAACTGTGAGGCAAATTGAGGATGCCTACGCAGCTCTGGCAGATAATAAAATAGCAGCGGTATTTGATTAGGAGAGACGATGCTCATTACAAACGGAAAATTGATCACCTGGGGAGAAGAAAATGAAATTTTGGATGGACAAGCTATATTGATTAAAGAGGGGTTGATCTCTGAGATTGGGTCTCAATCAGATTTAGTCGAAAAGCATCCTTCAGTAGAACAGGTGGATGCGAAAGGTCAATATGTAATGCCAGGAAATATCTGCGCACATACTCATTATTATGGGGCTTATGCGAGAGGAATGGCGATACCTGGCCCAGCGCCTAAAGATTTTCCGGAAATATTAGAAAAACTTTGGTGGCCGCTGGACAAAGCCCTGGATGAAGAAAGCGTGCGGTCATCTGCAGAGGTGCATCTGGTGGATGCGATTAAGCATGGCACGACCACGTTGATCGATCACCACGCCTCCCCGAATTTTATAGACGGATCATTAGATGTGATCGCTGAGGCAGTGGATCGATCAGGATTAAGATCGGTATTATGCTATGAGGTTTCTGATCGAGACGGGACAGCAAAAGCAGAAGCGGGCATATCGGAAAACACCCGTTTTATTCAGCGATGCATCGAAGAGAATGTGGCAGGGGGTCGGGTTAAGGGTACTTTTGGATTGCACGCGAGTCTAACTCTTGAGGATGACACCCTGGAAGCTTGTAAAGCTTCGGTTTCTGAGGATGTAGGTTTCCATATTCATGTTGCAGAACATCAGGTAGATCAAGATGATAGCTTGAAAAGGGGGGGGCTGCGGGTGGTGGAGCGGTTAGAAAAATTTGGCATATTAGGACCAAATACGATCGTAGCCCATGGGGTTCATTTAGAAGAATCCGAGATGGAAACCTTGGCGGGAACCAATACCTGGTTAAGCCACCAGCCTCGATCGAACATGAATAATGGGGTGGGGGTTGCGCAAATCGAATTGATGTTGGAAAAAGGGATCAAGGTTTGCTTGGGGAATGACGGATTTACGCAGGACATGTGGAGTGAATGGAAGACGGCTTATTTATTACATAAAGCCTGGCATCAGGATCCTCGGCGAATGAACGGGATGGATGTGGTTCAAATGGGTGTCACCAATAATGCGGCCCTGGCAAAGCATTTTTATCAAACTCCCTTTGGTGAAATTTCAAAAGGGGCTGCGGGAGATTTGATCTTTGTGGATTACCACCCCAATACGACAATGACTTCGGGAAATGTGCCCTGGCATATCTTGTTTGGGTTCAATGAGAGCATGGTCACCAGCACAATTGTGGCTGGAAAAATGTTGATGCAGGATCGAAAATTATTGACATTGGATGAGGAAGAAATTGCAGCTAAAGCTAGAGAACAAGCCCCGGCAGTTTGGGCGAGATATCAAGAATTTGTTGGATAGAAGTGAAACGACAATAATTTAAATATAAAGACTTGAGGAGAAAAAATGGATAAACCTACAATCGCCATACTTGGCGGCACGGGCAAAGAAGGTCCTGGATTAGCAATGCGCTGGGCTCATGCAGGATATAAGGTATTGATCGGGTCACGACAAGCTGAGAAAGCAGAAGCTACAGCAGAGGAACTTAATGAAAAATTGGGGATCGATAGTATTGAAGGCTATGTGAATGAGGAAGCGGCAAAGCTATCAGATATTAGTGTTTTGACAGTTGTGCAGGCAGCGCATCAACCAGCTTTGCTGGGATTGAAAGAGGCATTACAAGGGAAAATATTGGTGGATGCAACTGCTAGAGTGGAATTTAGAGATCCGAAACCGCCGACTCAACCATCTGCTGGGCGAATTGGGCAAGAAATCTTGGGAGAAGGTGTCCGCGTTGTTGCCGCATTCCAGAATGTGCCTGCCTCAGCCTTGAAAAAGAATTTGGATCAACCAGTTAAGACCGACGTACTGATCTGTTCGGATGATGTGGATGCGGCTGAGCAGGTTGTTGGATTGGCAGAGGCGGGGGGGATGACCGCATATTTTGCGGGGGGTCTTGATAATGCGGTGGTGGTGGAGGGAATTACAGCTCTTTTAATTGCAATGAATAAACATTATAGCGGGCATGGGACTGTACAAATTACAGGAATAAGCAAGGAATGACCCTTTCTATTTCGGCAATATTGGATATTCCCATGATAAAAGAGGGAGATTCTTTACCGCATATAATTATACAATCAATAGATAATATGCAAATACAATTGCAAAATGACGATGTGATTGTATTGGCTCAAAAAATTGTTTCTAAAGCTGAAGGAAGGATGGTTGATCTTCGAGAAGTGAAACCGAGTGCGGAAGCCATTGCTCTGGGGGGGGAAACTGAAAAAGATCCCCGCTTAGTCGAAATGATCCTACAGGAAAGTAATTCGATTGTTCGGAAAAGACCAGGATTGATTATTGCTGAACATAATCAAGGATTTATTTGTGCGAATGCAGGTATTGATCATTCGAATGTGGCTGGATCCTCCGATTTTATTTTGCTGCTACCGGAGGATTCCGATGAGTCAGCTGGAAGAATCCGGCAAGAATTGGAAGATGCCACTGACTTGAGATTAGCCGTTTTGATCATTGATTCTCACGGGCGCGCATGGCGGAATGGCACGGTGGGTATTAGCATCGGGCTTTCGGGTTTGCCAGGAATTGTAGATAAACGCGGCAGTAAGGATATGTTCGGATACGAGTTAAAGGTCACAGAAATTGGTGTGGCGGATGAATTGGCTGCGGCTGCATCGTTAATGATGGGACAGGTTGCGGAGGGAACACCCGTTGTGCACGTGAGAGGATTTCCATACAAATTGAGAGATGCGAATTTAGAAGAATTGTTGCGCGAAAAAGATCGAGATATGTTTAGGTAAAGTGTATGCATGGGTTGGTCTCACTTTTAGATAAAAAATATAGCCAAGAAGTTGAAGATATTTGGGACCAATTAGAAGCAGAATGCGGTCTGTCGGGCATTCGCGTGAGTCCTTATCCACATTTTTCATGGCAAGTAACGGAAGAATATAATTGGATGGGGATTGAAGAAGCAATGAAAGAAATTGCCTTGAAGATCAAACCATTCACGGTTCAGGCTACTGGGATCGGGATATTTAGTGGGGAAAATTCTCCTTTGCCGGTCATCTATATTCCCGTGTTGAGAACTGCGTCGATCAACTCTATCCATCAGTATATTTGGAAACGAACCGAAAATTTTATCGAGGGAGCAAATCCTTATTATTTTTCCCATTCTTGGATGCCCCATATTTCGCTTGCGTATCAGGATGTGAATTCGAAAAATATTATTTGTGCAATGAAGCAATTGGCATTTCGAAATATTAATTGGACGCTCACAATTGATAATATTTCTTTGATCAAAGAAGCAGAAGGAGATGTGGGGAATTTGGTACATCGTTTTAATTTCCAAGCCTGATCATGTTAATTATTTTCTAATTGTTATGAATTAAAATTAAAGAGAAAATTTGTTGGAGAAAAAAATGAGTTTGATTCCCGAATCCCACAAAGATCTATTAGAAGATAAAAGTAAAGCCTTGGGTTTTATTGCCACAACCATGGCAGATGGTTCTCCGCAGGTATCTCCCGTTTGGTTTAATTGGGATGGAGAATTCGTCTACATTAATTCTACTCAGGGCAGGGTAAAAGAAAAAAATATGCGCGCCCGTCCTCAAGTGGCGATGACGATCATGAAATTGGATTCGCCATACCGGTATTTGTTATTGCGTGGAAAAATAATAGATGTTTCTACGGAAGATGCCGAAGCACATATCCATGCGCTTTCGCAAAAACATACAGGGACCGATTGGAATATTCCTGAAGGCCAGGTAAGGATGAAGTTTAAATTTAAAGTTGAAAAGGTATTTAAGAGTGGATAATTTATTAGGGGTGATTAAGGATTTTTGTAGATGAAGGTAGTTGCATTTGCCGGTGGGGTGGGCGGAGCGAAATTAGCAGATGGGTTGGCAAGAAGTCTTCCTCCCGAAGATCTCACCGTTGTTGTGAATACTGCGGATGATTTCGAACATTTTGGATTGAAAATCTCCCCAGATCTGGACACTGTTTGTTATACGCTTGCCGGATTGGCAAATCCTGTAACGGGTTGGGGGAGGATGGGGGAAAGTTGGCAGGTGTTAAAAAATCTTGAAAAATTATCTGCCCCGAATTGGTTCCGTCTTGGAGACCAAGACCTAGCAACTCATTTAGAACGAAGTCGTCGCATTGTCCTAGGGGAGAGCTTGTCTGAAGTTGCCGCCCATTTTTGCATGGCATGGGGAATTAAGTCTAAAGTTCTTCCGATGAGTGATCAAGTAGTTTCCACAATGGTCGCTGTGGAGGGTGGGGAGCTAAGCTTCCAAGAATATTTTGTTAAATTACAATGTGCGCCCGCAGTTTCGGGGTTCCGGTTTGCTGGCATTGAAAATGCCAAACCAGCGCCGGGGGTGCTTGAAGCGATTCGTGGTGCTGAGATAATTCTTATCTGTCCGTCAAATCCGTGGGTGAGTATCGCTCCGATCTTAGCTATTGACGGAATAAGGTCTGCTATGGCAGGAAAAAATATAATTGCAGTATCTCCTATTATTGGCGGAAAAGCTGTAAAGGGACCAGCGGCTAAGATGTATTCGGAATTGAATATTGAACCGTCAGCCCTGGCAGTTGCAGCACATTATGCCAACCTAATAACAGGATTTGTATTCGACCAGGTGGATACTTCTTTAGAACCAAAAATAAAAATTCCCTATTTGATCACAGATACGATCATGAAGAATATTGAGGATCGAAAGCGTTTAGCCGACGAGATTCTTGATTGGGCAAACGATCAAAATAACAAAAATATTTGAGGAAATAACGATTAAATATTTGGAAATGATTTTCAAACTGAAATCGTCTATAATAGTAATGGAAATGAAAGATAAAAAATATACAAAAAGGACAACAGCATAAATGAAACTTTGGGCTGTAATCCCGATAAAACCATTGCGACGGGGGAAGTCTCGCTTAGCAGATGTATTGACAGTAGATGAAAGGGCAAAACTTAATAAAAATTTATTAATACATACCTTAGAAACACTTTCGGATATTCCTGAATTGGAAAGGATTCTTGTTGTTAGTCGAGATACGAAAGCATTAACACTCGCAAGAAAATATGGTGCAAAAACTATTCAGGAAGATGGCACTCCCCATCTAAATGTTGCTCTAAATCGAGCCGTGGCTATCGCGACCTCTGTGACAAATCCAGGAATTTTGGTGTTGCCTGCAGATCTACCCTTATTGAAAAAAGAAGATATCAGTGCAATGATTAAAAAGGCATCTGATTCACCGGTGATGGTTATTTCACCGGATCATCAAAAGCGGGGTACAAATGCTTTGCTATTAAATCCAGTAGGTGATTTTATCTATGATTTTGGCAGCAACTCATATGAACGTCATATTGAGCAAGCGGAGGGACTAGGATATAAGGTCGAGATTTGCGAGATCACATCCGTAGCAATGGATCTTGACCTGCCAGAAGATTTGGAATTCCTCAACGGAGAAGTAAAAAATTGGCTGGTCAATGTAGATGAAGACTCACCAACCGTATCTTCTGATTATTATGAAAGAATGACTTAGGAAATAAAAGCAATATTCAAGGTATAGCCAAACCGATCGGTTTGGCTATTTTTTTTGGGAGTGGTTAAGTCAATTGGTATCTTTTTTCTTGGAAAATGTCTGTTAAACTACAATTGTTCAGGATAGGGCATTCCTCACAACTCGTACAATTCTCGGTTCCCTCTATTTTAATTTCGATCAATTTACCGCTTCGTTCCAATGTGTTCAGCATTTGTTCTACCAAAGAGATTTCGATATTGAACTCTTTGCTTAAGTCAGTTAAGGATATGGTTCCAGAATTATTGCGAATCGATTTTAATATATTAATTAGCATGTTTTATCCTAATCCGAGCAAAGTGCCGCCTTGGAAGACCAAGACGGATAAAATCCAGGGCACGATCAACGTGATAGCGATTGAAACTGTCATCCATTTCCAACCAAATTCTTGTTTTTGAGCCCCCATAGTCGCAGCACAGGGCACATACAATAGAACGAAAACAAGGAATGCATATGCGGAAAGGGGAGTAAAGGAGGAGCGAAGGGCTTTGCTCAGTCCGATATCTTCTCTTAATTCTTCATCTGGGAAGAGAGTAATCCCCGGAGTAAACACCTCTAAGGTCTCTTTCCCAGCCAATATTGTGGCTTCTCCAAATCCAACTGCTATTTCTTTAAATTCCAACCCGAGTCCCAAATCAGATTCTGCGATCTCTTCTTGCGGAATATGATAGATCTGGGCGAAGGTGGATACGACAATTTCTTTGGCAACCAAACCGGTTACTAATGATCCACTTGCTTCCCATGTGCCAAAGCCAGCAGGAGCCAAGATCGGGGCAATGGAATTGCTTACCTGGCCGAAATAACTGTCTCTGGCGTTTTGAACCCCCCAGGGCAAATTTAGCAATAACCATAAGATGGTTGAAAAAACGACAATGATTGTTCCTGCATTTTTTACGAATTTGCTAGATTGATTTTTTGCATATTTGAGGATGCTGCTGAGCGTGGGCAATCGATAGGGGGGTAACTCCATCACCATAATACTGAGCGTTTCTCCGCGAAAAAGCGTGCGAGAGAGAATAATTCCAATGGATGCTGCTACAAGGATGCCTAATAGATAAAGACTAAATATTACGATATTTGATTTGTCTGGGAAAAAGGCCATACCAAAAATCAAGTAGACAGGAAGCCGGGCGGAACAAGACATGAATGGAATTAATAGACTCGTAAGAATCCTTGCTTCTGGTTTTTTAATCGTGCGGGTTGCATAGATCGCCGGGACGTTGCAACCAAATCCTAAGATCATAGGAATAAAGGATTTTCCATGTAATCGGGCCTTATTCATAAATCGATCCATTACAAAGGCCGCACGAGCCATGTACCCACTCTGTTCTAGGATGGCTAGTAAAAGGTACATCATAAATAAGCCCGGCAAGAAAACCAAAATGCCACCGACACCTGCAAGGACACCATCCACAATTAAGGATGAAACCCAATCGGGAGCATTTACCCAAATTAAAAATGTGGTTGCCCAATGGGTTAGGGGGCCAGTGAAAACGCCATCTATCCAGTCTAAATAGGGAGCTGAAACGTTTTGAACTAGCTGAAAAACGATATACATTGTCACAAAAAATATTGGTATGCCAAAAAATTTGTTTGTAACAAAATTATCGACTCGATCAGAAAAAGAAACATCTCCCTTTTTTCTAGAGATTACTTTTTCAGTGATCCCTTGAATAATCTTATATCGATGATCGGCAATTGCAATCGAAATATCTTCTTCAAAGTTTTCTTGAGATTTACCCAGAATTTTGGAAAATGTATTTTTGGCTTCCAGCGAAATGTCATCGATCAGGTGACGATCACCTTCTAAAAGTTGAACCGCCAAGTGAGTGGGGTCATAGATCTTTAATCCAGCCTCTTGTCTAATCACTGGGACCAATTGATCAATGATCTCTGTGATAGGCTTGGGATATTCTAGGTGTAAATCATTTTGAGTTCCAGCAGTTGCAATAATTTTTCTTTTTAGTTCATCCCCGCTAAAATTTTTATTTGCCGTCATTTGGATTATCTCGACGCCACCAAGTTTTTCACTTAATAATTTGGTATTTAACGTCAATCCTCGCCTTTCTGCGACATCGTTCATATTTAGGAGAATCAGTGTGGGCACATGCGTTTCTAATACTTGTAGGGTGAGATATAAATTGCGTTCGAGATTTGAGGCGTCGACCACATTGATCACCAAATCGGGCTTTTCTTGAATTAAGAAGTTTCTTGCAATTTCTTCTTCGGGGGAAAATGAAGATAAGCTATATGTGCCGGGAAGATCGGTGATTTCAACCTTTAGATCGTCGATCTGGAAGTAACCGGTTTTCACTTCAACAGTTTTTCCGGGCCAATTCCCCACATGTTGATCGTCCCCCGTAAGTGCATTGAAGATCGTAGATTTTCCAGCATTCGGATTTCCCGCTAACGCAATTCGTAAGGATTTTTTCATCCTTAATTACCCACTATCTGGACCAAAACCCTGAAGGCCATACTTCTTCCTAAAGCAATTCGGGAGTCACGGATCGCCAAAAGGAGGGGACCCCCAGCATCTTGAATTATTTTGAATTCGACACCAGGATTGAAACCCATTTCAACTAAACGATGGGTAATTTCTCGGCCCCCTTTGATTTCAACAAGGCGAACCAATTTGCCAACGGGTACATGAGTTAGTGGTAGTGTGTGGTTAGAATGCATGATTTTATTAATTGGATTGAACCAATATTTTTTCGGCGACCTCAGTCGTAAGATTTAGGGAAGATTCCCCATTTTTAATCAGCAAATTCCCAATGTTGCTTTGGGCGATGACTTCGATTTCAATTCCTGGTGAAAAACCTTGGCTTACTAGGTATTTTGAGGTGATCGCGTCAGAATTGAATTTGATGATCTCCCCCTTTTCGCCGGCTTGCAAATTGGATAATGGAATATGGTTAGGTTTTGAATGTTTGCCATTTGCCAGAGGTATTGTTTTTCCAGAGGGTGAGACAATTGGGTCGTCTAAATAATTTGATAATCGTTCAGAAACTTTATTTGTGGAAATATGCTCCATTCGGCAGGCAAGCTCATCGGCCTCACTGGGAGAAAAGTTCAGGCTATTTACAAAGAAAACTTCCCATAATCGGCGATATCTGAGAATCTTTTGGGTTTTTTCAATCCCCTCTTTTGTGAGTTCAACACCTTTGTAGGGGAGGTATTTCACCAGTTTCGCCTCATCTAGCTTGCGAACCATTTGATTAACAGAAACAGTCTGAACATTTAGTTCTTCAGCGAGACGCGATAACTGGATAGGGTGGTTTGCCTCTTCCTCAGATAATAAGGCGATGTTTACCAAATACATTTCAATATTTTCACTAATCTCCATATGTTATTGCGCTCCATAATATTTTGCGATTAAATGTTATGGTGAACCTAAAGATACTCTGAGAATGCTTAATTTGGAATGTTCATTTGTCCTGAGGATAAAGGGTAATTTGTCCCTAAAAAAATTCTTCCAATAATTTGATCTTTTTGTTAATTTTTATTCCTCGTCTAGACAATTTTGTAAGAAAGTTGGATTTTCGGGTATGATTGAGTTGATAATCTAAGGAGGTCCAAATGTTAGATAAAGTAGCATTATATTTACAAGATTCACATGATCTGAGAGACGGGTTGGATTATGTCAAATATGCGGAAGAAAAAGGTTTTTTTGCTGTTTGGCAGGCTGAGTCTCGGTTAGTAAGGGATGCAATTGTCCCGATGGCTGCATATGCCGCAGTGACAGATAAAATGGTTATCGGATCGGGTGTAATTAATAATTGGACTAGAAATATTGGTTTATTGGCAGCTACCTTTTTGACCTTGGATGATCTTGCTCCTGGAAGAATTGTATGTGGCCTGGGTGCCTGGTGGGATCCCCTAGCTGCAAATGTGGGTATCTCTAGAAATAAACCGTTAAAGGCAATGCGGGAAACTGTAGAAGTACTACGCCGCCTCTTAAATATGGAAAGAGTGACTTTCGATGGAGAATTTCATCAGGTTAAAGATATTGAATTGGATGTTGTACATGGCAATACTTCTCCACGTGATGTGAAAATCATGATTGGGGCTACAGGTCCTAAAATGATGCAAATGACAGGTGAAATTTCTGATGGAGCCGTGCTCAATTATTGTGTGCCTCCGGAATATAACCATATGGCAATGGAGCAATTAGCGATTGGTGCGAAGAAAGCGGGTAGGACTGTAGATGATATTGATCGCCCCCAATTAGTGGTATGTTCAGTTGATCATGACCATGATAAGGCAATCGATACAACTCGCGGTTTACTCTGCCAATATCTTGCCCAGCAACCCCATATTGCGAAAGCTTCTGGCGTTTCCAGTGATGTGATCGCGGAAATACAATCGATTTTGGGCTGGCCGGCGACACATGAACAAATTGAAGCCGCAAAACACCTTGTTCCAACTGACCTAATCTATCGAATAACCGCATCTGGTACCCCGGATGAAGCTAAAGCAAAGGTTCAAGAATATATCAACAATGGTGCTACATATCCGATCCTCTACCCAGTAGGTGGAGATTTCAAACTGCTTATTGATACCTTTGGAAAGGATTAATTCTTCTTGGACCCAGGTGAGATTGAAAAAAAATCGTTATCGTATCTTATCGCATAGAACGAACATTATTAGTTAATAATTTATGAGCAAACAATCAAATTCGGCACATTGTTTTGCATGTGGGCTTGAAAGTGAATATGGCTTGAAATTGAGTTTTTATTCTGAGGGGGATCAAAGCGTTACATGTGATTATGTAGTGCCAGAAAGATTCCAAGGATTTCCTGGAACGGTGCATGGGGGGATAGTTGCCTCAATCCTTGATGAGATTTTGGTACGAGCATTTATGGCCTCGGATCCCGATCGATTTATGTATACTGGGAAACTAACAATTCGTTATCGTCACCCCGTTCCGATCGGGGAAAAGTTGCGAGGTGTAGGGTCCGTGGTTAAAGATCGGGGCAGAATTGGGGAAGCAGAAGCCAAATTATATAATTCTGAAAATCTTTTGCTTGCAGAAGCAGAAGCATTAGTCGTCGAGTTTCCAAAAGATGAAATGAATGAAGATATTAAAGAATTAGGGTGGCAAGTTTACCCAGATAAGGAGTAAAACGGATGATCAAAGAGTATTATCGTCCTGAGACAATTGAGGAAGCCTTAGAATTATTAGCTCGAGAAACCCCACTCACTAGACCAATGGCAGGTGGAACTGAATTAAATTCACCCTCAAATGATCAATTTGATGTGGTGGATTTACAATCTCTTGGTTTAGATAAGATCGAATTGAAAGGTAGCAACATCAAAATTGGTGCGATGGCTACATTGCAAGACCTTTTAAGTGTTTCAGACTTGCCATCGGCGTTATCCGAGGCCATTCATCATGAGGCCACATATAACCTTCGCCAATCTGCGACTGCGGCGGGCACTTTGGTTTCTGCTACTGGCCGCTCGGCATTTGCAACAGCTCTGTTGGCTTTAGATGCCCAACTTGTGATGATGCCGAATGAAGAAAAATTAGCCTTAGGAGAATTACTTCCCTTGCGATCAGAATTGTTAAAGGGAAAACTTATCACAGAAATATTGATTCCCGGAAATGTGAAATTAGCTTATCAATATGTTTCACGAAGTCCAGCCGACTTACCGATCGTTTGTGTGGCAGTTGCTGCGTGGTCTTCAGGCCGAACCCGAATTGTTTTGGGTGGGTACGGCACGGCACCAATAATGGTTGTAGATGGCAAAGATGAAAACGATGTTTTATCAGCAGTCGGTCACGCATATATGCAGGCAGAAGATGAATGGGCGTCGGCAGAATATCGAGTTGAAATTGCGAAAACCTTAACCAAACGATGTTTGTACCTTGTGAAATAGACGATTTTAAAAACCCAAGGCTAAATATATTATCGGTAAATTTCAAGAATGATGAAGTTGTAAAACAATACAAACGAGAAATCAATGATCAATACGTATGATTTTGAATTAATCAAAGTCCAGGAAATTCCTGAAATCAATAGCAAAATTAGCCTTTATCGGCATAAGGTTACGGGGACAGAATTGCTTTCGGTGGAAAATGAAGATGAGAACAAGGTTTTTGGGATAAGTTTTAAAACTACCCCGAGTGACTCGACGGGCGTTGCCCATATTCTTGAACATGCTGTATTGAATGGATCTGAAAAATATCCGATTAAAGAACCCTTTGTTGAACTGCTAAAAGGTTCTCTGCAAACTTTTGTGAATGCCTTTACATTTCCAGATAAGACTTGTTATCCCTGTGCCAGCCAAAATACACAAGATTTTTATAACCTTATTGATGTGTATATGGATGCTGTATTACATCCTCTCATTCCCACGCATATTTTAGATCAAGAGGGTTGGCATTACGAATTGGATGAGGAAGAGGGCGAAATGGTCTACAAAGGGGTCGTCTTCAATGAAATGAAAGGCGCGATGTCTGACCCGGAAGGATATTTGGGTCGGATTAGCCAGAGTTCACTATTCCCAGATAATACCTATGGCGTCAATTCAGGGGGAGACCCTGAAGAGATTCCGAATTTAACCTATGCTCAATTTAAGGGATTTCACGAAAAATATTATCATCCATCTAATGCAAAAATCTTTATGTATGGGGACGATGATCCCGAAATACGATTGAAATTAATGTCTGAATATCTGAAGGGATACGCTGCTTTAGATATAAATTCAAATGTTGCAATTCAAAAGTCGTTTATTGAACCAAAATATCAAACCGATTCTTATGCCGTAGGGGAGGGGGAAGATCCGAAAAGTTTCTTGGCTATGAATTGGGTGTTGACAGAAAATGACAACCCACAGACCGCATTAGGCCTAGGCATTCTTTCTCATATATTGGTTGGAACGTCTGCATCTCCCCTGAGAAAAGCCTTGATCGACAGTGGATTGGGTGAAGATATATTGGGGGGAGGGTTAGAGACCAACCTTCGGCAAATCACCTTTTCGACGGGATTAAAAGGAATAAAAAGTGAAGATGCGAAAAAGGTTGAAAAGCTTATCGAAGACACTCTTCAGAAATTAACCGATTCGGGAATCGACTCAGAAACGATTGCTGCCTCGTTGAATACGATTGAGTTTAGTCTTCGAGAAAATAACACCGGGAGTTTCCCGCGCGGAATATTTACTATGATCAAGGTGCTCACTACCTGGCTTCATGATGGTGATCTTTTTGCAACCCTTGCATTTGAGGAACCTTTGCAAGCGATTAAAAAACAAATAAGTGGTGGGACTCCATATTTTGAAAATCTGATCAAGAAATTCTTTTTGGGGAACCCGCATCGCAGCATCATATTATTAGAACCTGATAAAGAACTTAATCAGCGGAAGATCGAAGAAGAAACTGTTCGGCTCAAGATGGCTCGATTGCAAATGAGCAAAGATGAGATTGATGCGATCCAAGAAAATACTGAGCAATTGAAAATAATCCAAGAAACGCCAGATGTGCCAGAGGCTCTCGCCTCTTTACCAATTTTAAAAATGGAAGATCTGGATCGAAAGAATAAAAGTATCCCAATCGAAGAGTTGGAAATTGGCGATACAAAAGTTCTCCACCATGACATATTTACTAATGGTATTTTGTATTTTGATTTAGGGATAAGCCTTGAGGGACTTGCTGAAGAATATCTGCCATATCTCGACCTTTTTACGGATGGATTGGTCAAATTGGGTACGGACCGGCAAGATTTTGTAAAACTTTCCCAACGCATTGGACAAAAAACTGGTGGCATTCGCCCCAGCTTATACTTCTCGGAAGTTAGAAATTCAGAAGAATCGCTCAGCTATTTATTTGTCCGCGGTAAGTCAACGATGGATAATGTTGGCGAAATGCTAGAGATCATTCAGGAAATTCTTACGCAAACAAAGTATGACAATCCTGAACGACTGAAACAGATCATCTTGGAGAATAAAGCCAATTTTGAAAGTTCGCTCATCCCAATGGGACATCGTGTGGTCAACCAACGGCTCAGCAGTAAGCAAAATAGATCTGCCTGGGTAAGTGAACAAAGCCAAGGGATCAGTCAATTGTTCTTCCTCAGAAATCTGCTTGAGATGGTGGAGAATGATTGGGATAAAGTTTTAAAGATATTTGAAAATATTCGAAAAACATTAATCAATAAGAATGGGATGCTACTTAATATAACTCTGGATCAAAAGAATTGGGATCTTGTCAAACCCGCAATGAAAAATTTCTTGGAGATCTTCCCTAGTTTTGATATTGAAAAACAATCCTGGAAGACAGAATTTGAAACAGAACCCGAGGGATTAAGTATTCCGGCCCAAGTCAATTATGTAGGGAAGGGACTTAATTTATTTACTCACGGATACGAGCTCAAGGGTTCCAACGCCGTCATCCGAAAATATTTGGGCACGACTTATATGTGGGAAAAGGTGAGGGTGCAGGGCGGGGCCTATGGAGGGATGGTTTCCTTTGATGCAAATTCTGGCAGTTTTAATTATCTTTCCTACAGAGATCCAAATTTAAATGGTACTTTGGATAATTATGACGGAGTACCAAACTTTTTGCGAGAATTACAAATTAGCGAGAATGAACTGACGAAATCGATCATTGGTACGATCGGTGACCTGGATGGACATTTACTTCCCGATGCTAAAGGTTATGTGTCGATGCTGAGATATCTCACCAATAATAGTGAAGATGACCGGCAAAAATACCGGGAAGAAATTTTAAATACCAAAGCTGAAGATTTTAATGAATTTGCAGAATATTTAGAAAAGGTTAAAGAAAAGGGGATCGTGACCGTATTAGGATCCGCAGAAGCGATTGAAGAGGCCAATCAGGAACGTGATAATTTCTTAAATGTAAAGCAAGTGTTGTGAGGAATCTATAATGAAAATAAATTTATCGATCAATGGAATAAATAAAGAATTCAAAACCTCTCCGGGAGATAGCCTGTTAAAGACTCTCCGATCGGAAGGATATTTTGGCGTTAAACATGGATGCGAGACAGGGGAGTGCGGTGCTTGTACGATCCTTTTGGACGGCAAATTAGTCAACGGCTGTTTGACGAGTGCGGCCCAAGCCAATGGGAAAAGTATTGAAACGATTGAAGCCGTTGGGGAACATCCAGAACAGGGTTGGAAATCCACTGATGGATTGCATCCAATTCAACAATCCTTTGTGGAAAGTGGGGCGATCCAATGTGGTTTTTGTACGCCGGGGATGGTGTTGGTAGCAAAAGAATTATTAGCCCGAAATCCTGACCCGACGGAAGAAGAAGTTCGCGATGTGCTTTCGGGGGTTTTATGCCGATGTACTGGATATGTAAAACCGGTGCAGGCAATTTTGCATGCTGCCGCAGTTCTTAGAGGGGAAGCTCAGCCGGGTGAAATGATCTCAGGGGAAATTTGGAGCCAATTATTTACTGCGCCTGAAACAGATATCCCTTCCGATGGGGATGCTCCTACGGCTGTACGAGTCTTACCCAAGGTAGTCATTGTCCCTGAAACTGAAAAATGGAAAACGGTGGGCAAATCGGAACCAAAACTTGACGCAGTCAAACTGGTTCAAGGAAAGCCCGCTTTCACCGCAGATATTGAAAAACGAGATATGTTGTATGCCAAGGTGCTTTATAGCCCAGTGGCTCATGCAAATATTACAGAGATCGATGCCAGTAAAGCTCGCGCCTTGGAAGGTGTTGCGGCAGTACTTACTCATAAAGATATTCCTCGAGTAGTTTATTCGACTGCCGGACAATCCGACCCGATCCCTGGGCCACTGGATATGTTTTCGCTAGATAATAAAGTGCGCTATGTGGGAGACAGAGTGGCGTTTGTGGCAGCAGAAACTGCTGAAATTGCTGAACAAGCATTAAAACTGATCGAGGTTGAATACGAAGAACTTCCTGCAATCATTGATCTAGGGGATGCCTTAGATAATGAAATAAAGATCCATGACGAACCGGAATTCGTGGATTTTGCAGATTCTGATGCCAGTCGAAATTTGGCGGCAGAAATCCGAATTGATATTGGGGATGTAGAAGCAGGTTTCGCCGAGGCTGACCATATATTTGAAGGGGAGTATGAGGTGCCGAAGGTGCAGCAAGCGCATATTGAACCACATGTGGTGGTGACCTATTGGGATGAAGATGACCGCATGGTCATACGTACAAGTACGCAAGTGCCTTTCCATGCCCGAAGAATCTTGGCTCCGGTATTGGGTTTGCCGATCAAACGCATCCGTGTAGTCAAACCTCGGATCGGTGGTGGGTTCGGCAATAAACAGGAAGTACTGATTGAAGATGTGGCAGGTCACTTAACGATCGCTACCGGTCGGCCGGTACTATTTGAATATACGCGAGAGGAAGAATTTACTGCCTCGCGCGCTCGTCATCCGATGAGGATCAAATTGAAGACCGGCGTGAAGAACGATGGCACGATCACCGCAAATGCGATGTATGCCCTTAGTAACACGGGTGCCTACGGCTGCCATGCGTTAACTGTCACCGGAAATACAGGGCATAAGGCAATGGCGATGTATGTGGGTGATGGTAAATATCGTGAGAAACCAAATATTCAATTCAATGCAGATATTGTCTATACCAACACCATGCCCGCCGGTGCTTACCGGGGTTATGGCGTGCCTCAAGGATATTGGCCCGTAGAACGCCAAATGGAAAGAATCGCTCATAAACTTGGTCTGGACCCGATTGAATTTCGGTTGAAGAATGCATTACGAGAAGGGGAGTTACAGCCCTTTAGTACTGCCTGGAGCGAGGGCCGCGAACCCAGCCCCGAAACGATTGAGACCAATGGTTTAGAAGAATGTGTCCGTCAAGGAAAAGCGGCGATTGGTTGGGACCAAAAATATTCTGATGAAAATTGGCAAATTGTGCCTGATAAACCCTGGCTTAGAAAAGGCGTAGGGGTGGCGATGGTGATGCAGGGCACTGCGATTCCCTACCTTGATATGGGAGGTGCCAGCATTAAGATGAATGATGATGGTTCCTTTAATGTATTGGTGGGGGCCACCGATCTTGGAACCGGATCAGATACCGTCCTAGGGCAGATGGCTGCGGAGGTGCTTGGGGTGCCTTTGGAAGATATGTTGGTTTATTCCTCGGATACGGATTTTACGCCTTTTGATGTGGGTGCCTATGCCTCCAGTACGACCTATATTTCTGGAGCTGCAGTGGTTAAGGCAGCCCAACAAGTTGCTGAAAGAATTATGGTTCGAGCGGCAATGATCCTAAATGATAAAGGGGAAGGTCTTGAGGTAGAACCAGGGGAAATCTTATTAGCCGACCGTAAGGCAACATCCTTGGATGGACGATCTGTAAGTTTTAATGAGATCGGGCATCATTCGCTGCATCATAGCAATCAGGAACAGATCATGGGGATTGGATCTTATGTTTCACCAGTGGCGCCACCACCTTTCGGGGCTCAGTTTGCCGAGGTGACGGTGGATATTGAAACTGGTGCCATAACGGTAGATAAATTGGTAATGGCTGTGGATTCTGGCATTATTGTGAACCCAGTAACTGCCTCGGGTCAGATCGAAGGGGGGATGGTTCAGGCCCTTGGGTATGCGGTCTCTGAAGAAATGGTCTACAACGAAAAAGGGGAATTACGCGAGAAAGACTTGCGCGATTATCATATTTTTCATTCGCATGAAATGCCAGAAATGGAAACGATCTTTGTGGAGACCTTTGAGCCTTCACATCCATTTGGGGTGAAAGCGGTCGCAGAAATTCCGATGGATGGCGTTGCGCCAGCAGTGGCAAATGCGATCATGCATGCCAGTGGAGCAGACTTGAGTGAAATTCCAGCTACCCCGGAAAGGGTATGGCGGGCGCTGAATATCATTTCGTTAGGGAATGAATGAAAAATTGCACCTTTCTAAAGCCTAGCGAATTGCAAAGCATAAAAAGTAATCCAGAGAATTTTTGATGGATCCCAAAAGGAAAGTTATCTATTTAGATCAAAATAAATGGATAGATTTGGCTCGAGCGTTTCACAAGAGACCAGATGGTGAAAAGTTCTTAGAGATTTTTGATAAATTAAGGAATGGGGTAGAAAAGAAAGAAATAATTCTGCCATTAGATTTTTCTAGATTTACTGAAACAAGAAAAATCTCAAACAATGGAAGACGGCGACGACTTGCAACAGTAATGGGAAATTTATCAAAAGCATGGACGTTAGCACCGCAAGAAAAAATTATTAATTTAGAGATAAGAAGTGCTTTAACACAAATTTATGGAGAATTACCCTCAATTGATTTTTAGGTTTTGGGAAAGGGAGTTGGTTACGCTTTTGGTAAGGAAGAAGAATTTTATATGAATTCGGACTCCCCTGAGATTATTCAAAAAATGTTTGAAATATTTGATCAATCAGCTTCCGGAATTACTGCATTTCTAACCGGGGTTGAAGGTATGGGTGAAGAAATTTCAATGAAACAAAATGAAATAGCGAAGATTGACGTAGAAAAAATGGAAATTTTTCGTAATACAGCAAAAAATCAAAGCAAAGAAATTCGAAAAAACGCGTATTATGGAGAAATTACGTATTTACTACAGAGTGAAATTGAAATTTACCTTGCTGATTTTGGAAAAACATTTGATCAATTCCTGGAATTGGGAAAAAAATCATTAATCTCCTTCTGGAAAAATGTCCCGATAATTAATACAGAGGTTGAATTAGCTACTGAACGGTCTGAAAATTTAGATCGGGAAATATCTACCCATGATATTTTTGATATTACCTCTTTAAGTGTAGCAATTCCATATTGTGATGTAGTTGTAACCGAAAAATATTTTACTGATTTAGCAATTAGAAAAAATCTTGATAAAAAATATGGGACGATAATTCTTACAAATATAAATGGTTTAATTGATTTGGTATAAAAAATAATTCCTGAAAAGGAATTGCCCTATTAATTAAGAATATTTTTCAATTGATGAAGGTTAGAAATTTCATATGTGGGTTCGAAATCTTTGATATTTATTGACTTATTTGGATTGAACCAGCAAGTATCAATTCCATACCCCAAACCCCCAGCTATATCTGAACTTAGACTATCTCCGACCATCAATACCCTTGCCTTTTGGGGGTTGCCAACAGCGGCAAATGCTAGATCGAAGATCTCTGATCCGGGTTTAGCTACGCCTACTTCTCCTGAGACAATGATTTCTTCAAAGAAGTCGATTATTGTGGATCCAGAAAATCGGCGGCGCTGAACTTCTTTCAGCCCATTGGTCAACAGAAGTAGTCGATAATCTTTGGATAAAAATTTAATTAGTTCTTCCGCATCTTTGAGCAAATAATGACCTTCAGCGAGATGCTCGATAAAATGGTGGCTAAATTCATCGGGGGCAATTTTTAAATCTAAGGAATCAAAAAACAAATTAAATCGATTGTTCTTAAGGTCTTCTAACGAGATTTTCCCTGCTTCAAAATCCGCCCATAATTGGTTGTTGATCTGATGATATTTTTTCAAAAAATCTGGATGGTAGGGGTGCCCAATAAGATTAAAGGTTTTTTGGAAAGCGATGAGTTCTGTCTTTTCAAAGTCATATAATGTGCCGTCCGCATCGAAAAACAACCAGGAGTATTTTTTCATGAGGGTATTTTAATCGATTATTTCGGATCGCATTTTATTAAAAAACAATAAAGGGTACGATCTTTATCCTACTAATTTGGTCACAAAATTTTGATACCTTCTGAAATTAATTGCGATTGCTAATAAAATCTTATTACAATCTCCGTTCTATTTCACGGGTCTTCAGTGTATAATAAAAAATATTACTAAGACTGTCTGATTAGTATGTTTTATAGCTTATTTTAATGCCCCACAATAATTATTATTCATTTGGAGACCTAAATGTCAGATTCCAATAAAGGCTTTTTATTTATCGCAGATATTACTGGTTATACAGCCTTTCTAAACCATTCTGAACTTGAACATGCGCGTGATAGTTTGGGCAGTTTGCTAGATCTGTTAATTGAAAATACAAAATTACCCTTGGTTGTCTCCCGATTAGAAGGGGATGCGGTGATCTCCTATTCTCTGGAAGGCACGATCAAACAAGGTCAGACCGTGGTGGAGATGATCGAAACCACCTATGTATCTTTCAGAAAAGCGATTGAATTGATGGTATTGAATACCAATTGCACGTGTAATGCCTGCCAAAATATTCAAAATCTTGATCTAAAGTTTTTTGTTCACTATGGAATCTTTATGCTTCAACCTTTAGCATCATACACTGAATTGATTGGGGCAGATGTGAACCTCATTCATAAGCTGGCAAAAAACACGATTACCGAAAACTTTGGGTCTAATGCCTATGTGGTCTATACCAAAGCAGCTGTTGAAGCCTTGAAGATAGAAGAACTTGCTGAAGAAATGACCGCTCATACCGAAAAATATGAACAGTTTGGCGAGGTTGATATCGTTTTCATGGATATGCATGCCGTTTGGGAATCAGAAAAGGCAAAAATACGCGTATTTGTAAAACCTGAAGATGCGTTGTTATATGTTGAACGAGAATATCCGATTCCCCTTGGAATCGTTTGGGACGCGATTACTCGCCCTGAATATAAAGAGATCCTTGCTGGGGATGCTGAAATTGTTGTAAAAGAAAAAACAAATGGCAGAGTTTCAAATGACAGTGTATTCCAATGCGTGCATGGGGGTGGGGTGTTGCGGCTGACGATCGTAGATTGGCAGCCGCTGAACCAATATACTGAAGAGTATTTTAGGTATAAAAATGCCAAAGGATTATTAACCTATCGAGTTGAACAGATCGAAGGCGGCACAAAACTTTCTTTGACTTTTAATAAAGCGGTGGGAAAACCACAATTTGTGGTTAATTCAAAAGATAAAGTGTTTGCAAAAACAGCTGTGGCAGCTTTTGAAAAAAATCTCGAAAACCTTGAAATACAACTAGAAAAAGAAATTTCTGGTAATCAATTTATTACAATGAAACCGATTGAAATTTCAAAAGAACTTATTTCAGAGGCAATCGAAGATAGTTTAGCAAACTGATAAGTAGAAATCAAAGACAAGTGCAACCTGGTGGACGATAATTTTTGACCAACTGGGTTGCGCTTTTTTATTTGATGGGTAACAGGGGAAAGAAGATAGGGTCTTATTGTTTTGTGAAAAAATCAACAAATTTTGTCTCTCATTTTTTTCATGCTATATTGTTAGTAAGGAAAAAATTATTTTTACTCACAGTTTAAATAACAATAGGAGAGACAAAATGGACGAGAAATTTGTTGCTGTTTTGCGTTGGGCCGCGAGGTTATTGAGTCTAATCCCCATAGGAATTTTAATAGGGGATCTTTTTCTACCGCATATGACTGAATTTTCCATCATGTCACCTGATCAATGGCTTAATCTGATCCTGGTTATTCTATCTGTGGTGGGTTTGGCGATAGCCTGGCGTTGGGAGGGCTTGGGTGGCATTATTTCTTTAGTCTCACTCAGCTTACTTTTATTTACTAATTTGGCTTTAAATGGCGGGAACATTAATCCAATCGGCTTTCTTGCGATACTCATCGTAATTTTCCCAGGGGTATTATTTGTAGTTTGTTGGTATTCATCAAAATCAAATATGGAAATGACCTAATACGAGAAAAACTCAATAATCGAATAGGACAAATGCCCCTTGCAGTCAGCAAGGGGCATTTACATAATAGAGGGGAGCTGTAACTATATATTGAGGAAAAAATGAAAATAATCGTAATAACGGGAAGTACCAGGGGGATTGGATATGGAATGACGGAATGTTTTTTAGCTCAGGGTTGGAACGTCGTTATTAGTGGACGAAAACAAGAAAACGTAGACAAAAAAGTGAAGCAGTTGAAGGTGAATTATGCTCATGCGCAAGCCTTTGGATTGGCATGCGATGTGAAGGAATTCGATCAGGTAAAAGCGCTTTGGCATGACTCACTCAAACAGTTTGGGAAAATTGATATTTGGATAAACAATGCTGGGATTGCTGTGCCAATGATGTTCTTTTGGGACAATGACCCGGATGGTATTCGGCAAGTGGTTGAAACCAATATGGTGGGGACTATGTATGGTTCTAAGATTGCGATTGAGGGCATGTTAACTCAAGGTTTTGGTAGCATATTTAATATGGAAGGGGCGGGGAGCACTGGGCGAATGCATACTCAGATGATCCTATATGCGAGTACCAAACGCGGATTAAACTATCTGAATTTGGGATTGATCAAAGAGTTAGAAGGAACTCCGATTCGATTGGGTATCCTTCGACCAGGGATGGTGCTCACAGATTTCCTCTTAAAGGATCAGGATCGAAACCCTGAAGAATGGGAGCGAACTAAAAAAATATTCAATATTTTGGCAGATAAACCTGAAAATGTTTGCCCAGTGATGGTTGAGGGAATTTTGAACGCAAAAAAACATGGAGAAATAATCGAATATATCTCGAGTATCAAAATGATGATGAGATTTATTACAGCACCCATCAGCAAACGGAACTTGTTTGAAAATGAGAAATCAAATTGATATGGTTTGAATGAAATTGATGAAATATAGAAAAAGAAATCTACAGTCTAAGATTTCTTTTTTTTTGCCCACTCATAAAAGGTATAATGAAAAAAAAGGAGAAATAATATGGCCACCAGAAGACCCGTTAGAAAAACCACAGCAAAAAAAGATATCGAGGTCAAATTTTCAGATAAATTAACCGATTCTCTCCAGGATATCACTGGAATGATCGATGAACATAAGGATATGATCGATACGATTCAGGATATATCTTTAGAATTAACTTCCGCTATTGGCACATTACACACATTAACCATTAAGTATGCCGCAAAGGCAAATAAGATCTTGGATGTGCTGATACCCATAGTCAAAGGATTACCCATCATTCCTAAAAATATTAAAGACCTCTTAATCGATCTCGAAAAATATACTCAAAAGATCATTGATAATGAAAAAGAAACCACAAAAGCAATTTCTGATGTGCATTTAGGCCTTAAAACAGGAGATGTGTCGAAGATCAAAGGGCATTCAAAAGATATGAAAAAAGTCACCAAAACACTTACGTCAATTTTGAATTAAAAATATATAAATTAGATAATAATCAAGGAGCTGCCAGTCTTACGAGCAGCTCTTTTTTTAATATTTTTAGTCATAAATAATCGTTTTTTTTTGATAATAATGGGGTTAATATTGAAAGTTTATAAAAATTATCATATTTGTAATAGATTCTTTAAAAATAAGTTAGTTTATGCTATACTAAATAAATAATCCAAAATTGGAATGTTTTGAATATCAAGATTAAATGGAGGTATTGATGAAAATTTTGAAAATTGAAGGAATTGGTTCCAAATTTGCTAAATCATTACAAAATGTAGGCATTCGCACCACCGAGAAATTACTCAAAGAAGGTGCTTCGAAAAAAGGCCGCGTTACATTAGCAGATAAGACTGGTATTTCTGAAAAACTGATCCTAGAATGGGTGAATTTATCTGATCTAGCACGGATCAAGGGGATTGGGGAAGAATATAGCGATCTTCTCGAAGAAGCAGGTGTAGATACTGTCAAAGAATTACGAAATAGACGAGCAGACAACTTGCATAAATCAATTCTTGCTACAAATGATAAAAAGAAACTGGTCCGCCGTCCACCATCCCTTAGCATGGTAGAGAATTGGATTGGTCAAGCTAAAAAACTAAAACCCGTAGTAACACATTAAGGATAATAAAATGGTAGACAAAAAAGAAGAAAGAGATAATATCTTAAAAAGATATGGAACTTCAAGTTCCAAAGATACAAAAGCTGAAGATAGTAATCCAGAAATAAAGAAATCATTGAAGAAAACACTTCCAGAAAAAAAATCGTTGAAGCGAACACCTCCAGCCAAGAAAACTCCATCGAGTGGTCTTGTAAAAAATCGAACCGGTGCTGCAAAACTTACAACTGATCAAAAGAAAGCTTCTTGGAAAGATCAAATTGCTGCAATTAGAAAAAGCGTGGGACCAAAAACAATTGCTACCCACACTATAGCCTTTGATGAAACCTTAAGTCATGTGGCTTTAAAGTATTACAAAAATGCTGGCAAAGCTTATTATGAGTGGATTTGGAAAAATAATTCAGAAGTATTAGGCGACAGCCCCAATAATACAAAGCAAGGAATGGAACTTAATATCCCGGAATTATCTAAAGAATTAGATGGTACTTACGAACCAGTTGTGCCAGAAGGGTTTGTTGCTGTGCATACAGTGGTTCACGATGATATGTTGAGCATGATCGCTCAAAAGTATTATGGAAATGGGAATAAACCCTATTATATGTGGATTTATGAAGCCAATAAGGACCTTCTTGGTGATAGCCCAAATAATACTCGCATTGGTCAACAACTATTGATTCCAGAATTATCAGAAGAGCTAAAAGGTTAATTTAAAACGAATGTCTAATATTGATCTTTTATCCCTTTTTAATAACGTTTCTGGTGTTTTACAGAAAAATAAAACCTCACTAAATAAAGCCGATGATCATAATGGTGATCACGGTGATAACATGGTTCAAACATTTGAAATGATCACCCAGGCAATGAAGGAAAAGTCTGGGGCTGATCCTGCCGACCAATTGGCATATGCTAGCCAACTTTTGCGAAAAAGCAAAAGTGGGTCAGCAAAGTTATATGCAGAAGGACTCGGTAAAGCATCGAATGAGTTTGAAGGCCAAAAAATTACCCAACAAAATGCCATGCAATTGATCCAAACCCTGATGGGAGGCGGAGAACCTGCGGCAAGCCCTGATAACGATAATCCGCTAAATAGTTTATTGGGTGGTCTCTTAGGAGGCGCCCAATCAGGACCAGCTTCACAAAGTGATTCGGGATTAGACGTAGGTGACTTGTTAGGCGGACTTTTGGGTGGCTCTCAAGCAAGTAACGATAGCCAAGATTCTCCCGGATTGGATGCGGGTGATCTTTTGAATGCAGGCTTAGCATTTATGTCCGCTAAGCAAAGCGGAGATAGCACAGTTGAAGCATTGGTCGATGCAGTTGTTTCTGCAACGCCCTTTGCCCAATCAGCTCACCGCCAACAGTCTAGCCAATTAGTGGTCAATACATTATTGTCCGCTTTGGGAAATATGCAAAAATAGTATTTTTGTTATAATACTATTCTTATCAACTTTAGTTTGAAGAGAACAAAAATGAGACTCAGTGCACCGAAAAAAGCAACCTTTTGGGTTGCAGTTGTATTATTTGTACTTAGCGTACTTGGCTTTTGGGTAGCCTTTCTTGGCGACTATCAGCTTTGGCTCGCATATGCAGCTTTCTTAATTTTAGCTGCAGGTAATTACTTAAAAGGATTCTAAGCAATTATTAGTAAAACAAAAAGCCCTGGAGAAATTCAGGGCTTTTTTTGATTAACAATTTCTCAAAAATGAATTTGATACCGAACAATTCGAAATCTAAATAATTGTCCATACATTCCTAATTTGCGGGCAACTATCCGGTTATAATTTATAGAAGAAAAGCTATATATAATCTGATGGAGGATTATGCCTGCCTTATACGTGATTGGTCATGTAAACCCTGATATGGATTCGATTGCCTCGGCCATCGGATATGCCTGGTTAATTAAGCAACGTGATGAAACGGATACAATCGCTGCTCGAGCAGGTGCATTAAACCCCCAAACCAGTTGGGTATTAAATCATCTTGGTATTGATGCACCGACCCTCCTCTCTGATGCCTCTCCCAGATTTGAATCAGTTACGCGTCGGTTTGACACACTCACCCCAGACCAACCATTGCGGGAAGCGTGGATCGTTGCCAGTCGAACTGGCGGTGTAGCCCCTGTCGTAAATGAAGATGGAAGTCCGTATGGTCTGGTAACCGGTTGGAGTCTATTCAACTATTTAAGTGAGGGGGTAGGACCGAATTTAAAAAGAGACGAATCCCAGATCACAGAATTATTGGATGCACCGTGCAAGAATGCTTGTCAAACTGGGGTGCCAGTATTTCGAGCCAATGCGCGAATTCGAGATTCTCTGAATCGGATCTTACGAGAAGAATCCACCGATTTTTGGGTCGTCGATGAGTTTCAAAAATATGTCGGTATCTGTCGACAAAGGGATATGCTCAATCCTCCCCGGCTTCGAATTATCATGGTTGATCATAACGAAGCCCGTCAAGCGATTGGGTCGATAGAAGAGGCAGAATTGGTAGAGATCTTGGATCACCATCGATTAGATAATCCGACTACAAAAACGCCGATACGGGTGACAGTGGATGTTGTGGGAAGTACCTGTACCTTAGTTTCTGAAAGAATTGAGGAATCTGGCCTTTCCGCTCCTGCTGAGATTGCCGGGCTATTATTAGCAGGGCTATTAAGCGATACACTCATTCTTACATCACCCACAACCACTCCTAGAGATCATAAAGCAGCTGCAAGACTAGCGCGATGGGCTTTCCGATCTGGCACTGTTTTGAAAAATGAAACGATCGAAAGTTATGGGGACAAGATTTTAGCTGCAGGGGCAGGGTTGAAAACCCGCAAACCTGAAGAGATCATTCAGAATGATATGAAAGAGTACCATTCAGGGGATTGGAAATTTTCTGTATCACAAGCAGAAGTAACAAAATATTTGGAGTTAGAAGAAATAGCTGGGGATTTACGAAAAATATTGGATGAGCATGCCCATCGGAATGGCTATGATTTTGCAGTGTTAATGGTGACCAATGTTGTGGGGGGCTCAAGCCGTTTATTATTGACCAGTAAATTTCCAGAAATATTGAATGAATTACCTTACCCTCCCATGCCAGATAATACTCGAAAAGCTGAGGGGGTTGTTTCTCGTAAAAAACAACTTTTGCCTGTTGTCCTAGGGTTATTAGAGGTCTAATGGTGGATTTTTCTCGCGTTGCCGAACTACAAGCTTTAGGGAAGGAGATCGCCCTTTGCGTAATTGTGAAAACCACCGGGTCTACACCGCGTCGGGCTGGTGCAAAGATGATCGTATTTCCAGATGGTCAATTTGAGGGAACAGTTGGCGGGGGGGAAATGGAAAGCTTGGTGATCAAGGAAGCAATAAAGGCAATTGAATCCGGACAGTCTACAACCGTGGAATATCAAATGACAGATCCCCATAGGGGTGATCCAGGTGTATGTGGTGGACAATTGGAGGTCTATGTGGAACCTATAGTGGCAAAGCAAACCCTTGTGGTAGTCGGGGCTGGGCATGTTGGTAAAGCAGTTGTAGAACTGGCCCATTGGTTAGATTTCCAAGTCATAGTTTTGGATGATCGGGATGGGTTTGCTAATGCAGAATCGGTTCCAGATGCAGACGAATATTTTTCTATTCCCTTATCCCAATTGCCAAATAAAGTAAATATTCACCGCAATACATTTATTGTCTTATCCACTCGGGGAGTGGATGTGGATGTAGAAGGCTTGCCAGCTATTTTGGAATCAGAAGCAGGGTATATTGGGGTAATAGGCTCAAAGCGACGATGGAAAACCACTGAAGAAAAGTTGCTTGAAAAAGGAATAAGTAAGGAACTTCTAAACCGAGTTGTGTCCCCGATGGGTTTAGAGATCGATGCAGAAACCCCAGAAGAGATCGCCCTCAGCATTCTTGCTGAGATTGTGATGCTCCGACGAGGTGGCGATGGAAAAAGAATGACACGGGTCGAAAAAGAGTAATAATATTCGACCTATTCTTTTTAAGATAATCAATTTTGAAAATTAGTGATTTCAGACTAAAATGCATTAGTAGTGAAATATTTGTAAATATTGTGGAGAAATTATGTGGCAAGAATATTATCAACCCGCACAGGTTGAAGAAGTTTTAGATTTATTAGATCAATATCAAGCGCGGGCTCGAATAATTGCTGGCGGAACGGACTTAATATTAGAGCTCGAAGCGGGATTAAGATCTGGTATAGAGGTGCTGATCGATGTAAGCCGGATAGCTGGATTAGATCAGATCGTCCTTGATGAAGATAATAATATTCACCTAGGACCTTTGGTCACCCATAATCACTGTGTCGCATCCAAATTAATTAGGGAATGTGCTTTGCCTTTGGCACAAGCCTGTTGGCAGGTTGGTGCCCCCCAAATACGTAATCGCGGGACGATCGCCGGAAACCTAATTACCGCTTCTCCCGCAAATGACACGATCACGCCGCTCATGGCTATGGAGGCTAAGGTGGTAGTTCGATCAAAAGAAGAGGAAAGAACTATATCCTTAGAGGAATTTTTTAAGGGTGTCCGAAAAACGCTTTTAAAAGAAAATGAAATGTTAGTGGATATCGTCTTTCCAGCATTGCAGTCAGAAAAACAAAAGGGGAATTTTTATAAGCTAGGCTTGCGGCGTGCACAGGCGATTTCTGTAATTAATGTGGCAGCAGTTCTTGATTTTGAGGAAGAGAAAGTTTTGAAAGCAAGAATTACTTTGGGATCGGTAGCGCCGACAATCGTGCACGCAACTGAAGCTGAGGAATATCTTGTAGGAAAAGAATTGAATGTTGAAACGATTTCTAAAGCAAGTGAGCTAACCGAAAAAGCTGCCAAACCAATTGATGACCTGCGCGGGTCTGCAGAATATAGAAAATATATGATTGGAGTAAGTGCAGGAAGGGCATTAGAGGCGATCGCAAATAATACTCAGGGGGAGGACATTCCCTCCGATCCTGTATTGCTATGGGGTACAAAAACATTTCCCGAATTCAATCTTGCTGAGTCTTCAAATTTTACTTCTAATCAACCAATTCAAACAACGATCAATGGCAAAAAAGTAGAGTTTAAAACCGGTCATCAAAAAACTTTGCTCCGGTTAATTCGAGAAGAAGCAGGTCTGACTGGCACTAAGGAAGGTTGTTCTGAGGGTGAATGTGGTGCTTGCACGGTGTATTTGGATGGGGTTGCGGTGATGAGCTGTTTAGTTCCTGCTCCCCGGGCACATCAGGCAGAGATCGAAACTGTGGAGGGCTTAAGCCAAGATGAACGGCTTCACCCAGTACAGCAAGCTTTTATAGATGAAGCTGCTGTTCAATGTGGATACTGCACCCCAGGGTTTTTAATGTCAGCAGCAAAATTATTAGACGAAAAACCAGAGCCAAGCAAAGAGGATATTCAATACGCGATCACAGGAAATTTATGTCGATGTACCGGGTATTACAAGATCATCCGGGCAGTTGAAACTGCTGGAAAGGCTAGGTGAGCCATGAGATATGATTACACTAAACCCAAGCCCAAGCCCAAGAAAAAAAAGGGGCAACACCCTGTTTGGCGGGGAATTGGTTTTGTAATAATGGTCATTATTCCGATAATATCCTTTGGATTTTCCGAGATATTTCTAAATTATTTGGAAGAAAATGTACGTGGTTTTTCAATTCCCTCACAACTTCGCAGTGGTCCTTTTCAAATCACGGAAGATTGGGTAATAATGGATATCTTGGCAGTAATCGCAGTTGGTATCGTTGTGATGTTCTTTTTATTGTCCATATTTGCAATTATCAATACATTGATCTATGGTTTTACAAGAGATAAAAAGAGTGACGTTTTCGAGGCGAATAAGAAAGAATTTAAAAAGAAGAAAAGGAATATTAAACGGTAGGGAATCCTTATGGAAAGAGCTGTCCCGAAAGTGGTTTCTGAAGAAATTGAGCTTTATCTCCGCACCTATTATTCCCTTTTAAGAACTTCTACCGAAGTAAAGTTGAGGAGTTTGGTGGAGGCTCATGCGGGAATGAATTCTCTTTTGCATCCCGAGGCTAGAAGTGCCAACCCCGACATGTCAGCCTTTATTTATTCTGTTTTGCGTATGCCCCCAGAAATGCAATCTATTCGACTGGTCGTCATGGGCCAAAGTCGGGAAATGTTCCAAAAATCTGGAATAGGTGATTTGAAGAAATGGGAATCCGTAGAAGCAGCCGCCCGCCGGAGACGTACTTTTTTCGATGGTAAAAGCCGGTTAGCCATTTTGATCGCTAGTCGGTCAGACATTGATGATATTGTCCCTATGCTAACCGCTTATCAAATTGAATGGAATAAGCTCCATAATTTATTGCAAAAATTCCCGGATTCCTTTTCATTTTCAAATGCCCTAAACGAGGAATCTGAAAAAGAAAAATTTGCTTCCTCTCTTTTGATCACAGTGGATGATCTGGAAAGACTCTCAACGATTTGGGGGGAAAAGTTTGGTTCAAATTTGAAAATGATTCGAAAGGAACGACTTAGCTTAAAGGTTCAATTGCTCAGTGGTTCTTTGATGGAATATCGCCGAGCAATAAATGAATGGTGGACCAGGATTGAAGAAGCTTTACCCTCCTTTAGACATCGACCGATCTATTTTGTTTCAAGTAATTCTCACAGTCTAATCAATATTGTCACTGGTTTCGCGTTGAAGCATGAAAAAGCATTAGTTAAATTCTTAGAAGATACTGATGACGAGTTATTGCAAAAAGAATGGGCAGATATTCAGGCAAATGTCGTGCCCTCATCACGGGAAAATTTCTTTTATTACATCATGAAGAAATATCTTGGGACACCTTCTGGCGCAAAGTTAAATGAAATCTTGAGTGAGGAAGAAGCCAGTTGTGAAATTCAAAGAGTTACCAGCGCACAGAATTTTGATATCGAAGCGCAAGTAATTCCCATGTCAAAAATGAGTCAGGCAGCGTTAGATCCAAGATTGCAAGCCGAAGACAATCATTTACTAGAAAAATCCGATGCGATTATTTTGAATATTGACTACCCCCTAGGCTTAGCAGCTTATCAGGTATTGGCAGAGGTTTCTGACCATGTGGGACAAGTTTTAGGGGTTTATATCATGGGTAAATCCGCAACCTTAAATGGCGCGGTGGGGGATGTAATGATCCCCAATGTGGTATATGATGGGCATTCTCGAAATTCTTATATCTTTAATAACAGTTTTGAAGCTGAAGACGTCACCCCATACCTGGAATATGGCACTGTGCTAGATGGACAAAAAGCTGTCACTCTTTGGGGTACGTTTTTGCAAAACCATGATTATATGGATGTTTTCTATCGTGAGGGATACACAGATATTGAAATGGAGGCAGGTCCTTATCTTTCGGCGATCTATGAAATGGTACGCCCAAAACGCCATCCCATGGATGAGATCGTCAATTTATACGGATTGCCTTTTGATCTTGGTATCCTTCATTATGCATCGGATAAACCGATTAGCAAGGGAAAAAATCTTGGCTCGGCAAGTTTATCCTATTTTGGAATGGATCCAACCTATGCCGCTTCCTTAGCTATCCTGAAACGAATCATTGAAATTGAAAAAGAAAGAATTAAGTAAATAATTAGAGGAATTTTTATGTCGATACTTGGTAAGTCTTATAAACGAGTAGATGCATTAGGAAAGGTAACGGGTGAGACACTTTATCCAGGGGATTTGGAGATGGAGGGTCAAACCTATATGAAGATCTTGTTTGCCCACCGACCTCATGCGATTGTTAAAAAAATTGATACCAGTAAAGCAGAGGCATTGGATGGTGTGCTATTAGTTCTCACTGCTAAAGATGTACCCGTTAACGAATATGGGTTAATCTTTCCAGACCAACCTGTTTTATGTGGTCCTGGTTCTTCCAAGGTGGATGGAGACCATGTGCGTTTTGAAGGCGACCAGGTCGCTGCGATTATTGCTGAAACTGAAGAAATCGCCGATAAGGCGCGATCACTAATTGAAGTGGAATATGAAGATCTTCCCATCACGAGTAATCCTGAAAAATCGATGAAGGACGATGCAGATTTGTTGCACCCTGACACTGAGTCGAATGTAATTACCCACTATAAAATTCGCAAAGGCGATATTGAATCCGCGTTTGAGAAGTCAGATGTGATCATTGAAGGGGAGTATCGAACTCCCTTCCAAGAACATGCTTTCTTAGCCCCTGAGGCAGGGATTGCATATGTGGATGAAGAAGATCGCATCACTGTGGCTGTGGCTGGTCAGTGGATACATGAGGAAGCGGAAGGGATCGCCCACGCCTTAGATTTGCCTCTAGAACAGATACGGGTCATTCAACCCGCTATTGGTGGGGCATTTGGTGGTCGGGAAGATATGTCGGTGCAAATTGTACTGGCACTGACTGTTATGAAATTTAGAGAAATGGGAATCAACCGCCCAGTGAAGATCGTATGGACACGTGAAGAGTCGATGATCGGGCATCATAAGCGTCATCCATATTTAATCAGGGCTAAATGGGGGGCAAGTAAAGAAGGCAAAATTCTTGCCGCAGAGTCTGAAGTGATCGAAGATGCGGGTGCGTATAATTACACCTCCAATAAGGTTTTGGGAAACGCCACCCTAATGGTTTCTGGACCTTACGTGATCGACAATTTAAAAGTTGATTCTTATGCGGTATACACCAATAACATTCCCGGGGGGGCATTTAGAGGTTTTGGTGGACCTCAAGCGGCCTTTGCCGCAGAACAGCAAATGAATAAAATAGCCCAAGCATTGGGGATGGATGAAGTTGAGCTACGTTTAAAAAATATTGTCAAAGATGGGTCGATCATGCATACCCAAACACCATTCCCCAGCCCTGTGACAATGGATAGAGTGATCGAAGAATGTGCAGAGGCTGCAAAATGGCCTAGAGTTATGGAAAGTACGGATTCTTCCATCAAACGAGGAATTGGATTTGCTTGTGGATTTAAAAATGTGGGATTTTCTTTTGGTGCGCCAGAACGGTCTTATGCAACGATCGAAATTCACGGCGGCTCTGAGATCGAGCGGGTCGTATTGCACCAGGCCGGTTCAGATGTCGGTCAGGGGGCACACACGGTGTTCCAACAAATGGCGGCGGAAGCTGTGGGGGTTCCATTTGAGATGGTTGAGTTGCAGGTCGCCGATTCAGCAGTAACTGGCGATTCGGGGAGTTCTTCCGCATCGAGAATGACCTTTATGGCTGGGAATGCTATTAAGGGGGCAGCAAAATTGGCCTTAGAAATGTGGGAGGATGAAGATCGGCCAGTCATTGCGGAATATAAGTATGTACCCCCAGCTACCACCCCCTATGATAAACAAACCGGGGAGGCGATGCCAAACTTTGCTTATGGCTACGTGGCTGAAACGGTCGAAGTCGAAGTAGATATGGATACTGGCGAAATTAAAATCGTGAATGTACTCTGTGCAAATGATGTGGGGAAGGCTTTAAATCCCATACAGATCGTAGGTCAAATTGAGGGGGCAGTAGTTCAGGCCGCGGGGTATACGATGATGGAAAATTTCATTTCCGAAGAAAGTCGGGTTAAAACCGATAAGTTTTCAACTTATCTGATCCCCACCGTCCTGGATATTCCCGAAACGATTGACTCATTAGTTTTGGAGTTCAATGATGAAGAGGGACCTTGGGGCGCACGCGGCATGGGAGAAATGCCCTTCATCCCATTTGCACCAGCGGTAACTGCCGCGGTTCACCAGGCCACAGGAATTTGGTTTGATAGCTTCCCACTTACCCCTGAGAAAGTTTTGCGGGGACTAGGGAAAATATAAATTATTAAATAGGTTGGGGATAGCTCACCCTATTTTATGAGGCCTAATTTCATGGCTACCTGGATCGCCCATCTAAGAATTGCTGAAGAACTGCTTGCGAAAATACCCCAGCTTGATGCCCATCAATTTGCAATTGGCAATATAGCCCCAGATTCGGGTATTCCCGACGAACACTCTGAAAACTTTGAGCCACCGAGTAGGATTACACATTTATTGGTTGAAAACGAGGATGAAGAATTTCAATATCGAGATTTTGATTTTTATAAGGAATTTTTGTCATCAATCAATCCATTTGGGAGGGAGACCAATAAATTTTCCTTCTTATTAGGCTATTTCTTTCATATAATCACCGATAATTTATGGTTTATAAAGATTGGACGTCCTTCGAGAATAAAATATTTATCCAAATTTGAAAATAAACGGGTTTTTTCTAAAGAGATCAAAAAGGATTGGTATGGCCTTGATTTTGCCTATGTACGCAATAATCCAGATAGCATTTATTGGAAAATATTTCTAAATAGCGAATATAAAGAAAATTTTTTAGATTTTTATCCAAATGACACAATTGCCAGGCAGGTGGAATTTTTAAAGAATTTTTACAAACGGGCGGATAAAGAGATCGATGAAAATTATCGAATTCAGGACAATATATATCTGAGTAAAGACGAAGTAGATATTTTTGTGAAAGAAACAGTAAACACGCTATTGAAGATTTATAAAATTCTTTGGATAGAACAAACTGAGGTAGAGGTTAATCATTCTGTTCTGGAAATAACTGGCGTTTAAGCATGTTTGGAAAATTTGAAATTCCCTTTCCCGGTGAAATATTAAAGATAAATGAGGTATCTCGTTCAAATCTCCCCGGAGATTTTATTGAATTAAGTAATGGGTTCACCCATTATCAATTGCAAGGATCTATAGAAGCCCCATTGGTTGTTTTGGTACATGGCTTTTCCACCCCAAATTTTATTTGGGACCCTACCTTCGATGCATTGCTTGCTGCGGGATATCGAGTGCTTCGCTATGATCTGTTTGGAAGAGGGTATTCAGATCGACCTTTTCATGTATATAATCGAGAGCTTTTTTCCAGACAACTCTCTGAATTGTTGAAAGGGTTAGATATTATCGGCAAATTTTCCTTGTTCGGGTTATCCATGGGGGGCATTATCGCCGGTGATTATGCTGTGAATAACCCCGACCGTATCTCTCATTTGGGGTTATTTGATCCGGCAGGGGCCGATGCAGGTCCCATGCCCCTTATGATGAAAATTGGATTAATCCCCGGCCTGGGGGAGATTCTTCTGAGTTTACTTGGAAACAAAAGAATCGAGAAATTTTTGGTCAATGATTTTTTCAATATTAAGGATATCTCCTCGGTAATTGAACAAATTCGTCCGCAATTAAAATATAAAGGCTATAAACGAGCCCTCTTATCTACCTTAAGAGCAGGGGTATTAAACGAAGCGAAAGATATCTATCAAAATATTGGTGAGGGAGATTTGCCAGTTTTGCTCATCTGGGGGGAAGAGGACAAGGCAGTGCCTTTTGAGCAGAGTGAAAGTATGATTAAATTAATCCCCCAAACTGAATTTCACCCGATTACTGGGAGTGGTCATATTCCGCATTATGACAAGCCCGAAATTGTTAACCCAATTCTGTTAGAATTTCTAGAACGATAACCATCCTTGGGAATTATTATTCCTAAATTTATTTAGAGGTTAGATGAATACAAATATTCTTATTCGGGGGGGAGGGGATTTAGCCAGTGGGGTAGCCGCTCGGCTCCATCGTGTTGGATTTAAAATTCTCATTACCGAATTGGCCCAACCATTGGTCGTTCGCCGCACGGTGTCTTTTGCTGAAGCAGTGTTTTCTGGCCAAACTCAGGTCGAAGAAATTATTGCTGAGAAGGCAAACAACTTTTTAGAAATTGAAGCAATTCATCGAGCCAATAAAATCGCGGTTGTGGTTGACCCTAAAATGGCGATGCTGTCCGAGTATAAACCATCGATATTGGTGGATGCGAGGATGATGAAACAACCACCAAATGTTGGTCTGGAAGTCGCAGAATTTGTAGTGGGACTCGGTCCTGGTTTTTTGGCGGGAGACAATTGCCATGCAGTGGTGGAGACCATGCGTGGACATACCCTGGGTCGAGTGATCTGGCAGGGAAAGGCAATAGAAGATACTGGAATCCCAGATGCAGTAGAAGGGATTCGGGCAGAACGGGTTTTGCGAGCTGGAACGCGGGGGTTGTTGAAGACCTTTGTAGAAATTGGCCAACATTTGGAAAAAGGAGATTTAATTGCAGAGGTTAATTCTCAAAAAATCACGTCTCCTTTCAAGGGTGTATTACGCGGATTGATGAAAGATGGCATTGAGGTCAAGAAGGGCATGAAGATTGGAGACGTGGACCCCCGGAATGAGGATCAATATATTCATTCCATATCAGATAAAGCCCTATCTATTGGTGGGGGGGCTTTAGAAGCGATTCTGAGTCAGCCTCAATATTCAATAGTCAAGAGATAGTATTTTTTTATAATCTTTTACAGCGGAAAGTATTATGCAGTTGATCGATGGCATTCGAATAGATAAAAACTCTCGGGTTGCTTTTGTGGGTGCAGGGGGGAAAAGCACTTCCATGTTTAGACTTGCCCAACAATATCAGGGGAAATGTATCCTCAGCACCAGTACCCATTTGGCGTTAGCACAAGTAAAATTAGCCGACCAGCATATTATTGTTGGGAATATTGCTGATCTAGACCAACTGCATAACGATCTTCCTGATGGAATTACTTTAATTAGTGGCCCAAAATGGAGGAATGATCGTGTAGGTGCTTTATCCGATGAGATTTTTCAAGAGTTAGATCAACTGGCAGCGAAACACCAGGTCCCAATATTAATTGAAGCAGATGGTTCGCGACGATTACCCCTGAAATCTCCTGGAAATCACGAACCTGCTATTCCTCCGATCGTCAATACGGTGGTCGTGTTAGTTGGATTTAGCGGTCTAGGAATGCCTCTAAACGAAAAGAATGTGCATCGTCCAGAATTATTTTCAAAAAGGACAGGTCTTGAAATGGGGGAACTTATCGAGAAGAAACATTTATTAGATTTAGTGCTTCACCCTGAGGGGGGATTAAAAAATATTAAGGAAGGAATGAAAAAAGTGCTTTTCTTAAATCAAGCGGATACAAATTCTTTGGTAACTATTGCCAGCTCTATGTCCCCCGCCATTTTAAAGAAATATGATCAGGTAGTAGTAGGTAGTTTGAATAAGATGAACGATGAAATACATATTAGACATCATCGGGTTGCCGGGATTGTATTAGCAGCGGGGGGATCAGAAAGATTGGGGGAACCCAAACAATTACTAGATTGGAAGGGAACCCCATTTATCCGAGCGGTTGTAATGAAGGCAATTGCCGCGGGATTGGATCAAGTTGTTGTTGTAACTGGAGCATTTTCAGAAAAAACTTCAAAAGCTGTGCAGGGTTTACCAGTCAAAATTATTCATAATGAAAATTGGTCTGAAGGACAAAGTACATCTGTGAAAAAAGGGATAGAATCGCTAGATCAAAATATTGGCGCAGCCGTTTTCTTACTCGTTGACCAACCTCAGGTCTCCTCTACATTAATTAAAAAACTTATTGAAACATATTCGATTTCAAAAGAACCAATTATTGGTACATTAGTAGATGGCCAAAGAGGGAACCCGGTTCTTTTTGATAGGTCCACTTTTGCAGATCTGGGAAATATTCAGGGAGATAAAGGGGGGAGACAGATATTTTCAAAATACCCCGTTCGCTGGATGCCTTGGCTAGATCAGATTATGGCACTAGATGTTGATAATCCCGGAGATTATGAAAAACTTCTCAATTTTAAAGAACAAAAGTAACGGCTAATAGTGCGATTTTAGAATATGCAACCGGTTTCGTAGTCCATTTGGCATAATAGTGCTTGACACATCCGTTTGCGCCCTGTAAAATCTTAGCCTGTTGGTATTTTCACAATAAAAGTTGAATAAACTTAAATCCCTAAGTCGAGGAGTAATTGATGTACGAACTCTCAAACATTACTCAGTTCGAAATAAATGCGATCTGGTTTGTATTTGGAATCGCCATTATCGGACTGTTGTACGCTCTTATTTTGCGTAATCAAATTATGCGCGAAGATAAAGGTACAGAAAAGATGCAAGAAGTATGGGGGGCCATTCGCGAGGGCGCAGATTCCTATCTGCGTCGTCAACTTCGCTCCATTCTTCCCTTAATCGCTATATTAACAGTTGCGATGTATTTCTCAGTTTCTATCGTTCCTCCATCCCCTGAAGCAATTGAGCGCTTCCATGGAATGGATGTAGCCGCCGTTAGTAATATTATCGGATGGGGTCGAGCCATTGGTTTTGTGATGGGTTCGCTCTTTTCTTTGATCGTTGGTCAGATCGGTATGCGCATGGCTGTCCAAGGTAATGTACGTGTGGCTTCTGCTGCTCGAACCTCCTTTGGTGATGCCCTCCGCATTGCTTACCGTTCCGGCACAATTACTGGGATGCTCACAGATGGTTTAGGCCTTCTGGGTGGTACCTTGATCTTTATTTACTTCGGTTTAGCTGCACCAGATGCGCTTCTAGGCTTTGGTTTTGGTGGTACCTTGCTTGCCCTCTTCATGCGGGTGGGTGGTGGTATCTTCACTAAAGCAGCAGATGTGGGTGCAGACTTGGTAGGTAAAGTTGAAGCTGGCATTCCTGAAGATGACCCCCGCAACCCAGCTGTAATTGCCGACCTTGTTGGTGATAACGTAGGTGATTGTGCAGGTATGGCTGCCGATATTTTCGAATCTTATGAAGTCACCATTGTTTCTGGTTTGATCCTAGGTGTGGCCTTATTCAATATCACAGGCCGAATTGAATGGATCATTTATCCTTTGATTGTTCGCGGTATTGGTGTGCTCTCTTCGATCGTTGGCACATATGCAGTTAAAGGTGCCGACGAAGGGTCTGGTGAAGACGCGATGAAAGCGATCTTCGGTGGGTTCTTGTCCTCTGCAGCAATTTCCGCAGTACTCTTCTTCCTTGCTGGTTACTATTACCTCCACGTTTTATCCGGAGATAACCCCATGCCAGGTGGATGGTGGCGAACGCCTACTGCCGTTGCAATTGGTGTGCTATTAGCGATTTTAATCGACCGGGTGACAGAATACTTTACCGGCACACATAAAGCACCTGTCCAAGAAATTAAAAAATCCGCCGATACCGGATCTGCAACATTGATCCTTCAGGGTGTCGCTGTTGGATTTGAATCTTCTGTCTGGTCAGTGATCATCATTGCTGCTACGATCTTTTCCTCAATTGTGATTTTTGGCGGGCAAGGCTCAACCGATACTGAACGTGTCACCTATATTCTTTATGGTGTGGCAATGACCGGTATTGGTATGCTCACCCTCACAGGTAACAATGTTGCAATGGACTCATTTGGTCCGATCGCAGATAATGCTGCTGGAATTGGTGAAATGTCCTGGCATGATAGCGATGATCCTAATTTAGCAAAAGCCCAACAAATCATGGCCGACCTCGATTCTGTTGGTAATACAACAAAAGCGATTACCAAAGGTGTCGCCATCGGATCCGCAGTAATTGCGGCTGTGGCTCTCTTCGGGTCCTTCTTAGTAGATGTAAGTCGTGCACAAGAGGCTCTTGGGATTCCATTGGCTGAACAAATTCAATCTATTGGTATCCGCATTGATACCCCGGTCGTATTTGTGGGTATGTTAATTGGTGGAGCCCTTCCTTGGTTATTCTCCTCCTTTGCCATTCAAGCCGTAAGTCGAGCAAGTGCTTTGATCGTAAAAGAAGCTCGCCGACAATTTGGCCTGGGTGTATTGGAAGGAACCATTGAGCCAGATTACCGACAAGCGATTGATATTTCAACTACGGCAGCCCAAAAAGAATTGATCCCATTGGCACTTTTGGGTGTTCTTACACCTGTGTTAGTAGGAATAACTTTTGGTGTTTCCGCCTTAGGTGGCTTCCTCGCTGGAATTATCCTTTCAGGTCAATTGCTCGCAGTGTTCCTCAACAATTCTGGTGGTGCTTGGGATAACGCCAAGAAACTGATTGAAGATGAAGTATCTGACGTAGAGGCCAACACTGGTAAAGGTTCTGAACGACATAAAGCCAGTGTAGTAGGCGATACAGTGGGTGATCCAATGAAAGACACCGCTGGTCCTGCACTCAACCCGATGATTAAAGTTGTAAATTTAGTATCTGTGATTGTAGCTCCAGTAGTTGTCAAGTATGCAGATAAAACTTGGGGTGTCTGGTTGGCTATTGTCATATTATTGGCCGGATTGACCTGGTCAATTATGACCAGTAAACGTCCAGCGGATCCAATTAAAGAATAATTAATTGTGATTTTGATGGATTGATTTTCAAGAGAAATATGAAAAGAGGTACAAAATAACTTTGTACCTCTTTTTTATATCCCTTAATTGTTTATAGTTTACGATTATTTACTGAAAATTTTTTGTCTAAACAAAACACTTGCAACTTCAAGAGGATTAAGGCATACTATTTTTAATAAGGAGAACCTCCATTTATGGCGAAGATTGCTTTGCGCGTCTACAACAACGAAATTAGTGACCTGGTAGATCATGGTCAATTAGATGAGGCTATCGCTCATTGTCGACATATCCTGGAGCAATTCCCCAGGTACATTGAAACCTATCGGCTATTTGGTAAGTCCTACCTTGAAGGGAATCAATATGGCGATGCTGCTGACATTTTACAACGAGTAATCTCCTCTGTCCCAGATGATTTTGTCTCTCAAATAGGTATGAGCATCATTCGTGAGGATGAGGGCGACCTAGATGCAGCAATTTATCATATGGAAAGAACCTTTGAAGCACAGCCTTCCAACCAAGCTATTCAAGAAGAATTGCGACGACTTTATGGAAGAAGAGATGGTGTTGAGCCCGCAAAAATACGCTTAACCCGTGGTGCCTTAGCACGAATGTATGCCCACGGTAATTTATTTGAGCAGGCAGTGGCAGAACTATCTGCAGCATTAAGTGATGATCCATCTCGTTTAGACCTTAGTGTCCTCCTTGCAGAAATGTATTTCAAAATGGATAAGCATGTTGAAGCCGCTGATTTGTGCATTAATATTCTAGAAAAATTACCGAACAACTTATCTGCAAATCGAATTTTATTTTTTATTCTCAGCCAATCTAATCGATTAGAAGAATCTGATATCTATAAACAAATTTGGATATCTTTGGACCCCTATGTAGAATTTCTCGAGGATGGAAGTTCTGACCTAAGTCAGGTAGCAGATAACGCTGTAACTATTGAGAAGCTACCATGGGATCCGGAACTATATGCAGAACAACAAAAAGATCAACCCGATTGGGTATCGTCTTTGGGTGTTTCTGTAGAAAAAGATGAGGATTCTGCAGATAAAAATTGGATCTTTTCTCCTGAACAGGCTGAAAAAAGTATTGAAGATACCGCGCCAGTAAAAGTAAATGATCTAGGAGACGACCCCCTCTTCACGGAATCAGATGAGACCGATGATGAGGTTTTGGCTTGGATAGGTTCCGATTCTGAGGATTCAATAGAAGATCAGTCAACTGATGATGCCGACGGTGAAATTCCAGATTGGATCTTAGAAGGGGTTGTGGAATCTGAAGAGGGTGAGGGTGATTCAGTAGGGGATGATTTCCCCGATATGATGAAAGACTTTGCATTAGCCCAGGAACTTGAAGAAGTTACTCCTGAAGAAATTGCCGATGAGCCATTTTTGGTTGAATCTGTAGATTCCGAGGATCCCGAAATTTCTGAGGAAGCAAATAAAATATTTTCAGCTCCGGACTTGGGCTCAGATTTTGATTCCTTAGATGATTTGGATATCCCCGAGAACATTACAGATGACTGGATTAAAGAGTTAGAGGGGTCTGATCAAATCTCTGAAGATGAGTTAGATGAAAATAGCGGGGAGTTTAAAGAAGCCGATACAATACGATTTAATCCTGACGTTCCCAAAGATACACCAGATTGGTTGAAGGAACTTTCTGAAACAGGCCAGCATATAAGTGAAGAGAAAGAAGAAATACCAGATTGGTTGAAAGATACCGGTGAGCTAACAGATACTGAAAAAGGTGAAACTGATGATATCCCCAGTTGGTTAAACGATCTTGCGGATATCGAATCTATTGCAGAACAGGAAGCAAAAGAGCAACCTTCTATGGTGGATCAAGAAGATCAAGATTCAGATGCCACACAAGAGGGTGATGAAGCAGATTGGCTCAAAACGTTAAGTGCTTTAGAATCTGTGGACGAAGATTTACCAACGCCACCACATTCTGCTCTTGAGAATAAAAAAGATGATTCTGATGAAGACAATGCACTTGCCTGGTTAGAATCTCTGGGGGCAGAGGATGAAAATTCGGCAGAATCACCTTTAGAAAAAGAGTTGGAATTAGATCAAACCGATTCCGATGATGTTGAGGAAATTGAAACAATTAACCAGGATGATGCAGTCGAATGGTTAGAAAATTTAGGTGCAAATAAAGGGCTGGATGTGGGGGATTCAATTGCTGAATTGCCAAATCAAGAACCCATTCCAGATATTGGTGCTGAGTCGGGCGATCCAAACGAGATGGATGACTGGTTGAATTCCTTATTAGATGATGTGCCCGCAAATCAGATCAATACTGAAGATGATGACGAATGGATGGAAACTATTGCAGATTTAACGCCCGAGGCAGACCCTCAAAAGCCTCCGGGAGATACGGATTGGTTAAAAGAGTTAGATGAGGCGGCAGTCCCAAAAAATTCAGAAGATGAATCGGATAAAGAGACCACGAATGAGGAAGATTCCCAAGATTCCACCTTGGAAGAAGAGTTGGTTGTTTCTCAATCGGAAAATGAAACTAACTTTGAAGGCGAGGGTGATGGGGTAGAAGAGAAATTATCTGATGATTTTCTAGATATTGAAGAAAAAGATCTTCCAACCGAAATGACCGGCGCTTTCACCTCAGCCCCACAAGAATTTTCAATTGAAGATGCACCTACCGAACCGCTTGATCTTGCCAATGTGCCAGATTGGATGAATGAGATTGTTGAAGAAGAAAAATCTATAAATGAACCAGTCGGTGAAACCAAAAGTGAATCTGATGCCGACACCTCGATTGACTGGTTGACCAATGAAGAAACAGTAGAGGAAGAATCCTCGATGTCAGTTCCAGACAAACCAGAGGAGCCTGAAGAAGATTTAGCAGGAGATTGGATTCCTGAAAGTGAATCTGGAATATCAGATCCAACACCGGAACCGGCCCTTGAAAAACCTACTCCTAAACCGAAAGTAGCAAAACTGGCTTCTACAGAACTGCTAACTGAAATTAAGTCAGCCCTTTCTCAGGGAGATGTTCAAGATGCAGTCGGTGGATATAAAAAATTGATCAAGAAGGGAGCGGGGATCGAAGAAGTGGTAGAAAACATTAACAATGCACTTAGAAAATTCCCTCTTGATGTAAATCTTTGGCAGATATTAGGTGACGCCTTTATGAAACAAGATCGATTACAAGAGGCATTAGATGCCTACACCAAAGCCGAAGATTTGCTTCGTTAAGAAACGCATGAATTAAATTGCTCGGATATTTTGGAAGTTTTGAGTTGTTTGTTCTAGTCAGGTATAATATATCGCTGTGAAAATCCCTATTCGGGGTCTTTCAGGACCCCGAATTCTTATTTAAAAATGATTTGGAGGAAAGTGTGGAAAAAACTTTTGTTTTTGTAAAACCCGATGGAGTGCAACGTGGATTGGTTGGAGAAATAATGGCTCGGTTAGAACGAAGAGGACTTCGTTTGGTAGCCAGCAAATTTATGGCAGTAAGTCAAGAATTGGCAGGTCAACATTATGCTATTCATCAGGGAAAGCCTTTTTATGAGGGCTTATTAGAATATGTCACATCTGCCCCCGTTATGGCAATGGTTTGGGAAGGCCCCAACGCGGTCGCAGCTGTTAGACAAACGATGGGTGCAACAAAACCCACCGAAGCCGCACCTGGATCAGTCCGTCATGACTTTGGATTAGAAATTGGCCGTAATATTACCCATGCATCAGATTCTGTCGAAAATGCCCAAAAAGAAATTGAAATGTGGTTTACAGCAGAGGAAATAATTGATTGGAATCGAGATATTGATACTTGGGTTTTTGAATAAATTTCTAACTTAATAAAAAAAATCCCACAATGCTGTGGGATTTTTTTTATTTAATTAAATTTAGGCTGTTACTGCACATGCAATAATATTTTTCCCTCTGCCCACAGGTCCTCAAGCGCATAATTTATTCTTTGGTCTTCCGAAAAAACATGTAAGATCACATCCCCATAATCTGCCAAAAGCCATCCATCAATTGGTTGTCCTTCGATCTTTGTTTTAATTTTATGTTCTACCCTAACCTTATCTAGTACAGCTTTCATCAAAGCTTTCAGCATGCGACCACTGGTGCCCGAACAGATTACAAAATAATCTGTAAATGGCGTGACTCCGTTTAAGTCCATTAAAGTAATGTTTTCCCCTTTCGTTTCTTCTAAAGCCTCAATTATTGTATGAGCTACATTTATCGCGTCCAGATCTCACCTCTTAAATTTCAATGTTTAAACATTCGTCTTTGCTTTTTTTTAGGGGCTAAGTTTATCATGAACCCAAGTTTGCTGTGAAAAGCTTTTTGTAAATGGCACCTTTTGGGCTGAGCTTACTTTGGTACAAGGAAATAGAATTTATTTTTGCCGCCCCTATAAATCCAAATTTTTGCTTTCGAAATATATTGCTTGCCGTGCGAATTTCTTGTATTGTGGCATTCCGCGAAACCCTTCCCATAGTGAGGTGAGGATTAAATTTCCGTTGGTCTGGAGAATACCCCATCTTAGAAGTCTCAATCTCAGTCCGCGCCTGTAACTTAAATAATTCTTCAGGTGCTTTGATTCCTACCCAAATCACCCTCGGTCTGGTCACGTTAGGAAATATACCAAACCCCCCAGCGGTAATATCCAAAGGCTTAGAATTCGATGCGGCTTTTTGGATGATCTCATTGATCATCGGGATATTATTTTCAGAAACATCTCCTAAAAATTTTAAAGTGATATGAATATTAGGAATTGGCACCCATCGAATTGGAAGCCCTTTTAATTCTTCAAATAAATGATCATGTACGGTTTGTAAACTTTTTTGAAGTTCGGCCGGTAATTCAATTGCAATGAATGATCTAATAGCTGCCATTAGCAAATCCCCAATTTGTACTGATTATTAGTGCTTTTACGAACTGAACTAAAAAACATATTTTTTCTCATAGTTTTTGATTTCAAAAATTTAATTATTTGCGGATTATTTCTGTTACTAAACTAGAGTAAATAAAACTACTATAGCAAGTGATTATTATGAGTTATTCCCTTTAATTCGAAAAGTTTTTTATATCAAAAACCCTTAACTCAAAATAACATAAATTAAACTCAAATGCAAGCATAATGCTTTCAAGTAAGCAAACTATTATTAATTTCCACATGTTATTTTTGTTTATTGAATGAAGAAAATATTATTTATCAATTTCTAATATTGGTTCTTGACTTTTGTCTTGAATTTTTGTATAGTCAAACAGTGTTAAAAATTATCAGCATCAAGGTGAAATTACGAGATGCTGTATTTTTATGGACTTTACAATAGATAAAAATCTCAAGAATATTATTCGATTAGCAATTTGAGATTCGAGAATCATATTCTCATAAAACGAAAGCTTTTTTACAGATTTTTAAGATAATTTTTTGGGTGTTGCTTTAATGCTCAAAAAAGAGTACTCTGTAAAAAGAACTTCAAATGAAATGGTTTATAAACTGCCAACCCTAGCTGATAAATCCTCTAATTCAGAGGAGACTACAGCACAAATGGCAAATAGACCTTTTTGGGTAAGTTTACTTTCAATTATTACATCTATGTAAGACATAAAAATCAAATTATATATAAACGAGGTATGTTTAATTGGCTAAAGTAAAAGTAATTAATGACAAATTATTAGATAAGATGGAAAAAATGGGAGACAAGGATTATTCCCCTATCGCCCGATTGATCGAATTAGGAAAAAAGAAAACCTATGTAACGATCGATGATATTCTAAATTTCTTCCCAGAAGCTGAAAGAGATGTGGATCAACTAGAGGAAGCATTTGCTGCACTCCTGAGTGCTGCTATCCCATATGTGGATGATGACACAACAATCGAACCCACTGACGAAAACTTGGTGACTGAAAAAGAAGAAGCTGAGGAAGAAGAACCAAAAACTAATGCGGCACTCGATGAAAATTATTTAGCAAATATTGATACTGATGACATGATTGGCCTTTACTTGAAAGAGGTGGGGCGAGTTCCTTTGTTGATCGCGGAGCAAGAAGTGCGTTTGGCAAAAAGAATTGAAAAAGGAAGAATTTCTCGGGAAACAATGGCCAAAGATGGCAGAAGTATTCCGACAGATGCACGATCAGATCATAGAAATAATATTGAAGATGGCTGGGCCGCTCGAGAACATCTCATTACTGCAAATTCTCGTTTGGTGATCAGTGTCGCTAAAAAGTATATGGGTCGTGGGGTGCCTTTCCAAGATCTAATCCAGGAAGGAAACATAGGACTGATTCGAGCAGCAAAAAAGTTTGATTACCGGCGAGGGCATAAGTTTAGTACATATGCCACCTGGTGGATCCGACAGGCTGTCACTCGCGCAATTGCCGATCAAGGTCGAACGATTCGTGTGCCAGTTCATATGGGAGACCAGATCAATAAATTATTGCGCGTCCAACATCAACTTACACAGACATTAGGACGGGACCCATCTGTTGAAGAATTGGCCAGTGCGTTAGATGTACCGCCAAAGAAAGTTGAGAATATGATACAAGTTGCCCGACGTCCATTATCTTTGGAAACTCCGACAGATGACGAGGAAGATTCAGTTTTGGGTGATTTTATTCAAGACCGCGAAGCTCCAGCTCCCGATGATTCAGCGACTTATAATTTGTTGCGCGAACATCTAGAAGAAGTTCTAGGGTCCTTGCCTCCGCGAGAGGTGCGAATTCTACAACTCCGTTATGGTTTGTTGGATGGCCAAGCATATACCCTCGAAGAAGTTGGGCGAAAAATGGGTGTAACTCGGGAAAGAGTTCGCCAAATCGAAGCCCAAGCTTTAAGCAGGTTACGACATCCTGTAATCCGTCGTAAACTTAGAGAGTATCTCGGCGAATAATTTTTTAAAATTTACTAAACAGTTGAGGAAAGGCTCCCTTTCCTCAACTGTTTGTTTAAACAAAAAATGCCTGAAAACTCAGGCATTTTTTCATTAAAGTAATTTCTAAACGGGGACAGATTTTGTGACCTGATTTTTTCCCAAATATACTAAACATAAAAAATATACTCCCAGCATCACTCCACCGCCGATAATATAAGGCAAATTGATCTGGACGTCAAAAAGTATCCCTGCGAGCATTGGACCAAATATTCTTCCTAAGCTCATAAATGAATTATTCATCCCCATTGCGATTCCCTGCCCAACCTCTGCGTTTTTTGATGTTAAGGAGGTTACAGCGGGTCTGATCAATGAATTGCTGAATACAAAGAGTCCGGTGTAAATGGCAATTGTTAGAAAATCGGTCGCAAATAACATGAGGATGAAACCAATTGCGCTTCCAAAAACAGTCACTTTAATAATCTTTTCTTCACCCCATTTTTTACTCAATGGCCCAGTTAAAGCTCCTTGAGCTAATGCAGAAACTACGCCCACTACGGTCAATAATGATCCCACCTCTCTTGGCCCAAAATCAAATCTATGGGCAGCGTATAGGCCAAACACCCCCTCAAAATTAGTTAATCCAAAACTTACGAAGAACGCAAGAATTAGCAAGAAACTCAAAGGGCCAAATAGTGATTGCCACATTAACTTGAACTCAGAGGCCATATTTATTTTGGAGGATTCACTTCGATTTTCTTTGCTCAATGATTCTGGTAGTAATAAATATACAAATATTAATGCTAACAGGGATAATCCAGCCGCGATGAAAAATGGCAGGGATAATGAATCCTCCGCCAACCAACCGCCGATACCAGGGCCGATCACCATCCCTACACCCATGGCTGCACCCATCATACCCATGCCACCGCCGCGATTCTCCTCATCGGTACTATCCCCAATGAAGGCCATTGCTGTAGGCATTGTTGCCGATGAAAGGATACCTGCCAACGCTCGGGCGAAAAATAGCATCCATAATTTTGTGGCTAATCCAAATAAAAGCATCGAGATTGCATAGCCAAATACACCAATGAGAATGATCGGTTTTCTGCCGAATCGATCCGAAAGGACTCCCCAAATTGGAGAAAAGATGAATTGCATTAATGCAAAAATTGCCATCAAAAACCCTAATGCGCTACCACTTGCCCCAAATTCTTCAATATAAAATGGGAAAATTGGAATTACCAATCCAAAACCCATCATGACGATTACTAGGGTGAAAAATAAAATACCAATGTTCTTTTTATTGTTTTTCATACTTGTGAGACTCCAATTTGTAGAATATTTATTCGTTTAGTTCTTCGGCGATTACAGAAAGATAATTTTGCAATGCATTCAGGAAAATTATCTGATCTTCCATTGGGAGACTTTTTGTGAATTTTGATAAGCTGTTTTTTTTGTGAATTTCAATCTTGTTTAAGGTAGAGACACCAATTTTTGTCAATGCCACCTTCAAACTTCGTTTATCCTCAGGGTCAGTTTGGCGTTCAACCAGCCCTCTCTCTTCAAGCCGGTCAATAATTCCAGTGATTGTGGCTGAAACCTGCAATGTTGCTTCGGCGAGCTCGGACATGCTTATTGGGGTTTTCTTTTGATAAAGTGCTTGCAAAACGACCAGTTGTGGCAGGGTAAGGTTATATTCCTTTAACCTTTTGCTAAGGCGTTTATGCATCACCCAACCAAGCTGAACAGTGATCTTTTCAATTTCTTTGGCGGTATGGCTGGCTGTTATTTTCTCGATCTCTTTTTCCATTTTTCTCCAAATAAAAATACTTAGTGCCACTAAGTATTACAAGGGGTAATTATAATTTTTTATTTTAATTTTACAAGTAAATGGGGAGGGAGATTAAATGAATGGCAAATTATTTACGAAATTGATTAAGAATTGATGTTATACAAAGGCTTGTCCAAATCACTATGATCAGTATCAAGGTTTCATATTCTTGGTTTTGAAATAGATACCTTGTCTCATCCGGGTGAAAAGGAACAGACGGCACCCCCAGTGTTAGGCACCAAACACTACAAAATTGATCCAATACCAATGATCATATATTTTGGTTTTCACCGAATTTTGTTCCTTTTAAAGATTAATAACCCTTCACTCCCATAAATATCTGTTTCAATTTTATTGATTAGACTGTAAGCGTTCAAAAAAGATTTATTGTTCAATAGCCCACTTCGAATATATACCTCAAGTGCAACAAAATAATCTGGCTGATTTTTTAGGATCAACTCGGGGGAAATTGCATATGAAAAGTCTGAATATAACTCCTCGGCCAATGGGTAATAATTTAATGCTTGCGGGGATATCAAACCCACGGTATCCAGTATATCCGCATTGCTAAAATAACCTAATGCGCCCACATCACCTGCCGCTAAAACGGCGTCTGGATTCATTTCAATTTCCAAAGCGAGTTCTTTTCCCACTTTGGTGTATAACAGCTCCAATTTGTTCCAAGCCATTTCAGGAGCTGGATTTCTAAGTCCATGATCTGGTTTCAGAGTCCAATTATTCAATAGCAATAAAAAGGGAAGAAAGATGATCAGTAATGGGGCGAAATATTTGATAAAATGTTTTTTCTTGAAGACGCCAAATATATCTGTGATTAAAGATTCCAAACCAAAAAGAACAAAGATGAAAAAGAATGGCAAAGGAGGAGAAAGATACCAGCGAAAAATGAGGGGATTAGCAAAAGAAAAAGCTACTGCGTAACCAATGGGAAAGAGTACTGCAGGCCAATAAGCCCAATTCTTTTTTAGGATTCGATAACTGCCTATCAAGAATAAGGTCGGATAAAAAACAAAACCAAAATAGATTGCGGAGATACCAAATGTTCCCTGCTCCATGAATGGTGTGGAATAATGTTGAAGAAATCGGACAAGGGCTGAGTTGGGCGCTATCAGGTAGGCATCTGTTTTGGCAGCGATGGATTGAGGGAGAAAACTCCCGAAATAAAAATAAGAAAAGCTGAACCAAAGCAATAATGGAATAATAAAATATAGAAATTCTTTGATCGTAATTTTATTCTCTCGTCTTTTCACATCAAAAAATAGTCGATCAACCATTAGGGGGAGAACCAAAGCAAGAGCTTCTGGTCGCGTAAGGATCGCAAATGCAGCGGCCAAAGAAGTTAGAGAATAATATTGATAAATATAAGCGGTCCAGGCTCCTAGAAGGAGAAAAATATAGAGGCTGGTTTCCATTCCCCCAATTGCAAAACTAACACTCCATGGAGCAATGGACCAAGCTATGGCTGCTCCGATCCCAGCCCAATGAGCACCAATTTTTTTGCCGATAAGAAGGAGGAACACTGTAGAAAAACCATCTAATAGCGCATTGATTACCATTGCTATTTGTGGGAAATTTGCATTGATACCACCACTGATAAACCCCAGCCCACTCATTGCCAAAGTATATAAAGGGGTTGTCGTTCCTAAAACTTGCTCACCAGGGTTATACACAAATCCTTCCCCAGCCAAGATATTCCTGGCATAACGAAATGTGATAAAGGAATCATCGATACTGCGGGGGCCAGGAACCAATCTTGCGACCACCGCGAAGGAAAATATCAAAATGTATGGAAGAAAAGGTTTTATCTTTTTAAGTTTTTCCATATGGAAATTATATACTGTTCTGCTTAGCCAGATTTAAATAGCCCCTGGGATAAAATACAATTTATATTGTTGCTTATTGGTAGTGTGCCGTTAAAAACTCTTCTTTTTAATTCGCAAAATGAATTAAAGGCTACATTTTGCCCCTTATGATACTATTGAATATAAGATGAATTTTCTCGAAAAAAGACGCCCCCTTATCCTTTCTTTAATCATCGCTGCAGTCTTCAAAATTTGGTTGGTGTTCTCAAATTCAACCACTTTCAATGGAGATGAAGCAGTCATAGCTACCATGGCGAGACACATTCTTCAGGGTGCCAAGCCAGTTTTCTTTTATGGCCAAGAATATATGGGTAGCCTGGATGCTTATCTTGTAGCTGGGGGGTTTGCGATATTTGGGGAACATGTGTGGGTAATCCGATTGGTTCAATCGGTTTTATATTTACTTTATATCGTCACCCTTTGGTGGTTGGCTAAATTATGGTTTAAGGATTCACTCAAACCCGCAATAGTTGTTATTCTTGCAGCAATTCCACCCATCGTCGTCACAACCTACACCACGATGTCCCTCGGAGGGTATGGGGAATCTTTGCTTCTTGGAAATTTGATCCTCAGTTTAGGATATTTGGTCATATATGGGGATAAACAATTTAACTCAAAAACCTGGATTATTTTGGGTCTGGTTGGGGGATTGGCTTTTTGGACGCTAGGCATGGCAGGCATATATTTGTTGCCGATAGGCCTACTTGGTTTATGGAAATTTGATCGGAAGAAAATTAAATACTATTTGTTTGCTGCTGGATCTTTTTTAATTGGAAGCTTACCTTGGTGGTTTTATAATTTGGAAAATGAATGGGGGGCTTTCAGCACCCTCACTGGAGTTCACATTTATTCTTCATCTATTTTTGAGCGTATCCAAAGTGCAATACTTTTTGGTATCCCCGCACTTCTCGGGATGCGTTTTCCTTGGGGATCGGAATATCTTCCATGGCCTTTGATATTTGTGATACTTATTCTAAATATGGGGGTGATTCTCTTTATAGCAAATAGATGTAGAAAACGGGGAGTGAAGGATTTATCTAACGGAGTAACCATACTTTTAATATATACCCTCAGTTGCTTCATGATTTTGTTTTTATCAACATATGGCATCGATTTTACTGGTCGCTATCTGCTCCCCTTATACTTACCTCTCCTATTTGCCATGGCCAGTTTAATCAGCTATCTATTTCAAAAAAAGTTTATTTTTGGCTGGATGGTTATTATCCTAATTTTGGGAACTAACCTGATTGGATCGATTTTAGCTGCCAACTCTGTTGATAAATTCACTACTCAGTTTGATCCGATCAGTAGTTTTGATAATTCAAGTGATCAAGCTTTGATCAAATTTTTGACCGAAAAAGGTGAACTTCGCGGTTACTCTAATTACTGGGTAACATTTAGATTTGCCTTTCTCACAAATGAGGAGATCATTTTTGCCGCTGATCTTCCTTATAAACAAGATCTAAGTTTCAACCCATTGGGCAATCGATATCCACGCTATTCAGAAATTGTAGATGCCAGTGAAAAAGTTGCTTTTATTACAACCGATCAGCCTAATCTGAATGAATTGATTCGCAATAAATTTGAATCTTTGAAGATAAGTTTTTTGGAAACAGATATTGGCGAATTCCATATTTTTTATGATTTATCTGAGGCTGTGCGCCCCGAAGATATTGGTTTTAGTCAATAAGAAGAATATAATTAAGAAATGCAATTATTAATTGGTATCTAAATGAAAAAAATTCGACCCGATCTATTATTTTTAGGCTTAACAGTTTTCATGATTTTGATGATTCTTGGCATAACCTGGGGGAATTATCAATTCACCAAAGAGAACCCTGGCGGGAACGACTTTATTTCAAGGTGGTTAGGCACACGCCTATTCGTCACCGAAGGAATAAATCCATATAGCGATGAGGCTACTCTTAGGATCCAAGAATTTTTTTATGGCAGGGAAGCTTTGCCTAATGAAGACCAACAATTATTTGTATACCCTTATTATTCAATGCTGTTCTTTGCTCCCTTTTCTTTGATCGAAGATTTTGCATTAGCGCGAGCGGTTTGGATGACGGTTTTGGAAATTGGATTACTTGTGATCTCATTTTCAAGCATGGCGGCTGTAGGCTGGAAACCTGGAAGATCAACTTTGATCATTTTCTTGATTTTTACATTAACTTGGTACCATGCTGTTCGTCCTTTAATAAACGGAAACCCCGCAATTTTAGCGGCAGTTTTTATTAGTCTCGCATTTCTAATGATTACTCGAAATAGATATACTGCAGCGGGAGTATTAATTGCATTTTCAACAATAAAACCTCAAATGGTGATCTTATTAGTGCCTTTCGTACTCTGGTGGGCGATTTCCCGACGAAAAACAGCATTGATTATAAGTTTTTCGATCACCATGTTCTTCTTTGTTGCTATCTCACAGATTAGCCAACCCGATTGGTTGTTAGGGAACCTTCGTCAAATAGTTGCCTACCCTTCTTATACTGAACCCGGTACACCCGGAGGTATTTTTTCAAGTTGGTGGTCGGAGACCGGTAGCTCAATAGGGATAGGATTAAGCATCTTTTTAGCTCTTGTATTATTGATCGAATGGATCGCAGCTACAAAAAAAGATCAATATTGGTTTCTCTGGACCGCAAGTCTGACCTTGGTAATTACTAATTTAATCGGCATTCGCACCAGCACAGCAAATTACATCGCCCTTATGCCAGGATTAATATTGATCTTCTCAATAATTCAGGAACGATGGAAAAAAGAAAGTTCAAAAATAGTCCTTTTTTATCTAATTACACTTATGGTTGGCGTATGGTGGCTCTTTATTGCAACTCTAATCAATAGCGATCAACCCTGGCAAAATCCCATCCTTTTCTTCCCCCTTCCAACCCTGTTATTTCTAAATTTATATTGGGTGCGATACTGGGCATTAAATTCAAGAAAAATGGAGATCGAAGAATTAGCTCCTTTAAAGAATTTATAATAAAGCATAGATAATCAGTACTTTTTTCAAGACTTTAATAAAAAGGGTATTAAGATGAAAACAAAAGGAATGGTGGTAATCATATGGTTGACCTCGATCGTCAGCCTCTACTATGTGTCTCATTTTCCTTTTGATGTGGTCCTTGTCTCGAATCTATTATTAGCATTTTGGCAGAGTGTCTTGGCAATTGCTATATTAATATTCTGTGCGGCTTTGGGGGCGAAAATTTCTCCAAAAATTAACACCCATTATTTTGCACAATTAGCTGTATTTTTAGCATTTGGTATTGGAATAACATCTCCAATATATTATTTCATCGGAAACGTGTTTGGTTTAAATGCCTATTTGGCATGGTTTCTGTTGTTTTTAGGATTATTCTTGTTAAGGTCCCAAGTTACAGAATGTGCAAATCTTTTTTCTCAGGGTTGGAAAGATTTGGGTGGGGGAGGAAAGTTAGGACAATTAATTTCTTGGATCGTTGGTGGATATTTATTATTTGAATTTTTTATCGTGTTAGCTCCCCCCTTGCAATTTGATAGCCTTGTATATCACCTCACAATTCCTCAACAATACTTACTCAACAATCAAATTCAATATTTACAGGAAAATATTTTCTGGGGTTACCCCCAAGCCATCCACATGCTTTATTTATGGTTTATGGCCCTGGGAGGCGAAGTTGTAGCCCTAGCCACATATTTTGTGGGCATCCTTACACTATTGGGCCTTTGGGGGATGGTATCAAAATATTTTGGCCGTCGATATGCCTGGGTGGCAGTGGCAAGTTTGCTCGGAGGAATTTCATTAGTATCGGCATTAAGCACGGCCTATATGGGGTGGGGGAGTATACTACTCGGTCTCTCATTCCTTATTCTCCTTTTCCAATATAAAGAGGATTCAAATCAATCAAATGCAATATTTCTTGGAATGATCACCGGGATAGCCTTTGGAATAAAATATACTAATGGATTAATTTTTCTAATTGCCTTCATAATGATAATGAGGAATAACCCAAAACATCTATTGCGATTTGCAATTGGGGCAGGAATATTTGCAGTCCCTTGGCTGATCAAGAATTTCTTAGCTACTGGAAACATTGCCTATCCACTAATATTTCCATCTGGGGCGATGAATGCCATCCGTCTATCAATTTACCAAGGGCATGCAGTCGATGGAAATTGGTTCGATTTACTTTTTCTACCCATTCGGGCAACGCTTAGGGGTTTGGAGGGTGCCGAATTAGGAGATGCACCCGGGTATTTATCCTCAATCGGTCCATTACTCTTAGGTTTTGGGGTATTCGCATGGTTTGGATGGAAAAAGCAAAAAGGGGAGAAATACCAAATCCTTTCCATATCAACCTGGGTAGCACTTATTGGATTAATTATTTGGGGTGTTGGTGGGCGGCTTTCCTGGATCCTCAGTCAGACCCGCTTATATTACATTCTATTCCCCGCCTTTTCGATCTTGGCGGCAGTTGGGTATTCTGAAATCGAAAAGATCAATATCGGAAAAATAAGGGTGGGGCGCATTGCTTCACTATTTTTAATCGCTGTTTCGGTATTTAATCTTTCCCAAATTGGTGTTGACGTATTTAGAAAAAAAGCACCCCAAGTATTGTTTGGGTTGGAATCCACTCGGAATTATCTTCAAAACAACTTGGGGATGTATGCACTGGTAAATGAGGTTATATCCGAATTGCCCGAAGAAAATCGTGTGCTCATGCTTTGGGAAACCCGAGAATATTATTGTGCCCCTATTTGTGAAGCGGATGAGACGATCGATCGATGGCTTTCAGACTATAGATCTTTGGGCACACCAGAAAAAATCATTGAAAATTGGCGAGCTGAAAATTATTCTCATGTTCTTCTATATAAGGAAGGTCAAAAATTTATTCAACAAACGGATGATCGATATTTAGAATCTGAATGGACGGCATTAGAGGACCTCTTAGATAATTTACCGGTTAGCGAAGAATTTAATGGAATTTATACTTTGTATCAAATAGCCGATGAGTAAAAAACAAAAATTCACCCTATTTTTCATTGCATTAGGGGTCGCCATTATTGTGGCATCATTACAACCTGCTCCAGGGTACATGGATGCAGATTATTATTTTGCGGGTGGGTTACGCCTTTCTGAGGGTTTTGGGTTTACTGAAGAAATTCTTTGGAATTACTTGGATGACCCTCAGGGTTTACCGCATCAATCACATACGTATTGGATGCCTCTCACTTCGGTTTTTGCCTCCCTAGGGATATCCCTTTTTTCATTTTTGCCGAAATTTAAGGCAGCCCAAATTGGATTCGTACTAATCGCATCAATAATTCCATTGCTAACAGCTGAATTAGCAATGCGAATTTTTAATGACACAAATAAAGCATTCTTGGCTGGTTTATTAGCAATATTTTCTGGTTTTTATTTACCATACATCACCAACACCGATTCCTTTGCACTTTACATGCTTTTAGGAGGCTTTTTCCTCCTCCAGATAATTTCATTAAAAAGGGATTGGCATTTTTTATTCTTAGGTCTGCTGGGTGGCTTGATGCATATGACCCGTGCCGATGGATTGATATGGATGGTAGTGGCATTTTATGTGGCTTGGCTAAAAAGGGAAGACCTGAAGTTTATTCGATCAACTGGATATCTGTTGACCGGTTACTTATTAATTGCATTTCCTTGGTTTTGGCGTAATTTGCAATCATTTGGTTACATAATGTCTCCCGGTGGAAGCCGATCCCTATTTTTATTGAATTACGACGAGTTGTTTTCTTTTCCTGCAAACGCGCTTGCCCTTGAACATTTTTTCTCTTCAGGGCTTGGAAACATTTTACTTTCTAGGTGGGAGGCAATTCTTCAAAACTTACAAACCGGCATGGTCATCCAGGGTTTAGTTTTCTTGGGTCCTTTAGCTTTGGTCGCTGCTTGGAAAGAACGAAAAATTTTAACCCTTCGGGTTGCTTGGTTTGTATGGCTTTTCACATTTATATTAATGAGCATCATGTTCCCCTATTCGGGTGCTAGAGGTGGCTTCTTCCATTCAGGAGCTGCATTCATGCCCCTCATTTGGGTTCTCTCAGTGGAGGGATTAGACATCGCCGTTTCCTGGCTAGGGAAAAAACGTAATTGGAAAATTGAAGAAGCAATAAAGGTTTTTCAAATTGGGATAATAACTTTAGCCATTTGGATTAGTGGCTATCTGGTCATTCAAAAGAGCAGTACTTGGAAGACTGTCTCAGAAACTTATATCGCAATTGAAACTGAACTTGAAAGTATTGGGGCGGAGGAGGCGATGTCGTGTTGGTCAATAATCCCCCTTCCTATTTCGCAACGACAGGGCGTTCAGCAATCGTAATTCCAAATGGAGATCTGGGCGTATTGTCAGATCTAAATGACATATATCACCCTCAATTTTTAATCTTAGAATTCAACCATCCAAAAGCGCTCGACGACCTTTATCAAAATCCTTATTCTTTTGGCAAGTATGAATATATCAGGACCTATCCAGATCAAGATGCCCTTGATACCCAAGAACACAAGGGAACCCATATTTTTAGGATAATTCCATAATGTTACCCCGAAAATCAATACTTTACTTAGGGTTAATTTCAGCGATATCTGTATCTATATATTTGCTATTTGCGAATCAAATCGCCGGAATCGGTTTTCCATTAGATGATGCCTGGATTCACCAGACCTATGCAAAAAATTTAGCCTCCGGATATGGGTGGTCCTTCGTTTCCGGTGAACCATCTGCAGGGCTCACCGCACCGTTATGGGGTTTATTATTAGCCGTTGGCCACTATATTAGGATTGGCCCTTATCTACTAACCTTTCTCCTGGGTTGGATAACGCTTTGGGCCTTGGCGGTTACGGGTAGTTATGGGTTCCTCATCCTTGTACCAGGAAGGGAAAAATGGGCATTCTTTGCAGGGGCTTTGTTAGCGCTCGAATGGCATCTGGTTTGGGCAGCTGTCTCAGGGATGGAAACTCTTCAATATGCGCTATTGGTAATAATTGTTTTGGTTCTACTGCTAAAAAATGACAAAGAGAATAAAAACGATCAAAGCCTTTTGATCGGTATACTCATTGGGGTCAGTATTTGGGTGCGCCCAGAGGGTCTAACCTTGTTGGGTCCCTTATTATTTGTAAATCTTCTAAATACATATGCTTGGAAGAAAACAATAAAACGTCTTAGTTTTTCTCTTTTGGGGTTCAGCTCTGTATTTATTCCATACCTTTGGTTTAACCAATGGCTTGCAGGAGATTGGTGGCCAAACACCTTCTTCGCAAAACAGGCAGAATACGCCGTTCTGAAACAACTTCCTCTTTGGACAAGGCTGTTTCAACAATTTTCACTCCCGATGGTGGGGGTTGGCATACTGCTTTTACCTGGGTTTATTTATTTGCTTTTCCAAATAATTAAGAAAAAGAAATGGTCAGTTTTGGCTATGTTCCTTTGGTTTATCGGGCATTTATCAATATATGCAATCAGATTGCCTGTCACATATCAACATGGCAGATATGCCATCCCTTCCATGTCGGTATATTATTTGCTAGCTTTTAGCGGGTTTGCCCTAATCTTCGATGCCAAAGCCAAAACAATGGTTACCAGAATAATTAATAAATCATGGTTCCTATCTATCGTTTTAATAACGAATGCATTTCTTTTTATTGGTGGAAATTCATATGCTCAAGATGTTCAGGTTATTAATTCGCAAATGGTTCATGTTGCAAATTGGGTTTCAGAAAACATTCCTGAAGATAACCGTGTTGCCGCTCACGACATTGGCGCCTTAGGATATTTTGCCAATCGCCCAATTCTTGATCTTGCTGGTTTGATCTCCCCCGATGTGATTCCAATAATCCGGGATGAAGAGGAATTAGCCAAGTATCTAAATGAAAATGATGCAAATTATATAATTTCTTTTCCATCTTGGTATCCCCAACTAATAGCAGAAAAATTTATTGTATTCCAAGCGGAAATTCCGCAAAATCCTGATATTGCAGAAGAGAGAATGACCGTTTATTGCTGGAAATGCTCAATTAATCCATAAAGATTAATTCTAAACCTTAAAAAGCCTTGGGTTCTCTCCAAGTTGCTGGCGATTTCTACCTATGCTATACTGTCTTAATCTTATCGATTTAATTTTGGAATTAGCTTTTCTTTATCAAAAATGATGTGAAGAAATTCCCCTTTGTTCCGAAGAAGAATTTTGTATCAACGAGGAGTAAATGAATGGCATTACCAACAGAGGGTCAAAATAAAAATATAGCATGGGATTCATTTGCCGCGGAAATCGATATTGAAATTGAACAAACAGAAAAAGAATTGAATGAAATTTCAATTTTATTAGAGCAAAGTGAAGGTGAGGTGGAAAAATTAGCAGAGCGCAATGCGACGATTAATTTACATCTTCAAAAAATCCTTACCCAAATAGATGATCTTCCCAGTGCAGAAACCAAGATAGCTTATAATGCCGCTCTAGATTCGCAACAACGTCTGGTCGTGATGAGAAGCCAGTTGGAAAAGCTAAAATCTGAGCAGAAACACCTAAATCGTTATTTTAAAATTGTGCTAAAAGTAAAGCAGGCGATTGATGAAGGGGCAATGGATGGCTCGGATAATTCTTCCAGTCAAGGAAAGTTTGCTGCAGCTGAAATGATGATACAGGCGCAGGAAGCAGAACGGCAAAGATTGTCTCAAAAGATCCATGATGGACCTGCTCAAACTCTATCTAATTTTATCCTTCAGACAGAAATTGCTCTTAGGCTTTTTGAGATAGATCAATCCAAAGCCAAGGAGGAATTAGGTGAGCTGAAAGCCTCAGCCAGTAATACTTTCCAACAAGTTCGAGATTTTATATTTGATCTTCGTCCGATGATGTTAGATGATCTAGGTCTGGTTCCCACGGTAAAAAGATACGTAGAAGCCTATCGAGAGAAATCAGCTATTGCAATAAATCTTTCCGTCACTGGACAAGATCGCCGGATAGAATCATATTTAGAAGTGATGATATTTAGAGCTATGCAAGAATTAATTAATTATTGTTCAAATCAGGGTCAAGCAGACCAATTGAATATCCAATTTGATATGGGATTGGATAATGCACGCTTGAATATGGAAGATAATGGAAAAGGGTATGAGGAAAATGCCCATCCTGAAGAGTCTACTATTGGAATTAAAATGATCAAAGAACGAGCGGATATGATCGGTGGATCATTCGAAATTGAAAGCTTTGAAGAGGGAGGAACTCAATTTACATTGAATGTCCCCATTTAACATCGTTGCAATTTTATAAAAATCCGCATATATTTAATATGCTTACAGAACTGAAAGTTGATTGAATATTGCACAAAAAGCGTATATAATAAATTTATTCAACTTTGATTATAGTCAAAGAAATTTCAAGGAAAAAGATGGTGAACGCTATGTTATTTGCTCCTAAAGAGAAAGGACAGGGCCTCGTAGAATATGCATTGATTTTAGTATTGGTAGCTATTGTTGTAATCGTAATTTTGGCTCTGCTCGGACCAGCAATTGGTAATGTTTTCTCAAACATTATGAATTCAATTTAATTTGGTTCATAAGTCTAAAAAAAATGAGGGTTCGGCAAAGTATGCTGAACCCTCTTTTTTTAGATAAAGATTAATCCTGTAGCGGGTTTGAGAATTATAATGTAGACTATATAAGTAAAATATGAGAATTGTGGGCTTTACCCAGTTAAGTGGAGAGCATAAATGTCTGAATTTTGCTTAGCAAACTGTGCAGGACTGAGGTAGCCCAGCGAGGAATGCAAGCGCTTACGATTGTACCAAACTTCAATATATTCAAAG
>Ga0209361_1000039_pt1 | contig 172740 bp, 169 predicted proteins | sample SaaInlV_200m_DNA_3_FD_184657 | JGI IMG/M metagenome (GOLD analysis project Ga0209361, IMG submission 184657) | Marine microbial communities from expanding oxygen minimum zones in the Saanich Inlet - SI037_S4LV_200m_DNA (SPAdes) (version 2) | ecosystem: Environmental > Aquatic > Marine >... | reverse complement strand
GGATTAAGAAGTAAAATACCTTATATGAAAAAAAGAGAATTTGGATGGAAAGTAATAACTTATAACTTAGAAAAGTTAGCTAAAGTTATTCGGTGGATCATAGCTAATCTCTTTTGGGACAGCGCCGTTTTTGTTGAATAGGTAATAACTGATTTTTTGAAATCATTAATTTACAAATGGGAACACTTCTTGTCTCTCTTTTGCAGGCCTATAACCTGAATTGATGTGTTCAAATTGTTCTAAAAATAAGGAATATTCATCTAGTGATAAACCTTGATATTTTATTGCAGAATCGTCAATGTCTGTATCTATCCAAATCTGTTTTGGAAAACTTAATCTTGAAATATGTCTTATTCCTTTATCTTTAACTAAGTATGTTGCTAATCCTTCAATATTGTCTCTGGGAAAACTTTTACTATCTTGGACATCTTTAATATCAATTCCTTCTTCTGATGAAAATGAAACATTGTAAAAAGATTTTTGGAATAAGTATTGTTTCCCTTCCACTATGATTATATCTTTTCTTAGAAATTCATTACTTTTTGTTTCTTCAATTAATTGATAATGTTTTGAAATTAAGATTTCTATCTTTCTATGTTCATTTGTCATATTTTTGAAGAATTAGTTATCATATTAAAAACATTTCTAAACCTAAGGATCTGTATCAATATTAATTAATAAAAAAATGGTGGGCCTGCCCGGACTCGAACCGGGGATCAATGCCTTGTAAGGGCACTGTCATAGCCACTAGACCACAAGCCCAAACTTTTTAAAAAAGTTTGATTAAAACAATGTTAAGTTACGATACATAAGTCCCTATTTAAAAATATTTCGGGTTTTGTTAGTAAAATTTCTTTTGGTGGGCAAATCTCTTGTAAAAAATAAACTTATTTTTGAAGTTACTGGTTAGTAGAAACATTTAAATAAAAATGTATTTTGTATTAAAATAATATGTGGGATTTAAAATATCAATTTTGTTTTAAAGATTCAGATTTAACTTTGAACGAAAAACTTTTTGTAAATGGTCATTACTGTCAAAATAGAAGGTTGTATAGTGTTGGATTTGGTATGTCTAGTTTAAGGCTGACAATGTTAAGTGAGGAATCTTACGATTATAATTTTGGCTATCATATCTTTTCTGATAAATTTGAATTAAGCAAACCTCATTTGTTTAAAGGAAATGATTTTGAAAAAGTTTGTTCTTATGGTGAGTCTAAATTAAGGGGGATGTATTTAGGTAATCTAGGTTATGATTCTGCATTAAAATACAATGGTTTTTCTAAATTGTCTCGTTTTTTAATTAAGCAGGGTATTGAAAGTAAGATTAAAAAACATCTTAAATCTGATAACTGTCGAGTTAATGTTGGTAATTTAATCTCTTCTGTTTTGGGTCGAAGAGAACCATTAAAAACCGAACATTTTGAAATAAGTAATTTAATTTGTGTAAATTTCAATTAAATCTTATATCTCTGTTGATTTTTAGTTGATGTTTTTTTTATTTAATCTTGTGTTTCATTATTTTTTCAATATTTTCTTCAAATTGGTTTAAAATTGTTTTTGTTTCTTGGACATAAATCTCTACATTAATCACTCTTCGTTTGATTGCTTTAATCTTAGAAATTCTTTTTTTAAATATTTTAATTTTCTTTTCTAATTGATTGATTTTGTGATCTTTATCATTACTATTCAAATATAATTTTAATCTAAACAGTTCAAAACTTGATTTTCTTTTGTCTGACTTGTATCTTTTAATCAGTGGATTAATTTCAGCTAAGAATTGGTTTAAATGTTTTTTTTGAAATTTAATTAAGGTCTCTAACTTTTTATAAGTTTCTCGAATTGCTTTTTTATGTGTTCTTCTAAAAAATCCTTGATTAATTTGTAATTCTTTTTTAGTTATTTTCCTTAATTTTTTAACGTAATAAGGAATGTCATTGATTGCTCTCCTAACAACAGATTCAACCTCTTTTATCTCTTCTAAGAAATGTTGAAATATTTCTAAATTTTCTTCTTCATTTTGTATCAATTCATTAATTTCTTTAGCTATAGCTTCTAAACTGGCTCTTTCCTCTTTTTCAAATTCCATAATTCCTTTAAAAGTAATTTTGTGGCTTACTATTCTTTCTAGTAAGATCACTCCCCTAGGATCTATTTTTTCTCTTTTTTTCAAAGATTCTTGACTTTCAGCTCCAATTCTAACCATGGTAAATTCCTTTTAATTTAAGGAAAGTTATTTTAATTAATAATTGTTTTGGAAAAAAGTATGGTGAATTTAACTGATAATTGCTTAGATTTTTCTCAAGAAGTCTATGAGCCAGCAGAAGATTCGTATTTATTACAGAAATCTGTTCGAAAATTAGCTTTTGGCAGAGTTCTTGATATGGGTACTGGGTCAGGTATTCAAGCATTTGAAGCTGTGGGATGTAAAGATGTTAGAACAGTCTTAGCTGTTGATGTTAATCCAAATGCAGTAAATATTTTGAAAAGTAAAGTTAAAAATGAACATATAAATAAACTAAGGGTGATTGAAAGTGATTTGTTTTCTAAAGTGGAAGGGCAGTTTGATACTATTATATTTAATCCGCCTTATTTGCCGCAAGATAAAGTGGGTGATAAGAAAATTAATGATCTGGCTTTGTATGGTGGAAAGAATGGTTATGAAGTTATTCAACGTTTTTTGAATCAGTCAGGTGAACATTTAGCACAAGATGGTGCTATTATATTATTGGTGTCTAATTTGTCGGGTTTAAGTAAAATTAAAGAAATAATTACATCTAACTTATTTGGTCATGAATTGCTTGAAGAAATCAGTTTACCTTTCTTTGAAAAGTTGTATGTTTACAAGATTTGGAACAGTGATGTTCGGAAGGCTTTAATTTCAAGATCTGTGAGTAACATTTCTTTTTTAGCTAAGGGTCAAAGGGGTTTGGTTTTCAAAGGAAAATGGAAAAAGAATTCATTTGTAAAAACTCATCTTGCTAAAGATGAAATAACTGATGTGGCAATAAAAATTGTTAATCCAAAAAGTAATATTGAATTCCGGATTGAAAATGAAGTTAATTGTTTGAAAAAATTAAATCGTGAAGGTATTGGTCCAAGATTATATTTTTATGGGCAAGGTTATTTTGTAATGGGTTTTTTGGAAGGTTTGAAGTTACCTGAATTTTTGGAATCTGAAAAAAAATTAATATCTTCAGATAAATTGTCTGAAAAATCTAAATCAGTTTTAAAAGAAGTTTTGAGGCAATGTTATGTTCTTGACAAATTGGGTATTTCCAAGGAAGAGTTTCATCGGCCAATTAAACATGTCATGATCTCTGAAGATTTGAAAGTAACCTTACTGGATTTTGAAAGGTGTCACAATTCTGAGAAACCAAACAACGTTTCGCAATTTTGTACTTTTTTAGCCAAGTTAAATAGGATTAATTCTGAAGAATTGTTTGAACTTGCCGGGAAGTATAAAAAGAGTTATTCTATTGAAGATTTTAATTGTATTTTGGGTGCTGTTGAAAGAGCTTAATTTTGATTTAATAAAATTCTAATTTTCCTTCACAAAAAGTTCCTTGTTTCAATTCTACTGGTCGCCAATTGTCAATAACCAATTCTGCGTTAAGCCAATCTGCTAAAGCTTTTGGATTTCCAATTGTTGCTGATAATGCAATTATCTGTGGGGAAATTAACCTTTTTAGTAAAGTGATGATGATCTCTAAAGTTGGTCCTCTTGTGGGGTCGTTAAGCAGGTGAACTTCATCAATGACTACTAATTTTATTTCTGAAAGCCACTTGACTTTATGCCTGATGAGGGAATCGAGTTTTTCTGTTGTGAGGATTAAGAGGTCATAGTTAGCTAAATGGGGTGAATCTGAATCAATTTCTCCAGTTGATTGGACAACCTTAAATTCTGTATTTTTTAGCAATTCTTGGTATTCTTTGTATTTTTCGTTTGCTAATGCCCTTAAAGGAACCAAATAAATCACTTTACCTTTGCTTAAGTGATTAACGATTGCCATTGTTGCAACCATTGTTTTTCCAGATGCTGTTGGTGCACAAATGAGTAATGATCTCTCGTCTAAAAGGCCCGCATTTATACTTTTTTCTTGCACTGGGTTTAATGTAGGGAATTTTGTGTAATGTTCTTTGAAATATTTTGGTAAGCTTAAGTCTTGGAATTTCATTTTATTGTGGTTGGTGGTTATATTTAAATTATTTTTGTTTTAAGACAAAACAAGCCATATATTTAGCTTAAATTAAGGTTTAGCTAACTTTTTACTTTGCTTTTTGATTTAAACAGAGCTTATAGTTAATATAGAACATAGTTCTAGTTGTAACTTTGGAATGGTGAACTGTTGAAAGCGCAAATATTTTTAGTTTCAGGCCTTGAAACTTTATTTGGGTTGGTTTCAACCTCCTATTTTGCGAAAAGCTTATAAACGACTCAGGGCTTTTTTGACTAAATAATAATCAATTCCTAACATATTTTCGTCTGTAAAACGAAAAAGGTCTTTCGGGATGGTGATGTCCTTTTCGAAATTTTTATCAGGCGAGCACATACGTGAGGAAAAGAGAGGATGAAAATAGGAGGTGTTTCATAAAATGAACACTATAAAAATATTAAAAAGACTTACAGCTGTTGCGGCAGGAGCTACAATGCTTGGTGCAACCATAATGGGTGCTGCAGCTGCAGATTTGAGTAATTATCCAGATTCGTTTGTTTCAGATGGCGTATTCGATGGATATTTTGTTGTTGGTGAATCAGCTAGTTCAATGGATAACTTAGCTATGACTGACATCGCAACTAACATGTGGTACACTGCAGAAGGTGAAACTACAACAACAACTTTAAATGGAGACAGTTGGTTAGTAACTACATCTAGTAACTACTTAGAGTTAAGTGAAAACATTGCTTCTATTGCAAATTACATCGGTGATGATGAAATGGATGCATTAGCTGATGGCGAAATTTCAAACTCTAAAGGTACAGCTAGTTATGAACAGTTCTTGTATTTTGATGAAGCAAATGGTACTGTAACTTACCAAGAAGACGATGATGATAACATTGGTTTTTTCTACAAAATTGATAATTCTGATGTAATTGCGAGATATTATTTAGACTTTGGTGATTCATTAGAATCAGACATAACCTCTGGTAGTTTAGACGATATTGATGATGAAATCATAACTCTTTTTGGAGAAGAATATACAATCGTGACTGCTGAAAATACTAGTAACGGTGTTAAATTAACTCTTATGGGTGGTTCAGCTGCAGATACATTAAGTGAAGGCGAATCTCAAACATACGACATCAATGGTGTTGAGTATGAAGTTGAATTGACTTTTACAGATGGAACAGATGCTCAGTTTAGTATTAATGGTGAAACAACATCTAAATTAGCTGATGGTGAAACTGATGTTCTTGAAGATGGTACGACTATTGGGGTAACTAGTATCTCATACCAATCTTATGCTGGTGGTATCCATACTGCAACTTTCTTCGTTGGAGCTGACAAGATGGTTTTAGAACATGGTCAGTCTTTAAGTGTAAATGAAGAAAGTATCAGTGAAGCAATTGTAACAATAACTTCTAGCGAAGCTAGTTTGGATATCTCTATTGATGATATAGGGGTTAACATGACTGCAGATGATGATTACTATGTAGGTGTTGGTGATAAGTTAAGTGAAAACGCTGAATTGGACGAACCACAAGTATTATTCACTCAGAATTGGGATATTGAATTAGTTGGTGTAGATGTAGACTTTGTTGAAGAAGCTAGTTTAACTTTCTCTGAAGGGGATGACCAAGCAGATTTGAAATTAGAGTTATATGATGGTGAAGCATCTATCTCTTTAATATACCAGAATGAAACTGCTTTAGATGTTGTGTATAGTGGTGAAGATGATGATTCAAGGTTAATTTTAGAAGCTAATTCTACAATAACTGATGAAGATTACTTCTTTTTGAATACAGCTGATACAACCTCTTCAACTGCTGATGCAAAGAGTTATTTCTTGCAGTATAAAGGAGCGGATGATGTTAACGAGTCAAGTCCAAAAGTTAATATTAAGAATGTCATAACTGGTGAGACTTATGAAAGAAGTTTAACTGTTTTATCTCATAATGCAACCACTTTTGATTTAAAGTTAGGGGGATTAACTTTTAACTTTAACGCAACAACAGGTGGGCAAGATGATGATTTTGCAATTAGGTTGACTGATGCTGCAACAGGGTATAGTTATACTGATGCTTCCCATGATGCAAGGTTATCACTAAGAACTGCAGATAACAATAAGGTTACTTTAGTGCAAAATTTGAATAACGAAACTGCTGGTGATTGGAATGTTGAGTATGTTGTAGATGATGCTGATAAGTTTGATGACTCAGATGTAACTTCATATCTTGTTATGAATGCAACAATAACTGGGCAAAGTACTGGTGAGTTAAGTACTTCTGCCGGTGAAATGACTGCAAGTCAGTTAGTTGATTCAAGTGATTCGGATATTAGTTATTATCGGTCAAACTTTGGTGAGTCATTAGTTACAACTGATGCTGATAGTAGTCCGACTAAGTATGAGTTATCTTTGCCAAGTACACAGGCTGAAGTTCAGTTATACATAACTTCTGGAGCTACCACAAGTACATCTTCAAGTGATGGAACTTTAACTCAAGTACAAATTGTTGATGCTACCAAGCTAGACAGTGAAGTATCAAGTTTAAGTGCACAGAACTTAATTGTTGTTGGTGGTCCATGTGTTAACACTGTAGCAGCTGACTTATTAGGTAACCCAAGTGATTGTACTGAAGGATTCACACCTGGAGTAGCTAGAGTTAAGATGGTTGACAATGGTGATTACATGGCTATGCTTGTTGCTGGTTACAGTGGCGATGATACAAGACTTGCAGGACAAGTACTATCTCATAATTATGAGAATGGTGGATTGTCAGGTGAAGAAGTAGAAATCGAAGGTACAACCTACAGTGATGCAACAGTTAGTGAACCTACTGAAGAAGTTGTTGAAGAAGTAGTAGTAGAAGAAGAAGCAACTGAAGAAGTAGTAGCTGAGGAATAAATTCCTTAATTTTTTTCTTTTTTTTTCTTTTAATTTTGTTTAATTCTATAACTAACCTTTTAACTTCAATAAATCTTATAAATAAAAGCTAGTTCTGAATCTATTCTGAGGGGGTTTTATTAAAGTGGCAGAAGATATTATAATTGAAAATTTAAATTCAAAACCAAAAAAAGAAGAAAAACAAGAACTTAATGTTCAAGATTCTAACAATGTTGTAATTGAAGGATTAGATAATTCAAATGAAAATCATGATGTAAATTTAGAACAAAACAATCCAAAAATCAAAATTGATTCCAATCAAGAAAATATTTCAGAACAGCCTAAAATTGAAGTAGTTGAATCTGGAACTTCTAGGCATTTTAAAGAAGAAGATGAAAAAGATGATATTTTTGGTGAAAAAAATGTTGATGATGATTTTTCATTTGATTTTTCTGAAATAAAAAATAAATTGAAAAATTTATTTTCAAAAAATGTTACTGAAAAAGATACAACTTCAACAGATATCAAGAAAGAAGAATCTGACCTTTCATTCGATTTTACAAAAATAAAAACTTTTGCTAAAACTAATTACAAATGGTTAATTCCACTTTTATGTATTTTATTTGTAATGTCAGTTTCTATGTATCTTAGGGTAATGCCTTTGTCAATGCCAATTGCAGAACAATGGGCAGAAGATACAGTGATGAACTTTTATCAAAATCAAATCGGTGGCAGTGTTGTAGAACAATATCCTAACCTTCCAGAAGCCAATCTTAATGCTTTAATTCAGCAAGAGTTGACAACGTTTTTGGAGGATAATAGTGCGCAGATTGATTCAGACATTGCTTCGTTAGCTGAACAATATCGTAATCAATACAAAAACAGTGATGGGACTTTATACTTGTTAGGTTTAGATCCTTGGCATTATATGAGTCAAACTGGGTATATTTTAGAGAATGATTATCCTGGGACTTCTATAAGTGAAGAAGGGGAATTTATTGATGATTATAGGTTAGCCCCATTGGGTGTAAGTGGGGAATTGAATTTTCATGTGTGGTTTGGAACTTTATTACACAAAGTGTTAAATATTTTTTCAGTGTTACCTATAATGTTTACATTTTTCTTTGTGGGGGTAATTTTTTCAGCGTTAGCAGTTATTCCTGCTTTCTTTATTGGAAAAAGAATTACTGGAAATAATGTTGGTGGGTTTTTTACTTCTTTACTAATTGCAGTTTCTGCATATTTTGTTCAAAGAACAACTGGTGAAAGTTCAGATACTGACGTTTATACTGTCTTTTTCCCATTACTTATTACTTGGCTTTTTTTAGAAGCTTTTGAAGCTGAAAATTTGAAGAAAAAATTAGGTTTAATTTCTCTCGCAGGTTTAGTAACAGGAATTTTTAGTTTTGCTTGGACTGGCTGGTGGTATGTATTTGATTTTATAATTGCAACAATCAGTTTATATTTAATCTATTTAGCAGTTATTAACTTTAAAAATATTAAAGAATTTGTTAAAACTAATGATTTTTTAAGTTTAATTTATTTAGCTATTACTTATGTTTTCACTTCAGCAATCTTTGTAAGTTTATTTAATTCATTTAGTTTATTTACAAACTCTGTATTTGGACCTTTTAATTTTATAAGATTAAAAGAAGTAGCAGTAACTTCAGTTTGGCCAGAAATTTATACTACTATTGCTGAACTTAATGTTGCTCCTTTTTCTCAAGTAATCGGTTTATTAGGTGGGAAATTACTGTTTGTTCTAGCGATTTTAGGTGTTTTATTAATTATTTTCACTAAAAATAAAAAAGGTGAAAGAAATATTGAAGTTGCAATATTTTTAACTATTTGGTTCATTGCTTCATTTTATGCAACAACTAAAGGGGTAAGATTTGTTTTACAAGCAACACCTGTATTAGCTATTGGGTTAGGTGCATTTATGGGAATTACTTGGGATTATGCAACTAAGTGGGTTAATAAAGAATTGAAATTAAACAAATTACTTGCAAGTTCAACAATATTTTTAATTTTAATGTTGTTAATGATTCAACCGATTCAAGCAGGTTATGCTTCAGCATATAGTTCAGTACCTTCAATGAATGATGGGTGGTTTGACACTCTTGAAAAAATTAAGTATGAAGCACCAGAAGATATCATTATTACTTCTTGGTGGGATTTTGGTTATTGGTTTAGGGCTATTGCAGACAGGCCTGTAACATTTGATGGTGGTACTCAAGTTGGCCATGGCGCATACTGGGTTGGTCAATCACTTTTAACCGACAATGAACAGACAACTGCTGGGATTTTAAGAATGTTAAATTGTGGTCAGAATACTGCTTTTGAAGAACTTGATTTAATTATTGATAATACTGCAACTTCTGTTAAAATTATTGAAGAGATAATTCTTTTAAGTGATACTGAAGCGAAACAATTTTTAACAAATGATTATAGTTTAACTGATGAAGAAGCAGAAAATGTTTTATCATACACTCATTGTGATGCTCCAACAGATTATTACATTACTTCTAGTGATATGGTAAGTAAAGCTGGTGTTTGGGGTCATTTTGGTAGTTGGAATTTTGAAAAAGCTATGATTTATCAAGATATTAATGGTCTTACTCAAAATGATGCAATTAATTATTTGATGGAAAATTATGGTATGTCTGAGGAAGATGCAGATCAAACTTATTATGAAGTTCAAACAACTGATGCAGATTATTGGATCTCTGGATGGCCATCATATTATTCATCATTATATTCTTGTGATAATGGTGATGAAGAAAATATTTTGATATGTTCAATGAATACTGTTCAGGGTGCAATGTCATTTGAAATAGATTTAATTACGATGGATACAATAGTTTATTCAAATTCAGAAACTAATCTTCATCCAGATACTTTAGTTTATGCTGATGAAAACGGTTTGAATGAATTGGTGTTTGAAAATAATACTATTGGGATGTCGTTGATTCTTATTCCATCAAGTTCTGGTGACTCTTATTCAGCATTAGTTTCAGATCCATTATTAGCATACAGTACTTTTACCAAATTATTTTATTTTGATGGGCATGGAACAATTTGTTTTACCCAATTTGATGAAACTGAACAATTTACTGGTGGGAAAATTTCAACATGGATTGTTGATTATGAATGTCAGCAAGAAAATGAAGTTTTAATGCAACCAGTAGGTACTACAACGACAGAAGATACTTCTGATGATACTGATGTGGTTGATGATTCAACTGATATTGATAGTGGTCTTGAAAGTATTGGGACCGTAAGTGAAATGGTAGAAGCATCACACATTTTAATTATGACAGATACCAGGACAGATGAAGAAGCATTAGAATTAATAGGTTCTATCCTAGGGACTGTTACTGCAGAAACTTTTGCTGATTATGCTGAAGAATATTCAGAAGGTCCTTCTTCAGTTAATGGTGGTGAATTGGGTTGGTTTGGTAAAGGTCAAATGGTTTCAGAATTTGAAGATGCAGCATTTGCATTAGAAATTGGCGAAATTTCTGAGATAGTAGAAACTCAATTTGGTTATCATTTGATTTATGTTAGTAACAAAACTGGTTAATTACTTTAATCAGTTAATTTTATTAATAAATAAATTTTTATTTTTTTTATAATTAAAAAGAAGAGTTAAGGTTAACATAATTAGTCAAGAATTGGTGTTAAATGTTAAATAAACAATTTGAAAAATTAAAAAGTAAAATCAAAAATTTTACTTGGCAAGATTGGTCATTAATATTTTTAATTTTGGTAGTTTTTACTTTTTATTTTGGTTTAATGTCTAATCTAGAACATTTACCTAGCCCTATTTTTGGTGGTGATTATTATCGAGATAGGGGTTTTGTTCAAAATATTATTGAAGGGAATCCTATCTGGTCAGATGGTTTTTATCTTAATGAAATACAATATTATCCTTATTTAGTTTTTGTAATGGAAGCTTTTATTGTTATGTTAACTGGTTTGAGTGTTGATACTGTGTTTCTATTTTTTCCTTTATTAGCTTTAATATTGTCGGCAATATCTTGGTATATGCTTGGAAAAACTTTATTCAAAAATAAAACTTTGGCGTTAACTACTGTGTTTGCTATGTTTGCTATAATGTTTTTCTATCCCTTTAAATCTTCTTCAATGGGTTATTTAGTATTAATACCTCTATTTTTTCACTTTTGGATTAAATATGAAATTAATTTTAAGAGAAGTTATGCCATTTGGGCAGGTATCATTTTAGGTTTAATATCTCATGTACATGGTGGTCGGTTTTTAGCTACTTTCGGAACTGTGGGTTTAGTTATCCTTTATTTGTTCTTTAAAGATTGTTACAAACAAAAGAAAGAGTTAGGTATTAAAAATAGTTTGATAAGTAATCTGGTGAATTACTTTAAAAAATATTATTTAATAATCTTAATTGCAGTTGGTATTTCAATGATTTATTTCTTACCATTAATAATCAAATATAATTTTCATTCAGTAAACAATGTTACAGTTTGGGGGGATACTAGTGTTGAGTATTTGGGGTTAAGTTGGGCTTTAAATTCAATAAAATCAATGTTTTTTAACACTGGCAATTTGTTCTATCTAATAACTGGATTAATTTCATTATTGGGTTTTTTAATTTTATTATTTTCAAAGAAAAGTAAAGAACTTTCATTTATTCCTCTTTTATTTATTTCTAATTTTATTGTATTAGAACATCATTTAATTACTAGGCCTTTAATGGATTATTGGTTTAATCCTTCTAAATTGTATCTGTTGGGTTTTTTCATGCCAGTATTTTTTGTTGTAGGGGTTATTTTTATTGCAAAACAGATACTCAAAAAAATTAATTATAATCATGTTGCAATAGGGATAATAATTTTATTATTAATTCCTAGCATCTATTTGAAATATGATGGTTTCTCTGAAAGCCAATGGGTATTATATGGGATGGAAGAAAGTGAATATATTGATGAGTTATACTATTTAGGTGATTGGATGTCATCACATGTTACTAACTATGAAACAATATTAAGTAATGATGAAACTGGATTTATGTTAGCGATGGTATCTGGTAAAAAAGTAATGTTAACAAGACGTACACATGCAAGTTATTTTATTGATATTGATCAAAGAATTGCTGAAGCTTCGGTTGCAATGTATGGTGATAATCTTAATGAAACATTAAGGGTATTAAATGAGTATGATGTCAATTATTTATATTTAGATACTTACCTTTTATCATCTCCAATGAGGGTTAGGCCAGATTTAGCAGAATATTTGGATGATTATAATATTGAGTATGAAGAAGTTTATGATCGGTATGATGTGGCAGTTCCACCAGAATCAGCTTATATGCAAGATTTACTTTTAATATCTCCTCTGAATATTACTGAAACTTTTTTGGATTTATGGGATAAAGTTTATGTTGTTGAAGTTGAAGGTAGTGTTGTTGCAGAAATGTATGAATTAAAAGAAGAGTATCAGAATTAAAAAAATGTGGGGAAGATGCCCTTATGTTGATTAATAGGGGTGTTATGTTTAAAATGAAAAAAATTGTTATCACTGGTGCAACTGGGTTGGTTGGATTTAATCTGTTAAGTATTATTGATGGGGATAAATATAATATTATTGCAATAGATAAAAATAAAAATAATCTGAAATTGGGAAAAAAATTGTTTCCCAAAGTTAATTTTGTCCATGCTGATCTATCTGAAATAGATGACTCTTGGATTGATTTAATTAAAGAATCTGATTGTGTGATCTCTTTACATGCTCAAATTTCTTCTCCTCAAAAAGACCCTTACATTAAAAATAACGTTGGTGCTACTAAAAATTTAATTAAAGTATGTGAAAAAAATAAAGTTAATAATTTTATATATTTCAGTTCTTCTGTAGTTATCTCTGTTGCTGATGATCATTATACTAACACTAAAAGAGACGGGGAAAATTTAGTTAAAAATTCTAATTTAAATTATACTATTCTTCGTCCACCTTTGATGTATGGCTGTTTTGATGTTAAACATTTAGGATTCATGGCAAAATTGATGGATGTTAGCCCTATTTTTCCAGTGCCAGGGTCTGGAAAGTATATGCGCCAACCATTATATGTTTTAGATATTTGTAAAATTGTTTTAAAAATAATTGAACTAGAACCAGAAAATAAGATTTATAATATCATTGGCAAAGAAAAAATTAACTTCATTGATTTGTTAAAGATAATTGCTCAAGAAAGAAAAATGAAAAGATTATTTTTTAAAATTCCAATTCCTGTGTTTCTTTTTTTACTAAAAATATTTGGGTTGTTAACCAGTAAAAAACCTTTTGTACCTGAACAATTAACTGCTTTAATGGCTGGAGATGATTTTCCACTGAGTAATTGGGAAGAAACATTTAAAATAAAGTATACTCCTTTTAGAGAAGCAATTAAAGAAACAATTAATTCAGAATATTATCCTTATCGAAAAAAGATGATTAAAACAAAATGAAAAAGAAATTAATTATATTAGGCGGTGGATTGTCTGGTTTAGCGGCAGCAGAAAAATTATCTTTGAAGTATGATATAACAATAATCGAAGCAGCACCTTTTTTAGGAGGTTTAGCGTCTAATTTTGAAAAAGATGGTAAGTTTATACCAAGATATTATCATCACATAATTAAAAGTAATAAAACTACACAAGAATATGTTAAAAATTTTGGTGAAGTGGATTCTAAAAAATTAAAATGGCAAAAAATTAAAATTGCGATAGGATTTAAATCAAAATTGTTTAATATTAGCGAAATACTTGGTCTTTTGAAATTTAACTATCTTAATTTGTTTGAAAAGTTTAGATTTGGAACATTTGGGTTATACACTCTTTTTTTAATGAATCCAGATAACATTGATGAAAATTTAGACGCTGAGAAGTGGTTGAACAAATATGCTGGGAAAAATGTTACTAAGAAAATTTTTCATAATTTATATTCTAGAAATAAATTTAATATTCCTTTAAGTAGGATCTCTGCAAAACAATTTGCTAATAGGTTATTTGAAAAAGAAATTTATGATTATTTTACTTTTCCAGAAGGTGGTTATCAGAAGATGATTGATAACCTTCAGTCAAAAATTGAATTAAGTGGGGGAAAGATTATGTTAAGTACTAAGCCAGATTCAATTGATTTAATTGAAAAAATCATGAAAATTGATGGTAAGGAGATTAAGTATGACCTTTTGATTAATAGTATTCCTTTCCAAGAATTTGTGCCTATCACTAAAGGTCTCCCTGAAGAATTTAAAAACCAAATTTTAAAGATTAAATATTGTCCCGCAGTTAGTATCTGTTTTGCAACTGAGCAATTTCTTGATAAAAAAAATTATTGGATTAATTTGTTTGATGAAAGAGCACATATCGTTATGCAACATTCAATCCTTAATGATACTTATAGTGAAAAAATTAGTTGGTGTCTTAGGTATGGTGGAAGTGAAGAGGATTTAGAATTAAGTGAAGAACAGATTAAACAAGATTATACTGAAGTTGTGAAAAAATACTTTCCTCAATGTAAAATTAATTGGGTAAAGGTAATGAGAACAAAATATGGTGAGCCAATTTATGACATTGATTATCATAAATATATGCCTGGGTATAAAACCCCTATTGAAGGTCTTTATTTTACTGGTATTCAGTTAACTCATCCTAAGATCAGGAATATGAACGTGGCATTGGAGTCTGGAGTTAAGGTTGCAGAAATTGTGTTGAATGATAACCAGTAAATTGTAAATTATTTTTTTCATTTATCTATTTTTCTTTTAATGAGTTATGTTTAAGTATATAATTCACAAATTTTATAAGCAGTATTCTTAAGAATAAGTTAGTTATGAAAATTTACATAGTTATTGCTGCATTTAATGAAGAAAAGAAAATCTCTTCTGTAATCAAAAACCTTCAAGAAGAAGGTTATAATCACATAATTGTGGTAGATGATGGTTCTAAAGATAAAACTTATGATCAAGCAAATTCTACTGGTGCAATTGTCCTTAAACATGTTATTAATCGTGGTCAAGGAGCAGCATTAAAAACTGGGATTGATTATTCAGTAGATCAAGGGGCAGAAATTTTAGTAACTTTTGATGCTGATGGTCAACATGATGCTAAACAAATTAAAAAATTAATTAATCCCCTTATTGAAGAAAAGGCAGAAGTCGTTTTAGGAAGTCGTTTTTTAGATGATAGTTCTAACACTCCACCATTAAGAAAATTTTTTCTTAAAACTGGGGCTTTTATATTTAGGATAATGTACGGTGTAAAATTAACTGATTCTCATAACGGATTTAGGGCATTATCAAGAAAAGCAGCGCAAGAAATTAATTTATCTCAAGATAAAATGGAACATGCTTCTGAAATTGTAGAAGAAATTGGCAAACATAAATTAAAATATCTAGAAGTTCCAGTTACAATTACTTATACAGATTATTCTTTACAACATGGTCAAAGAACAAGTAATGCATTTAAAATATTTTTTAAGATGATACTTAAAGCATTTTTGAAATAAACCTTTATTTTATAATTCTTATTAATCGTGGTAATTAAAATAGGAAGATATATTAACTTTTAACAAATAAGTTGATAATGTGAATAATAATCTTAAAGGAATTATTGGTATGGTTATATGTACTTTACTTGTAGCTATTGGTCAGTTTTTTCTTAAGAGGGGGGTTGAAATTTTCAATTTATCATTAATCTCAATAATAACAAATTATTGGTTGATTATTGGATTATTTATGTATTTTATTGCTTCCATTCTTTTAATTAAAGCTTTAAAATTAGGCGATTTATCAGTGGTGTTTCCTTTCGTTTCTTTAAGTTATGTTTGGGTGGCAATTGGATCAATGTTAATTCTATCAGAAGTTATGACTTTCATTAATTGGGGGGGAATTTTAAGTATTTTATTAGGGGTATTTTTGTTAGGTAAGGGTGGTTTAAATGCTTGAAATGTTATTATTTATTGTAATAATGATAATCAGTACTTTTTTTGGAGCATTAGGTTCACTTAAATTCAAAAGAGCAGCAAATAATTCTCAATCTCTCTTTTTTTTAATAAAAAATGTTGATTTTTATATAGGTGGGATCTTATTTTCTATTGCATTTGGAACATATTTGTTGATACTAAATAAAGGCGATTTATCTTCATTATTTCCTTTAACTTCAATAACTTATGTTTGGACTTGTATCTTATCAGTTAAGTATTTGAAAGAGAAAATGAATTTTATGAAATGGTTAGGCATATTTTTTATTATGTTAGGTGTTTTCTTGGTTGCTTTGTAATTTTGATCAAATAAAATCTGGAGTTGAATGAACTAAATTAAAATTTAATAAAAAAATAACTTAGAAAAACCATCTAACTATGGATAAAATCCCTTGTTTCCATGGTACTCTATGTGAAACTCCAGTTTTATTCTCATACTCTTTATAATTTTCTAAGTACCACTTATAATTGTCAATTAATGCTTGTTTGTTAGAATATTTTGGAGCATAACTTAACTGTTTTTCAGCTTTTTCAATTGAAACAAAAGAATCTTCGGGGGCAGTTTCGTAAACCCATTTGTATAAAGGGGACAAGTGTAACCATTCTAATATTCTTAATACTAAAATTAACGGTTTTGCAGGAGTTCCAATAATTTTTTTACCAAATCCAGCATAGTCAGTAACTGCACCGAAATCTTCTTTCATGGTGGTATATTCCTTTGCTCCAATGTTAAAAGTGTCATTTACTATCTCTTTATCTTTAGTTGCACATAGATAAATAGCATCACATAAATCTCTTACATCTAAGAGTTGATATCTATTTTTACCCCATCCCACGATTGGAATATTCTTACCTCTTCTAATCCAATCATAATATATTGCAAAAACACCTAATCTTTCTGGACCTACAAACGATTTTGGTCGTATGATGGATATACACATCCCTTTTTCACGATAATCAGTACAAACTTTTTCTGCTTTGATTTTAGAAATGCCATACGCACCGACTCCATCGAGTTTATCATTTTCAAATAATGGGTGATGGTCCGGAATTCCATATACTGCTGTGCTTGAAATGTGAATCATTCTGTTAACATTATTTTCATGGGCTGCTTTGATAACATTTTCAGTTCCATTAATATCAGTTGAATAAATCTCTTTTTCAGTGTATAATGGTAATGCTGCTGCACAATGAATCACTATATCAACATTTTTCATGGATTCTTTTAGTAATTCAAAGTTTCTAATGTCTCCTTTGATAATTTCAACATTTTTTGTTTGTTCTTTTTCTGGATAATCAAAATCTACTAAATCAAATGATTTTATTTTATGACCTTTATCTAAAAGAAATCTAATTAAGTTGATCCCTAAAAATCCAGATCCTCCAGTAATGAAGTATGTTAAGGGTTCTGTTTTATGTTCCATTTTTAATTAAAACAGATTTTATTAAATATAAAGTTATCTATTGTTGGTTATAATTTTTATAAATTCATAACTATTATAAATAAGCTTTTTTTTTTAATAAGTTAAAGAAAATCAATTTGTGTTTTAAATGGAAATCATTCAATATTTAATATTTATATTTGGAATTTTTGCAATAAGTAGATCTATCCTTAGACTTAAATCTAAATCAATTAGTAAATTAGAATTTTTATTCTGGTTAGGTATCTGGTTGACAGTAATAATTTTAGGGTTGTTGCCAAATTTTACTACTTTTTTCTCTAGTATTCTTGGTATTGAAAGGGGAGTTGATGCTATAATCTATGTTAGTATAATCGCACTGTTCTATTTACTATTTAGGTTATATGTGAAAGTTGATGAAATAAATTTGGAAATCACTAAATTAGTCAGAGAACTAGCTAAGAAAAGAAAATAACAAATGGATAAAATGAAACAAAAATTCTTATTACTAACAGAATATTTTCCTGAATCAGAAAATGCAGAAATAACTGGAGGTGTAGAAAATAGGTGTTTCAATATAGTTAAATTTCTATCCTCAAAATATGATGTTAAGGTTATTTGTTCTAGGCAACAAGGTCAGATAAAACATTCTAGTGTATTTGGTTGTGATGTGTTTAGGGTTGGTCCAGAAATTTCTTATTCTAGTAAAGGTGATTTAATTAAAAGATTTATGTTTGCATATTCTGCTTATAAATTAGCAAAAAAGCAAAAAGATGTTGATTTAATAGAAGCAGAATCATTCTTAACCTATTTACCTACATACTTTGCAGGAAAAAAAATTAAAGCTAAAAAAATTGCAACTTGGCACGAAACATGGGTTGGTGAATGGATAAAAAATAAAGGTTTTGTAACTGGTCTTTTTGGAGAAATATGGGAAAGATTTAGTATTAAATTAAATTGGGATATGGTGATTTCGGTAAGTAATTTCACTAAAGAAAGATTATTAGAGAGAAAGATTAAATGTAAAAATATTAAAGTAATACCAAACGGTATTGATTTTGATAAAATTGAACAAGTAAAAATATCTCATTCTGATGAAGTGGGTAAAATTAAAAGAATTTGTGTAGTTGGTAGATTAACCCCTATGAAAAGAGTGGATATTATAATCAATGCATTTTCAAAATTAATTAAAGAAACTCCTCGTTTGGAATTAAATATTGTTGGATCAGGACCAGAATTAGAAAATTTAAAAAAGATAGTAAATAATCTTAATTTATCTGAAAAAATTATTTTTCATGGATTTATAGAAAAATATGAGGACGTTATTAAAATAATGAAATCTTCAGATTTTTATGTATCTGCTTCTGAGTTAGAAGGATTTGGTATAACAGTTTTGGAAGCAATGGCTTGCAATTTACCAGTAATCCTTTCTGATATTAAACCTTTTAGAGAAATTAGTGAAAATAAAGCTATTTTTTTTGAAGATGTTAATCAACTTTACAAAGCATTAAATTTTATTATGGCGCATAATGAATTAAATAAAGAACAACTTAAAAAACAAAGTAAATTATTATCTAAATATCATTGGGATGAAATCATAAAAAAAGGTTATGATCTTTGTTAATTATTAAAATGAATATTAAAAAATATCTGGAAATTTTTATTCTTTTGTTATTTTTTTCAGTATGTTTACATATGGGTTTGGCTTCTTATAATCATCAGATTGACCATGAATACCCAGTTGGTTACTTTGCATCAGATCCTTTTTGGCATCAAGGAGCGACAGATTGTTTATCAGTTTCTGGCCAGTCAGAATATTATTGTTCATATATGGTAAGTGGTTATAATAATGTTTTAGCATTTAATCCCCCTTCTCTTTATCATCTTACTGTTATGTTTTCTGAAATAAGTGGGTCTGAAATTTATGATATTATACTTTTGTTAACTATTTTCTTTTTAACATTACTAGTTTTGTTACTTTATATTATGGCTAAGAAGTTTAATCCTTTTGTTGCATTACTTTCATTACCTTTAGTTTTAATGATTTTTTCTTATCCATTTAATACCAGTTATATACATGGTCAATGGATTTTTATAATTGGTAGTTTTTATTTGGTTGCTTTATTTTGGTCTATTAGTAAAATTAGAATGAAATATTCATTTTTATTGGTTGGACTTTTTTTAGCTGCGATGTCTTTATCACATATCCCAGAATTTATTTTTGGAATAATCTTTATTTTGATTTATTTAACAATGAAAAAGTGGGATTATTCTCTTTTTAAGAAATTTTTATTATCTGGTGTTATATTTGTACCATTATCTTTTTATTATTTAATTTTATTTTATGTCAGTTATGTTAAAATCTCTGGTGAAAGTGTAACTACTTTTAGCATAATGAAAGAAGCTTCTGGGTTTCCTACCGTCCTGTTTAATGAGTTTGGAATTTTATTAATGATTATTTTAATTATTGGATTAATTATTGGTTTTTATTTATTATTAATTAAGAAAAAGATGAGTTTAATTTTAATCTCTTCCTTTTTTATGGTTTTGGTTGGGTTTTCAAATTATGTGGGAATCGGAAATAGGGCTTTTCAAACTAGGTTACTGTGGCCAATTTATTTATCTCTGTTTTTTGGATTATTTTTATTTTATTTAATAAATATTTCAAATAATCTCATTGTCAAATTGAGCAATAAATTAAGCAATATCAAAACCTATTTGTACTTTGCGATTACTATTATTTTGCTTATTTCGTTTGCTTACAATATTCAATCGTATGGTGGAGAAGGATTTATGGACCAATATCATTGGGAAGGAATTACTTTTTTTCAAGGAGTAAAACCAAATGCCACAGTTTTATTTGTTTATGGGGATATGTATAATCAAGATCAAATGTTATGGAGTACTTGGAGATTAACAAGTAGGGTGAATTTAGAAGAATATTATGAATCAGTACAAATTGGAGAAATTAAGAGAACATTTCTTATAGACCCAATTACCACTTATTTGCCTTACAAAGAATCCTTTTTATCTTATCAATTATATGGGAAAAATTCTACTGAACAAGATATTTGTGAATATGATTACTTTTTATTTGATCTTGAAGGAGATTATCCTATTTTGATTGAATATGGGTTACTAATCAGAGAAAAAATGATAGTTAATAATGAAGAAGTTTTTAATAATGGGTTAGTGTCTATAATAAATAATAATAATCCGGGTGGTGATTGTTTTGAGTAAAGAAAAATTAATTCGAGAAAGTAAATATCTGATAATTTGTTTTTGTTTATTGATGCTTTCTTTTAAAATTGTTTTTTATAAAGAAAGTTTAATAGTTATCATAAGAATAATTTTTTCTTTATATTGGATGTTTATTTTACCTGGGTTGAGTTTGATGTACATTTTTAATGATAAACTTAATTTTTTTGAAAGATTAGTGGTTGGTATTGCGGTAAGTTCAGCAATTTTAGGTATTTTAAGCTATTATTTAGCTTTATTTGGTTTTCATGTAAATAATCACGTTTATTTTATCCCTCCTTTAATAGTTTTAATTTCCATTATTGTTTATTTTTATAAGAAAAAGTAATTTATTTTCATATAATGTATTTAATTTGCATAATACTTAAAAATGAAATAATCAATTTAATGTTAATAACAAGTATGTAAATATTTTTAAGAGATAAATTAAGTGATGTTCAATGAAAATAGCTATGATAATTGATTCTTGGAAGCCATTTTGGGCGGGTGGTCAGATACATGTATGGGAATTATGTCAGGGTCTTGTGAAAAATCATGATTGTAAAATAGATCTTTTTGTAATGAATCTCAAAGGAAACAATGGGGGCCAGAAAGAAACTTATTTTAATGACAAATTAAATATTTATTATGTCGGAAAAGTTGCAGAATTCAATTTTCTTCCCAGAATTAAATGGTGTTATGATTTAATCAAATTTGTTAAAAAAAAGAATAAAAAAGAAAAGTATGATATTATCCATTCTCATGCGAATCTTGCGGGATTTCCAGGTAAAATATTAAATAAAAAGTTAGGTTTACCAATTACTTATACTGTTCATGGTTGTGGTTTAGAAGTAATCAAGGAAATGTATGGTAATAATATTAAAAGTAAAATTCTTTATTTTTTAGAAAATTTTTTACAAACTAAGATTAAATATGATTTAGAAATAACTGTTGATAAGAGTTTTCTAAAATATAATAACTTTAATAAAAAAATTGAAGTAATTCCAAATGGCGTTGATATTAAAAAATTTGATAGTATTGAATCAAATAAATCAGATAAATTTAAAATAATCTTTGTAGGAAGATTACACCCTCAAAAAGGATTAACTTACTTATTGGATGCACTTGAATTGATTAAAACTGAATTAAAAAATGTTGAAGTGCATATTATTGGGGGGGGGGAATTAGAACGGATTCTAAAAGAAAAAACTGAAAAATTAGGCCTATCGGACATAGTTAGATTTAGAGGGAAAATTTATGGTGATAATTTGATTAAAGAATACAAATCTTCCAATTTGTTTGTTTTGCCTTCTCTTTATGAAGGTCAACCTTTAACTTTGTTAGAAGCTTGGGGAGCAAAACTTCCAGTTCTTGTAACTGATGTTGGTGGAAATAAAGATTTTGTAATTGAAGAAAAAAATGGTTACATTGTTAATCCTAAAGACATAAATGGTCTTGCACAAACTTTATTAAAAGCAATAAAGAATCTTACGTTAAGTCAATTTGGTGAAGAAGGGTACTACCTTGTCAAAAATAATTATACCTGGGATGATATGGTGGAAAAAACTAAAAGTATGTATGAGAATATTTTAAATAAAATTTAATATATCAATTTGAAATATTGTAACATAACAAAAATTAAGGGGATTAAATGTTAATTAAACAAGCAGTGATACTTTGTGGGGGATTAGGTACAAGATTAAAACCAATTACAGATCATGTTCCTAAACCTATGGCAGAAGTAAATGGTAAACCTTTTCTAGAATATTTAATTTTGCAACTTAAAGATAATGGGATAAAAGAGATATTACTTCTTACTGGATATAAAAAAGAGAATATAGAAGAATATTTTAAAGATGGTGCAAGGTGGGAAGTTAATATCTCGTATTCTAGGGGAGATACTGAATGGGATACTGGTAAAAGAATATATCAAGCTCGTAATTTAATTGATACTCATTTTTTATTACTTTATTCTGATAATTTTGTTCAGTTTAATCTTAACAAATTAATTGAATTTCATAATTCTCATGAAGGTTTAATCAGTTTAACTTTATTCCAAAAAAAAGAAGGAAATAATATTATTATAAGTGAGGGTAACAAAGTTTTATTGTATGATAAAAAAAGACAATCACCTGGGTTAAAATATGTTGAATTAGGTTATATGATTGTAGATAAAAAATCATTTCAATATTTTGATGAAAGTAATTTTTCTTTCTCAAATACTATCAAAAATTTAGTTGATCATAGGCAAGCTTTTGGATTAATAACTAAACATCAATATTATAGTATCTCTGATCCAGATAGGTTAAAATTAATGGGGGCTTATCTTTCAAAAAAGAAAATAATTCTCCTTGATAGGGACGGCATAATTAATGCTAAAGCACCTAAGGGGGAATACATAACTTCTCCTGAAAAATTTACAGTTATTCCAAGTATCTTAAAACCTTTAAATGAATTAAGTAAGGAAGGCTATTCATTTATAGTAATTTCAAATCAAGCGGGAATAGCTAGGGGAAAAATGTCTTTAGAAGATTTGAATAAAATTGACCTGAAAATGAAAGAGATATTTAGGGAGAATGGGATAAATATTTTAAAATCGTATTACTGTCCACACCACTGGGAAGAAGGTTGTTACTGTCGTAAACCTAATCCTGGCATGTTAATTAATGCAGCAAATGAGTTTAAATTTAGATTAGATCAAACTTTTTTTATTGGTGATGATGAAAGAGATGTTTTTGCAGCATATAATGCTGAATGTAAATCTATTTTAGTTGGAGATCATTATAATAAAAAATATTTAGATAGCTATCCTTGTGAACCAGATTATTTTGCGTTTGATTTAGAACATGCAAAAAGTTATATCTTAAATAATAATAATAATACAAATAATTGAAGAGGATTAAATAAAAATGATAATTTCAAGAACACCATTTAGAGTAAGTTTTGTTGGTGGGGGTACCGACCTACAAGCATTTTGGTCAAAAGAAGAAGGACAAGTTTTGAGTACTTCAATAAATAAATACATCTATGTAACTGTAAAAAAACAACTTAATTTTGTAGAATTTAAATATAGAATTTCTTGGAATAAATTAGAATTTGTAAATAATATTGAAGATATTGAACATCCAATTATACGTGAAGCTCTTAAAATGTTAAAAATAGATTTTCCTTTAGAAATTACTACTTTTGCTGATATCCCTTCAAGTACCGGATTAGGGTCTTCAAGTTCTTTTACAGTTGGTTTATTACATGCTTTATATGCATTAAAAGGTGAAAGAGTGACTAAGAATCGTTTAGCTGAAGAAGCAGCACATATTGAAATTAATATGCTTGGTAGGCCAATTGGTAAACAGGATCACTATGCAGCAGCCTATGGTAATCTTAATATAATTAAATTTTTAACAAATTCAGATACTATGATTTATCCAGTTCTTTATAAAAAAGAAGTGGTAGAAAAATTAAGTAAAAATTTATTGTTATTTTACACATATCAAAAAAGGGATGCTCATAAAATACTCGAAGAACAGAAAGATAAAACTATTGATAAATTTGATAACTTAAAAAAAATGAAAAATCTTGTTCCTTTACTTGAAGAAGTAATTTCAAAAGGTAACTTAGATGAGTTTGGAAGATTACTTCATCAAAATTGGATTCTAAAAAGAGAAATTACTGATAAAATTTCAAATTCTGCCATTGATGAATATTATAATAAAGCTATAAATGCTGGTGCAATAGGTGGTAAACTTTTAGGTGCGGGAGGGGGCGGATTTTTACTTTTTTATGTTCCTCCCGAAAAACAAGAAGCAGTTAGGAATGCTTTAAGTGAGTTATATGAATTGAGATTTAATTTTGATACAGCTGGAACTAGGATAATTTATTATAACCAAAATTAAATTAAATTAAATTAAATTAAATTATTTTTTTTAATTTTTTCAATTATCTGATTATGATCTATAACCAGTTTGTCTTCGTTAGGACTTAACCAATCTCCTGACAAATCTCTTGATAGTAATATATTACTTTTTAGGGTAGTTACTTCTAAAACATCTTTAATTAAAGAATTGCAAGAAAGATTAATACTTTTGCTGTCATCTAATATTATCATATTTTTTGTAATTGATGTATCTGAAATAATTTTACTCCAATCTCCATTAATAATAGAACTTACTGAGAATAAAGATGCATTAATATTCTCTTGTTTAAGTTTGTTATATAATTCTAACCCTTGGGGGAATGAAAAATTGAAACATACAATGGTTGCATCATTTCCAGAATAATATTTGAAAATATTGCCTTTTTCATCAGTGTTGACCAATGAAGGACATAAAATTTCCTCTGAACATAATCTTTGACTAATGCCAATTATTCTAAATCCTGGAGAAATTAAATGTTCTTTTAATATCTTCTCTGCATCAACTTTATTTGTTATTGCATAACCAGGAATACGTGCGATAGAACAGAAATCGCTAAAATTATTCAAACTGGATTGTAAACCTTGATAACCATTATCAATAATGGGTGTGAAAATTGTGAATGAAGATTCTGGTTTTTTTGTTCTAATAAAATTGTATGTGTTCACTAGGTGATCAATACCAAGGAGCAGAAAATCTTGTTGTTTCATAAAAAAAATTGAAGGAACTTTACTTAACATTAAACCAAAACCAATGCCGCATAAAGAATTTTCACTATTGGATGTGTTTAATATTAAACCATCTTTTTTCACCGTTAATCCTCTAGTTAAACCTGAAATGCAAGAACCTGCACTAACATTTTGTCCAAAAATTACAATCTCTTCTGGTTCAGCAACTAATTCTTTAATTAATTGATTAACATAAGTAATATACTTCATTTTATTTCCTCTTTTAATTCACATTTCAATTCATTTAAGATTCTTTTTGAAGTTTCATTTATTAAGTTATCATCAAAATACTTTTTTAATACATAAACTGGATCTTTTTCAGAGTTATCTATAATAAAAAAATTATATGAATCTAATAAATTAATATCTGGCGCGTTACCTGCGTGATAATTAACAAATTTTCCTAAGGGAAATTCGTTTGTTTTCATTCTCCAAAAACCTAAAGTTGTTAAATTTACTTCAATACAGATTGGTTGTTTATTTTCTATAGCATATTTTTTCAACTCAATCATTTTTTTTTGATAAGCATAAACATCATTGCCTTCTAATCTTTCATAATCTACTCCTATTGATTCACATAATTTTTCAATATCAATATGGCTTCTACGTTCATTGATGGATGTAGCTAAAGACCAATCATTATTTTCTACTATTATAAATGAGCTTAAAGAATTACTTTTAAGAAAAACTAAGGTTTCATAAAAACTACCTTCTTCCATGGCACCGTCCCCAGTTACAACTGTAACTAAGCCCGTCTCATTTTTAACTTTTTTTCCTAATGCTAAACCAGCAGCTACAGATAAATTATTTCCTAAAATACTAGAAGTATAAATTATCCCTTTATCTTCATTAGCTAAATTCATTGACCCTAATATCCCTTTTGCAAGTCCACTTTTTTTGAGATAATATTCATCTAATTCGGGCTTTAATAATTTAAGCCTGGCTAGGTTATAATGGATATTTCTATGAGAAAGAACTAACTGGTCATCTTTATCCATAATGTTAGAGATTGCTACAGCTATTGCTTCATGGCCAAAAGCTAAATGGATTGGTATTTTAAATTCTTTTTTTTTAATTAATTCATTAATTAACATCTGACTTAATCTTATTCGAATTACTTCTTGTGCTAATTTAAAACTATTAGTATTAGAATTATTCTTAGGGAATGTAGAATCATTTAGCATTTTCTTCCCTCAATATTCTTAATCCTTTTTCAAGATCAATCATTGGTTCCCACCCTAATATGTTTTTTGCTTTTTCACCAGAAACATTTCTCACACTGATGTTATTAGGATTATTTTCTACTACATTTGGGTCAATATTAAATATTTTACCACTTACATTAATAATATCCTTTAACGTTATTAATTTACTTCCTTCAAGATTAATTATATTAAATCCTTTTAATCCTAATGATTTAATTATTCCATTAACAATGTCAGATATGTGAATAAACTTTCGGGCTGATTGTAATGAACCAACATTAATCTTTTTATTATTTTCAACTTGATCAAAGAAGGATTCTACCGCACACCAATTAGCTTTTCTGAATCCATATATTATCCCAAAACGTAAAATGGTGACGTCACCAAAACCATGTTTATGTTTTTGTCTTAAATTACATTCACTAACCAATTTTGATAATGCATATTCTGAGTTTAAGTTAGTAATGTCTATCATTGATTCTTCATTTTTTTCTCCAGTTCCAACAAAATTATCATAAACCCATTCACTTGAAGCAAAAATAAACTGTTTTACATTTTTGTTGGCAGCAGCGTTAATTAGATTTAAAGTTCCCATTACATTAACATCAAAACATTCATAAGCTTTATCTTTACATAAATTGTCTGTTGATAATGCTGCTAAATGGATCAGTGCGTCCACATCTTGAGGAATATAGTCTTTAACATTCTTATCTCTAATATCTACTTTATGGAACTTATAAGAAACATCATTGGCTTCAGAATAATCTAAACCAATCACTTCTATTCCTTTTTCTAAACATTTCTCTATTAATTTTTTTCCAACAAAACTTTCTGACCCAGTAATTACTACTTTCATTTATTTCACCCGCTTTAAATAACCGTCCATGCAGTGTGAGACATATAATTTATTGAATTTTTTATCAATCTCGAAATGACCATTTTCTTTTAGAAATATGTCAATTGCTTCTGAAGGGCCATTGTTCAAATATCTTTCTTCTGCAGCGTTATTTTTTGCTAATTCAGAGGTGACTGTATCAAAAACAACAATGTAACTATTAACTCCTACTAAATCCCAATACATTCTTAATTCTTGTAAAACATGTTCTTTTGTATGGTTAGAATCTAAACAAAGTAAAACAGTAGAATTTTCAGGTATTTTGTCTTTTACTTTTTGGACAATATTATCATCAATAGAACTGCCTTCAATTAGTTCAATTCTTTTAAAGAAAGGATGTTTCTCTAAAACTTCTAAATTATGTTTTCTAATATCAATATCTACTCCAATAACTTTGCCTTTACCTAATAACTCTAGTAAGGAAGAATAATAAATTGCTGAACCACCATGTGCAACCCCTATGTCGATGATTACATCTGGTTTAAGATTATAAATTAATTCTTGCATCATAACGATGTCTTCTGGAGTTTGTATAATTGGGATTCCAAACCAGTCAATTTCATAATTTAATTTATTTTTTGCAATAAGGTTAATTCTTTCATCACCATTTTTTTTTAATTGTTCTACATCTTTATTTTTTTCTGTTAATACATATTGTCTCAAATCGTTCATTTTCTCACCTTCTACTTTCTTTAATGTTCTTAAATTTGAATTAATTTTTTTTTCTTTTATAAGATAATTTAATTGGTTTAATCTAATGAAATTTTTACCTCTAAAATCTTGTTCAGTAAAATTTACCTTTTTTAAGGTTTCTACCAATTCTTTACCACCTTTAATTAGGCCCCATTCAGGTTGATAATAATCTTTTAATTCAGTTAATATTTTTTCAAAACTAACTTTATATGTTCTTGAATCAGGACCATGTTCTCCAGTAAAAACAACTGTGCTTCCAGGAACACATTCTTGTGCTGCTTCTGCAAGGTTTCTAACAGTATAATTTCCTTCAGACATTCCCACATTATAGGATTGATTAGCAATTAATTCTTTAGGGGCTATTATTCCTGCAATGAAAGCATTAGATACATCTCTTACATGTATTGCTGGTCTCCAAGGAGTGCCATCACTTTTAATTTCTATATTTCCAGTAGAAAAAGCACAAGCAACAAAATTATTAAATACAATGTCTAATCTTAATTTAGGACTAACACCAAATACTGTTGATGGCCTAAAACAAACTACTGTAAATTCATCTGAATGTAATTTATGTAATACACACTCTGCATCCCATTTGGTTTTTGCGTATTCTGTAATCATAGAAGTGGTATCGACCATATCCTCTTTTATTTCTGTATCAGTATCACTTTTGCCATACATGCTTTGTGATGAAGCGTAAACAAATCTTTTAACACCTACCTCTTTAGCCATTAATGCAAGTTTAATTGTTCCTTCGAAATTAATTTCTTTAGTTAATTGTGGGTCAAATTCTCCTAACGGGTCATTAGATAATCCTGCAAGATGTATGATTGCATCAACACCATTAAGATCTTCCTTTGAAACATCACGAATATCTTTAATTATTTGTTTAGATGCTTTTTGGTTAGTATCATACAATAAACAGCTATCATCATAATAATTAATATCATATCCAACTACATTAAATCCTTTCTCAATTAACATTGGAACCAGAACAGAACCAATATAACCTAAATTACCCGTAACAAGAACAGTTTTATTATTTTTAATAGTATTAATATCATTATTTTTATTACACTTATTATTATTGTTTATATTTACATTCCCATTACTTGTAATGTTTTCACACATTTTCTTTACACCTTCATTTATTGAAATTTTTGGAGTCCATCCAGTAAGATTATTAATTTTTGTTATATCTGCCCAGAAGTTTGTTTCTTGTAGGAATTTATTATCTTGTTTTTCAGGAGAGTATATCATATTAAACTTAAAGTGATTATAAACAATATTAACAATTTCTTTAATTTCTGTTGATTTTCCAGAACCAACATTGTAAATCCCCGAAATACAATTTCTGGTTAAAGAGTAAATAGCTTCTGCTACATCATTAACATATATAAAATCATTTTTTGCGTATGGAGTCTTAATTTGAATATCTTCACCTTTACTAATTTTATGAACTATTTGTGGTAATAAAGAATGTTCATTTTGTCCTGGGCCATAAACATAAAATAATCTTGCCCACACAAATTCCTGTTGATTTTCTTTAGCAATTTCTTTACCAAGATTATATAATGAATTTTTTGCCGAAATAAATGAATTATTTAGTTTAGGTGGTCTATCTTCTAACATAATCCCTTGTTTTTCACCATATTCCCAACAACTTCCAGTGGTAATTATTTTTTTACATCCAATATCTGCAAGAACTTTATACAAGTTTAACCCATTATTAAGATTTTTGATACTCATTTCAGAACTATAATCTGGGATTCCTTCCCAGGCCATATGGATTGTTAATTCTGGATTAAATTCTTTGAGGGTATCTTTCCAATTATCAATACTAGACAAATCTCCATTTATCACTTTAATCTTATCATTATTAAAAAGATTCTTTTTTCTAGATAATATTAATATCTCATCACCACTTTCATTTAATCGTTCTATTACTGGTTTGCCAACAAAACCAGTGCCACCTGTAATAAAAATTTTCATTATTGTTCTAATCCCCCATGTTTTTCAACAAATTCTTTGAAGCTCATTCCTTTTGAATCTCTGTCTGAAATTACTGCTGGATTATTTGTAGGCCAATAAATTCCAATGTCTGGGTCATTCCATTTTAAAACTGCTTCATTATTTGAGGCATAATAATTGTCTACTTTGTATGCTAAATGGCAATTATCTGTTAAAGTACACATTCCAGGTACACATCCACGGGGAATATAAAGTAAATTTTTCTTTTCGCCAGATAAAACAACTGAAATCCATTTTCCAAAAGTAGAGGAATTCTTTCTTAAATCAACTACAACAAAGAAAATTTCTCCAGTAATTACTCTTAACAATTTTGTTTCTGTGTCTGGTTTAAATTGAAAATGAATCCCTCTAACAGTATGTTTAAATTTAGAAAGTGAATGGTTCTCTTGTGCCCATTCTCTATTTAAATTATGTTCTTTGAATATTTTTTCATCATAAGTTCTCATAAAAAACCCTCTGTCATCACAGTGGGGGTTTAATTGAATCTCATAAACTCCTTTTATTTCTTTTTCATTAAATTCCATTTTTATGCCTCTAATTACCAATAATCTGTGTACATATCTTGATTTTTCAATTAAGTGATTATTTTAACTACTTTATATTTAATATTTTACTAGTTTCATTTCAAGAACTGCTTTTAAAATTTATGTAAATATAATCCCTATTTAAGTCTTATAATCTCTTTATTGCACTCTTTTTTTAATAGCTTAAATTACTTAATAAATTTTTCTTTCTTTGGGGGGCTTTTAATTGGGAATTTTTTAATAAAATATTTCATCCTTTTATAATCCTGATTTATATTCATTATCTTTTTTAACTTATTTTTTCTTTGCCAATTAATTTTTAACCATTTGATTAAAATATAAATTTTAGCAAGGTTATTATAAATTGTAGGGTTTGTGAAAAAGCGTTTAAGAACAATGATATATTTTCTTGATTTTTGATAATCAAAAAATATTTTCATATTTTCATCAACAATTTTATCTGCAGATTTGTAATCTATTTTAGAATGTTTAGATAACTCTTCCACAATTGATTTTTTAAACAAGTTATATCTTGATTTAAATGAACCATCATCAATATATTCTTGGATCAGATTTACTTGTGGTTTAACTCTCTGAAAATCAATAGTTTTATCTCTAGCAGCATAGAAATAATTTTCACGTTTTACTTTTCCTTTTATTGCAGTCAAAAAAGAGAAGATATATTCCCCAAAAGGAAATTCTATGGAATCAGTTTCTAATGCTTTAGAAAAGATGTTGCATAACTCAGATTTCCTATGTACTCCAAAGATAAAGAATTGGTAATTTAATGCTATTTTTTTAAATCTTGATATTGTATCCTTTTCAAAACAGTCAATAGGGTCTCCTTCTTTCCAAGAAAAAAGAAATTTACTATATTTTTCAGATAAAGGATAATTGATGAAATAAATATTTCTTCCTTCAACCGAGATATAATCTTTATTTTGTTTTAAAAAATGTAATGATTTTTTGAGTCCCTTTAAACTTAAAAAGTCATCATCTGCACACAAAGCTACATATTTAGTTTTTGCTTTTTTAGTAGTGCTATACCATTTAAAAAATGGCTTAATATTGGACGGATAAGCATTATCATGAATTATGTTTAAATATTTTAATTTATTAATTATTTGTTGATTTTTTATCTTATTTTCTTTGGTGCTTGAATCAGAGATTAATATGTCCAGAGGGAGTTTATAGCTATCCAAATAAGATAAATTTCTATTAAGAAAATCGGGACAGTTATGGGTTGGGATAATTAAAGTAATATCCTTAAATTGATCAATTTTTTGATTAGTCATATTATTAAATATAGAATTGTAATGTCGAATTCCATCCTTTAAAATTTATTATTAAATTTATGTTATTAATCATAATTGTATTTTTCTTTCAAATTTTCCATTATAACTCTTTTAACACAATGAAATACCATTGAATGTAAGTCTTCTACTATCTCCATATCATTAATGTTAATATGTACATAATTATCTACAAGTAATTTTAGTTTTCCCCCGTCATAACCACAAAGGGCAAAAGTTTTTGCACCTTTAATTTTAGCTGCTTCTACACCATATAATACATTTTTAGAATTACCACTTCCTGAAATTCCTATCACCAAATCTTTATTTGTAACAAAATTTTTAACTTGTTCTTCAAATATGTGGTTATAAGAAATATCATTAGCGATTGCCATCATCGAGGCATTGTTATCATTTAAACAAATTGCTTTAAACCTTTTATCTAAACCATAAGAAATTCCTTTTAATACATCACCACAAAAATGGCTAGCATTAGCTCCACTCCCACCATTACCAAAAACATAAATGGCTCCACTATTTTCATAAACTTTTAAAATTTCATTTACTAATTTAATTATCTCTTCTTGGTTTACTTGATTAATTACCTTCTGAGTATTATTAAGATATTCTTCAACATTTAATTTATGGTTCCTATCTGTTTCTATGTTTATCATTAAATCATATTGGAATTAGTTGACTTATAAAGATTATGATATAATATTCAATTGTAAACTAAAGAACCATAATCTTTTTATACAATCTAAAATGATTTTAAACAATGATTAATAAAAGTAAAAAAAATTATTTATATCTATTATTTATTATACTCATTTTAGGTTTATTTCTGAGAGCTTATCATTTAGATGTACCTTTTGAAGGGTTTCATGCTGCTAAAGAAGTGCAATTTGCTAGTATGGCACAACATTTTCAAGAAGGAGGACATTATTTTGTACCAGAAACTCATTGGGAAGGTTTCAATACCAATGTTTTTTTCCCTGGGTGGTTAGTTTTAGGATCGTGGGATCTTTTTGGGAGTAATTATGAATGGGCTGCAAGGTTACCATTTTTGATAATGGGTTTATTATCAATAGTTTTAGTATATCTGATCGGAAAAGAGATGTACAATAAAAAAATAGGGTTATTTGCTGCTTTCTTTTTAGCTGTATCCCCCATGGCGGCTTACTTTAGCAGAAATGTTCAAGGTGAATCTCCTTTAATATTTTTCTCTCTCCTCACAATATATCTGTTCTTCTTATTTAAAAGAACAAAAAAGATTAAATTTTTTTACTTAAGTTCTTTTTCATTGCTATTTGCTTCTATGAGTAAGTATACTACTTTGTATATTTTGTTTCCAATTATAATATATTATTATTTGAATAGAAAAGAGTTTAATTTGAATTTTAAAAATTGGATCTTATATGTTGCTATTCCATTAATACCTACATTTTTATATATGCAATATGTGAAATCAATAGTTTCTGAATTAAATTTTGCAACTAATTTTGATTTTATAGATATGGGGTTAACTAACCTTTCTTCAATATTAGACTTTAACGGTTTGATTTATAGGGTAATACATTTAATTGGGGGGGTCAATCCAATTCCTATCTTCTTAACAATGTTTTTAATATATCTGATTATAAAGAAAGGATGGTTAAAAAATGACGAATTTATTTTTTATTGGTTAATTAGTTATTTTTTGGTATATCTCTCTTTTTTGAATATAGCCACCCCTGGTAATAATTATTATTTAATCTCTTTCATCCCACCTATCTGTTTAATTGCAGGAAGAGGGATCATGCAAATAAAAAATAAATTTGTAATATCAACTTTAATTTTTCTTACAATTTTGATCTCATTTTTTTCTTTATTAATCATTTATGATGTAAATTATCCTTACAAAGATGCGGGTAATGAATTGTCAATATTATTAGCCCCTGGGGAAGATTTTTATAGAGTCGGCGACCCTTCTGTATGTTATTATAGTGGCCATAGGTGTTATCCCTCAGAATCAGGATATAATCTATTTGAAATGAATTATAATTATCTTTCTATACAAAGTGCAATTTTCAACAGAGATATAATTTATGATCAAGAATCAGTAGATTATATCAATAATAATTTTGATCTGATATATAATGTGACTGGGAATGTAAGAATTTTAAAAGGAACAACATTTACTCCTGGGGAAGAACCTGAATATGAATTAATTTATATTAGAAAACAAGTTATGTCTTTTCAGACTTAACTGTCTTCATTAATTTAGACAATTTAACAATACCTTTAGCATATTCAGACATATTTTCATCAGAAAGAACTTTACTATTATCAATTTCATTTGAATAAAAATATTGTTTCATTGCAAATAAACATTCGTGTGATGATTTTCTTAATGCTCGTAACAAATGTATTGCTTTCTTTTCATTTGTTTTCTTTGGATAATTATAAATCTCTCTTAAAGTTTCATCTAATTTTTCATAATCATTAACTTTTGTAACTAAAGAAGGGAAATCATAATAACTTCTTCCAAATAGAATCACCGGTTTGCCTAAAAATATTGATTCCATTCCAGTAGTGCCAGCTAAAGTAATTACGCCTTTAGATTTTAGAATTAGCTTTTTATTAGATTCAGCGTAATGTAATAGTCTTACATTTGGTATCTTTTTAATTTCACGTAAAATTTTCAAACTGGTTGAGCCAATTTCTGCAGGATGCTCTTTTGTATAAAGTAAACAATTTGCTGGTAATGCTCTAGCTACAAGTTTAATCATGGAAAGTCTACTTTCAATGTGGTTACACCAAACCCTGCCTGTTGTATCGTCAAATGTTTGAAGTGGAAAATAAAAAAAATGTTTATTTTTACATTTCTCATAAAAACCAAATCTTAATAAATTTGTTCTGATTAATCTTAATAAATATTTTTTTAACCCTCTACTTACATTTAAATAAGGTGTGTCTTTTTCAATAAAAGAAATTTTTAATCTATCAAAAAAGTATTTAACTTTATTTATTGATAAAGTTGGTTTATATAACTCTTCTAAAGATAATGTTGATGTAATTGCTTCACTTTTAAAATTAGCAATGACTTTTTTAACATCTTTTTCTTCTTTATCATTTAGTTCTATCTTTTCTTGATTAAAATAATAATCCATCAAATTGAAACGACCATAATTATCGTTGCTTAATGTGAAACAGTTTGAAAAAATAGCTGCAGTTATACCAACATAAATTGGTTTGTCTTTCCCTTTAACAATCACTTCTGAAACTAATCCCATCATTTTATTTCCACAACTATAAACAAAATCAAAGTTATCTTTTGAAATTATTGTATCTAAAACATAAAAATATTTTACCATATCTTCCATTGATTTTTTGTAATCTATAGAAGAATAGTCTGTATCACCAAATAATATCTTCTGTGCATTGAATTGATATTTTTGTTCTAATTGACTTAACTCTAGAAAAACATTTTTGACTTTAATTTTTTTCATTTCATCAGGAATATAAATTATCTCAATATTTAATCTTTTTAATTCTAATGCGCATTCTTTATTGTCTGTGAAGAAAGTAGGATCATAATTATATTCTTGTAATTTATCTCTCATTTTTTTTGTAAGGTGAGCTCCTTCTTTACCAGTTCCATCAAAAGGCCCAGTGTGAAATAATATTTTTATATTTTCCATTTTTAACGAGATATTCATTAAACAATTTAAATAATTTGCGAAACTGATTTCATTATTTAAGTCTGTAATTTATAATAATTTATTTGAATGATTAGTAAGGTGCTTTACTAATCAAAGTCTCAAAATTCATAACCTTTTTAAAGCCAAATCTAAACAAGTGGATTTATGGAAATATTTGAAGGAAAAACAATTTTAATTACTGGAGGAACAGGGTTTTTAGGAAGAAGTTTGATTCGAAGAATTCTTAAACACAACCCCCAGGCAATTCGAGTGTTTAGTCGTGATGAAGTTAAACATTATAAAGTTCAGCAATTATTCAATAATGATGAAAGGTTGAGATTTCTTTTAGGGGATGTAAGAGATTTAGATCGTTTAAGAAGGGCAACCCAGGGGTGTGATATTGTAATTCATGCTGCTGCTTTAAAAAGAGTTGATATGATTGAATATAATGTAGGCGAATCTATAAAGACCAATGTAATTGGGACCTTAAATTTGGTGAATGCTTGTACTGAAAATAAAGTAAAAAAAGTAATATTTATTTCAACTGACAAAGCTTGTGAACCAGTAAATTCTTATGGTGCATGTAAATTTGTAAGTGAAAGGATTTTTGTAGAAAGTAATTATAGTAGGGGCGGTCCATATCCTCAATTTACTTGTGTGAGGTATGGGAATGTTATGCAAAGTACTGGTTCTGTAATTCCTTTTTTTGCTGAAAAAATTAAAAGACAGGAAAAAATCCCATTAACTCATGCTGAAATGACACGTTTTATTATCTCTGCAAATCAAGCAGTAGATTTAGTTTTTGATGCTATTAAATATGGGATTGGTGGTGAAATATTTGTTCCAAAATTACCTTCATTTAAAGTAACTCAGCTAATTAATGTTCTTGATAAAATTTATGGGCATAAGAGTGAAATTGATTTGATTGGTGTAAGGCCTGGGGAAAAGATTCATGAATTAATGATTAATAGTAGTGAAATTCCATACACTTACGAATTTAAAAATAATTTTGTGATAACTTCTCAAATTCAAGATTATATCAATGAAAAAAATGCTATCTATATGTTAGAAGGGAAAAAATTAAATCTAATTGAAATGGGTGATTTTTGTTCAAAAGACACTTTAGTAAGTGATGAAGAGGTTAGTGAAATAATCAACAACTCTTTATTCAGAAAAAATTAACACAATGGTGAATAACGACAATAAAATCGGTCAAAGTATTTCTTATGGGAAACAAACAATAAGTGAAGAAGATGTTCAAGAGGTAGTTAAAACTTTACAAAGTGAGTTTCTTACGTGTGGTCCAAAAGTAAAAGAGTTTGAGGTGAAATTTGCAGATTATGTTGGTTCTAAATATGCTGTGGCAGTTTCAAATGGGACAGCAGCATTACATTTAGCATGTCTGTCTGTGGGGTTAAAAAAGGATGATGAATTAATTACTTCGCCAATTACTTTTGCTGCTTCTGCTAATTGTGCACTATATTGTGGTGCAAAACCAGTATTCGTTGATGTTGATGAAAATGGATTGATTGATGCTAATAAGATTGAGAATAAGATCACAGAAAAAACTAAAATAATTATTCCGGTTCATTATACTGGGTTATCTTGTAATCTAGAAAAAATAAAAGAAATTGCTAACAGACATAATCTTATTATTATTGAAGATGCGTGTCATGCTCTTGGCGCTAAATATAATGATTATAACATAGGAGATTGTAAATTTTCTGACATGGCCTGTTTTAGTTTTCATCCAGTCAAACATATTACAACTGGTGAAGGTGGGATTATTACAACTAATTCAAAAGAGATTTATGATAAATTATTGGTTTTAAGACATCATGGGATAGTTAAGGACTCTAATCAATTTATTAATCAGAATGAAGGGCCTTGGTATCATGAAATACAAGAGTTAGGGTTTAATTATCGAATTACTGATTTTCAATGTGCTTTAGGAATGAGTCAATTAAATAAAATAGATTCATTTGTTAATAAAAGAAGAGAGATAGCTAAAAAATATGACTTTGCTTTTAAAGAAAGCCAAGGAATTGAAATAATTAAAGAGAACGAAAATTTATTTAATTCATATCATCTTTATGTAATTAAAGTAAAAGACAAATTTGTAAGGTTAAGCTTGTTTAATTACTTGAGGGACAATAATGTGTTTTGTCAAGTACATTATATCCCTGTATATTGGCACCCTTATTATCAAAAGATAGGATATAAAAGAGGATTATGCCCTATTGCAGAAAGTTTTTATGAAAGAATAATCAGTTTGCCAGTTTATCCTAATCTAGGTGAGAATGATCAAGATAAAGTAATATTGTTAATTAAAAAAATATGTGATGGCACCATTGTTAATTTTTAATTATGTTTTTTAAAATCAATGTTGCCCATTATAGTGTTAATAATTAAGTAAATAATTTAGGAGGAAGATTAAAATGAAAAGATGTTCAAAATGTGTGATGCCAGAAACTTGGGAATCAATTAATTTTGGTGAAGAAGGAGTATGTAATATTTGTAAGAATATTAAAATTAAACAAGAAGTAATAGATTGGGATATTAAAAATAAAGAATTAAATGAATTAGTTGAAAAGTATAAAGGTAAAGGCCAATATGATTGTATTGTTCCAATCAGTGGTGGGAAAGATAGTTCATTTACATTAAATCATATTGTTACAAGATTGGGTCTTAAACCTTTGGTTGTTTGTTTTGATCATGGTTTTTATCGTCCAAGAGTAATTGCTAATCGTGATAAGATGCTTAAAAAATTGGGAGTTGATTTTATATTATTCAAACCTAATTGGCATATTGTCCAGAAACTTATGCTTGAATCCTTAAAAAGGAAAGGGGATTTTTGTTGGCATTGCCATACTGGTGTTTTTGCTTATCCTATGCAAATTGCAGTTAAATTCAAAATACCTTTAATATTTTGGGGTGAACCTAGTTCTGAATATGGTGGATATTATACCTATGGTGAAGATGATGAAGAAGTTGACGAAAGAAGATTTAATATGTTTGTAAATTTAGGAATTACTGCAGAAGATATGCTGGGAATGTTGGATGATAAAGTTACAATGAGAGATTTAGAACCTTTTAAATATCCCTCAATTAGTGAATTAAGATCATTGAAATGTAGGTCAGTATGTTTAGGTAGTTTTATCCCTTGGAATCCAAGAGATAATTCTGATGTTATAAAAAAAGAATTAGATTGGGAAGGTGAAGAAGTTGAAGGCGTTCCTCCAGGATATGATTATGAAAAAATTGAATGTCAATTACAAGGTATAAGAGATTATATAAAATTCATAAAAAGAGGGTTAGGTAGAACTGCTCATTTAACTAGTATTGATGTTAGGAATGGCCTTATGGACAGAGAAACTGCACTCAAATTAACTGAAGAATATGATGGCAAGAGGCCAGCAAGTTTGGACCATTTTTTAAATATTATGGGTATGACTGAAGAAGAATTTATGAAAATTGCGTTAAGTCATGTTGTAAGTCCTCATGTGCATGACCATAGTAAAGTTCAACCAAGTAAGAAACTTTGGGACCAAGATAAGTGGGATAAAACAAAGTAATCAATTTATTTTTTTGTTTGTATCATGATAATTGTTATAAATTATGGGATGGGAAATGTGCGTTCAGTAGCCAAAGCTATTGAAAGTTTAGGTGAAGAAGTAATTGTCTCTGAAAATCCTAATGACTTGCGTAAAGCTGATAGGATTGTACTTCCAGGTGTTGGTTCTTTTGGTAAAGGAATATGTAATTTGAAGGATAAAGGTTTTTTAGAAGTATTAAAAGAAGAAGTATTAATTAAAAAAAAACCATTTTTAGGTATCTGTCTTGGGATGCAGTTATTGGCAAAAAATAGTACTGAAAATGGATTTCATGAGGGGTTGGGCTGGGTTCCTTTTGAAGTAAGAAAATTTGAATTTACTAACTTTGCAGGTAGTATGAAATTTAATATTCTAAAAGTTCCACATATGGGCTGGAATGATATCTCTTTTAATGAAAATTGTGTGTTATTTAAAAGAACTAATAAAAAAGCTTGTTTTTATTTTGTTCATAGTTATTATTTGAATATAAGTGAAAACAATAAAGAATTTATTGTTGCTACTTGTGATTATGGATTACCTTTTGTAGCAGCAATCCAAAAAGATAATATTTTTGCAACTCAATTTCATCCTGAAAAGAGCCAGAGGGATGGTTTGAATATATTAAGTAACTTTATAGATTATCAATATCAATAAACTAAATTATAATTGTGATTTTTACAATAAAGATGGTAAAAAAAAGAATAATTCCCATAATCTTACTCAAAGAAGGTCGTTGTGTAAAAGGTGTTAATTTTAAGGATTTTAGGGATGTGGGGAATCCAACAACTGTAGCTAGGGTTTATGATGCTCAAAAAGCTGACGAGTTAGTGTTTTTGGACATTATGGCAAATCATGAAGACAGAAGCACTTTATTTGAGGTAGTTAGAAAAACTGCAGATGAATGTTTTATGCCGTTGTGTGTTGGTGGAGGTGTAAAATCAATTAGTGATATTAGGGTGCTTTTAAAAAATGGGGCAGATAAAGTTTCTATAAATACTGCAGCTGTAGAAAATCCCACTTTGGTTGAAGAAGCGGTAAAAATATTTGGTAGTTCTACTATCTTGGTGAGTATTGATGTAAAAAAAACTGAAAAATTTGGTCATGAAGTATTTACCCATTCGGGAACTGTAGCTACAGGTTTAAATGCTTTAGATTGGGCCAAACAAGTTGAAAGGTTAGGGGCTGGCGAAATTTTAATAACTTCTATTGATCAAGAAGGTACAAGGAATGGATATGATTTAGACCTTGTTAAAGTTATAGTTAATAATGTTGGTATTCCAGTTATTGCATCGGGAGGAGTTGGTAATTTGAAAGATTTAGAAGATGGTATTAATATAGGTGGTGCATCTGGAGTGTCATTAGGTAGTATTTTACATTTTACTGATCAAAATGTAATCAAAGCAAGAAATTATTTTAAAACTGTTGGTATTAATGTTAGGATGTAAATTTCTTTAAAAAGTGTGTTTATATGATATAATAACTCATAAAATTTATAAGCTAAATTTGTGAATAAATCATATTAACATGAATAATTATAATCTGTTGAGCAATCAAAAATTAATGGATGATGGGAATTTGATCTATCTTAGAAATTTAACTGATTTAGATGTTACAGAAGAATATTGTAAATGGTTGAATGATCCTGAAGTTAATTTATACCTTGAAACTAGAAAAGTTACAATTGAAGAGTTAATTAAGTATGTTAATGATAAAAATAATAATTTAAACTGTTTATTTTTAGGAATATATTGTAAAAGTAATGATAAACATATTGGTAATATTAAATTAGAACCAATTGATTTTGTGAATAAGACTGCAACGTTAGGCATATTAATTGGCAATAAGGATTATTGGGGCAAAGGAATAGCTACTGAAGCTACAAAATTAATCTCCGATTATGCTTTTAACAAATTAGGTTTAATTGAAGTGAACCTAGGTGTAATTTCAGAAAATAAAGCTGCAATAAGAGTTTATGAAAAAGTAGGGTTTAAAGTATTTGATATTAAAAAGAATCATATTATTCATAATAATCAAAATTATGACCAAGTTATGATGAAAATCAATCCAAAAAATGAAAAAATAACTGCAATAATCCAAGCAAGAATGGGGGCTAGTCGATTACCAAATAAAGTGCTTTTACCATTAGTGGGAAAACCAGTGCTTTGGCATATTGTTAATAGGCTTAAACAGTGTAAAAACATTGATAAGATTGTTATTGCAACTTCAAATAATGAAAAAGATCAGGCAATAGAAGATTTTGCTAAGGGTGAATCTATATTATTTACTCGTGGTGATGAAATGGATTTAGTAAGTCGTTTTCACCATACTTGTTTAGAACATAATATTAATACATTCGTTCGTGTCACTGCTGATTGTCCTTTTATTGATCCAGAATTAGTTGATAATATGATTGATTACTATCTTAAAAATAAAAATCAATATGATCTATTAAGTAATGTTCATCCTGCAACATATCCTGACGGGCTTGATTTAGAAATTATCCCTTTTGAGGCTTTAAAAAAAATGTTTTTAGAAGTTAAAGATTCTTTTTATAGGGAGTGTTTTACAACTTATTTATTTACTAAATCAGAGTATAAATCTTTAAATTATCCAAATAAATCAGATCAATCTAAAATGAGGTGGACTTTAGACACTCCTGAAGATTATGAATTTTTTAAGAAGGTATATGGGGGATTATATAAAAATAATAATATCTCTATTTCTAATCTTATTAATCATGAAGATAATAATCTTAACAATAGTGGTATTAACAATAATGTTTTTTTAAAGAAAGATATTGAAAATTTTCTTTACAAAAACCCAGAAATAGAAATGATCAATAATAGGTATACTAGAAATTATTCAGACCAAGGAAGATTGAAACAAAAAAAAATGGAAGAACAAGAATATAAGAACATATTAATTGTTGGTTGTGGTAATATCGGTTATAAACATTTGAAAAATATCAATTCATTTTTCAAAGGTAAAATCTCAGTTTGTGATAATAATGAAAAAATGATTAATGAAGTTAGAACTATTTTTCCACAAGTAATGTGTTATCAAAATTTAGATGTTGCATTAGAAAAAGAAAAGCCAACACATACTATCATTGCTACACCAAATCATTTACATATATCTTTTGCTATGAAAGCTTTGCAACATACAAAAAATATTTTTATTGAAAAACCTTTATCACATAATTTAGAAGGTGTTAAGGAATTTTTAGAAGCAGCAAGGAAAAGAAATGTTAAGGTGATTGCTGGTTTTAATTTAAGGTTCCACCCATTTGTTATAAAACTTAAAGAAGTTATTGATAATAAACAATTAGGTGAAATATATTCAGTAAATGTGAATTTTGGTTCTTATCTACCAGATCGTCATCCAGGAAGAGATTATCGAGAAGACTATGTTACAAAAAGATCTTTAGGAGGGGGTGCAATACTTGACGTGATTCATGAAATAGATTATTTATCTTGGATATTTGGGTTACCACAAAAAGTTTTTGCTTTTGCTGAAAAAAGAAGTAATTTAGAAATGGAAACTGAAGATTCTGCAGACATTCTTTTAAGATTAAATCAAAAGAGTGTTATTAATTTCCATTTAGATTTCTTAAGAAGACCCTATACTAGGATTGTAGAAGTTATTGGGGAAAAAGGAACATTAATAATGGATTTTGCTAAAAATGGTGATTTTGAGTTGGGTGAATTTAAAATATTTAATCCAGTGAAAAAAGAATGGGAAAAAACGAATCATAATTTTAATCACGATCAGACTTATCTTTTAGAATTATCTCAATTTGTTAATTTTGATCAAAGTGAAGATAAAATATCTTGTAGGGGGGGATTTGCAGAAAAAGTTTTGAATGTTGCTTTAGCTGTAAAAGAGTCTGCTAAATGCGGTAAAATAATTAAAATTGAAGAAAACCAAAATGACTTCAATAAAACTAGTAATTACTATAATAATATTAAAATAGATTCTAATTGTGATGATAATATAAATAAAAATGGAAATTTATTACAAATAAAAGAAACAAGTAAGTTAAAAATCAATAAATCTAAAGAACTTTTTGAAGAAGCACAAAAGTTAATTCCTGGGCAATCTCAAACATTAAGTAAAGGATACACCCAATTTGTTCAGGGAGTATCACCTATATTTGTTCAAAAGGGTAAAGGGAGTCATGTTTTTGATCCTGATGGAAATGAATTTATTGATTATATTCTTGCTCTTGGCCCTATAACTTTAGGTTATAACTATCCTAAAACAAATTTTGCGATAATTAAACAACTGGGTGAAGGTATAACTTTTTCTTTACCTCATCCCTTAGAAGTAGAATTAGCTAAGGATATTGTTGAAACCATTCCTTGTGCTGAAATGGTTCGTTTTGGAAAAAATGGGACTGATGTAACTAGTGCAGCAGTCAAAATTGCTCGAGCTTATACTAAAAAGGAAAAGATTGCTTATTGTGGTTATCATGGTGGGAGTGCTGATTGGTTTGGCATAACAACTGCATTGAATAAAGGTGTTCCAAAATGTATGGGTGATTTAATAATTGGTTTTGAATATAATAATATAAAGTCTTTAGAAAATATTTTTGCTGAACATCAAGGAGAAATTGCTACAGTTATCATGGAACCAGTTGTGTTTGAAGAGCCAAAAGATGATTTTTTACAAAAAGTGAAAGATTTAGCTCATAAACATGGTGCAGTATTAATATTTGATGAAATGGTAACTGGTTTTCGAGTATCTTTAGGTGGAGCTCAAGAATATTATAATGTGACCCCTGATTTAGCAACATTTGGTAAGGGTGTGGCGAATGGAATGCCTTTATCAATCCTATGTGGAAAAAAGGAGATTATGGAAGAATGTGAAAATGTTTTCTTTTCAATGTCTTTTGGTGGGGAAGTATGTTCATTAGCAGCTGCTAAAACTACAATTCAGGAGTTTAAAGAAAAAAATGTTATTGCCCATTGTTGGAAACAAGGGAAAAAAATAAAAGAAAAATATAACCAATTATCTAAGCAATATGGTCTTTATTCATTCACTAAATGTATCGGTTTAGATGTTCATAATAAGTTTGAGTTTAATGATAAAGATGGGGATGAATGGTATGATTTAAAAAGTTTATTTATTCAAGAGACTGCTAAAATGGGTATTTTATGCAGCACTGTTAATAATTTTTGTTTATCACATTCTGATGAAGATATAAATAAAACATTAAATGCATTTGAAATAATTTTTAAAATAATGAAAGATGGAATAGGGAATAATAACATTAAAGAATTATTAGAAGGGATACCAGTTAGTCCCGTATTTAGGAAAACTTAAACAAATTTGAATGGAGGAATCAAAATGGGCAAAGAGTTTTTTATTTTTGAGAAGGTATATTTAAGGGGAATAAGAAAAGAAGATTTCACTGAAGGATTATTCTTTTGGGCAAATAATCAAGACGTAACATGTTATATGGTTACTGGTTTAAAACCTAGCATTAAAGAGAATATGGAAAAACTTTATTTTGATACTATTAATAATGATAAAGAGATTGTTTTTGCCATTGTTGATAAAAATAATGATGAAGCGATTGGTTTGGTTGGTCTTTATCAAATAAACCACCAATTAAGATCAGCGGAATTTAGGATTATTATAGGGGAAAAAAGTTTTTGGGGAAAAGGAATTGGGACTGAATGTACAAAAAAAATAATTAATTATGCTTTTGAAAATATAAATCTTAACAAAATTTGGTTAGGTGTAAATCATGAAAATATTGGTGCAATAAGATCTTATGAAAAAGCAGGTTTTGTCAATGAAGGAAGATTGAGGCAAGAAATATATCGAAACAATAAGTATTATGATGCCATTAGGATGAGTTTTCTTAAAGAAGAGTGGATTAATAAAAATGAAATTTAAAGCAGCAGTTATAGGTTGTGGGAGGATTGGATGTGGTTTTGATGAAGATCCTAAAAGAAAACAGGTATCTACTCATGCAGGGGCTTATTTTTTCAATTCAAATATTGATTTAGTTGCTCTTAGTGATGTTAATGAAGATTTTTTGAAAAAGTATTCTCAGAGATTTAGTGTCCCTAATACTTATACAAATTATAAGGATATGTTAGAAATAGAAAAACCAGACATTATTTCTATTTGTACTTGGAATGAAACCCATCATGAAATTGTAAAAGTTGCAGTTGAAAATGGGGTAAAAGCAATATTTTGTGAGAAACCGATTTCAAATTCATTAGATAATGCTAAAGGGATGATTAATTTTTGTCAAGAAAGGGGAGTTATTTTAATGATTGATCATCAAAGAAGGTTTGATTATACTCATCAAAATATTAAAAATTTTATTAAAGAAGGAAAATTAGGTAGAATACAGCAAGCAAGTTTTTATTATACTGCTGGCATTGCTAATACTGGTTCACATATGTTTGATTTATTGAGATTTTTTTTTGGAGATGTTGGATGGATACAAGCTCATAAATCTAATAATTTTTCTCCAAATGAAAAAGATCCTAATTTTGATGGATTAATAAAATTTAAGAATGGGGTCCTTTGTACCATTCAAGCATGTGATGTCAAAAATTATTTGATATTTGATTTAGATATATTCGGAACCAAAGGGAAAATCAGTCTTTCTAAAGCAGGATTCAAAGTAGAATATAATGAAATAATAGAAAGTGATCTGTTCTCAGGATATAAAGAATTATCTCAAACTAATTGCCCCATAAAAGAAAAATCACGTGATTTTATGGTGGATGCAGTAAAGCATTTAGTTGATTGTATCATAAATAAACAAAAGCCAATTTGTTCTGGTGAAGATGGTTTAGCATCCTTAGAATTAATTTGTGCTTTTAAAGAATCTGCTGAACAAAAAGGTAAAATGATTAGTTTACCTCTTGAGCAATCTCAAATTGAAATTAATTCAAAATAATAAATTAAAAAATTAAAGATAAATGTGAAAATAGGTGAAAAAAATGGAAAAATTAGCATTATTAAATGGAATAGCATTAAGACAAAAACCATTCCCAAAACATCCTATGATTGGGATTGAAGAAAAAAAAGCAGTATTGGAAGTCCTAGAAAGTGGAAAACTATCTACTTTTATTGCTGCACCAGGAAAACATTTTTTAGGTGGTGAAAAAATAAGAGAATTTGAAAGAATTGTAGCTGAATATCATAATGTGGAATATGCTGTTGCATTTAATTCTGCAACAGCTGCGCTTCATGCTGCGGTTGTTGCTTGTGGTGTCCAACCAGGTGAAGAGGTTATTACTACACCTTATACTTTTACTTCTACTGCTACATGTGCACTAATGGCAAATGCAATTCCGGTTTTTGCAGATATATGTGATGATGATTATAATATTGATCCAGAAGACATCCTTAAGAAAATCTCTCCTCTTAGTAAAGTGATTATTCCGGTGCACTTGTTTGGGAACTCTGCAAAAATGAATCAGATAATCAAGATTGCAAAAGAGAATAATCTTAAAGTGATTGAAGATTGTGCCCAATCCCCAGGTGCTTTATATCAAGGAAGAAAAGTTGGGACAATTGGTGATTGTGGAATATTATCTTTTACTGAAAATAAAAATATTACTAGTGGTGAGGGGGGAATGTTAATAACTGATAATGAGGAAATTGCACATATTTCTCGTTTGGTAAGGAATCATGGGGAAGCTATAATCGCTGGCCAGCCAAGAAGTTACAATTCTTCTATCTTAGGGTGGAACTATCGTATGACTGAAGTTGATGCTGCTATTGGGATTGAACAATTTAAAAAATTAGATTATTTTAATACAGAAAGAATTAAACTTTCAGAATATCTTACCAATAAAATTAATGAAATTCCTGGATTAAAAATTCTTCCTTTAGCAGAAGGAAATAAATCTGTATATTATGTGTTGCCAATTGAGTATGATGAAGAGTTAATTGGAATCAAGCGTGATTTATTTGTTAAAGCATTAGTTGCAGAAGGTATCTCTTTTGGTGCAGGATATGCTAAACCCTTGTATTATAGTCCAATTTATCATGAAAATAAACCTTTTATTTATAACTATTATACAGGTAATGCTAATTATGCTCCTGGGAGTTGCCCTATTGCCGAAGAAAAACATTTTAAAAAATTAATAATAACAATTTTGTGTAGGCCCCCAGCAGATTTTGAAGATATGAATGACATAATTAAGGCAATTAAGAAAGTAATTGAACACAAAGAAGAACTAAACAGGAATGTTAATAACTAAAATTGAATATGAAAAAAACAATTAATGTAGGAAATAAAATTATTGGCGAAGGGAACCCTTGTTTTGTAATTGCCGAAGCTGGAGCTAATTGGAAAATAAGTCCAGATAATGAAATAAATTACAAACACGCTTTAAAATTGATAGATATTGCTGCTGAATCAGGTGCGGATATTGTTAAATTCCAAATCTTTTCAGCAGATAAAATCTATGTTAAAGATGCAGGATGTGCTAATTATTTGGGTGATGAAAAAAGTATTTATGAAATTATTAAAGATATAGAATTGCCCTATGAATGGATTCCTAACTTGAAAAAATATTGTGATCAAAAAGAGATCATGTTTTTTGCAAGTCCATTTGATATTGAAGCAGTAGATATTTTAGAGAAAGTTGGTGTGGAATCATATAAAATTGCTTCATATTCTATTACTGATTTTCCTCTACTAAAACACGTTGCTAATAAAAATAAACCTATCTTTATGTCTACAGGTGCATCTACTCTTGAAGAAGTTGAAAGAGCTTTTAATTATATTAAAAAATGTGGGAATGATCAACTTATTTTATTACAATGTACTGCAAAATATCCTGCCCCAATGACTTCAATAAATCTTAGGACAATTGATACTTTGAAGAGCAAGTTTGGTTGTTTAATTGGATTGTCTGACCATTCAAGAGATCCAATAATAGCGCCAGTTGGAGCAGTTGCATTAGGTGCAAAAGTTATTGAGAAACATTATACTACTGATAATAATCATGCTGGTCCAGATCATAAGTTTGCAGTATTACCTTTAGAATTAAAAAAAATGGTTGATTCAATTAGGAAAATGGAAGATGCATTAGGTTCTAATCATAAAATTGTTATTGAAGAAGAAGAAGAACTGAGAAATTTTGCTAGGCATTTTATCTATTCTATTAAATCAATAAAAAAAGGAGAACTATTCACCTCTGAAAATATTGATACATTAAGATGTGGTAAAAAAGAAAAAGGTTTAGATCCTATTTTTTATGATAATATTGTTGGTAAAAGGGCATCGTGTGACATACTTCCTCAAACGCCCATAAATGAAACAGTTGTGGAGAATTAATTCTCTTCACTTTAAATTAAGTATTTTAAATTAGTTGATAATTAAAAACATAATAATCAGCAAGGATTTTTTAATGGAAAATAAAATATATCTCCGGTTTGTTGAAGATGAAGATTTTGATGATCTTTTAAATTGGCGTAATGATGAATCTACTAGGAAAAGTGCTTTTAATACTCATTTAGTCTCTGAAGAAGAACATTCTAAATGGTTTAATGATGTTATTAACAATCCTTTAAAAAACCAGTTTATTATTATGGATCAAAATCAAAATAAAATTGGTCAAATACGTTTTGATAGGGATTCTAATAATATGTATAATTGTCTTGAAAATAGAAATACTTCTCCTGGGATCAATTTAAGTCCAGAATATGCTGAAATTGATATAACAATTTCTCCCGATTTTAGAAATAAAGGGTTTGGATTTAAATCACTTAACAAATCTTGCTCTTTATATTTAAAAAATTTTAATGTAGAATTTATTGTTGCAAAAATAAAGAACAATAACCTTGCGTCTTTAAAAGCATTTGAAAAAAGTGGGTTTAAAAATTTTTTAGAATTTCCAGATTATGTTGAATTAAGATTGTACAAAGAAAAATGAAAATATTTATTCTAACAGAAGGAGGAAGTAAGATTGGGGCTGGGCATGTCACTCGATGTTTATCATTATATCAAGCATTTTTAGAGTTATCTTATGATATAAAGATTATTGTTAATGGTGACGAAGGAATTAAAAAAACTTTAGGCAATACAAATTATTTGATCTGTGACTGGTTGAATAACCCAAATTTAATATTTAATCTAATTGAAAAGGAGGATATAATTATAATTGACTCTTATCTTGCACCTCTTCAATTTTATAATAAAATTTCGTCTAATCTTTTCTCAATTTATATTGATGATTATCGAAGGTTAGATTATCCTAATGGAATAGTGATAAATGGTATAATCAAGAGTAATCATTTTAATTATCCAACTGATAAATGTAAGATTAATCTTATTGGTAATAAATATATCTTGTTAAGGAAAGATTTTTGGAATCCTCCTAAAAGAGAAATTAAAGAAAATATTACTGAAATTATGGTCACTTTTGGTAATGAGGATTTAAGAAACTTAACTCCTATTATTATGAAACAATTAAATAAAATCAACTCAAATTTCATAAAAAATATAATTGTTGGTAGTGGTTTTCAATCTGAATGTATCAAATTGATTGAAAAATTAAAAGATAATAATACTAATCTATTTTATTCTATTGATGGAAAAAGGATGGCAGAAATAATGGGTTCTTCAGATTTTGCAATCTCTGCAGCAGGTCAAACTCTTAATGAATTAGCTTGTTTTGGGGTTCCAACTTTTGCAATTACAATAATTGATAACCAAATAGATAATGCTAATTCCTTTGAGAGCATGGGTTGTTTAGCTGGTTTAACCAATTATAAAAATCCAAATTTAGCTAAAAATTTGAAAGTAACATTAGAAAAATTTAAATCTAAGGGATCAAGAAAGGGTTTAAGTGAATTATTAACTAAATTTATTGATGGGCAAGGCGCAAGGAATGTTGCAAAAGAAGTATTAAATTATTATAATTCATTACAAAAAAGATAAATAATCAAAATAATCTTAGATGAATAAAAAAAATGAATAAAAAAATGAAAATATTAATTGTGGCTGCTCACCCTGATGATGAAATATTAGGGTGTGGTGCAACAGCAGCTAGGTTTATTGAAGAGGGGAATGAAGTCTACACATTAATTCTTGGAGAGGGGGTTACTTCTCGAGATGTCAATAGGGATATTCATAAAAGAAAGAGTGAATTAATTTCATTAAAAAAAGAAATTGAAAGTGCAAATGGTATTATTGGTGTTAAGGAATTTTTTTTATATGATTTTCCAGATAATAGGTTTGATTCAGTTCCTCTTTTAGATATTGTTAAAGTAATTGAGGGAGTTAAAGATAAAATAAAACCCAACATCATTTTCACTCATTTTGAAAATGATCTTAATATTGATCACCAAATTACATATAAGGCAGTAATTACTGCAACAAGGCCGATTGGTAAAGATTGTGTAAATGAGATATATTCTTTTGAAGTCCCATCGTCAACAGAATGGAACTTTCCAAATAAGTTTTCACCTGATGTTTTTTTTGATGTTTCTGAAACCATACAAAAGAAAATTTCTGCAATGGCAGAGTATAACTCGGAGTTAAAAGATTTTCCACACCCTCGGTCATTGGAAGGGATAAAATTAATTGCAAGATATAGGGGATTAAATGTGGGTAAAAAGTTTGTTGAATCTTTTAAATGCGTTAGGAAAATATGTTGATTCTTAGAATTAAGTATTAGACTTCCACAATCCTTTTAAATAATTAACTAAAATTTAATCATATATTACATAGTGTTTTTAATATAACTAATTATAAGATCAAAACATTTAATTTTAAATTGGGGGTTATAAAATGAATGGTGCTGAATTACTTGTTAAGACATTAGAAGATAATAAAGTAAATTATATCTTTGGAGTTCCAGGAGATATACAGGGAGAATATTTGTTATTTAAAGCATTAGACCAATCTAACATTAATTTTGTTTATGCTGGTAATGAACAATCTGGAGTTATGATGGCAGATGGTTTTGCAAGAGTAAAAGGTGATATTGGGGTTTGTTTTTCAACATTAGGTCCTGGTGCAACAAATTTAGTAACTGGTCTTGCTAATGCTATGCAAGATAATGTGCCTATTCTTGCTTTAAGTGGGCAGTTACCTTATTCAAAACAGTTTATATTCTCTCATCAATATGTTGATACAGTTCGGCTTTTTGATAGTCGGGATTTAACTATGAGTGCTTCACAAGTTGGAAGTGCACAATCAATGCATAGGGATGTCAATCGGGCCATAGTGGAAGCATTAAGTGGCCCTAGGGGTCCGGTGCATGTGACAATCCCTTCTGATGTTCTGACAGATAATGCTGAAAGTTATCCTGAAGTTACAATTAATGAAGAAGTAATTTATAGAGATGATGTTCAAATTAGTCGGTTGGAAGGTTTATTAAAAGAAAATAATTCTGCTGTTGCAATTGTCGGTCCAGGTGTTGCTAGGGCTGGAGCATCATCAGAATTAATTCAGTTTTTAGAAAGAACTAATATTCCAGCATACACTACTTTTCATGGTAAGGGAACTATGCCTAATAATCATGCTCTTAATATAGGTGTATTAAGTAGGCATTCAAAAGTTGCTAAAAAAGTTTTAAACGAGAAAGATATTATTCTTACTATTGGATATGGTCCAGAAGAAGGAGTTACACCAGAAATGTGGCAAGAAGCAAAACATGTAGTTCATATAAATGCTTCTGAACCGAGGGGTGTTCATATTTATAACCCTAAATTAGAAGTTATTGGTGATTTGAGAAATGTATTATCTAAAATTGGGGCTGATAATCAATTAAGAATGACTAATCAAAAATTAGATGAGATGAGGTTGGTTGTAGAGATGCCGGATAATATTGATGAAATGTTTCCTTACCACCCAGTACAAGTTGTAAGGATATTAAATGAAACTTTAAATAGTGATTCTCTTGTTTTTTCAGATGTTGGTTTACATAAACAGGCATTAGGTCTTTACTGTGATAAGCAAACTTATTTTTCTAACGGCCTTTCAGCAATGGGTTATGCAATTCCTGCGGCAGTGGGTGCTTGTTTTGCTGCACCAAATAAACAAGTTGTTGCAGTAACTGGTGATGGTGGATTTCAGATGGGGAATGATAGATCTTTGCTTACAGCAAAAGAATATGGCCATTCTCCAATCATTATTGTTATGAATGATGGTGCTTTAGGTATGGTTGAATCAAGACAATTAACTGCACTTGGAACAACACATTATGCTAGATTTAAAGAAAATCCTAATTTTAAAAGAATAGCGGAAGCATATGGGTGTAAAGGTTATAGGATTGAAGAATCGGGACAGTTAGAAAGTGTTTTAAAAGATTCATTAAATCATGATAAACCTGTTGTGATTGATGTACCAATTCAAGCTTATCATAATGTTAAAATGATGAAATAATTTAAAGGAATTAATAAAATAGAACAAAAAGAAAAATGAAAGATATAACTGTGTTATTAACCTCTTGTAATGGATTAGTTAGTCCTAGTCAAATTGATTGTTTACGAAAAGTAAAAGAACGAAAAATAAAAATCATAGGTACTGACGCTTCAGATTTAGGTGTTGGTTCAAGGTTAGTTGATCAGTTTTTCAAAGTTCCAAAAGGAGATTCGGAAGATTATGTTATCTCAATGTTTAAAATATGTGAAGAAAGTAATGTTGATATTTTAATTCCTGCGGCAGATGAAGAATTTTTAGCATTGGGGAAAGAAAAGAGTAAATTTAAACAAATCGGAACTGAAATTGTTACTAATGATTATGATATTTCTATTAAATCAAGTGATAAAGGTTTGTTTCTAAATTTTTTAAAAGAAAAAGGATTGCCTTGCGCTAATTATTTTATCCCTAAGAGTTTAGAAGAATTTGAGAAAGCATGTTTTGATTTGGGTTATCCTCAATTTCCAGTTGTTATGAAACCTTGTTTAGGTCGAGGAAATAGGGGTATGAGGATTATAAAAAGTGGGATTAATAAAAGGGATTTACTTTTAAAAGAGAAAGCAGGTAGTCCTTATGCAACATTAGAAGATATTAAGGAATCTTTAGTTAATGGTGATGAAAATGAAAACAAATTTCCTTCTATTGTATTGATGGAGTATCTTCCTGGCGAAGAGTATAGTGTTGATGTTTTAGTCAAGGAGGGGAAACCTTTAATCATAATTCCAAAATTAAGGTTAATGCCGGTTCCAGGTTTATCAGTTGTTGGTCAAGTAGATATGAATGAATTAGTTATCAAAAAAGTCACTGAAATATGTGAGGCATTTAATTTAAGTTATAATGTTAATATCCAGTTTAAATATTCAAAAGAAGAAAAATTATTTCCTTACGAAGTAAATACTCGTATTGCTGCAAGTATTGCTGCTTGTAAAGCTGCTGGTGCAAATTTAATTTATTATGGTGTGAAATTAGCTTTAAATGAAGAAATTCCACCTACAAAAATTAGAAATGGTATGAAGATGATTCGATATTATAAAGAATTTTATGAATATTCGGATGATTTGGATGAACAAAATGATAAAAGCATTAGTTTTTGATTTAGATGATACTTTATATGACAATACTAATTATTGGTTAGGTGCATTTAAAGATATTAGTTTTTATTTAGAAAAAGAGTATGGTGTTGAAAAAAATGAGACTTATAGCATTCTTTTTAAAATATTTAATGAAAATAAAAGTATGTATTCTCATCTATTTGATGATCTTATAACTGAATTAAATATAACTCCCCCTTCTAAAGATAATTTAATAAAAGAAATGGTGAAGATATTTCATTCACATAAACCTGAACTGGAACTTTATGATGATACTTTATTAACCCTTAATGAATTAAAGAAAGAGTATAAATTAGGTATAATTACTAACGGAAAATATCCTACCCAAATGAACAAAATTAGATTGTTGGGTTTAGAAAAATATTTTGAGGTCATAATTTGTCCTGAATATATTAATAGAAAACCAAAGTCTCAATCTTATTTTGAGATGTTGGGTAAATTAGGTTTTTCAAATAAAGAAGTTATTTATGTTGGTGATAATCCTTTAGTTGATTTTATTGGCGCAAAAGAAGCAGGATTAATTACAATTAGGATCATGAAAGGCCCATTCAAAGATATGGTTGTTTCATCAGAATTAGATGCAGAATTTAAAATTAACAATTTAAAAGAGATTATTATTTTATTAAAAAGCGTCTAAATTACATTAAAACACATTTTTATTTCACTTTATTTTTAAATAAAAAATTTAGAATCAATTCTTTAAATTCTTTAAAATTAATAAACTTTGTTTTGTATATATAAACATAATAAATTAATATATACAACAAAGAAAATGATAATTTAATTATGATATTTTCAGGAACAAAATAATAGCTTGATGCGATTAAAAATAAACTAATTAATACTAGCCAAATATATTTGCTTAATTTAACTTTAAAACTTATAATTCTTTTAAGGTAAATTTGAGATACAAAATATAAAATTAAATAACTTGTTACTGTTGATAAGGCTGCACCACTAGTTCCTAAAATAGGAATTAAAATAATGTTAAATATTAAATTAAATAATGCAACCGATAGAATTATTTTTGAAACTAATTTTGGTTTTCCAAATGCAGATAAGCTTTGGAAGTTTATGGAACTAAATATATTAAATAGTACAGATGATAATAATATTATCAATGTCATTTTTGCAGGGAAATAATCTTTTCCAAAAACTAAATTTAATATCTCTCCACTAAAAATGATTGATATTGTAATAATTGGTAATAATATTGCGATGAGGTAATGGTAAATATATTTCAAATAGATATTAATTTGATTAAAATCTTTTTTGTGCCATAATTCTGTAAATAAAGGAAATAACACAATTGTTATGGCAGTTGTAAGCACAGTAAATGCTGTGGCAATTGGCATCGCAGATTGATATAACCCCACTCCTTGCATAGAAGATAACTTTGTTAATACTAATGTGTCTGTTTGTATTATTAATCTTGAACCTATAGCAATAAGAATAACTGGGATCCCATAAGAGAATAGATGGCATGTAGTTTTTTTAATGTTGTTAAATTTATATCTATAAATTGGGAATATCCTTTGCGAAATTGGCAGGAATATTAAGAACAATATAAATGAGGTCAATACATATGCCCAGAATGGAGAATAAATCCCAAAGTCTAGTATAATTAAGAAAAATGTTATTAGGAAATATAATGCACTTTGTAAAGGAGCATAAAATGAATAATGTTTCATTTTTTGGAATCCTAATAAAATTGAAATATTGATCACATTAAAAACGTTAAATAATAAATAAATTGAAAAAAATCTTAAAATATAAGAAGAACCTTCATAATTGAAATAGTTGATTTCTAAAAAATTACTAAATATGAAAATTAAAATAATGAAAATTACACTTGTAATAGTTTGGAATAATAAAGTTGTTAAGATAACTGATTTAATTTCATTATAATTTTTTATAACATTATATTTAACTATATAATATGTTGATGCTGTATCTAAACCTAAATATAAGAAAAATAAGAAAAAAGTAATAAATGTCCATATAGAATAAAATAACCCATATTCTTCAACTGAAAAAGTTCTAGTTAATAATATTCTAAAAGCATAACTAAATATAAAAGCAATCACTGAGCCAATCATGATATATATTCCATCACTTACAACTTTCTTAGTATCTGTCAATTTATGTTCCTAATTACTTATTAAATTTGTATTGGTATATCTCTTTCAAAAATCCATTAATTAATTTACAATTAATATTAACATTAGAATTTCCTTTTTGCCTAGTAACATACTTTATTGGCATTTGAAAAGTTTTTAATTTTAATTTTTTTAATTCAGATAATAATTCTACATCAATAAACCAGCCATTAGAATGAAGTTTAATTTTATCATAATGTTCTTTCTTGAACAATTTAAATGTGAAATTAACATCTTTAATTCCATACAAATTAAAGAGAATCTTGGTTAATAAATTATATCCTTTTGAGAAAAACCAACGAGCAAAATTTTCTCTATTACCAGTTCTAAATCCTAGCACTAAATCATTATTTTCTAATAAGTTAATGGCTTTTTGATAATAAGAAAGGTCACAAGGTAAGTCTGAATCACTGTAAGTTAATATTTCATATCTTGCAGAATCTAAACCTAATCTTACTCCTGAACCATAGCCATTTTTATTTCCTTCATGAATTACTTTTACTTGTTCAAATTTATCTTCTAATTCATCACATATCTTTTTACTTTGATCTGTAGAACCAGATTCAATCAGTATTATTTCGAAATCAATATTTAATGATAAAAATTGTTGTTGTAATTTGTTAACAAGCTCTTCAATAGTCTCTTCTTCGTTATAAATTGGTACAATTATTGAAATCCCTTTATTTACCATAGTTTAATATTATGCTTATACCTTCTTTCAAATTAAATTGATTTGGCAATGTTTTAATTTCTTCTTCTGTATCCAATTTATCAATGTTTAAACAATTATGGTTTGGGTTATTTTTTGAAATTATTTTTAAATTTTGATTTAATTCTTTTTGGATGATTAATGCAACTTCTTTTACTTTGGTACTTACTCCGCTTCCTAAATTATAAGTTGAATTTTCTTTAAAATTAAATAAATAGATAAGATACCTGACTAAATCATCAATAAATATAAAATCTCTAGATGAGTCACAATTTTGAACTGTTAATTCATTAATTTCTAACCTTTTGGCATTCTTAATCCTAGAAATTAAATCAGGAATTAACCTTCCTTCTTTTTGAGTTGGACCATATACATTAGAAATTCTAAAAATCAAGTGTTTTATGTTAGGATTTTTATTTGAATAAGTTTTTATTAAATCTTCACCTGCAACTTTTGAACAAGTGTAAAATGTAAGGGGATTTAACTTGTCTGTTTCTTTGAATTTTTTATCTTTTTCAAAACCATAAACTCCTGCAGAACTAGAATAAATTATTTTAATTTTGTTGTTAGTATAATTAATTAGTTCAAGTAAATGTGAAGTTAGTTTAATATCGTCTAAATAGGATTGAACTGTATTAGAATTATTTGTAGCAGTAGCAAAATGGAATATGTGAGTAAAATTAATGATGTCTTCTTTTTTTAAGTCAATGATATCTTTGTTCAATAATTTTATGCCTGGTATTTTAAAGTCAATTTTGTTTCTACTTAAGACTGTAACATTATATCTTTTTTTTGCTAATCCTTGAGCTAACTGCCATCCTATAAATCCAGTTCCACCTGTAATTAAAATATCTTTAACTTCCATTTTAAAATAAATTTAAAGAATTATTTTTCCTTCTTCAAAATCGTTCTTAGCTCTTTCGTAATCTTTAATTTGACCCATATCTAACCAATATTCTTCATTAAGATATTTGTATAATTTAATGTTGGGATCAATTATCAATTCTTGAAGTAAGTCGGTCATTAACATATGTTGATTTTCTGGTATGAAATCTATGACTGAAGGATTGATGATATAAACTCCAGCATTTATTTCTTTAGTTAATTTAGGTTTTTCTTCAATCTTATGAATTTCGTTATTCTCATTACTGTAAACTACCCCATAATCCATGGGTAAGTCAATTTTTTTTGTAACTAAGCTAAAATCAGATTTATTTTTAATGTGAAAATCCATGAGTTCTCTAAAGTTTAAATTTGTTAATACGTCTCCATTAATTACTAAGAAAGGTTCATTAAGGTGTTTATCTAACAATTTTAAAGGACCCGCAGTACCTAATGGGTTTTCTTCTCTGGAATAAATTATTTTCACACCATATTTTGAACCATCTCCTAAATATGACTCAAAAAGGTTAGATTTGTAGTATGTTGTAAGAAAAATTTCATCAAAACCATGGTCTCTTAATTTTGAGATTACAATCTCTAAGACTGAATGTTCACCTAAGGGAAGCAATGGTTTTGGTAAAACATGTGTGAACGGTTTAAGTCGTGTTCCAAGACCGCCTGCCATAATTACTGCTTTCATTTGTGATATTCCTCGACTCTTAAATCTTGTAGTTTTGTTTTAAAGTAATTTATAGTTAATTTTAAACCCTCATCAAAAGAATGATTAGGTTTCCAATTAAGTTCAGTTTCTGCAAGAGTATTATCTCCCCATAATCTTAATACTTCACTATTCTTTGGACGAATCCTTTTTTGATCAATAATTACTTTTAAGTTTGGATTAACCTGTTGTATTACTTTATTAGCTATTTCTTTAATAGAAATCTCAAAATTTGAAGATATATTAAAGACTTTACCTAAATTATTTTCAGTTTCCATAGCTTTAATAAATCCTTGAACAGTATCTTTAACATAAGTATAATCTCTAGTTGTATCAACATTACCTAATTTGATGTCATTACCTTTAAGGGCTTGAGTAATTATAGTCGGAATTACTGCTCTCATTGATTGTCTATCTCCAAAACAATTAAATGGTCTTACTGTGACAACAGGAAGATTGTAAGATAAATAAAATGATTCTGCAATTTTATCTGCTCCGATTTTACTTGCAGAATAGGGTGATTGTCCAACTAAAGGATGAGATTCGTTAATTGGAATATATTGTGCGCTACCATAAACTTCACTAGTTGAAGTGTGAACCATTTTTTTAATTCCCGATTCTTTTGCTGCATGAAGAACATTTAAAGTTCCAATCACATTTGTTTGTACAGTATGTCTTGGACTTTGGTATGAATAAGGGATAGAAATTATTGCACCTAAATGAAACAAATATTCGCAACCTTGCATTGCTGATTTTAATGTTTCAGCATCAGAAAGATTACCAAAAATTAGTTTTACTTTTGAAAGTGTTTCTTTATCTAATTCAGTCAATAATCCAATGTGACTTTCAGAATTATATTCTATAAAACAAGTAACTTCACATTCTTTATGTATTAACTCTTCTACTAAGTGGCTACCTATAAAACCACTGCCCCCTGTAACAAATATTTTGGATTTGTGTATATCCATATTAAACTGTTTTTTACAATAATTTAAATAACTTGTGGTTTTAAAATTCAATATAAAAATGATCATATTTCTAAAGTAAAATTCTGATTACTTGTATATGAAATGTTTGTAAATCAGATAATTCCAGCAAATTATTGAAAATAGTACTAACCCTCTTGAAATCAAATAATTAATTCCCATGTTTGATGTTAATAAATACATTAAAGTAAGTGTTACAACAAAGTTAAAAGCCACTAATGCAGAATATTTAATAAACTGGGTTTTTGTATCATCTTTCTTTTTAAAAGTCCAATACTTGTTTAAGTAAAAATTAGTTATAAAACCAGATAGGTATGAAAATGTAACTGAATAGATGTAAAACATGCCAAAATAATTTGTTAATATGAATAATACTAAATAATCCACACCCATGCTCAATAATCCACTATTAATATATTTAGTAAAGTAAGGAATATTTTTTCTAATGGTATGTTTGATTTTTGAGACATTCATTTTTAAGTATTTATTTTAATAATTTATATATACAATTCATGTATTATTAAATTATCGTTTGGTGTACCAATAAGCATTTAAATATTAAGTTATTTTAAAAGTTTATGGGAATGAAAAAAGGTCAATATTTAAGATATGTTCCTTTAATTATTTTAATATCTCTAATCTTTTTTGTAATAAATCCTTCTTTTTTCCAAAATAGTTTGGATTCTTCTACTCCAAATAGTTTTTTAGCATCAGATGCTTATGCTCATTTAGCTTATATTGATGATGTGATTGAGAACGGTAATTATAATCATGAATCTCAATTTTATGTTGGATTTACTGGAGATGAATTCTCTCCAAGAGAACCACCTTTAATGTTATTTTATGTTGCATTTATTTCTAATTTATTTGGTATAGAATCACATGTTGCAGCATTATTTGGATTACTTCTTGGAATTGTTCTATCAATTAGTATAATATATGTAATATTAAACAAATTTAATTGGATTTTAGCAGTTTTATTCTTGCCTGTAACTTTGTTCCTATTTACTAATCCTTTTGTAGCTGGTATTACTTGGGGTTTTTGGAAAGCTTATTTTATGTATTTTATTTTAGTAGTCGGTTTTTTATTTTTTCTAACTAAACTAACTAAAGAAAGGGCAATATTACTTGTCTTAATATTATCAAGTTTGATTCTAGCTTCTCCAGCATTATTAATGTTTTTCTTATTGTTGTTTACTTTTAAACTTATTTTAGAATGGTCAGAATTAAAAAGAAATATTATCACTTTATTAATAACTGGAATTACTTCACTTATAATTACTTCACATTATTTTTTAAATTATTATGTCGCTAGAACTTCTGGAAGTTCTGAATCAAAATTATTGAGTACATTAGGTTTTGCAGAAGGATATCATCTGTATGGGGCTAATCCTTATGCTAGTAATTTTGGAATCTTTTGGTATGTGGCTTTAGTTGGATTTATGTTAGCTTTATTTTATCTAATTCAAAATTGGAAAAACAGAGGATCTTATAAGTATAAGACTTTCTTTTTATTCACTTCATTTTTTATTATATTCTTGCTCCCTCTCATTGGTCTTACCCGGATCAATCAATTTAGGTTAGTTTGGCCTTTATTTATAGCATTTTTTATAGGTCTAACTGGTTACTTTATAATTATTTTTTTAACTAAGAAAATTGTTAAACTAAACAAAAGTATCATTACTCTGTTTGCTTTTGCAATATTAATTTTATTAATGTTTAATATTTTGGAATTCTCAGACAATAACATGTCAATTACAAGTCCAGAATATTGGGACAATTTAATGTATTTACATGATGATACTCCCTTTGATTCTAATGTTTTAATAATTGATCCAAGTTTAACTCAGAACAGTATTGTTTTGTCAGCTAATAGAAGAATGCACTATTATGATTTCTCTCATTTTTCACAAGCACAAGAAGAACAAGTTGGTTTGGAAGAAATTAATTCTCATTATTATTGTGCTATCCCTGAGAAAAGTAGAGATGGATTAACTATATACACCAATGAAGATGAGATAGAATATTGTGAGAGAAGGAGGGATTCAGGGGCAGAGATTTGTAGTTATGATTATATTTTAATAAATAAACAATATTATGATCAGGAACATTATATTTTATTAAGTAATTTTATAAATACTCAAATTTCAGAAGATTTTGAAATGGTCAATTATGGGGACCAAATAATTTTGCTAAAGAACATTAATATTTGTGAAGAAGAGATGTAAATTCATCAATTAATAATGATGATACTAATAAAAATGAAACCTAAATTTGATATTAAGAAAAAAGAATTATTATATTTTGTCTATTTTTTAATTGGGACTTTAATCTTATTAGAAGTCTTTTTTTATAAAAGTGGTTTTTTAAGAATTTTAATAATTTCTCTTAAACTTTCTTTTTTAATTCACTTACCCGGTTATTTGATAGCATTAAAAATATTTAAAGAAGAATTTGATTTAATTGGAATTTTGTTTATTGGTCTTGCATTAGGTTTAATTGTAATAACCTTTTTTTACTATGGGTTTTCTTTGTTTGGTTTTAATATAACTGGTTTTACTTATATTGTTCCAATAATGGTGGCCCTAATTGGGATAATTATTAATCTAAAAAAGTCAAATGAAAAAGAATTAAAAAAAGTTAATGAAATAAAAATTGAAAATAAATAATTATATTAATATTTTTTTTAATTTTTAATAACTTTTTCTTTTGGAATCCAACCTAACAATCTTTTTGCTTTTTTAGAACTTGCAGTTAATGTTGCTGGATCACCTTCTCTTTTGGAACTAAATTCATAAGGGATATTATATTTTTTTACAAATTCTAACACTGAAGTTCCTTTTCCTGTTCCTAAATTAATAATATCTGAAGAATTCAAATTAAGGGCTAAGGTATGTGCATGAACTAAATCTTTAATGTCAATATAATCTCTTACACAAGTCCCATCAGGGGTTTCATAATCATTGCCAAATATTAATAATTTTTCTCTCTTTCCAGATAATACCTCGTAAATTATTGGTTCAATATTCTGCGCATCTGGATCACGATAGTTTAATCCAGCATCTCCCATCACATTAAAGTATCTTAAACAAATTCCTACAATCCCTTTTTGTTTAGAATACCAGTCAATAATCCTTTCACATTCTAACTTAGTAAATCCATAATAATTGATTGGATTCAATGGGTGTGACTCGTCAATTGGTGTGTATTGTGGTTCTCCATAAACTGCTGCAGAACTGGAAAAAATTATTTTTTTAACATTAAATTGAACCATATTATCTAATAAATTAATCATGGAAGTAATATTTTGAGAATATTTTTCTAAATTAATCATGGATTCTCCTGCTGCTTTATATCCAGCAAAATGCATTATTGCATCAAATTTATGCTTTGAAAAAACATTTTTTAGAAATTCTAGATTTATTAAGTCACCCTCATAAAATTTGGCTTTATCATCAACTAATTCTTTTTTCCCTTTAGATAAATTATCAATAACAATAACTTCATGTCCTTCTTGAATTATTTTTTTTACTGCAGCACTGCCAATATATCCTGCTCCACCTGTAACTAAAATGTTCATTTTAATATCCCTCTAGTTTAGATTATTTGTGTGTTTATTCATTGACTTTTATAGAATACACCTATTGCTAATCTGTCATTTTTATTTTCTTCAATTTCAAACGCTTTTTGTAATGCTAAAATTTTATTACTTGAATCATGAAAATTATCTTCTAATCTGTAAACTCTTTCATTATAATATTTTATATCATGTCCAAAGCTAGGACAATATTGTAAAATATCGATAAATGCAAATCCTTCAAACTGAATTGCTTTCTTAATTAGGCCAGTTAAATGATTAATATCTCCAGCATATCCTCTAGCAACAAATTTAGCTCCAGAAGAAATTGCTAGTGCGATTGGATTAAGTGGTGATTCTTTAGCACCCAATGGGCTGGATTTACTAACTTTACCTTGTTTAGATGTTGGTGAATATTGGCCGGTGGTTAAACCAAAAACTGAATTATTATGAACTAAGTAAGTTATGTTGACATTTCTTCTACAAGCATGGATAAAATGATTTCCACCTTCTCCATATCCATCCCCATCTCCACCATAAGCAATAACTGTTAATTTTTTGTTAGCTAATTTTGTGCCTTGGGCAACAGGTAAGGATCTCCCATGCAATCCTACAAATCCGTAAGATTTTATCCAGTATGGTAATTTAGCAAAACAACCAACTCCTGAGACTAAAACTGAATCTTTTGGTTTAATATTTAATTCTGAAATTGATTTTTTTGTGGCAAGGGAAATAGCAAAATTTCCACAGCCAGGGCACCAACTTGGTTTTTCATTTTTGTTGAATGATTGTAATTCTACCATTTTAATTAATCCTCTTAATTAATTCATCATAAACGTTATCAACTGTGAATGTTTTTCCATCAAAACGTAATATCTTATCTTTGATATCAATACAAGTTTCTTTTTTAATAAGTTGATTTAATTGAGATGATTGATTATTTTCTATTAAAACAAGCTTATTTGATGAATTTAGAATTTTAGTTATTTCTTCTATTTTAAAAGGAAACATGTTTTTAACCATCAACACATTAATTTTTTTGTTTTGTTCTGAATCTGTTTTATTATTTATGTTTTCAACAGCTTCTAAGATTGCACCTTTATTTGAACCCCAACTTACAACAGTTAAATCTGCATTTTCAGGTCCAATTAATTTTGGTTTATCTAGTTCTTCAAGGATTTGTTTTAATTTTTTTTCTCTTCTTTCTATACCTTCTAATCTGCATTTAGGATTTTCAGTAATACAACCAGTTTCATCGTGGTCATCTCCAGTACATGTGAATATGCCATTTTCATTCCCAGGTATTGATCTTAAATAAGAATCAGAATTGAATTTATATCTTTTAAAAAGATTATTCTTATTTAATTGATTTTGTTTAATTTCTGTTTCATTTATAATTCCTCTTTTAATTGAAAGTTCTTCTTTTAAGAAATTATAATCCTTCTCTGAAAATTTGATGCTTTTTATACTTTCAGCAAGATGTTTATCAATTAATATTATTACTGGTAATTGATACTTTTCTGCTAGATGAAATGCTCTTTTAGTTTCTAAATATGCTTCTTTGATGCATCCTGGCGCAATAATGATTCTTGGGAAATCTCCATGTCCGGCATTAAGTACAAAATTTAAATCACCTTGTTCTGTTTTTGTTGGGGAACCTGTTGCTGGTCCAGGCCTTTGACCTTCAATTATTACTAATGGAATTTCAGCCATTCCTGCTAAACTAATTGATTCAGTCATTAAAGCAAATCCCCCACCTGAACTAGCGGTCATTGATCTTGCCCCTGCAAAAGATGCACCTAACGCAAAATTAATTGCAGCAATTTCATCTTCTGGTTGGATCACTGTTAAATTATCATTTTTTGTAGCTTCTCTAGATAATGAATGAAGAATCCCTGTAACCGGCGTCATTGGGTATTGGCAATGAAAAGTTAAGCCAGAATCAATAGCTGCCTTAGCAATGATTTCATTTCCATTAAAAAGTTTAATTAATTGTTTTTCTTCTTTAATTTCAGGAAGTTTAATTTCAGTTAAAACATTGAAATTATTATAAGATAATTCTGCTGCTTTAATTAATGCTGATTTAATCTCTGGTTTGTTTTTGAATTTATTTTCTAAGATTTCTATCAGTTCAGAAAGTGGGATATTAAATAGTTTAATTATTGACCCAATATATATTATATTATTAAGATTTTTTCCTTTTATTTCATTTTCTATTTCTTTTACATTAATTGGTATGTAGTTCACATTTTGTTTTGGTATAATATCATCAATATTAATGGAACTGTCGTAAAGTACAATCCCTTTTTCATTAACTTGTTGATGGTGTTTAATTATAGATTCTTTATTAATTGCAACAAGAATGTTAATTTTATTGACATCGGCAGAAACTTGTTGATTAGAAATTCTAATATTGTGAAAATTATGGCCGCTTTTTATTTGTGACATATACTCTTTACTTGAGAATATGGAATAACCTTTTTGAATAACAAGTTCCGAAATAATCTTAGCCACTGTAGCAATTCCTTGTCCTGCTTCTCCCCCAACTCTAATATTTATACTTTCCATTATCAAGTATACTTAGAAATTTACTTAAAAAGGTTGTGGAAGATGAGTTCAAGTGACCTCTTAATAATTTAATTGGTTTAATCAATCAATTTATTTTTATTATCAAAATATTTTTCAGCTTCTTTTAATTGGCTCATATTACCTATGTCAAACCAAGTTCCTTCTAAAGTTAAAGCGTGAACTTCTTTTTTTTCTGAGAGATATTTAATGAAATCTCCTGCTCTATCTGCAAATTTATTATCTAATGCCTCTTGTAACATTTCCAAATCTTCTTTTTTTAACATATAAACTAATGTTGCTGCTAATGTGGATTTTGGATTTTCAGGTTTCTCTATAAATTCAATTATCTTGTTATTTTTATTAACACTAACTATCCCTAACTGCTTGGCAAGTTTGAAACATTTTATATCATTAAGTAATATACTGGATGTTTGTTTTTGTTGAAAATAATTGATTATATTTTTGAGATTATCTTCGAATAAGTTGTCTCCCCCAATAATTAATAAGTTCTCTTGAATGTTATGTTTTTTTACAACAAAGTTGATATCGCCGATAGCTCCTAATCTATCTTCATTTGATAAAGTTCCATCATTAACAATAGTTATTTTTTTTGATGAAGTTAAGTTATTATTCAATTTAACGAAATGAGAATAAAATTTGTTGTTAGTTACAATAAAAATTTCATTTAGTTCAGAAATATTTTCGAGTTTTTCGACAATATGTTCAACAATTGTCTTTCCACCAACTTTTAACAAAGGTTTTGGATGGTTTAAAGTTAATGGATATAATCTAGTGGCATACCCTGCAGCTAGAATTAATGCTTTCATCTTAAGGGAAAGAATTTATTTTTTACTTTTAAGTGTTATGAAATATTGTTATTGGATTAGAATTTAGTTTGTCTTGTTGATGTGCAATTTTAGCAAATATATTCAAAATATCCGAAACATTTAAATATAAGTGTTACTTGTACACTAACGTAAGGTGATAAAAACAAAGTGTTTAATTGATCTTTTCCACGAGAAGATTTTTTTAATCTCACACTTAGTGTAAAAATGACAAAAACAAACCAAGAAGGCTTGAAAATGAAAAGAAAACAAATATCTAAAGAATTAAACATTAATTTAAATTTAGAACAAGTGAATCTTAAGTTAAGGGAAGAATATAATCTTGAAGAAATAATTGGGGGATTTGGTCGAGCAGTACATAAATTAAATGACCACATTGATTACAATCCTGGTCTAACTGATGCTTATGATCCTAATAATTTGATCTGTTTTGATATCGGTTTTTTGACTGGATCAAAAGTAATGACTTCTAAAAGAACTTATGTAAGTAGTTTAAGTCCATTGAAAACTAGTAATGCTGGAACTAATGGAATTTATTATTCAACTGCAAGTGGGGGTTTTGGATCTGCATTAAGGGATTGTGATTTAGATGCAATAAACATTATTGGGAAATGTCAAAATCCTTCTTATTTAGTAATTGATTATTCAAGTGGAAAGTTAGAAACAAGTTTTCAAGATGCAGGAGATCTTATGGGAAATACAACTGACCAAAAGATATCTTCTCTTTCTGAAAAGTATGACAATGCTTCTTTTTTAGTAATCGGGCTTGCAGGTGAAAATTTGGTAAGGTGTGCTAACATTGCTTTTAGCACTTCTGATCAATTGAGAAAAGGAACTAACCATATGAGATTTGCTGGTCGAGGAGGAATGGGGGCAGTAATGGGTTCAAAGAATTTAGTTGCTATTGTAGTTAAAGGTGAACGAGAAGTAAGTAGGACACATTACAAATCTCAAAGTCTGGGTAATGATGTTAAAGAAATTAACAGAGAAATTGCTAGGGGTGAAGGAACTAGGAAATATCGGGAACTTGGTACTTTTTTTTCTAACATTGAAAGTTTAGAATATTTAAGTGCAGGAATTCATCAAAATTTTAGTCAAGGTAATGATGTTAATACCAGGAATTTGTTTAGAGATTACTTAATACAAGATGGAATTGAAATTAAAGACAAAGGATGTCTTGGATGTGGGATTAAATGTTGGAAAGAATTGTTTAAGGAAGGAAAAGTTTTAGGGAAATTAGATTATGAAAATGGTTCTTTGCTTGGGCCAAATTTAGGGATTAATGATGTGGAACAAATTCAACAATTAATAAATTTAACAGATGGTTATGGAATGGACGCTATGTCAACTGGTGTTTGTTTAGGTTATGAAATGGAAATTCAAGGGAAGTTTGGCAATTTTGAATTTGCTAAACAGATGATTGAGAAAATTGCATCTGGCGAACATGGTTTGAAAGAAGGTGTGAAAAGATATTCTGAATCAATAGGTCAAACTGAAAATGCAATGCATGTTAAAGGTGTTGAACTTGCGGCATATTTAGGGCAAGTAAATCCAGGATATGCTTTTGCAATTGCTGGTCCTCATACTTCTATGATGACTTATAATTCTTCTTGGAAACTAACTGCAAATAATTCAGTGGAGGAGTGGTCAGAAAATATAATTGATGGTGTTATACCAATTATTTATGATATGAACGGGTTGTGTAAATTTTCAAAAGTAAGTTTAGGTGATGTTAGTAAACAATTAAATTTGCTTACTGGTGTTGAAACTTCATCTGATGAATTGAAAAATTGTGCTAGGAAAGTAGCATTATTAGCAAGAAATATTGATTATAAATTGGGTTTCAATGAAAGTGACGACATTTTACCTGAAAGATGTTATCAAGATTTAGAAATAAACGAACTTGGTGAACATTTCAATACTAAAGAATTTTTTGAAAGACTGAAACATTCAGTTTACAATTCTTATCATACTCTTGCAGGGGAATTTGGAATTAATTTAGTTAATGTAAATTATATGTTTGGATCAAAATTGATGGAGGTTGCTTAAAATGATTAATGAAGAAAATATCGGATCTGATATAAGGAAACCAAATATGTTAGAATTTACTAAAGATTTAGCTTTAGCAGTTGCAGATTTTTATGAGTATTCTATGGCAGAAGCTAATATCCTTGAAGATATTGTTGGTAAAGATACAGTATTTGATATGGTAGTTAGAAGGATGCCAACAAATAAAGTTGTTGGAAGATTTGAAAGAGATGGTGTTAAGTATGATGAATTAGAACAAAGAAAATATTTAATCAATGCTGGTTTAGAACAAGTTGCAGCATATTTTTTAGAAGCTAGGGGAACTGAAAAATTAAGAAATTATATGCAAGAAGTTCAAGGTGTTGAAAATACTACATTTTTAGATTGGGTAGAAAATATTTCTTTTCAAGGTGATGTTTATGCTATGCCAGAAGGTACTATATTCTTTGCGCAAGAACATCAATTAAGAGTTCATGAAAAATTTGAAGAAGCACAAGTGTTTGAAAGTTTATTACTTAATACAATCAATCCTCAAACTAATGTGGCAAGTACTGCAAATGATATTGCTCAAGTAGCTAATAAAATTTTACTTGAGGGGGGAAGTAGGAGAGCAACAAGTCCTCAAAGTTCGGTATTTAATTCTCGTGCAGCAAGAATTGGTGGTTTTACTGCAAGTTCTAATGTTGCATATGGGATGTTTTATCATGAAAAAGTGGGTGGTACGCATGGTCATTCTTATGTGATGTTACATCCAGATGAATACTCTTCATTTAAAGCTCAATCTGAATTATTTGGGAATAAAGTTTGTTTCTTATTAGATACTTACAATGTTGAAGAAGCTTTTGAAATATCATTGAAAATTGTTGAAGAGGAAAATTTTGATAGTTTTGCATTTAGGATTGATAGTGGCGATTTATTACAACAAGCTAAATGGATTCATGATAAATTGCAAGAAAAAGGTTATGCTAGAGAAAGTTATGTTTTGGTAGCTTCAGATGATTTAACTGCGGGTAAGATTGATGTCTTGGAAAAAGAAAGAGCAGACATTGATAAATATTTAGTTGGAACTTATGTTGTTAATCCACCTAAACCAGTACCAGGTGTTTTCAAATTAGCTGCTTACAAAAATGATAATAATAATCAAGAAGTAAGTAGTGATGAAGAAAATAATGGTTGGATTCTGAAAGGAAAGTTATCTGAAGAATTTAGTAAAGCCACATTACCTGGAATTAAACAAGTTTATCGTGTTGTTGGAGAAGATGGTTTTTACAAGAAGGATATCATTGCGTTTGAAGGGGAAGATTTAAGTGAATATTTAGATGAAAATGATACTGTTGAAGAATTACTTGTTTCAATAATTAAAGGAGGAAAACAAGTTTATAATTTTCCAACTATTAATGGAATTTCTCAACGAAGAGAAGAACAACTTTCTAGGTTTAATAATATAGGAGATTATGAAATTTTAATCTCCTCGTTAGTGTTAAAAACACAACAACAAATCATGGAGGAACATGGTTTTTATCGGAGGAATTGAGAATGAAAAATGTTGAGAATGAAATTGTGAAAAAGTCAGTTTTGGTTTGTGAAAGTTTGGGAAAGATTAGTGGCAGTTATGGTGTTACTGAATTTTTTGTATTTTCAGATGGAATTGGTTTTGGAGACAGTTGGTGATTGGAAAATAGGGGGATAAAGAAAATGAGAATATTTTACGATACCGATACACAAGTAGATTTTATGTCTGAAAATGGAGCTTTGTATGTCCCAGGGGCAGAAGAAATCAGGCTTTCTTTAAAAAAATTAACTCAGTATGCTAGAAATAATAACATTCCGATAATTGGTTCAGTGGACAGACATTTTGGAACTGAGAAATACAAAGAAAAAGAATTAGAATTACAAAGGTGGGGTGGTCTTTTTCCTGATCATTGTATGGACGATACTGCAGGATTTGAAAAGATATCTGAAACTTCTATAAGTCCTCTTTATTTTGATGTGCATGGTTCTTCACATCGTACTGATGACCTATACATCCCTTGTCTTAGGGAAGAAAATATCTCTTTTTCTAAATATATGATGAGGTATGAGTCAATAATCAGTCCGGACAAAATTGATTCTTTTTATCAAAATTTTACCACTGAAAAAAGAATCTCTTGGTGGCATTCAATATTATCTGGTATAAATCTTGAAAATATCACTTCAGCTTTAAATGAATTAAAACAAGAAAAATCAAAGGGTATTTATTTTGAAAAACAGTCTTATGATATTTTTTCTAATTCTCATTTAGATATTTTTCTTCATGAAGCAAAGGTTTCTGAAGCGATTGTTTATGGTGTGGCAACCGATTATTGTGTTAAGGCAGTAGTGTTAGGTATGCAAAAAAGAGAAATTCAAACTTATGTTGTTGAAGATGCAATCCAAGGTATTACTGAAGAATCTTCTGTGGCAGCAATTGAAGAAATGAAACTATCTGGGGCTAAAATTGTTTCTCTTGAACAAGTTCTGGGAGGTAAATTCTAGTTTGGAGGATAAATAAAATGGCGGAAAGAAAAATAAAATTGGCGAAAATGAACCCGGATTTAGTTAATAAGGAAATTGGAGATTTTGTTCTTGAAGATGTAACAAATAGAAAAGCAACTGGTTGTGTGATCGGTTTATCAGGTGGTGTTGATTCAACTGCTACTGCAGCAATTATCAAAAGTGCATTTGATAGATATAATCTGTTTAGTAATGGTCAGTCACTTGAATTAGTTGGTTACATATTACCTTCAAAAATTAATCATTACAAGGATACTGAAGATGGTGTTGATATTGCTAAACAGTTAGGTATTAGGTATGAAGTTCATAGTATTGAAGGGATTGTTGAAGCACATAAGTTAACTAATCCTGAAGCTTTTGAATTTAATTATCATAAAGGGAATATGGTCTCAAGAATTAGGGCAAATATTCTCTCTACTAAATCTGCAACTGAAAGAAAAATTTTAGCTGGTACTGGTAATCGTGACGAAGATTTTGGAATCGGTTATTACACTTTGTTTGGTGATGGGGCGGTACACTTAAGTCCAATAGGTAATTTACCAAAAAGGTTAGTTAGAGAAATAGCAGATTACCATGGTTTTTCTGATATTGCTAAAAAAATTCCTAGTGCTGGTCTTGAACCAGGACAAACGGATTTTGGTGATTTGGGGTACAGTTATGATTTTGTGGAATTAGTAAGTGAAGGATTAATGCAGGGTTTTGAAAAAAAGGAACTTTATGGTCACAAACAAATAATTGGTCTTTCTCAAAAGGACATTGTTCAATATGCAAATTTGTATGGTTCTCCTAAATTAAGTAATTCTAAAGATATGATTGATGACATTTTGAGAAGGCATAACATTGCAATTGACAAAGCTAACTTAATTCATCCAAGGGCAGCACCTGTAACTTTGATTTACGAATGAAATAATAATCTTAACTAAAATAAATGAGGGTAAAAAAAATGAGTGAACAAAATAATGAAAGGCCGCAGAAAGTTTACAATGCAACCGATATGATTATTGAGTATTGTTCTAATAATAAAGAGGGAATAGTGTTAATTGAACGAAAAAATCCACCTTTTGGTTATGCTTTACCTGGGGGCTTTTTAGAGAAACATCTTAGTTTAGGTGATAATGCAAGGAAAGAAACCAAAGAAGAGACTAATTTAGAATTTATTGTTGGAAATGAAGAGAAACCTTTCTTAGTTAAAGGTCAGCCAGATAGAGATCCGAGAGTTAGAGTTTTAAGTTTTGTTTATGTCGGTAAAGGTTATGGTGAATTGAGGGCAGGAGATGATGCTGCTAATGCACATCATGTCTCTTATGGTCAATTGAATGGGATGTTAGGTAAAAGATTATTTGCATTTGATCATGAAGAAATTATTGTTCAATATCTTGAAAATGTTGGAAAATTGTACGATCTAAAAAAGGGTGAAATGAAATGAAAGATAATACTACCTTTTTCCCAGAAAGTTCACTTAAAAAAATTTTGGAAAATGATAAAGGGGGCTCTAGTAAAGTTGATAAAGATATATCTAGTAACAAAAAAAGATACTCCCGATTAGGTGTTATTGGACGTTTTCGTCCATTACATATTGGGGGGGCAATGATGTTAGAAACATTATGTCAACAATCAGGGTATGTAATCATTGGAGTTGGCAGTGCTAACAAGTATAATATTCGTAACCCTTTTACTGCAGAAGAGTCTGTTAATATGATTGACAAATACTTATCTTCTCAAGGATATGATAATTATGAAATATTTACTATTAATGATTATGCTCATATTCCTGAATTTAGTGATGGGCAGAAATGGAAAAATGAAGTTAAGCAACATTTAGGTAAAATTGACGCTTTTATTACAGGAAATCCTTATTCTAAAAATTTGTTAGGGGCTGATTATAAAATAGTTCATCCTGGAGAATTAATCCCCCCTGAAAAATGGGTTTGGTTAAGGGGTACAATGGCTAGAGTTGAAATGGCTAAAAATTCTGATTTATGGGAAAAAATGGTCCCACAAGTTGTTGTTGAATATCTGTTAGAAAATAAACTAGTTGATAGATTTCAAAGGGAGTTCGGTTTACAAACTTTATCTTGTTTGGTTGAAGAAAGTAGTGGTGACTTGAGTCAGTCTTTAGGGGCTGGTTATGTTCAAAGAGAAAATTTGGAACAAGAGTATAAACATACTTTGGAAAAATAAATCTTAAGAAAGTGAGGTAATAAAAAAATGGTTCGTTTAGGGAGTTATGAAATCATTCGTCAGATTGGTGAAGGTGGATTTGGTAGGACTTATGAGGGTAGGCATGTCCTTAACAATAATATTAAAGCTTGTCTTAAACAGAACATTAACATTACTGATGAAGATGCAAAATTATTAATGCGGGAAGCAGAACTATTAACTAAAATTAGTCATTATTCTTTCCCAGCATTTAGAGATCTCTATCGTGTTGATGATGGGAGTATTGTACTTGCCATGGACTTTGCTGAAGGAAGAACTCTTGATAAAATTGTTGAAAAGCATAAAGGATTACACCCCGAAGAAGTTGCTTGGATTGCACAAAGGTCATTACAGGGATTATATTATTTGCACCATAAAGGGGTGATTCATGGTGATGTTAAACCACCTAATATGATGATTCAACCTTGGGAACATAATGTTGTATTAGTTGATTTTGGTTTGTCAAGTATCAAACCTAAAAGTGATTCAAAAGCCGTAGGATACACTGAAGTTTTTGCTGCACCTGAACTTCTTTCTGGGAAACCACCTTTGCCAGAATCTGATTTATATTCTTTAGGTTTAACTATGATATATGCTTGGGGTGGTGATCCAGTTGCTAAAATTCATCCTCCTTATGTCCACAAATCTTTACAAAATTTTGTCAATGGTTTAGTACGATATAATGTTGCTGATAGGACTAATTGGGATAAGGAAGATTTAGTTAAAAAATTGTCAGATGCTAGATTAGAAGCGTTTGGTAGAAGGAGGTCAATAAAAAGTAAATGATTTGTTGGTTGTTGATTTTTAATTATTTGTTAAGTTAATAATTGAAAATATTAATTGAGATCTCGTATGAGTTAGCGAGAGCTATATGTAAATCAAATATAAATGGGGGTACATAAAATGTACAGTTGGGGAGATGATACAAGTACTTGGAAAAAACCAGGTTCTTATAACTATGGTTCGGCTAAAGCACCTTACCTTGATGACTTAAAAAAGGAGGCTGCAGATAAAGGGCCTCGAACATATGTTGGAACAAAAAAACCTAATTTGGATTTAGTTAATCCTAAAGGTAAAAAACTTTATTCTGAAAGTGAGAATCCAATAATTTTAGCAGTAGATGGAACGGGTTCAATGCAATCTTGGCCAGGAGAAATATTTGATAGGTTACCTTTGTTTTACCAAACACTTTCAAAATATAAACCAGAAATTGAACTTAGTTTTTCAGTGATTGGTGATGCCATCTCTGATGATTGGCCATTGCAAATTTCTGCTTTTGGTAAAGGTGTGGAACTTGACGATTATCTGAAAGCGTTACATCCTGAAGGAAGAGGTGGTCCTGGAATTAGAGAAAGTTATGAATTATTTAGTTACTTTATTCATGAACATTGTAAAACTCCTAATGCAGTTTCACCTTTCTTGTTTATAATGGGCGATGAGAAATTTTACAAGAATGTTGATCCAAGCCAAGTAGAACAATTAATTGGGGATAAATTACAAGGTCCATTAGATTCTGCTAAGACCATTCAAGAATTAACTCAACGTTATGATGTTTACTTGTTAAGGAAAAGTTATAGCCATGGTCTTGATAAAGAAATTGAAGGGCAATGGAAAGAAGTTCTTGGAGCACAGAAAGTAATTCCAATCTATGATCCAGAAAGAGTAGTTGATGTTGCTATGGGCCTTGTAGCAAAGAAGTGGGGTTATTTTGGAGATTTTGAAAACAATTTGGGTGCTAGGCAAGACTCAGTTGGAAAAGAATCTGTTATGATGTCTTTGAAAGCTGCACCTGGTGTTGATTTTGATAATTTAGAATCTACAATGGTGGGAAGTTCAATTGTTGGTGATGCACCAAGTATGAAAAGTAAAAACTTAGCATCAATGGTAAGTAAACCTTAATTTTTTGTTTTGAAATTTGATTGAAATAAATAGAAAATAAATAGGAGGAAAATAAAATGGGATTAAGCACTTCCGGAATGGATAAAGCGTATAAAACTAGTGGGGAAATTTTTGAACAGGTTAGTAAATTATACAAACCTGGTTTGGCTGAACAGTTAGGGGAAATTGAACCTGGTGAGGTTGTAGTAGTTCAAGGAACTTATGATCATGTAGAAAAATTGTTAGATACAATTAAAGTTCCTTATACTTCAATCACCAGTTCTGAAATATCAACACATAATGGTGGGAGAGTTATGTTTGTTAATTGTGCGTCATACAATTCTGTTGATGGCAAAACCAAAAATGCAATACATAATTATGTTGATGAAGGAGGAAGGTTGATCAGTACAGATTGGGCAGTTGGTTTGGTTGAAAAAGTTTTTCCAGGTAAGGTACAGAAAACTGCTAAAACAGGTGACGATGTTGTAGAAATTCAATGTTGTAGTGATTTAGGTAGAAAATTTGTTGGAATGAATTATGCACAATGTAGGCCTAAATGGTGGCTGGAAGGAAGTAGTGACATTTATTCTATTGGTGAAGGTGTTACTGCTATAATCACTAGTTCTGAAATGGAAGAAAAGTATGGTCAACCTTATGTTGCAGTTGGTTTTAAGGAAGGTAAAGGTGAAGTTATACATTTTATTAGCCACCTTGAATTGCAAAGAACTCATCTTAGAACTGAAGAAGACAAAGAAGGACTTGATACTTTTCTGGAAAAAATGAAAATTGAAAAAACTCCTGAAATGGATGATATGAAAGTTGCAGAATTAGAAGCTGCGTACAGTACCCTAAACACAGTTGCTTACTTGTGTTTAAGGTCTCCTGTGTTAGGTGGAGATATGAAAAGTGTGACTTTCAATTCGACAGCTGGGCCTGTTGGTGGAGCAGTGAGCAAAAAACTAGTCTGAACATGCTAATATAAAAATAAATTGGATAAATAAAAATGGTAAAAGCAATTGTAACAATTCCTCCTTATGCACCTTTTATTGAAGAAGTTGTAAATCATCCCATTGTAAGTGGGCTTAGGTTGAATACAGTTATGCCAACGAAAGGTAGTTTGGAGGAATTGTTAAAACAATTGCAAGATAAGGCTAATGGGAAAGATCTTTGGATTGATTTAAAGTATCGGCAGTTACGTGTAAAAAATTATGGTATTCCACCTTTTACCGAAATTGAATTAACTCATAATATTGACGTGGATACTCCTGTGACTGCTTATTTTAGTGATGGGAAAGAACGTGCAAAGATTTTGGAAGTTGATGGTAATAGATTAATCATGCAAGATGGGCCTAAACGAATGGTTGGTCCTGGTGAATCTATTAACATTGTTCATCCATCGCTTAATGTGGAAGGACATTTTACCAAAACTGACTTAAAATACATTGAAGCTGCTGAAAAAGTTGGGTTAAAAACATATATGTTATCTTTTGTGGAAAGTGTTGATGATGTGACTAGATTAAAAGAGAAAGTTTCAGATGCAATTATTGTTGCTAAGATTGAATCTCAGAAAGGCATGGGTTATGTTCGTAATGTGTGGAAGGATGAATCTCGGTTAATGGCAGCAAGAGGTGATTTGTTTGTTGAACTTGAAATGCCGCATTATGTAACAAAAGCAGTGGAAGAAATTGTTATGAAAGATAATAACGCAATTGTAGCTTCAAGAATCTTTCCATCTTTATCTTATAGTTTGGAGCCTAGTTGTAATGATATCGGTGATGTTGATAACCTGATTAGGATGGGGTATCAGAATTTCATGTTAGGCGATGATATCTGTATGAAGAGGGATTCAGTGATAAGTGGTCTTAACTTGCTGAAAGCGATAGCAGATAATTATTACAAGTGATTCATTTTTTATTTTTTTAATATTATTGTTTGCAATGATTATAATTAAGGGTAGAAAATCAATTATAAGTTGAGCAACTAAAGAAAAAAAGTGATGGTGTTTAACAAGGAGGAGAAACTAAAATGGGATTAGAAAATTTAGTTTTTGTACCAAGTAAAAGTAGGTATGAATTGGAACTTGAAGAAAAAGGATCAGATCATTTTGTTAAAAAGAGTTTTTCTTCTGAAGAGATTTATAATAAAATTGTAATAAGTCATCATAAACAGAAAGCTAATCTCTCTCGTGTTGTTAATTTGTTTGGTAGTGATGCTGTTGTTGATAGGTCTAAATTAAATAATGATTTAGTAAGGGGTAAAGACTTGTTTATATTTTTAGGAGGAGATAATCATTTTACTTATTGTGCACAAAAAGTTTTATCTTATTTACAAAGAAATCCTCAAGAAAGGAAATATGTTGCAGGTGTGGTTCTTGATCCTGATAAAAGTACTGGAGCACTATTATCTTTTAGAGTTAATGAATTTTTAGAAGGTGTTACTTCTGAACTAGCAAGTGGTTTTGGTGAAAATAAAGGTTTTGAAAATTATTCTGTTGAACAATGGACTACTTTGGAAGGTTCAGTTAAGTATAATAGTAGTGTCAGAAAATTATTGGTTCCAGCTATTGATGAATATTTTGTTGGAGAATCTGCTAGAATGCAAATGTCAAGAAATGTTGTTTATTTAGATGGTAAAGAAATATTTCCAGACAAATCTTCTGGTTTGTTGGTTGCAACAGGTTCAGGTTCAAATCAAGGGTCGTGGTATAATAATGTTTACGAAATGATTTTTAATGAAAGTGGAGAATTTCCTAAAGGGTCTGAATCTGCTAAAATGATTTTAACTGAACATCGATCAAGAAGTGTTGCTAATCTTTACAAAGGTCAAATCTTGGAAATTCATTCTTATAATGATGATTATGGGATTATCTCTGCAGATTGTCATAAAGAACATACAACTACATTTCCAATGGGCGCTAAAGCAGAAATTAAAGTTAGTGATTTAAAGTTAAGGGTGTTGGTTGGTTTTTGAAAGAAAATGTTTAGTTAAGTAGCGCCTAACCTTTTAGCCCAATATTCTTCAGTTTTTCTTTCATTATATCTGCAACTTAAATCTCTGAATGTTTCATAACTGTCAATTGTTTGGAATAATTTTTCATAATCTTCTTTAGTAAGGTGTTCGTGGAATGCTGATGAGAAACATATGGAAAAGTTATGACCTAAGTAGTGCATATTGTATAATATTTTACCTGGTTTTGTTATTTCACTAAGATAATTTCTAATTTGTAACTTTCCTTCTGGAAGAGATTTCTCTTTCATTAATTTTCCCTGAACTAAATCTTCAATTGATTTTGTCATGGAAGTTTTAAACACTGGATTATTTATAAATATTTATGACTAAGATATTTTAAGTAAAAAAATTTAGAAATCTGGTTTCCATTCACTTTTGTCGTTTCTTTGACGTGTGAATGAGTACAATGCTGCGGGTCGATGAGGACCTTTTTTCTTTTTATGTAAATCTTTAAGTATGTGTAATTCAGAAATTTTTTTTCTAAAGTTACGTTTGTCTAATTCTGTACCTAAAATAACTTCATAAGCTCTTTGAAGTTCTGTAAGTGTAAATTCTTTTGACATTAATTGAAATGCAAAGTCACTCTCTTGAACTTTTTTACGTAATCTGTGGATAGAATATTCAATAATTCTTTTGTGATCGAAAGCAATTTCTGGTAAATTGTAAACTGAATGCCAAGTGAATAAGTTACCCTCCTGAAAATCAATTTTGTTGGAATCAATAAGCCCATAATATACGATTGTAACTGTTCTTATTCTGGTATCTCTTTTCAAATTTTGTCCAAAAGTATAAAGTTGTTCTAAGAAAACTTCTCCAGGATTAATTTTACCTTTTAATTTCAATGCTATTCTAGCCGTATCTTCAATTTTTTCATTATAACGTACAAATCTTCCAGGTAAAGCATATTTTCCTAAGTAAGGGTTATCTTCTCTTTTAATCAAACCAACTTTAATATCATCATTCTTAATTGTAAATAGAATTACGTCTACTGCTAATCCTGGTTTATTATACTTGTCAAGGTCATCTTTTGAAGTCATAGTGTTAAACTAACAATATTTTAAATTATATAAAAGTTACTGGGAAAAATGTTATTTTTACATATAATGGGCTCCTATCGCTAAAGAAAATTCTCCATTATTTGGGAAGTATGTTTTCTTGTTTAACATAGCGGAATAGTTTTCTAAAGATTCTTTCAATGAAGGGAAGTTAGTTACTGGTGAACCAATATAAACTATGTTATTGGTCCATTTGAATAATTTTGAAGAGTGTGATAATAAGGCAAGATCTTTGACAGTAGTTGAACTGATAATATCAATTGAGGTTGCTAGGACATCTTCTTTTGAAGAATCTTTATTAGCTTTAGCAAAATGGCTAATGACGTATTCTCCCATGATTGTTCCTTCTAAATTTGGTAATCTCTCTTTCACATAAATGTTAAGGGGTTTTCCTTTAGTTGCCATTTCTGACATCTCTTGATAATTATCAATTCCTAAATGTTTTCCAATTCCCTCTAAAAATCCTCCACTCAATGAATTTCCAAGGGGTACAGGGATTGTAAAACCATGGGACCTTAATGAGTAAGAAGTTCCTGTACCAATAGATACAAGAATAAAGTTTGTTAGGTCTTCTCCATTATACTGCATTAATTTTTTTAAACCTGCAACTTGTATTTTTTTCTCTTGAATTATTAAATCTTTTTTTTGTATATTTATTTCAAAATCTTTGAAATATTTTTCATAATTATTGGAATAACCAACTCCCACAATATTAACTTTTGTAATTCTATCATTGTTTAGTTCTTTAACAATCTCTTCTAAGTTGGTATTTGCAGTTGAAGAAAATTTAAATTTTTCATTATTTCTCCAAGCTGCTTTTACAAGTGATGTTCCAAAATCAATCCCAGCTATCATAGGATTAATTAAAGTAATTTTGTAGATAATGTTTATCTTTAAAGTTTATAGGAAAGAATGATTTCTTTAAACAAATAATTGTAACCAATTAAGTTATGTCGTTAGAGAAAAAAAGGTGGACAGCTTACTGCCGTTCCCATATAAAATACGGTACAGGACAATACGTAAGCGCCTTTAACATCTGTGTTCGAAAAGGGAACAGGTGAACCACGCCACTCTGGCCGTCCGAACTTACCAAGAACAAGGCTTATTTATAAATATTTTGGTTATGATTAAGTATTGTTAATATCCCAACCGTTTTCACTATAATATTTGTTGTTTTTTATATGAACTAAAACCTCTTTAATATAAAGAATAATATTCTTTGGTAAATTATCTAAATCAAACCAACTTAAATCATCACATTTGTGTGGTTCCATGTTAGTAATTTTACCTTCCCAACTTCTAGTAATAAAAAAAGCGTCAATTCTTTCTTCATTATTAACATGAGATTTTCTATGCATCATGTGTACTAGTTCTAAATTTTCAGTTTGAAGTTCAATACCTGCTTCTTCTTTAGTTTCTCTGATAATTGCTTGAGTAAAAGTTTCACCTTCATCAACATGTCCAGCAATTAAACTGTACATCCCATCACAATAACCACTGTTTTGTCGTCTAAGAAGCATTACTTTATTTTCTTTAAATAAAACGAGATAAGAAGCTGGTATTATTTTATGTCTTTCTGCCATAAAATAAATTATTTTGAAGTTTTATTTAATATTTTGTGTTTGGAATTTTTAAGATAAACCCTCGTAAAATCCTTTGACAATTTGATATGATTTTAACATGTGATCATTGTTGATTTTTATATTTTCACCTATTATCTTATTTTTTCTTTTAGAATCTTGTTCTAACAATTGAATTAAAAGAACTTCTTCATTTTTTAAATATTTCCTTAACAAAGCAATATGGTATCTTTCGGTTCCAAAAAACTCTTTTCTTTTCTTTAGGTAATATATCTCAACAGAAATCTCTTTTTTATCACCAATATAACCTCGAATGAATTTAGATACAGTATCATTGAATAATTGATGTAATCTGTCCATATGCCTTATTCCTTCAGAAACTACTTTTTGAGGATCCTTACTTCTTTCTTTTTTCAATTTTTTTGCTAAACTTATTGTTTCAAATTTGTTTTTAGCATAAATTTGGTTAAATATTTTTATATATTCAATGATTTGTTTTTCTTGTGTTGCAATGGGTGGATATCTATAAAATGACCCATGTCTTTTAGTTAACTTTTTTGTAATTTTTTCACTAAATTTTGTTTCTTTTCTAATTATTGAAGAAACATCAGAAAGTTGTTTAATTAATTTAGATATATTCTCCTTAGATTGATTAACTTTTTCAGGAATGTAAGATTTATTTGTGATTAGTCCATTAGTAATCTTTTTCATTAAGGTCATTTTTTCATCAAAAGAATTTATGAAATTAGAAAATTGTTCATTAGTTTCTTGATCTAAATGTGTTGATTTTTTTAAATCTTCATTAAACTTTAATATTAAATCAATGTAAAGGTTAGTTTTATTATAAACTCCTTTTACATCTTTCTTAAATGATGCGTAATATTGGTTTTTTAACCTATTCTCTTCTTCTACTTGTTTAAGAAATTGTTTGTGTCTTTTTTCTTCTTCAGCAATTTCTTCAGGGGTTCTTCTACTTAATCCCTCTGTTAAACCTTTTTTTGTTGATTGGTATGCTTTTCCTGCTAAGATTAATTTTACGAATCCCATGAATGTTAAGGGAATATTTTAACTCTTATAAACTTTATTCTTAAAAAAAATCATTTCTTGCATTCTATAAAATATAGTATAACCAATCTTATTGTAAATTTTTCAACTTTTTCCAAATCAAGTTAAAATTTCCTTTCTTTCCCTTTTTCCATGCTTTTTTTCTTAATCATTATTCCATAAAGGTTATAAATGATTAGCCCTGTTAGAATGGTATAAAACAAAATCTATCTAACCTCCGAAATCACCTCTTTTCAAAGCCAAAATGGCTTTTTTTTTACTTTTTTAAAATAATCTGTAAATTTAATTAAATAAAACTTAAAAAAGAGAGGCACAATAAACATGATTGATACTGCAATAATTCTAGCTGGCGGTTTAGGAACAAGGTTAAGGCCTTTAACGGAAGAAATACCAAAACCTTTACTTCCAATTAAAGGTAAACCAATGATTGAACATTCTATTTTACATATGAAAAAACATGGTGTTAAAAATTTTGTACTTTCAATAGGGTATAAAGCAGATAAAATTCAACAATACTTTGGCGATGGTTCTAAATTTGGTGTTAACATTTCATATTCCATTGAGGAAAAACCATTAGGTACAGGGGGGGCTGTTAAACAAGCTGTAACATGTTTAGATAAACCTTTTATTCTTGCTTGGGGGGATAATTTGATGGACATTAATTATGCTAAACTTTTTGATACTCACAAATTAAATGGGACTAAAATAACTATGGCGTTAACTCCACGAGAAGATGTTGAACATTTTGGTGTTGCAAAATTAGAAAAGAACAAAATTGCTTTCTTTGTAGAGAAACCTAAACGAAGAGATGCACCTTCAAATTTAATAAATGCAGGGGCGTTCGTGATCGAACCAGAAGTATTAGATTATTTGCCGCAAGGAAAATCTTCGATTGAAAGAGATCTTTTTGAACGAATGGCATGTTTCGGACAAATTTCTGCGTACAAACATGAAGGACAATGGTTTCCAACAGATACTTTAGAAAAGTATCAACATGCAGAAGAAAATTTTAAAATTTAACAACATTATCTTGAAAATTATTTTTCTATTTTTATTAAACACGAGGTGTAAATTAAATGATAAATCCTAACATTTTCAAAGCTTATGATATACGTGGCAGATGGGGTCAAGATTGGGATGAAGATTCAGCATATTTGATTGGAAAAGCTATTGGGTTTCATTTTAAACCAAAATTTGTAGCTATTGGTAAAGATATGCGAAATTCAAGTAATATTATTTTTCAAAAATTAGCTCAATCATTAATTGAGCAAGGAATTAATATTTATGATTTGGGTTTGTGTGGTACTGAATTAACTTATTTTGCTAGTTCTTTTGTTCCGGAAGTTGATTTAGCAATAATGGTTACTGCATCGCATAATCCTGGTGAAGATAATGGTATGAAAATCACTTTGAAAGGATCAGTTTCAATTGGGTTAGATTCTGGTTTGGATAAAATTAGGGATTTAGTTATTAATGGGATGGATGAAATAAGTAATGTTACTGAGAACGGTGAAATTACCAATGTTAATTTATGGGGACAGTATCATAAACATGTAATTCATTTGGCAGGACTTACTGATGTAAAAAATGTTAAAAGTAAAATTAAACCAATTAAATTAGTTATTGATGCAGGTAATGGTATTGGTGGTTATGTTTTTGACCAAGTGATTAATGATTATTTACAAAATAATAATTTTGAAATTGTCAAGATGTATTGGGGTCCTGATGGGACTTTTCCGAATCATTTAGCTGATCCTCTTAAAGAAGAAAACGTTGAAGATTTAAAAAAAAGGGTTATTGAAGAAAATGCAGATCTAGGAATTGCTTTAGATGGTGATTCTGATAGGGTATTTTTTATAGATAGAAAAGGAAGATATTTACATGGGTATTATTTTGCTGCTATGATGACTGATTATGTTTTAAATAATGCGGTGTTTGCTAATTATGAAACTATTGTGCACGATCCAAGATATTATTTAGCTACTGTTAATGCTGTTAAAAATCATCATGCTAAACATGTTATGTCAAAAGTAGGTCATACATTAATCAAAGCAGAAATGAGAAAACAAAATTCTATTTTCTCAGCTGAATGTAGTGGTCATATTTTTTACAGAGAAAATAATTTTGCTGAAAGTTCAATCTTAACAATTCTTATGATGTTAAAATTTGTTACTAAGAAAGACCTAGTAAAAATAATTGATCATTATTCTGATAAGTTTCCTTTAAGTGGGGAGTTTAATTTTGTAGTTGATGGTGTTGATGAAGTTTTAGATGTTGTTAAGGGGAAGTATGGTCATTGTGAAATCAAAGAATTTGATGGTGTGGAAGTTTTAGGTGACGGTTGGAGAGCAAGTATCAGGAATTCTAACACTCAACCTGTATTAAGACTTAATGTTGAAGCAAGTAGTCGGGATCTAATGAATGTAAAATTTGAAGAAATGAAAAGTTTGATTTTACAATATGGGGAGCTAAAGTTATAAGATAATTTTAAAAATAAGTGAAGGTTAAGTGTTAATTATGTTATCTGAACAACAAATTGAAAATCATATCAAAGCAGGAAAAATTGCTTCTGAAGCGTTACAGTATGGTAAAAGTTTAATCAAATCAGGGACTAAAGTTATTGATGTTCTTGATGCAGTTGAGAATAAAATAATTGAACTTGGTGGCGAAATGGCGTTTCCTGCACAAATTTCTTTAGATCAGTTTGCAGCACATAGTTGTTCTGACTTAATTGATGAAACTGTGTTAGCTAAACAAGTTGTTAAATTAGATGTTGGTGTGCATATTGAAGGTCAAATAGCGGATAATGCTCTTACTGTAGATTTAAGTGGTAAGTATGAAGATTTAGTTAAAGCAAGTAGGGATGCTTTGAACAATGCTTTGAAAATTGTTAAAGCGGGTGTTGAATTAAGGGAAATTGGTAAGGTTATTGAAGATACTATTAAATCGTATGGTTTTGAACCTGTGAGAAATCTTAGTGGTCATGGTCTTGGTTTATACCAAATACATACTAATCCTTCAATCCCTAATTTTGATAATGGTAGTAATGTTAAATTGAAAGAAGGTGATGTAATTGCAATAGAACCTTTTGCTAGTACTGGTGCAGGGATGGTTAAGGATGAAGGTGAAGCCACAATATTCACATTGAAGTCTCATGCAGCTGTACGTGACCCCATTACTAGGAAAGTACAGGATGAAATTAAAAAATTTAAAGGATTACCTTTTGCTAAACGTTGGTTAGAGAAAAAGTGTGGCACTAAAAGAACTGAATTTGCGTTACGAAGATTAGCAATGACTGGTAATTTAATCATTCATAAACCTTTAAGGGATGTTAGTGGTGGTGTTGTAAGTCAAGCAGAGCATTCTGTTATTATAGGGAAAGAAGTAGTTGTGTTTACTAGGTATTAAGTTATTTTATTAATTCTTTTTTTTTAACCAAGGTAACACAAAATAAACACAAATTGCACCAAAGATAATCACACCCCAAAACACAATCCAATGGGTTAAGTTAAAAGAAAAAAGAACTAAGTTAATGATCATTACAGATACTAACATATATCCAATAAATTTCATTTTTTGTTCTTTATTTAAATTCATTTTTATTTATTTGTTAGCTTATTATTTTATCTTTTTCACAACTTCTTTAACACTGATCTCAAACTGATCTCCACTTTTCATGTCACGTAGTAAAACTTTTTCTTCATCCAATTCACGTTTACCAACTATGATCACGTAAGGGATACCTAAACTGTTAGCATATTTTAAATTTTTACTAATGTTACGGTCTAACAAATCAACAGCAGCATTTATGTTTTGAGATCTCAATTCTTGAACAATACCTAAAGATTCATCTAATGTTTTGATTGGGATGACGTAAACTTTAGTTAAAGATTTTTGTGAGAATTCTTCTTTCTTTTTCAAACATTCAATTATTGGAACTATTCCAAACGAAACCCCTACTGCTGGAACAATAGAATTTTTTCCTAAAAAACTTCCAATCATATTGTCCCATCTTCCACCAGCAGCTAAAGAAGATTTTAAACTTCCATCTTTAACAAAAACTTCATAGACTGGACCAGTATAATATGCTAATCCTCTGGCAAGAGACACATCAAAAACAATAGAATAAACATTCATTTTGTCTAAATAACCAAACACTTCTTCCAATTCAGAAATCCCTTTTAGGGTTTCTTCTGAAGTGACTTTCTTTTTCAATTCAGATAAACTTATTCCTGGTTTAACTAACTTAAACAACTTTTCTGAACTTTTTATTTTTCTTTCTTTGAATTCAGCAATAACACCCTCTTGTCCTATTTTATCTAGTTTGTCAATTGCAATAATGGCTTCTTCTTTTTTTTTAATTCCACATTCATCAAGAATTCCATTCAAAATTCTTCTGTTGTTAAGTTTAATCTTTACATCTAAACCAATTTTTTTGAAAGCACTGTCCGCAGCACTTAATATCTCTGCTTCAGCTAGCATTGAACTAGTTCCAATAGTATCGATATCACATTGTAAGAATTGTCTGACTCTTCCGGTTCTAATTGGTCCATCTCTAAAAACTGAACCCATTTCATATCTTTTGAATGGCATTGGTAATTGCGGATTCATCCCCACAAACCTAGCTAAAGGGACAGTTAAATCAAATCTAAGCCCTAAGTTACGTTTACCTTGATCTTTAAGTTTGAAAGTTTCTTTCAATGCATCGGAAGCTTCACCTGCTGTAAATTTTGCTGATAAAGTTTCTAATCTTTCAATGATCGGTGTTTCTAATGGTGAAAAACCATATTGTTCAAATGTTTCTTTCAAATCTTGAACTATTTTATTTTGAATAATTTTTTCTTCAGGAATAATGTCTTGTATCCCTTTTGCAGTTTGTAATTTCATCTTGATATGTCCTCTTGGTTATCATTAATAGTTTTTGATATATAAGTTTTGCTAGCCTCAAATAAACTTTCTCTAACACATGCTTGTGCTAAGATCTTAGTTGTATCTAACAATTCTAATTCAGTATCATCTTTTTGTAAAATTAAAGGTAGGTCAGTGCACCCTAATATGATCGCTTCTGCGCCTTTATTTTGTAGGTCTAAACTGATCTCAATTAATTTTACTTTATCACTTAATGTTTTTTTACCACTTAAAATTTTCATAATCACTGATGTTATTTCTGTTTGTTGTTTTTTATTAGGATAAATTATTTCAACATTTAATAATTTACTCTCTGTGTTATAAACTTTGGATCTAATAGTATTCTCTGTAGATAATAATCCTACTTTTTTGTAACATCTCTTTTTAGCTTCAAGAATTGTTTCTTTTTGGATACTTAATATCTCAATGTTTAAAACTTCTCTTATTTTTGGCAAATATTTTTGAACAGTATTGCAAGCTACCACCATGAAATTAGCTCCAGCAGATTCAATTTTTTTAGCACCCTCTTGAAGTAGTTTTATCAAAATTTCTTCATTAAATTGATTTTCAACTACATCTGGGATAGGTGAGCTGTAAATAAAAAAAGGAGGAAAATCCTTGTCGTATTTAGCGTTAAATTTTTTCTGAAATATTTTGACAATTTCCAGATATAAACTAGCAGTTGCTTCTGGTCCCATCCCTCCTAATATCCCTACTGTTTTGAATTTATTATTGTATTTATCTTCCATTTTTCTTTCCTCTAATTTGTTCTTTTTTTCCTTCTAATTGTTTAGATATTCTTCTAAGAAATCCTGTTAATGTTTCAATTTTGCCATCATCATATCTTCCTTTGAATGGTTCACAAATAGAATCTAAATACTCTGCTAATTCAGGATTAAACTTTAACACTTTTTTTATTGTCCGATAAGTGCTTTTACTTCCTAATGGTCTACCCTCTTTAATTCCTAGATAAACTGGTCTGTCAATTCCTGGTGTGATTTTACACCTTAATGTAGAATATCCTAGTTCTAGCTGTTCAAACATTTCTTCAATAGCAATGTCAAAGAATTGTTCTGAAATTGGACCAAACTTAGTTTTAATTCCTTTTGTTTCTTCAAGGTAAATTGCTTCAGCAATCTCTAGTGGCAAGTAAAGTCTAGTTGCAGGATTTGGGGTTCTGTTAAAATAAATTTTTCTAACTAAATTTGGGTTGTCTTTTTCTAAGAATTTTATGAAATCTAATGATTTTTCTAACGCTTCAGTATATCTCTCATCTTTTCTGAATACATCCCAGGAATTTAAGTAACTGACATCAATGTTCAGAATTTCAATAAATTTTCTAAAATACTGTTCTCTTAATTGACAATTTGTTCTGTATTTTCCAATTTCTGTTTTTGGGGATATTATGTTTGGACTTCTTTCTTGTTCTTTAATTAAACATTCAATTACTTGTTTACCAGAGGGATCTTTGCTTAGGATAGAATAAGTCTCTCTAGGTGCGAATCTATTAATTTTGTTAACAATGGAATAACAACTTGCATCCCAAATTAAAACTTCTTCTGTTCCTAGTTTTAAGAATTTATTGAACCAAGAAAAATAGTCCAACATTTCTAATCTTTCTCCATTACAATAAAGTTGTGGGTTATATCCAAAACCCATAAATATCTTTTTTGGGAAAGATTCTTCACAGTATTTATTTCTAGTAAAATCTAAGTTAAGATTAACAGTGAATACAATCAGTGCCTTGCACCTTAGCCTCTAGTTTTTTCCTTTTTTTTGTTTCGTATGTCATTTTATTTTTTCTCCCATGTTTATAGTCTCTTTGACTTTTTCATTTTTTTGATGTTTGAGGGCCATAGGCGGGAATTGAACCCGCACCATCAGATCCACAGTCTAATATGCTAACCATTACACTACTATAGCCATGAAAAGAAATTGTAACAATGAGTGGAGCTTACGCTCTATAAATGATAGTGTTTAGAATTTAACTTTTTAGATTTAAAATTAGTAGAAACTTCACTGACAGTGAATACAATCAACTCTGGTTTGTGTTATCATATTAAATATTAAAATGTTAAACTATTTAAACTTTTCGTTTTAGGTGCCACTTATTAATGACAATAAAATAAATTAAAGATAAAAGTATTAATATTATATTCATTCAATTATTATCAATGAGGTGTTCCCAATGAAAAAATTATTCTTATTACTAACAATTTTATTATTAGCTTCTTGTTCAATTGTAAAAGAGGCCAGTACAGAATTTCCTATTGTAGAATTTGAAGATGAACCTACTTGGGAAGTAGATTATATTTTTGTTCAGGAAGAAGTTGTTAAAGATATAATTCTTAAACAAGATTATTTGATAACTAACCCATCTAGTGATGTAGAACTAGACATGACAATTTATTATCCAAATACTAATCAAACAAGTTATCCTGCAATTATCAGTTTAGCAGGAGGGTTAGGTGAAAAGCATGGTTTATCTACGGTAACACCTTTTTTGAATAAAGGAATTGCTTTTATTGCAGTAAGTTTGGATGGTAGAGGGGAAAGTGGTGGTGAAGAAGATTTCAATGGTTACATTGGTCAGGATGGACTTTATGAAACTTATCGATTAGCTAAAAGTTTAGAAAAAATTGATGAAAATAATATTGGGGCAGTTTCATTTTCTTATGGCGTTGCTGGAATCTCAGGTATGTTGGCAAGGTATCAAGTGCCTTTGAAATATTACATTGAGTGGGAAGGGCCAATTAACAGAAATGCAGTAACTAAAGGTTGTGATTTAAGTTCTGGGGCAGTACCAGATGTTTGGGAAGAATGTAGTAATGACACTTTTTGGTTTGAGAGAGAAGCTGAAAGGTTTATCCCTTATTTTAATGTTAGTCATTTTTTGATTATGCAAGGTGAAGAGGATCATGCTGGTGGCGATGGTGAGAATTCTTTGAATGCAAACAACTTAGCAATACAATATTTAGATTGGGTAAGAGTAAATGATGCAGATGAAATTAATCAAGAGTATACTTTGGAAACTATACCTAAATGTAAGTTGGGATTAGATTATAAATTACTTGCAGCAGAATTTGCAAGTGAATTGTCTGAAACCTGAAAATTGTAAAAAGGGCAATCGCGGGGAATCGAACCCCGATCTGGGGATCCACAGTCCCCCATTCTAACCGTTGAACTACGATCGCCATCACGTGACAGAAAGTATGATATGCGGTAGCAGGGATTTGAACCCTGGTCACAGCCTTGGCAAGGCCGTATAATAACCACTATACTACTACCGCATAATTGTTTACAAAAAAGATACCTCATTAATAAATTTGTTGGTTTTTTTGATATTTTAAAATAATAACTAATCTTTAAATTGGTTGTCTTTTTAGAAAAAACTTTATAAACAAGCCATAATTCTTATTATTTTAATCAGCCCTTCTTAGTTTAGTGGCTAGAACGTTCGGCTGTAGAAACTCTTTTGATGTGTCTTAACGACTATGATGATAAGGAGTCAGTCGAAACCGAAAGGTCCCCGGTTCAAATCCGGGAGAGGGGACTCAATGAGGAGATTTGTTCTAGATCTCCTCAATTTTTTTCTAATCTTTTTAATTGAATTTTAATCTAGATATTTAATCCGATAAATCTTTAAAAATAAAACTTTACTAAAAATTAATTATGGTTTTAGGATATGACGAAGATAGGCCTAAAGAAGAAAATTATGTTGATTTCATGGAGAAATTAACTTCTGGTTTAAAAGAATTAAACCTTCCAAATGTGGCTTTAATGATTTATGGTTCTTATGTAAGGAAAGATTATAATCTTGGGAGGAGTGATATTGATTCAGTTTGGATTTTTAATGACAACATAATAATTAACAAAGAAAATTTATTGTCTTGTTCAGAAATTTTAGCTTATGCTTTAGCTGGAAATAATGTCCCTTTTCAAGTAACTGTTTCAGATTTAAGAACTATGCAAGATGGTACTTTCAATTCTTATAACTCTTCATTTAAAGATTATTTTGAGAGTGAAGGTAAATTTTTAATTGGTCAAAATTATTTGTCTCAATTTACTTATGCGGAATATAAACATCCTGAACAAAATCCTTTAGCTTTTAATTTGAGAAAGATACGTAATGGTTTATTGTTTTCAAATCATTACCTAAAAAAAGATAAGAAAACTTTTGTTGAAAAATTTAATTCTTCTTTAAATTCAACTAGTCGCGCTTCTAAACAGATTATGTTTATGTATGATGATAAGTTAAGGGTAAATAGATTTTCTGCAGTGGAAGCTATTGCAACAGAATTTCCTGAAGTTGATGTAGGACCTTTAAAAAAGATAAAATACTTATTCAACAACTTGTTAGAGTTAGATAAAATGTATCATGACACCCCTGGGATGTTAGAATTGTATTGTGATTCATTAACTACCTTTGAACAAATGGTAAAAGCTTATCTTGATAGAACACCAAATTCTTGAATTAAGTAACTATTTCTTCCTAATTTTTGTAGTACCTAAATGTTTAAATTTGAATTTAATTAAAAATTTTCTTGGTGGAAAGAAAATGAAACAAAATATTATCGCTTATTTGTGGGACTTTGATCATACAGTTTCTCCTTACGACATGCAGAAACCATTGTTTGAACATTTTGGTACTACTTCTGAACAATTTTTTGGTGAAGCAGACGAATATAGAAAAAGGACTAAAGAAGAACAAGGTGTTGAAGTTGATTCAGAGAATGCTTATATGAATTTAATGATAGATTATGCCTGGGATAATAAATTTCCTGGGTTGAATAATGGGATGTTAAGGGAGTTTGGAAAAACAATAGAGTTTTTTCCTGGTATTCCTGACTTTTTATATGAAATGAAAAGATTAACTGAAGAAGATCCTGTTTGTCAAAAATATGGCATAAAAGTTGAACATTATGTGATCACTACTGGTTTAACTGAAATGGTAAGGAGTTCAAAATTAGCTGGTGCATTAGATGGGGTATATGGTGGGGAATTTGTAGAAAGGCAAGGTCCAAGTGGAGATCCACTCATTGCAAGGATTGGGAGGGCAATAGGGTTTACTAAAAAAACAAGATTTATTTTTGAAATAAATAAAGGTGTTAATGTTTATACTGAACTTGATGTAAACCAAAGAATCCCCCATGAATTAAGGCGGGTTCCATTTCCAAACAAATGTTATATCTCTGATGGATTTACTGATGTTGCAGCGGGGACAACCGTATTAGATCGGGATGGTGAAAATCATATTGTTTATAATCCTAATTCTGATAAATCATTTGCATTAGCTTTAGAACTAACTAAACAGAAGCGAGCTATGACTATGTCTGAGGCAGATTACCGTCCAGGAAAACAAATTTATAAAATATTAAATAATTTTAGAGAAAGAAGAATTGAAATGATTGTTAGTGAGATGAATCGACAAGTTCTAAGACACAAACGTTAAATATCTTTACTTTTTCATTTTATGAATAATGCTTTTGAAAAAATTAGTTTATGTTTCATTTTTGTCTTTGTTGTATGTTGAAAATAATTCTGACTTAACTATTTTAATTCAAAATTCTGAAAATCACTCTTGTCCTGAACCAATCCTTGTTGGTGGTTTAGAAGTTAAGGTTGGTGATTGCTTGTCTCCAATTGATTTTTCAAATAAAAAAGTATGGAGGAATGTCCCTTATGTTTATCCTTTTGGAACTGTACATTATCAAGATCTTGAAACTGGCAAAATAATTCGAATGGGAAAACAAGATTTTTGTGTGTGTGATATTCATGTTCCTTCAAATGGTTTAGTTAAGGGAGCATATTTTAATTACGAAAATGAAGTTAATAATGGTTCATGGGGAATTTTTAGGGGAGATAACTGGGGTTTTGATACTGTTTATTTGAACAAAACTGATAAAACATTAATTTCAGTGTTAAATTCTTCACATTTGATTTCTTACGTAAAGTTGCCAATTGAAGAAAATAATCCTTTGAAATAAGTCTCTTTTTAGCCCTAATTTGACTCGAAAACCCTTAAATAACTGTGTTTTTACTTAAATTCCCCGAAAGCTTTATAAATGGGCACTTTTCTTACGCAAAAGATGTGGCACAGTTTATTCTAGGACAAAAGTATCAATGGTTTTAGAGAGTGCTATGTTAAAATATGCCTTGGTGGTGTAATGGTTATCATGGGGCCCTGTCGAGGCCCCGATCCGGGTTCAATCCCCGGCCAGGGCGTTCCAAGTTAAAAATATTGGGCCGGTAGCTTAGCTTGGTAGAGCGCCTGACTTTTAGGCGAAACTGAAGAGATGTTTAATCTCTGTAATTTCGTGTCAGAAATCAGGCGGTCGAGGGTTCAAATCCCTTCCGGCCCGTCAAAGGGTTAGGGAGTTAACAAAACTTTGTTTTGAAAACTTCCTTCCCACTTATAATTTCGCGAAAAAAAGGGGTCTTAGGTAGGTGTAACTGGCTAAGAACGAGGCAAAAATGGCGCTAGAAGGAAAACATAAATTAGTCCCCAAACATAAAATCCTTTCGGATAAGGAAAAGGAAAAAGTTCTCAATAAATATAATTTAACTGCAATGGAATTACCGAAAATTCTGAAAAGTGATCCGGCATTAGAAGAATTATCTCCTCAAGTAGGTGATTTGGTTGAAATTACTAGGGACAGTTCAAGTGCAGGGACATCTATATACTATAGGGTGATTATCAATGGATAGATCAATTTTAATTGAAAAATACTTTGCTGACAAAAAATTTGTTGACAGCAATATTAGATCATTTAACAACTTTATTGATTCTGGATTAAAAGAAGTTGTTGAAGAGAATAAAGAAGCAGAACCAAGTATTATCCCACATAATATTGAATCTTTCAAAATCAGGTTCGGTAAAATTTCTGTTGGTAAACCACAAGTTATTGAAGCAGATGGTAGTAAAAGAGCAATTTTTCCTAGTGAGGCCAGGTTAAGAAAAATATCTTATTCTGCTCCAATATTTTTAGAAGTTAGCACTTATATTAATGAAATTCAAAGAGAAAATTTTGTTGCTGAAGTTGGTAAACTTCCTATCATGTTAAGAAGTAAATATTGTAATTTACATGCCATGTCTAGAGATGAATTAGTTAAACATGGTGAAGATCCAACTGATCCAGGTGGATACTTTGTAATCAACGGAACTGAAAAAGTTCTTGTAAATATTGAAGATTTGGCTGCAAATAATTTAATTATTGAACAAGATAATACTGGTAAATATGTTGGAAGAGTATTTTCTTCAGCAGGGTCATATAAGATCCCCCACAGTTTTGAATTGAAAAATGGTTTCTTTTATATGTCATTTACTAGGATCAAAACTGCTCCAATAGTTGTAGTTTTGAAAGCTTTAGGTGTTCTTAAAGATGAAGAAATTATGAAATTGATTTCTCCTGATAAAATGTATGATGAAGTTTTACTTAACTTATTAGAATTTTCAGATATTAAATCTTCTGAAGATGCAATTGATTATATCGCTAGAAAGAGTGGTTTTACTCAAACTAAAGAAATTAGGGTAGAAAGAACTCAAGAAACTTTAGATAAATTTTTGTTTCCACATATTGGGATGGATAAATCTTCTAGAATGGATAAAGCAAGAAACTTATGTAAAATGTTGAAAAAGTTTATCCAAATTAGTAAAGGGGAAAGAGCAAAGGATGATAAGGACCATTACATGAATAAGAGATTAAGAATGAGTGGCGACTTATTATTAGATTTATTTAGAGTAAATTTCAAAGTTTTAGTTGGTGACATTCTTTATAATTTTCAAAGAATCATCAAGCGAGGTAAATTACCCTCAATAAGGGTAATTATTCGTGAGAAATTGTTAACCTCTAGAATTTATTCTTCTATGGCAACTGGTGAATGGGTTGGTGGGAGACAAGGGGTTTCACAAAGGATTGATAGGTCAAACTTTTTAGCAATGTTATCTCATTTACAAAAAGTTAACAGTCCATTATCTAGTTCTCAAGAAAATTTCGAAGCAAGGGCGTTACATTGTACACATATTGGAAGATTGTGCCCTATTGAAACTCCTGAAGGTTCCCCTATTGGTTTGAGAAAGAATTTAGCAATGTTATGTTCAATATCTCAAAATCTAGGGGAAAAAGAAGTTTTTGAAAAAATCAAAGAACTTGGTTTAAAGGTAGCTTAAAGTTAAATAAATGACAAAAATGCATGATATAAACACACTATACAAATTAACAAGGTTGGGAAAATAAAAATGGCAGAAGTTTACATTAACAATAAATTTGTGGGTACAATAGATGATGCACCTTTATTTATTGAAGATTTTAAAGATCAAAGAAGAAAAGGTATCATTGCTGAAGAGGCTAACATCTATTATGAAGAAGAATTTTCTGAAATATACATCAATACCAGTGGTGGTCGAGCACTTAGACCATTAATAATTGTTAAAGAAGGAAAACCTTTGCTAACTGAGAAACAAATTGAACAGTTAGATGCAGGTGAAATTACTTGGAATGATTTAGTTAGGCAAGGTGTTATTGAATACCTTGATGCTTCAGAAGAAGAAAATGCATTAGTTGCATATGATGATGATCAATTAACTAGTCAACATACTCATCTGGAAATAACTAAAGGGGCCATTATTGGACTTACTACTGGTTTAGTTCCTTTTGGAAATTATAACCAATCTTCACGTCTAATTATTGGTAGTAAAAATCAAAAACAAGCAATTGGTTTTTATGCTGCAAATTATCATATTAGGATTGATACTGACACTAATTTATTACATTATCCTCAATTTCCAATCATTAAAACAAAAATTCATTCTGTAAGTGATTATGTTGAACATCCTGCTGGACAAAATATGGTTGTGGCAATTATGTCTTACAAAGGATATAATATGGAGGATGGGGTTATTTTAAACAAATCTTCTGTTGAAAGGGGACTTGCAAGAAGTACTTATTTCCGGCCAGTGTCCACTGAATTGTTGAGATATAGTGGTGGTTTAACTGATGAATTATGTATCCCTGATAAAGATACAAAAGGTTATCGTTCCGAAAAAGATTATATCAAATTAGAAGAAGATGGTATTGTTCATTTAGAAGCAAAAATGGGTGAAGGTGATGTAGTTATTGGTAAAACTTCACCTCCAAGATTTTTAAGTAATTTAGACGAATACAATCTATCTGTTGCAACAAGAAGAGAAAGTTCTGTTGTGCTTAAACATGGTGAAAAAGGTATTGCCGATTTTATTATGATGACTGAAAGTGAAGAAGGGAATAAACTTCTTCAAGTAAGATTAAGGGAAGAAAGAATCCCTGAAATTGGGGATAAGTTTACATCTCGACATGGTCAGAAAGGAGTTACAGGTATATTGATTCCTTCAGCAGATTTACCTTTTTCAAATTCGGGGGTAATTCCAGATTTAATTTTCACTCCGCATGGGGTTTCTTCAAGGATGACTGTATCACATTTATTAGAATTAGTGGGTGCTAAAGTGGGTGCTTTATCTGGTAGGTATGTTGATGCAACTTTATTTGAAGGAGAAAAAGAAGCAGTATTAAGGTCAGAACTAGCAAATTTAGGTTTTAGGGAAGATGGTACTGAACTTTTCTTTGATGGGATTACTGGTAAACAAATGATCGCTAGAATTTATATTGGTAATATGTACTATTTAAGATTAAGACATATGGTTGCTAATAAAATGCAATCTCGTGCTAGGGGCCCAATCCAATTATTAACAAGACAACCTACTGAAGGTAAGGCTAAAGAAGGTGGTTTAAGGTTAGGAGAGATGGAGAAGGATACTTTTGTTGCGCATGGTGCATCGTTGTTACTTAAAGAAAGGTTTAATTCGGATCGGGTAGTTTTACCAGTTTGTGAGAAGTCTGGTTTAATGGGATATTATGATTTGAAGAAAAATAACATTCCGGTATCTCCTGTTTTTGGAGATAGTGTTGATGTTTCAAACATCGAAATGAGTTATGCGTTTAAGTTGTTACTTGACGAAATGAGAAGTTTAGGTATTTACACTAAACTTAATTTGATGAACAAATATTAACAATACTAATTTGTGGTTGAATTCATTGAATTCATACTGTTATAATAAAGACAATTAAGAAAAAAGAAAAGGTAAAAATCAAAATGGAGCAAAGTATTCACAAAAAGATTAATTACATTTCATTTGCAGTTTTATCTCCAAAAAATATTTTGGACACTTCTGCTGCTAAGGTTGTAACACCAGAACTTTATGATCGGGAAGGTTATCCTGTAGATGGTGGGTTAATGGATATTAGGTTAGGAGTAATTGATCCTGGGCTAAGATGTAAAACTTGTGGTGGTCAATTAAAAGAATGTTTAGGTCATTTTGGACACATTGAATTAGCAAGACCTGTGATTCACATCTCTTTTGTTAAACAAATTTATGATCTGTTAAGGTCATGTTGTAATTCTTGCGGTAGGGTTTTAATTCCTGAAGAAGACATTAAGAAAACAATAAAATTTCTTGTAACTGTCGGTGAAGAAAGGGGTTTAGATGCTCAACGTAGAGAAGTTAGAAAACTAGTTGCAAAATATAAAAATAAAGGGAAATGTCCTCATTGTAGTGCTAAACAGAAAAAAATTAAAATTGAAAAACCTTACACTTTTTATGAAGATGAAAATAAATTAAGTCCAATTGAGGTTAGAGCAAGGTTAGAAAAACTTAATGATGATGATTTACCGTTGTTTGGTTTTAATATTGAAACTATGAGACCTGAATGGTTAATAGGTACCATATTACCAATTCCACCTGTAACTATGCGGCCAAGTATTACTTTACAATCCGGTGAAAGAAGTGAAGATGACTTAACTCATAAGTTAGGTGATGTAGTTAGGATTAACCAGCGATTGTTTGAGAATATTAATGCTGGTGCACCAGAGATTATTATTGAAGATTTATGGGACTTGTTACAATATCATGTTACAACTTATTTCCATAATAGTGTGTCACAATTACCACCTGCAAGGCACCGTGGTGGACAAATTCTTAAAACTTTAACTGGTAGGATTAAAAGTAAAGAAGGCCGTATTAGGCATAACTTAGCTGGTAAAAGGACAGATTTTTCTGCACGTACAGTTATCAGTCCAGATCCATTAATTAGTCTTAACGAAGTTGGCGTTCCTTTAAAGATTGCCATGCATCTTACTGTTCCTGAAAGAGTAACTGAATGGAATAAAGAATATCTGTTAAGGTTTGTAAAAAATGGACCTAAAAAATATCCTGGTGCAAATTATATTATTAAACCAGATGGAAGAAGAAAAACTATCACTGAAGAAACAATGGACGAAATCTTAGAAGAATTAGATGTTGGTTATGTTGTAGAAAGGCAGTTAGTTAATGGTGACATTGCGCTGTTTAACAGGCAACCTTCACTTCATAGGATGAGTATGATGGCTCATAAAGTTAAAGTTCTTCCTGGAAAAACATTAAGGTTAAACCCTTCAGTATGTCACCCTTATAACGCAGACTTTGATGGTGATGAGATGAACTTGCATCTTCCTCAAACAGAAGAAGCTAGAGCAGAAGCTGAAGTATTAATGTTAGTACAAACTCAATTAATTAGTCCTAGGGATGGATTAAGTGTAGTGGGTTGTATTCATGATTCCATTACAGGTAACTATCTGTTAACTAAAGAATTAGTTTTAAGTAGGGAAGAAACAATAGATCTACTTTATACTTGTGGTTTAGATGATTTTTCAGAATTGCCTAAACAAGATAAATTTGATGGTAAAGAAGTATTTTCTATGTTAATTCCATCGGACTTTACTTTTTATGGTAAAGATAAAAGTGGTAATGATGTTGAAATAGTTAATGGGATTTTAAAGAAAGGTTTTATGGATAAAGCTAACCTTGGTCAAGAAAGTGGTTTAATGTTAAGGAATATTTATGCTGATTATGGTCCGAAATTTACTGCAACATTTTTAGAAAGAGTTTCAAAATTAGGGATTAATGTCTTGTTAAGAAGAGGATTTTCAATAGGTATTGGGGATTTAGATTTATTAGAAGATATTGATGTTCAGATTAAAGAAATCATAACTGAATCTATAGATAAGGCTAACAAGTTAATTGAAAAATATTACAAAGGTGAACTTGAAGCTTTACCTGGAAGGTCAGTTTCTGAAACCTTAGAATTAAGAATTTTAGAAGTACTAAACAAAGCTAGAAATAAAAGTGGAGATTTAGCAATTCGACAAGTTCGTGAAAATGCTGCTTTAGTAATGGCTAGAAGTGGGGCCCGGGGTAATGTTCTTAATATTGCACAGATGAGTGCTATTGTTGGTCAGCAAGCATTTAGAGGTAAAAGAATTGAGAAAGGGTTTAAAGGAAGAACTATGTCATATTTTAGTAAAGGTGATTTGAAACCTGAAGCAAGAGGGTTTGTAAAAAACAGTTTTAAAAGTGGATTAAATCCTTCAGAATTTTTCTTTGGTGCAATGACTGGTCGAGATGCATTAATGGATACTGCGTTAAGAACACCTAAGTCTGGTTATTTGTATAGGAGATTGTCTAATGCAATGCAAGATCTTAAAGTAGAATATGATGGAACTGTAAGAGATTCAGCTTCTAGGATTGTGCAATTTAGTTATGGTGAAGATGGTCTTGACGTATCTAAAACTAAGAATGGTGAAGTTGATGTAAAGGGTATAATCAAGGTTGTAATGGGGGATAAAAAATGAAAGCTGCATTAAAAGAAGTATATGATCAGTATTCAGATAAATTGCCTGAATCAATCTTAAATGATATTAAAGAGAACTTACCAGAATCTGCAACTAAAGCTAAGATCAAAGAAGTATTTGAAAAAATTTACAATTCATATGATGACAGTAAAGTTAATCCAGGTGAATGTGTTGGTTTAGTTAGTGCAGAAAGTATAGGGGAACCTGGTACTCAGATGACTTTGAACACTTTCCACTTAGCTGGGGTAGCAGAGGTTCAAGTTACAACTGGTCTTCCAAGAATTATTGAAATTTTTGATGCAAGGAAAAATATCAAAACCCCTACTATGGAAATTTTCTTGAAAAAACCTTACAATACTATTGATCGAATTAAAGATGTTGCGGTACAAATTAAAGAAACTATGCTTGGGGAATTAATTGAAGATATTACTATTGATATTTTAGAACAAGAACTGAAAATTAGTTTAAATGAAGGAATGTTAACCAACTTTAATTTGGAATTTGATCAAATATTTAAAATAGTTAAAACTAAAATTAAAGGTTTTAACATTGAAAAGAAAGAAGAGGAAATTGTTTTCAAATCTAAAACTTCCAAATCTGAAGAATTAAAAGGTCTTTATGTTTTGAAAGAAAAAGTCAAGAAAATTAATATCAGGGGAGTTAAAGGAATTAAACAAGTCATGCCAGTTAAAAGGGATGAAGAATATATAATTTTAACTGCTGGGACTAATTTAAAGGAGATTTATAAACTGCCTGAAGTTGATGTTGAAAGGACAACTTCTAACGATATTTTTGAAACTTATGCGGTGTTAGGTATTGAAGGGGCACGCCAAGTAATAATGGTTGAAGTTTCAAAAGTAATTCAATCTCAAGGTTTGAGTATTGATATGAGACATATTATGATGGTAGCAGATTTAATGTGTTCATCTGGTTCAGTAAAAGGTATTACTCGGTTTGGTGTTGTTAGTGATAAATCATCTGTGCTAGCAAGATGTTCGTTTGAAACACCAATTAAACATATGATTAATGCAGCTTTAGAGGGTGAACAGGATTGGTTAAGGTCAGTAGTAGAAAACGTTATGGTAAATCAGCCTGTACCAATTGGAACTGGTTTGCCTGGTTTAGTTACAAAAATGAAATGATTAAATATGTTGAAATTTATGTATTGAAAATATTTAAACAATTATTATAATAAATTAAAAGAGAGTTAATATGGGGAATTAGTTAAAAGATGGCAAAGAAAAAAGAATTGGATTTAAATGTTCAAATCATTAAACAAGCACTTAAAGAAAATAAAGTGTTAATAGGTAATGATGAAGTTGTTAAAACTTTGAAGTTGAGTGGATTAATTAAAGTTTTTATGGCAAGAAATGTTGCTCCTGCAATTAAAGAAGATTTGGAACATTACTGTAAATTAGCAAATGTTGAATTAATACAGTTGGGACAGGATAATGAAGAAATTGGACTTATTGTTAAGAAAGGTTATATGGTTTCAGTGTTAGGCTTAAAAGCTTAACATTGTTAGACATTTTAATTTACTTTTCGATTAAGTTTTAAACTTATTTATTTTAAATTTAAAGAGTTTCTAAAAATGGCAAAAAGAGTGAAGGTTGATATGGATTCTTTTGCATACACACCTATGTTTGAAAGGTTGGCAAAAGTTAAAGTGAGAGCGTGTTTTGATGGAGGGGATATTTTATATGTTGTATTATCTCCTGGTTTTTTAAGAAAAGCTATTGGGAAAAATGGTGAAACAATCAAAAGGTTCAGTGAAAGAGTTGGGAAGAAAATTAAGTTAGCAGAATATAATCTTGACATTAAAAGGTTTATTAAAAACATAATTTATCCATTACAAGTGGAAGATATTGAAGTTTTTGATGATCATGTTATCATTAAAGATTCAAGTAAAAAGACGAAAAGTTTATTAATAGGTCGCGATGCCAAGAATTTGAAGATGCTGAATGATATTGTCGGTCGCTTTTTCAATAAAGATGTTAAAATTGGGTAGGTGGAGTATTCAAAAATTTAGCATGAAAATATAAAATAATACTATAAAACATTTAGAAACGAAGGTTTAACTAAAATTTATAAAAGGTGTATTACATGGGAAACAAACCAAAAGGATTAGGATCAGCAAAAAAATTAGCTCAAAGAAGAAAAACTTTCAAAAAAGCTAGAAGAACATTACTGAAAAAGAAAGTAGATCCATTAGAAGGGTCATCTCAAGCTAAAGCAATTGTACTTGAAAAACTTCAAATTGAAGCAAAACAGCCAAACTCTGCTATGAGGAAGTGTGCTAGGGTACAACTAGTAAAGAATGGTAAACAAGTTACTGCTTTTATGCCCGGTGATGGTGCACAAAAACTTATCAATGAACACGATGAAGTTATTGTAGAATGTATCGGCGGTAAAATGGGTCGTGCGAAAGGAGATATTCCTGGAGTAAGATGGCAAGTATTAAAAGTTAATGATCAAAGTTTAAATGCCTTATTAAAAGGTAAATTGGAGAAAGCAAGAAGGTAATTTTAAAATGCAAGAACTTAAATTTTTTAATAGATGGTCAACTGATGGCGTAACTGTTACAGATGCAGGATTACAAAGATACATTAGGATTGAACCAAGAATTGCACCAAAAACTGGAGCAAGATATGCTGGTAACAGGTTTCATAAATCTTACACTTCAATTGTGGAAAGATTAGCTACAAAACTTATGGGTTCGGGTCATAAAGGTAAAACTCATTTTATGAGTTCTGGCCATAATACTGGTAAGAAGAATCAAGCTTTAAAAGTAGTTGAAGAAGCTTTAGCAATGGCTGAAAAGAAACTTAACATGAACCCAATATTAATCTTGGTTAAAGCAGTAGAAAATTCTGCACCTCGTTCTGAAGTAATCGCTGTTGAGTATGGTGGAGCTAGGTATCCTAAATCTGTCGATGTAGCGCCTCAAAGAAGAGTTGATTTAGCTTTAAGGTACATGACTCAAAGTGCTTACACTAAATCTTTTAACAAGAAAACTTCTATTATAAAAGCTCTTTCAGACGAAATCATTGCAGCAGCACAAAGTTCAGTAAGAAGTGGTGCAATTTCTAAGAAGCGTGATTTAGAAAGGCAAGCAGCAAGTAGTAAGTAGAGTTTTTATTTTTTTCTTATTCTTAGTTTTTTTTTTAATTAATAGTAACCTTTTTAAGTCTTAAAGTTTTTCTTTAATGTTAGATTAAATATTTTAGTTAATTTATGCTAGGGTAAAAAGAGGTGAAATAATGGCTAAGGAAAAAGTAAAATTGGATGTTTGTAAGGAAAAAGAATGTAATTATGCTAAGATTAGTTTAGTGGTTTCTTTAATTGTTGGTATTTTAGCAATTGTAGCTATTTGTATGATGATTTTTGGGAATAATGATTGTTCTGAAGTCACTATGTTATTAGATGAAGAGGGAAGTTTAGTTGTTGTTGAAGATTTAGATTTAGGTGATGGTGGTAATTTGGTTGGTAATGCTGGTAGTGATGGGGATCTAATGGGGAGATTAGTATCTTTAGTTAGCTTAGGGGGTAAGACCAAGACTAGTTTCAAAATTGGTCGAGATGGCCAATATCATGCTACTCAATCTTCGGATGATGATGATGATAGCGGTGAAGGTGACTCTGACGATGATGGCGACACTGCAGACACTGCAGACACCGATGGGGTTTGTGAAGGTGAATCTTGTTAATTTTTTTTCTTTTTTTTCAATTAATTTTTTAAATAAGTTCTTTTCTTTAACCTAACATGATAATACTTGGCGTAGAATGTACTGCACATACTTTTGGTGTGGGGATAATTGAAGTTATTGGTAAAGGTAAAAATATTGGTGATTGTGGTTGTAAGGTTCTTGCTAATGAAAAAGATAGTTACAGTTCTAAAGATAAAGGGATGATACCTGATGAAATTGTTCAACACCATAACAATGTGGCTGAGGATGTCTTGAAGCAAGCATTTGACAAATCAGGTATGGGTTGGAAGGATGTCAGATTGGTGGCTTATTCAGCTGGTCCTGGGCTTGATCCTGCGTTGTGGGCAGGTTATCATATAGTAAAGAAATGGGCTGAAACTAATGGTAAAAAATTAATTCCTACTAATCATTGTGCTGCTCATTTGAGTATTGGTAAAGTTGTTAATCAACTAAAAGAAGATCCAGTTTATCTTTATGTTTCTGGTGTCAATACACAAATTATTGTTTTTGATGGTGGGAAGTATCGGGTAGTGGGTGAAACTTTAGATTTAGGATTAGGAAACATGTTAGATAAATTTGGTCGTTTTATTGGGTTAGGTTTTCCTGCAGGTCCAGAAATTGAACAATTATCTAAGGTGGGAAATTATGTGACATTACCATACATAGTAAAAGGTATGGATGTAAGTTTTTCTGGAATTTTAACTAAATGTCAACAATTGTTTGAAAGTAAAATTTCTAAAAAAGAGTTATTAAAAAAGCAGGGAAAAAATGTTGAGTTGCCAGATTATATTAGTAAAGAAGATCTAATAATACTTCAAAAAATGCAGAAACAACTTGATCAACCAATTTCTAAGGAAGATTTATGTTTTTCTATTCAAGAAACTTGTTTTGCAATGTTAACGGAAGTAGTTGAAAGAGCGTTAGCACATGTTAATAAGGGTTCTTTAGTTTTAGTGGGCGGGGTGGGAGCAAATAAAAGGTTCTGTGAAATGTTAAACAAAATGTGTCGAGCACGTGGTGCAAATTTCTATAATGTGCCAATGAGTTTGGCTGGTGACCAAGGCGCAATGATTGCATGGGAAGGTTTTTTAAGAAAAGATGAGTTTGGTCCTGATTGTAAAGGAAAAGAAATTGAAGTATTACCTCATTGGCGTGCAGACGAAGTTTGAAGTTGTAAGTTAGTTAAATTATATTTATTTTTTCGGTAGAATTATATATCAGTTCTAATTTTTGTAGTATAAATTCCACGTTAATGTTATGTTTAACCAAAAGGGGTATTGTAATGAAAATTAGGGTTGCGGATGATAAAGATGTTGAAATGTTAATTTCTACTATCAATGATGTTGTTATAGTAAATTCATCTTATCTCGGTGATAATTGGTTCAAGAAAAGAATTTTAGGAAATAAATCAGTTTATGTTCTGGAAGATGAAGGGGTTGGATTTATAGGTCTCTTAGTGGCTTATAATAAGAAATATTTAGGTAAAGTAAAATTACTTGATAATAAAGTCATTAATTATATCCTTAAAAAATATCCTGGTGATTTTTATTATTTAGATTTCTTAGCAATAAAAAAATCTGAATTAAATAAAGGTATGGAAAAGATTTTAATTAGTTCAATATTAGATGATGCTAAGAAAAAAATGGTGTATACTGGTGTTAATCTTAATTCTGATTTAAGTGATGAACAGTACTTAAAAGAGCTTGATTTTTTTGATTTCAGTACTGTTGAAAAAATTCCAAATGAAGAAAATCCTGAGTTTGAGATTTATGAAAAAGAAGCTTGATTTTCATATCATTTTTGGTGGTCTTTTGTCTTTTGATTTAAAATCAATGGCGTGTGTCAATTTTCTTTCTAAAATGCAAACCTTTATAAAGGTAAAACAGTTGTAATTAATTAATATTTATCGACGATAAATTGTTTTTATGTGCTTTTATATTTAGGGGTGAATTTAAATCAAAAATGTCTGAAGAAAATCAATCAAATAATAGTAATAATTCCAATCCAAAAATTGGTGTTGGATCTAACGATAAGTCTGAAATTAAGTCTAGTTATGGTGCTAGTCAAATCACAGTATTAGAAGGATTAGAAGCAGTAAGAAAAAGGCCTGGGATGTACATTGGTGACACTGGGATGTATGGGTTACATCATTTAGTTTATGAAATCGTTGATAACTCTATTGATGAAACTTTGGCAGGACATTGTAATAAAATCAAAGTTATTGTCCATGAAGATAATTCTGTAACTGTAATTGATAATGGGAGAGGTATTCCTGTTGCAATGCATCCAAAATTAGGTATTCCTGCAGTTCAAGTTGCTTTAACAAAATTACATGCTGGTGGGAAGTTTGATAAAGATTCTTACAAGGTTTCTGGTGGATTACATGGTGTTGGATTGTCTGTAGTGAATGCTTTGTCCATAGAACTTGATATTGAAGTCAGGAGAGAAGGAGAAATTCATTTTCAAAAATATTCCAAGGGTAAAGTTTTAACACAATTAGAAGTTAAAGGTAAAAGTAACCAAACTGGTACTAGTGTGAGATTTAAACCTGATTCTGAAATATTTTCTAACAGTATATTTCACCATAGTATTTTAGCTAAAAGGTTAAGAGAATTAGCTTTCTTGAACAAAGGAGTCATAATCGAACTTGTTGATGAACGAGCAGAAGAAGGTAAAGAAACTAAAGAACCTAAAATTGATATTTTCAAATATGATAATGGTATTAAAGAATTTGTAAGTTACCTTGACGAAAATAAAAGTCCATTACATGAAGTCATCTATTTTCAGAGGGAAAAGGATGGTGTTGATGTAGAAATAGCGTTATGTTACAATTCAAGTTATCAAGAAAATGTTTTTTCATTTGTAAACAATATTAATACTATTGAAGGTGGAACTCATTTATCTGGTTTCAAAACTGCAATTACTAGGACATTAAACAATTATGCTAAACATATTAGTGGTAAGAATAAAGATGTTAAACTTAGTGGTGAGGATGTTAAAGAAGGTCTTACTGCAGTTATTTCTGTGAAAGTTGCTGAACCTTTATTTGAGGGACAAACAAAAACTAAGTTAGGTAATAGTGACGTGTTTGGAATTGTTAGTTCAGTAGTTGGTGAAGATTTGGGTACTTACCTTGATGAAAATCCTAATGTGGTGAAAACTATTATTAACAAAGCAATTGATGCAGCTCGAGCAAGAGAAGCAGCAAGAAAAGCAAGAGATTTAACAAGAAGAAAAAGTGTGCTTGATGGTGCTGGATTGCCTGGTAAATTAGCTGATTGTTCAAGTAAAGATTCAAGTAAAAGTGAACTTTATATTGTAGAGGGAGATTCGGCTGGTGGATCGGCAAAGCAAGGTCGTAACAGAGAGTTTCAGGCAATTTTACCTTTACGTGGTAAGATTCTTAACGTTGAAAAATCTAGGTTAAATAAGGTTCTTGCTAACAAAGAAATTTTAACATTAATTACTGCTATTGGTGTTGGTGTTGGTGAAGAATTTAATCTTGATAAATTAAGATATAATAAAGTTATTATTATGACTGACGCAGATGTTGACGGTTCACATATTATGACATTATTGTTAACTTTCTTTTATAGATATATGAAAGATTTGGTTGATAAAGGACATATTTATATTGCAATGCCACCTCTTTATCGGTTACAGAAAGGTAAAAAAATAGTGTATGTTTATACTGATAAAGAAAAGGAACAAGTAATTTCAGAAATGGGCGATGGTTTTGCAATTCAAAGGTACAAAGGTCTGGGGGAAATGAATCCAAGACAATTGTGGGATACTACTATGGACCCTTCAGTTAGGATGTTAAGGCAAGTTAATGTTGAAGATGCAGTTGAAGCAGATAGGATATTTACTGTTTTGATGGGTGATGAAGTGCCTCCTAGAAGAGCTTTTATTGAAAAACATGCTAAAGAAGTTACTGATTTAGATATTTAGATTTTTTGAAGTTCTTTTTTTACTTCAAAAAAAGGCATCTCTTACTTTATTTTCTATTCCTTGTTGGATTTTAATCTCTTTTTCTGTACAGTATTCTTTAATTATTTCTAAGCTTTGATTTGTACATACATACAGATAAGAATGTAATTGTTTATTTGGGAGAACTTCAATAACGCGATCCTTTCTTTGATGGACTCCTCTTATATAAACATGTTTTAAACAATCACCATATTTTTTTGGGGCAATTTTATCTGCTAAAGTTTTGAAATAATTTCTAGTTTCCCATTCAATTGGCCCTAGTGCTTGATATCCATTTAAACCGCCAAACTGAATTCTTTCTGCTTGTAAGATCACCTCAAAAGTATCTTCTTCTTTTTGTTGATAAAATAGTTTTAAATTTTTCATATTGTTATATAGGATTTCTTTGTCTTGTTTTTAAAGCTTTATGAAAATAAAAACATTATCAGGTACAATTAAAATTGATTTATATCTGATTCGCACGATAATTGTATTTTATTACACAATCTTTTTAAATTTCAAACATATTCTTCAATTTGATGAAATTAGAAACTTTCTTAAGTTTGAGTTTACTTTATAGTTGTGCGCATGTCAAAGATTTTCAACAAAATGCTGAATTTTTGCCTGTGACAGAACCTGGTTGTGAATCTTGGACTGTGATTAAATACAAAGGGAAATGTTGGATTGACATTGAACAAGATCCTATGGGTAAACAGTTGGTTGAAAAGTGGGATTTTCCAGAACCAGATTATTTTAAACTAATAAAAGCATATCAAGATTATTGTGTGGAATAAATTACCAATGAAAAAGACAAGAATTAAATCGAAAGATTTGAATAAAGAATTAGAATATTTTGGTTTTAATATTGAATATTCCAAAAAAGATAAAATTGAATCTTTGGAAAGTAAAGATAAAGAACTGAAAGGTTTTGCTGTCAATGACCAATTATCATTTTTTTATTCTGAGAATAAATTAATTCCTAATTTGAAAATTTTACAAGATCAGCCTAACTTGTTAAAACAGATTACTATTGACATGGGTGCAATAAAGTTCATAATTAATGGTGCAGACATAATGAGACCAGGGATAGTTGAGATCGAAGAAGGAATAAATAAAGATTCTTTTATTGTAATAGTTGATGTTAATAATAAAAAACCTTTAGCAGTAGGTATTGCTTTATTTTCTTCTGAAGAAATGAAAGATATGGATTCTGGTAAAGTCATTAAAAATATTCATTATGTTGGTGATGATGTGTGGGAAAGGAGTTGATGCATGCGTGGTTAAGTTAAGATTAACATGATCAAAGCCTTTTCTTATAGTAATCTTTTTAAACCTTAGAATATTCATACTTGATTAGAGGTTGATGTATGAAGAGTAAAATTAGTAATAAGAATCATGTTAAGGTTAGTAATCAAGTTAATCATAAAAGTGTGAAATCTAACCAAAAATTTGTATTTGCTTCTGTATTTATTGCTGTGGTTGTTATTGCGTTAGGTTTATTTTATGTTCTTAGCATTGAAAAATGTGATACTGGAAATTCTTTACAAGGTATGGCAATTGCAAAATCTACTTTAGATCAAAATCCAACTGGATATTCCACCAATGAGTTAGAAAAAATTGAAGATAGGGATATTTGGTCAGAAGGAGAATTGTTTAACTTGTTTGATAGAAATAAAGATGGATACTTGTCTTATTCTGAATTTGAGATGGCTATTGGAACAATAGTTGAAGAGTAAATTTTGTATGTATTTAAATTGAAATTGTTTATTCTAAAGTTAAAATAATTACTAAATAGTTATAGCAGATTAATAATCATAAATATAGAAATAAAATAAAAAAATTACAAAAACTCTTAATCCATATAATCAATGCCTAACTCACTTTGCATGGCATCTTTCTTTTGACCAAAATAAGTTCGATCTTCACCAAAAATTTGTTCAGAACTAACCCCTGTTACAATAATTAATGTTCGAATAGTTTTTTCTAAATCTTTGTAAATTTGTGCTCCCCAAATAATTTTTGCACGATCACTTAATTTGTCTGCAACAGTTTCAACTATTTTTCTGGACTCTTCTAATGTTAAACTATCTCCACCAGAAATATTGATCAATGCGCCGGTTGCATTAGAAATATCAACATCAATTAAAGGATTTTCTAAAGCTTTTTGAACAGATTCGTTTGCTCTATCTTCAGAATCAGATTCACCAACTCCAATCATAGCAACTCCACCTTCACTCATAATAGCTTTAACATCAGCAAAGTCAAGATTAACTAATCCTGTTTTAGTTACCAGTTCTGCAATACCTTTTACTGCATTAGTTAGAATCTCGTCAGCTACTTTGAACGCTGTATGTAATGGTAAGTGTGGTGCTAAATCTAACAATTTTTCGTTAGGAATAACAATTAATGTGTTAATACTTTGTTCTAGTTTTTCTAAACCAATCATGGCATTTTCAAATCGGTGGTTACCTTCCATTGTAAATGGAATGGTTACAATGCCAACAGTAAGAATGCCTAACTTTTTGGCTAAAGCTGCAATTGCTGGGGCTGAACCTGTTCCAGTACCTCCACCTAACCCGCAAGTAATGAATACCATGTCAGACCCATCAATCAATTTTTTAAGCTCATGTTCACTTTCTTTAGCTGACTCTTCACCAATTTTTGGGTTTGATCCTGCACCTAATCCTTTAGTTAATTCTTTACCAATTAACAATTTTTTATCGCAAGAAGTGTAAAGTAAATCTTGTGCATCTGTGTTAATGGCGATAGTTTGAATACCTTTAACACCAACTTCAGAAATTCTGTTAATTGTGTTATTTCCTGCACCACCACATCCAATAACTTTAATCCTGGTAGTGTTTTGTCTAATAAGTTCTTGAAGTTCTTCATCTACATCCATATTAGCAACTTTATGTGACACTTCCTGTGCTCTGATTTGTGGTCTTGGCGCTGGTTGTGGTGCTGGACGTGGAGAATTTTGTTGATTATAATTTTGATTAGCTTGTTGAGATGCTTGATTTTGACTATTTTGATTAATATAATCTTCCATTTTCTACCTACCTCTTTCTTTTATCCCCTCAAAGAATATTATAAATGAAATCTATCTTTAACTCTATATAAATATTATTGTGGTGGATTATTTATACCTGTGATTATAATGTTGGGTATATGGAAATATATAGAAAATAAATAAAATTAAAGAATAATTTAAACCCTCGGTTGAGAGTTCTGGTCAACTTGCTTAGTCATGTCAATTTCTTTCTTTTTGAATTCAATCTTTTTTAGTTTGATTAATTCTAATATTTTTTTAATTGCTGGTTTTGTGAATTGTTCAGGTAATTCGAAAGGAATTTCTACAATCCCAATTTCATCCTTTACATCAACTTTAATCATTTCTTTAGGTAACTGCATGGCTTTAACAATATAAGACTCTAATTGTATTTTTAAGTCAGTTACTTTCTTAATAATTTTAAATTCGTAAACTAAAGATCTTCCTGCTAATGGGTGATTAAAATTTACCATCACTCTTCCACCAGAAACTCTCATTACTGTCCCCATTTTCCCATCAAAATCTACTTGTAATCCAGGATATGGTTGTAATTCATTTTCTTTGAAAGTTGATAATGGTACTAACTGTACTTTTTTAACATCCTTTTTACCGAACCCTTCTTCAGCACTAAATTCAGTTTTATAATCTTTGGTTATTTCTTTTCCTACAAGTTCTTTATCTAATCCTGGTAAAACTTGTTTTTCACCAACACAAATAATTACTGGGATGTAAGGTACTTTAGGGTTAAACAAATTATTTTCTTTTGCAACCTTTTCATTATTAGTATCAAATACAGAATTATCTTGAGCTAATCTTCCTGTAAATTCAAGTTCAATAAAATCTTTTTCTTTAATTGTTTCAGTCATTGTTAAACACCTTTATTTAATTATACATAAAAATTCCTGATAATATTTTAGTATTAGGTAATTATTAGTTCTTTTTTAAATTATTCTTCTTTCTTTAATGATTTTAAATAATCAATCACTTTTTGAGCACTTTCTTCTGCTGATGTAAATGTAGTATCTACAATTAAATCATACTGTTCTTCTTTTCGATGGTCGACACCATATAATTTTAAGTATCTTTCAGCATCTTTTGTTTCACGTACTTCATTATTGTTAATCATCTCTTGTAAATTAGCAACCATCTCTTGATTTCTTTGTTGAGCAGTTTCTTCATCATTTAAATCTTTAAAAATTCTTCTTGCACCTTCTTCTGGGCCAACTTTAACATAAATTTTAATTGATTCTGGTATCAAATGAAATTGAACTCTGCCTTCTACGATAACATCTTTGCCTTGTTCAGCTATTTTTTTTGCTTCTTCTCCAACTCTATGATCAATTTGTTTTTCTAAATTTTGGTCAGACTTAAGTTTGTAAAGAAATTCTTCAAATGTAATTCCTTGTTCTTTAGACATATCTCTAATTATACCACCAGCATAAACTCTTTCAAAATCTAATTTTTTAATAAGAATTTTTGCGACAGTACTTTTTCCACTTCCTGGGTTTCCGGATAATGTGATTATCATGAATTAAAAAGAAATAGGTGGTATTTTAAAAGTTTGTGTTCTACTTAGCAAATTTCCATAATAACTCAAATTGTTTAAGGTAAGTATTAGCAACACTTTTGTTTTTTATAGTTATCAAATAATAAGGGTGGCCTAAAATAAATAAAAATACTTTATCTTGATAGATTATAGTTGTTGTATCTCCAATATATTTGTTGTCAAGTTCTTTATATTCTAAATATTTTTCTTTTAGTTTTTTATTACCTTTAGAAATAATTATCTTTTCAATTACTTTTTTATCTTTGATGATGTTAAGATATTGTTTTAGGTATATCGGTTCTACTGTTTCTAAAATCTCTTCATTGACCCCTAGTAGATAAATCGTAGTATCTTTTTTTAAGTTAGAAATCAAATCTTTAATCATGGTTCTGTAAACATGTTTTCCTTTATGTAACTCAACGTTTGTTTCATTTGAATTAGCTTGAAATAATCCATATAATTGAGGGAGTATATCATTAATTTTTTTAAGTTTTAATTCATATGATTCTTTTAAAATTTTAGGGTCAACGGCTTGATAATTCTTTTTCTTAGCAATTAAAATTGTATTTACAATGCCTTTTTCTAATAATCTTTCTAATGTATCGTAAATGTAAGATCTGTGAAGGCCAGTTTTCTCAGCTAATTTAGTCGGATTTAAGATTCCATATTCTAATAGGGTAGAATAAATTTTAGCTTCATTTTTAGTAAGTCCCAACTCCTTAAGTTCTTCTTCATACATTGTTAAAGTGGTTAGTTTATTTCTTTTTAAATTTATCGTAAGGTTTATTACGACATAACTTTAAATGAGTTGGCGTTACTACTCACTTATAACAAAATAATTTATTTTGTTTTGAAAGGAGGTAAAAAAATGGATAAAAGAATAGAAGGATATAAAACAAGTGATTTGGGGGAATTTATCAGTTCATTAAAGGAAGGTAAACCAATTGTAATTTATGATGGTTATCTTTGTGGGTGTAGGTCCGGTATTAGGGGTAGGAAAGATGAAGTAGATGTAGTGATAGCTTCTTCAGAGTCTAAGATTATTGGTGGATTCTATTGTGGTTCTGAAATAAAAGAAAGAAGTATTTTAAGAGAAAAAGGTAAACTTTTTGTTAGTGGTGGGTGTAAGACTGTTGATGAAATGGTTACAGAGTTAACAAGAGACTATCAAAGAGAATTAGCTTGTGAGATTTTTGAATATATTTTTGGTTATTGTTCAGATGAATTAAGTGAAAGTTGTCCTTTTGTTGATATGTTTGTTGATTCAAGTGATGTTTCAGAAAGTGAGAAAAGACTAATCTATATTGGTGGTAGTATGCGCCCAGAAGTAGATTATCATAAATTATTATTAAAGATGGATGAAGCTTTTTCTGAAGGAAGAATAATGTTGCTAGATGAACTGAGTTGGTACTTTCGTAAAGGTGAAGGTGAAGATAGAAGAATTTACCTTTCTACAAGTCACCATAAAGTTAAAGGTGGATATTGTTTAAGAGGTGATGTTGTTGCAGGTAGGGCCGTGAGTGAAGAAAGGTTTCCTTTTTGGCATTTTGATGAAGAATTTCTAAAACCTATTGGGGAACATGGTTTAGGTATTCAAGGTGGGGTGATGACTTATCACATTGATGCGAAAGTAGATCAAGAATATGTTGATTCAGGTCTTAAAAGAACAGTATATACTTTAAAAGATAGTACTGAATTTTCTTTACATGGGGATACGAAAAGAACTCTTGAATATTATGGTGGTATCAAAGTTAAGGTTAAAGAAGCATTGTCAATACGAAGCTATTATGAAGAATTAATTAGGGGTATTTTGAGTGATTCTTAAATTTATTTTTTATTTTTTTAAATTATTTCTTCACCTTATTTTCTCATAATCAGTTTTCTCAAGTTTACCAGTAATTGTTAAAAAGTGTTGTTTTGTCCAGAAATATGCTGCTTTAACAATCCCCCATTGGTCAAACCTTCGCATAGAAGTTGTAACATAAGAATCAATACAAATATATCTCCCTTTTTGTTTAAGTTTTTGAATAAGTTCTTTATTCTCTCGAACAGTTAATTTTTCATTAAAACCACCAATCAGTTCAAAATCATTTTTTCTACAAACTATTATTCCTGAACTACCATGATATATGTTGTTAGTATGGTTAAAGTTTTTTAAGTTCATTAAGAAATTAAATTTGATTTTGTTAATATCTGGTTTTACTTTACATGATGCAACAGAATGTAGTTTAGTGAATTGTGATTCAATTTTGTTAAGTGATTTTTCTTCTAATAATGTGTCTGCATCTAAAAATATTAATATTTTCCCTTTAGAATATTTAGCACCAACATTTCTTGCTTTTCCTACATTAGCATGTTCACAATTAACTTTTTTGACTATATGTTGGAAAGGAGTTTCTTCAATAAAAGAATTAACTTTTTGTTCTGTATTATCTTCACAAGCATTGACAACTATGATAGTTTCAAAATCATTTCTATCTTGGCCTAATGTAGAAAGTACAGTTTTAATAATATAATCCTCTTCGTTATGGGCCGGAATGATTATAGAAAATTTTGGTATATCATTAACTGAACTTAATTCTTGTTTCATGCAGACTTATTTTAATTATTTTTTTATAAATTTATATGTGGGTGTGTAGTTATTTTAATCTATTTAGAACCTTTTTATTGAATTAACAAGTTTATCCACCCTCAGACTACTTCGATTATTCCAGATTGGAACTACTCATAGGGTTCTTCACTGGGTGCTAGACCTTGTTTTTGGTAATTGTGATAAAGCGGACCTGGGAGGATTTGAACCCCCGATCCACTGCTCTCTCATCCAAAAAGGATTAGGAGGCAGTTGCCCGATTTGTCCCATGATATATTCATGTCCAGACTAGGCCACAGGTCCTTAACGTGTTTAAATAAGGTATTCTTTTTTAAGTTTTGCTCTTAGTATGAAATTAAATTAAATGTTAAAAAGTTAGTAATATAAAGCATAGTTAGTAAAACATAAATTTTTTTAAATTTAAATTAAACATAAAATCTGATGGTGGAATCAGATTCAATAATTTCAGGAATAGATTTAGTACAATTAATGGATGTTGAAGTAAGTACTTATGACTCCATAAAAATTCCAAAATATGCAGAACATGCATTTTTGTATCCAAGAAATCTTTTTGTAGATAGTTATGAAATTACAAACTTTCCTGAAAGAGTTATGAAAGTTATTGAAGGAGAATATAAAACTGGTGAAATCTGGAAAGATACATATTATGATGTGATTTACCTATACGTAGGGAAATTTAATGAAGAAAAAGATGTTGTAATTAATTTAGGTGGTGATACTGGGAGAATGGGGTGTCTTGAACAAGGTGTTATAAATTCTGGAGATGAAGGTAGAATATTTTTTGATAAAAAATTATTTCCTTAATTTTTATTTTTTAATACCTTAACTTTCTAACATAAAGAGGTGAATCTTCTTCAGGCCTATCTAATTCATAATAATGAAAATTATCTTTTGCCCATTCGTTTCTGTACACACCAAACATTCTTGGTCCAATATTGAAATTTTCTTTAAAGAAATCGTAACCTTTTCTTAACTGGCCATTGATTAAATTTCTAATCTCAGAATATTTTTTTCCCCTGGAAACTTTTGCTTCTATTAAAATAACTTCTAAATCGGTAGGAATTACTAAATCCACTCTTCCAATTTCGTTATTACTATTTTGATTAAGTAAACTCACTTCACGATAAATTTTACCATAATTTCTTCCTGCAATAATAACTGCTCTATTAGTAACATCATTAAGTAATGATTTATGTTTACGTTCTTCTTTGTAAACTACTTGATTATTTTCTAAATATTGAAATATATGCATGTTTATGTTTAGAGTAAGGCAGTTATAAAAATATTAACTAATTTTGATGAAATTTCAAAAATGTTAGAATCTATTCTTAATGTATTACTATCAATGACTGGGTTTTATCAATACCTTCTATCATTTGTATTTTACCTAACAGAACTTTATCATACTCTTGGACATCTTTAACTCTGATTGTAGCTACTAAGTCAGTTCCACCTGATACAATGTCTACTTTTTCTACAAATTCAAATTTACGTAAATCTTTAGCTAAATCATATTGACTTTTTTTCTTTTGTTTAAGTGTGGGTAAACTAGCGGAAATTAAAATGTAAACTAACAAACCTTTGTCAACTTTTGGGTGATCTAATTCAACTGTAAACTTTTTGATAATTTTTTCTTTTTTAAGTTTTTGAATTCTGTTATGTATTGTTGTGATGGGGAATAAAGTTTTTTTAGCAATTTGTCTAGTGCTATAATTAGCATGATCTTTTAATATTTCTAATATCTTTTTATCTTTTTTGTCGAGTTTATAACTCATAATGAAACATATGTTCCATTTATTATTTAAATCTTCCTATTTTTTGCAATAATTTCCAATTTTTTTGGACTATTTATTTAAATTAGTTCTGTTATCAAGTATGGTAGGGAGAATGGTTGAAAGTAGGTGATGGGGGAAAAATGGTAGTAGCAAGTTATATGGATTACATAAAGACAAAATATCAAAAAAAATTTGAAAAGGATATTGAGGTATTAGAAGAATGAAACAATACCAACCAAAATTAGATTATTTCAAAACACAGAAAGCAATTAAGTTTGCTAAGGACACTTTTGAAAGGAAACTTGCTGAAAAGTTAAGTTTGATTAGAGTTAGTGCCCCTAGGTTTTTGCATGTTAGTAAAGAAGTCGATAAGGGATTACAAGATGATTTGGCTGGAACACAAATGCCTGTTTCATTTAGCACAAAATTTTCAGATTGTGTAGAAATTGTACATAGTTTAGCTAAATGGAAAAGGTTCACTTTAGGTAAGTATGGTTTTACTGTTGGAACTGGACTTTATACTGATATGGACGCAATCAGGAAAGATGAGGATGTTTCTGAGATACATAGCATTTATGTTGATCAATGGGACTGGGAAAAAGTAATTAGTAAGGATCAAAGAAGGATTGATTTTTTAAAATATAAAGTTGAATTAATTTATGAAGCTTTGTTAGAAACTGAACAATTAGTTCAAGAAAAGTTTGGTTTAACTAAAAGATTGCCTCCAAAGATTAGTTTTGTAACAACACAGAAATTGGAAGATCGATTTCCTTCACTAACACCAAAAGAAAGGGAACACGCTATATCTCAAGAATTAGGGGCTGTATTTTTGATTGGAATTGGTCATGAACTTAAATCAGGTAAAATTCATGATTTAAGGGCAGCAGATTATGATGATTGGAAATTATGTGGTGATATCGTTGTTTGGGATGATATCAGAAAAAAATCTTTAGAACTATCTTCAATGGGTATTAGGGTAGATTCTGAATCTTTGAGAAAACAATTAAAGTTTTTGGGTTTGGAAAGTAGGGAACAATTAGAATTCCATCAAGGAATTATTGAAGATACTATCCCCTTATCTATCGGTGGGGGAATAGGCCAGTCCAGAATTTGTATGTTCCTTTTACATAAAGCACATATTGGCGAAGTTCAGGCAAGTGTTTGGCCAGAAGAGTTTGTACAACAATGTAAAACCTGTAAAATAGAATTATTGTAAGTTGTTTGAAATCTTAAATAATTTCAATTTTTCTTTTTTTCAATAGGTAATTTTTTATATAAAATGTGAATTAGTGAAGAAAATGGTAGAATACAAAAGTATACAGGAAGCAATGGACCAAGGTGAAGGTAAAATTGCCATTCGAGGATGGGTCCATCGAGAAAGAGGTAGCAACAAATTAAAATTTATAGTTCTTAGAGATAGTTCCAATACTATTCAATGTGTATTAAAAAAAGATAATTTTGAAAATAGTTGGGATGATATTGATCATGTTCAAATTGAAACTTCTATGAGATTAGAAGGTACAATCAAAAAAGATGATCGTGCACCTACTGGTTATGAAATTCAAGTAGAAAAGTATGAAATTGTTGGTGAAAGTGATAGTTATCCTATTACTAAAGACCAAAGTAAAGAATTTTTAGCAGATAACAGACATCTTTGGTTAAGGAGTAGAAGAATGACTTCTATTCTGAAAATTAGAAGTACATATGTTCAAGCTAGAGATGAATTTTTTCGTTTGAAAAAGTTTTTTCGTTTTGATTCTCCGATTTTACAACCAAGTCAATGTGAAGGTGGAAGTACTTTGTTTGAAGTTAAGTATTACAAAGATAAATTGTATTTAGCTCAATCTTGGCAATTATATGCTGAAGCAGCAGTATTTTCATTAGAGAAAATATACAATATGGGGCCAACTTTTAGAGCAGAGAAATCTCGTACTTCAAGACATTTATGTGAATTTTGGATGGCTGAAGCAGAAGTTGCATGGGCTGATTTAAATGAAATTACTGAATTAGCAAAAGAAGAATTGAAATTTTGTATTAAAAAAGTAATTGGGGAAAGATCTGAAGAATTAAAATTTTTAGGAAGAGATCCAGAAATTTTAAAACTTGTAGTTGAAAAAGATTGGCCAACAATTAAGTACCGAGAAGCTTTGAAAGTTTTGAAAGAAAAGTGTGGTATGGATGTTCCTTTCGGAAAAGATCTTAGAACTGTAGAAGAAGAAGAGTTAATGAAACATTTTGACGTTCCTGTTGTTGTAACACATTATCCTACTAAAGTTATGGCATTTTACAAGCCAGCAGATGAAGAAGTTAAAGATGAAGCGTTATGTTTCGATATGTTAGCTCCTGAAGGTTATGGTGAAATTGTTGGTGGAAGTCAAAGAAGTACTGACATTAAGGAAATGACTAAGAAATTAGAAGCTGAAGGGGAAGATATCAAAAACTATGAATGGTATTTTGATTTAAGAAAATATGGTTCAGTTCCGCATTCTGGTTATGGTGTTGGTGTAGAAAGAGTAGTTAAGTGGATGTGTGGGTTAGATAGTATCAAAGATGTAATACCTTTCCCAAGAACACCTGATAGGTTTATACCTTAATTTTTTTCTTTAAATTTATAATATTTCTTTTTTTAGTTGCAAAATAGTTATAAACATTAAAACTTTCTTTAAGTAAATTAAGTTTAATTAATTAAAGGGGTAATAGATAATGAACAAAACAGAATTGAAAGAAGTTAAGAAAGAATTAGAAACATTATACCAATATTTAATTAGGGAATTCTATGAATTTAGAAGTTTGTTTGAGATGGTTGAACATGCAAACAAATCAGAAAAAGATAAAAAAACAATTAAAATTTTTGCAAATCATGCACTTAGAACTTTGAAAGGTGTTTTTGGAGAAGAAAGAGTTTTGAGAAAAGCAGAAAGATCTTATAATAAATTTACTGAACATTTTAACAAGATCTCTCAAGAAGTAACTAAAATTAAACCTGAAGAAACAGAAAAATTCAAAAAATGGCTAGAACAAGTTAATGTATATAATGCATTTCTGGTGAAGTATGGTTCTCGTGGTGGTGAATTAGAAAAAGCCCTTACTGATTTAAAGAGGAACCCTGAATCTCAGTCTAAACTAGACTTAGTAGTAAAAGAAATTAACGGGTTTATGAAAAAAGTTCCTGCATTTCAAGAAGTAATAAAAGAACTTAAGACAGAATATGGTGGTGTTGAGGAATGGGTTTGGGAATATGTTGAAAGTAAAAGGCCTAAGATGGTTAAAGAGATAAACTCTATTACAAAAGCATTGAATGAAAGTGATAAATATAAATTTGAAGATGGCTCTTATGCTTCTAGGTTTGTTGATAAAAAAACTAATAAATTAGATGCTGAAGGTCAAGCTGTGCTTAAAGAATTAAATAAAACATTTAAGTCTGCTCTTGAAGCTAAATTTGGTGATATCTCTTTTAAAGAAGCTGAAACAGATGAACAAGGAAATGTTACTTTTGAGATATATTATAAAATTAATCTGTATCTTGGGAGTTATATTGTGTCATACCATATGGCGTCAGTTGAAAGGAATAGGAGGGATGCAATTGATCATAAATTTATGGTAAGTTACCAAGATGATATACCTGGAGAATGGGAACCAACTGTTCCACCAAGACATTATAATCGGAAAGAAAATAATTAATTTTTTTTTTAATTATCAAACAGGTTATAAATAACAAATACTTTATTTAACAAGTAATTTTAATTTAAAATAATGTAGGTGATGATTATGGGCTTATTTAAAAGAATTTTTTTTAAAAATCGTACTATCCAAAATGCTGAGACTTATGCTCAACATTTTAGAGGTTCTAAAAGAGGAGGAAGATCCTTCTCGTCGTGCTCGTATAACTCGTCTTTATGGGGATAAAAGAGCAAAGTAAGAATATTTTTTTATTTTTGTTTAAATTCTTTCAAATTTAAACAAAGCGTTATACACATTGCCAACATTTCTTTTAAACACTTCTTGACTTGTTGTGCATAGTTCATTGTAAGGATAAACTTTCCAAGAATCTATCAATAATGAATCTATCTCTGTATGGTTAGGCGTTGAATTAGTTAATCCATCTTTATCAGTGTGGTCTAACACTAAAGTTCTATGTTCAAAAATATCTAATAAATCTAAAGTTTTTTTAAGTGGTAAAAGGAATGGTGAATGTTCAATAACTTTTTTATGTTTAGTTTCTTTGTAATCATTATTCACTGTTGTAATTAAACTTAAATACGCTGCAATTGCATGTTTAGTAAACAAAATATCTTCCCTGCCTTTATGTGCTTCTTCTCGATAATGTCTACTTCTGTATCTGAAATCTTTTGAACCACATTCAGTTGCTAAATTCCAAATCTCACTAATAGATTTAAGGTCTCCTTCTTCAAATAAAGGAATGTTAAATAATTCAATATCGTAAGACATTCTTTGATGTAATTGTTTTCCTTTTGGAAATTTGAATCCTCTTGGTCTTTCTATTGGCCTAGTCATAGATGGAACTTCCATAACTCTTCTAGTACCTCTATCAGTTTCATAATGCGTTTCAATAAAATCCCAAATGCTACAATCTAATTTATCCAAAATTGGTTTTAAATGTCTTTCAGCTGGTTGATATCTTTTTAATTTTTCTTTTCTATTTTGTAATTGTTCTTCATTTAATGGTTGTCCATTTCTTAACCTAGTTTTATTTCTAAGTTCTTTTCTTAGAATGTTCTCTCCAATTTTGAAATAAGCTAAATTTTGAAATGCTCTAATTCTTGTTCCTAGAATGTCTCGATAAAATGATGCAACTCTTCTTCTTTTGTCTTTACCACGCCAAGATCTAGCAACAAAAGTTTGGTTGTGCAATTTTTCATTTTCGTTTAAATAATTAAACAAAACTTCATAAACACGTTCTGGTGCCCATTGGAATCTTTCAATAACTTGATTTTCATCATCAGACCAACCTCTTCCTTGCTTTCTTTTTGCAGATAACATTTGTCCTGAAGGGATTTCTTGATCAATAATTCTTCTTCTCAAATGCATAGAATCTAAATTTAATAATCCTTTTGTTGAATATACTAACTCTCTTCTTGCTTTTGGAGATGGGATTTTATATTCTTCTGGGAGAACTAATAAACTGTTTTCATCCATCTCTTCTATGATTTTTTTAATAACGTGAACTCTATCTAATGTATAATCTCCTTCAAGTAAACCTTCCAATTTTCCTTCTTTTGTTCCAACTACTAATCTTTGTTGAGAAGAAAGTTCTTGAAGTACAGTTTTGGTATGTTTTCCTGATAAGTCAAAATGTTTTAATACGTCTAGGCTTTGCCAGTCTCTGAAATATTCTTCCCTTTGTTTAGATAGGTTGATTATCATTATAGTTTCACCTGAATTATTTTATTTATTAATCTTTTGCGTTGTAACTACTTCTTAATTGTCATATATTTAAATTTTTGTAGTTGTGTGTCATAATTTGGTTTATAACAAAGCTAAAGTTATAACATATAACAAAAATAAAAAATACATTATAATTAAAGTAATTGCTTGTCTTTTGTTTAAAGTGTGATCTTCAGCAAAGAAGTATAAAACAAGTATAGTTGAACCTAATAAACCTAAAATGATCTCTAAATTTACAAAATCAATTAACACTGGGCCTTTGAAAAGAGTGTAAATTAGAAGTGGAAGTCCAATTCCAACTAATATGTCAAATATATTTGATCCAAACACGTTAGAAGTTGCATCGTCAATATCTCCTTTTTTTGCATTGATAACAGATATGACCGTGTCAGGGACAGAAGTTGCTGCAGCAATTATGGTGAAGGCGATAATTATTGGAGATATTCCTAATGCGTATGATAAATTAATTGCAGAATTTGTTAAAAAGAATGTAAATATTCCAATGATTAACATTAATACCAAAAATATTGAAATCTCTTTTACAAATCTAATCTCATTTTGTTTATTTTGTTTAAAGTTTTTTTTGTGAAGTTTTGTATGGGTTATTATTTCTTTTAAGTAAACTAAGTAAATTAATAAGAGTAATATTGAAATAATTAATCCCCATTCTTTGAAATAAATAATCAGAATAATCAAAGTAAAAATTGAAATCAAATAAAATAATGCATCTCTGCTAATAACTTTTTTCGAGACTTTGAATGTGACTGGGGCAACAAAAACACAAATGCTCGGAATAATTAACAAATTAAACAATGCTGAACCTGCAATAGTTCCAATACCCACTTCAAACTGTTTAAAGATAATTACTGAATATAATGCTACTAATAGTTCAGGTAATGAACTTGAAATTGCATCAAAAGTTGCACCTTTAACATCCCTTGGTAATTTAAAGTGGTCTCCTATTTTGGAAGAACTTTCTGCAAACTTATTTCCTGCTAAATAAATGATTAAACTAGAAAAGATAATTATTGCAATTTCAATTAAAATATCCATATTAAGAATAATAATTATGGTTTTTAAAAGATTATTGTTTTGATGGTTAATTTTAATATTAATCAAAATCATTATAAAAATGAACCTAAATTGTTAATTTATGTACAACCTTAAACAAATACCAGGAGATTTTATTGTAAAGGAAGTTAAGAAGTTAGATCTTAAAGAAAGTGGGAAATATGCTTATGTTAAAATAACTAAGAATGGGTTTAACACTTTAGATATTGTCAATAAATTATCTAAATTATTACATATCAATAAAAAACAGATCGGTTTTGCAGGAAACAAAGATAAAAATGCGGTTACTGAACAATACTTTTCTTTAGAAAATGTTGGCCAGAATAAAATTTTAAGTTTAGATCTTGGAAACAATATTGATATTGAATTTTTAGGTTTTTGTAATGAAAAAATAAGTTTAGGTGATTTGGAAGGTAACAAATTTGAAATTGTAATCAGAAATCTTGATGGCAATATTAAATTATTTAAGGTTAAATATTTTCCAAACTATTTTGATGAACAAAGATTTTCTAAAAATAATGTTGAAATCGGAAGGGACCTTATTAACAAAGATTTTAAACTTGCAGTAGAAAAAATTAATAGTTTTATCTGTGAAGAACATCTAAAAGAACATCTTAATGATTATGTGGTGGCTTTGAAAAAATTATCTTTAAAATTGTTAAAAATTTATGTTCATGCATATCAATCATATCTCTGGAATAAAATTTTAGCAGATTATTTGGATAATAATTGTGATATTAATAGGAAAATTAAATATTCTCAAGGAGAATTTGTGTTTGTAAATTATCCTGACCAATTTTTATGTTTAGAACTTCCTTTAATTGGTTTTCATACAGATGATTGGAAAGGAAATCAAGAAATAAAACTTTTAATTAACAAAGTTATGCGTAAAGAAAAATTAGATTATGAAGATTTTATAATTAAACAGATACCAGAGTTAAGCGCTGAAGGAGATATTAGAAAAGCAATTGTTGAAACTAAAAATTTAGTTTTGGGAAAAATTGAAGAAGATGATTTAAATCCTGATATGAAAAAAGTAAAAGTCAGTTTTGAGTTAAATAAGGGAAGTTATGCTACAATGGCTATAAGGGCAATTGTAGGAAATTGAAACTAAAATTTTATAAATCAATTGTTAATTTCAATATTCTAAGAACAAAACTTGCCGACGTGGCACAATCTGGTACTGCGCTGGTCTTGAACTTAATCATTAATTGAGAACAAGCGAACCAGTTTCCTTTGGATATCCCGGTTCAAATCCGGGCGTCGGCGTTCATGCTCAGGTGTAAAGCCTGAGCTTCTTTATATTACTACTAATTTTTTAATTAAATAAGTGATTTTAAGTAAAATATTTAAATATAAAAATTAACTTTAATTTAATAATGGTTTTAGATGTACATTTTTTGTTACCCTATATACAAGCTAAATTAAAAACTGAAAGTATTGATTTATTTTTACATTCTGGGGTTTCGGAACTTGGAAAAGGTGCTTACAGTAAAACTTATCTTGTTAAATCTAGTGTGGGTAAACTAGTAATTCATGTTGTACAGGATTCACATACAATAGAACAATTTCAAAATGCTGAAAGAAGATTTTTTTTATCACAATTTCTTAAACATCACCCTAAAGTTCCAACTGCATTAATGATAACTTATGGTCAAGTTGAAGATACTGTTTATACAGTTCAAGAATATATGCCTGGAAAAGAGATTAAACATGTTAAAGATGAAATTGAACACTTGCAACATTTAGCAGAAATAATCTCCTATTTACATAACGTTAATTTAAGGGGCGGAGGATATCTTAAATTTAATGGTGATAAACCTGAAGGTATACATACAAACTGGTATCTATTTTTAAGAAGATTTACATTTTTTTGGTTTAAATCAATATATCAGTATGTTACAAAGGAAAATATTTCAGAATCCTTATCATCTGAAAGTTATGTTAGGATACAATCAAAATTAAAAAAATATTTCAGAAAATATAAGACTTACTTTGAAGGATTAAGATGTAACTTATTGCATGGAGATCTTTCATTGGGGAATATTTTGATTGATGGAAAACGTGTAAGTGCTTTAATTGATTTAGATTTTTCAATGGTGGGTGATCCAGCATGGGATTTTGCTTTTAGAGATCATTTACATAAAAATTTACTTCCTTTATACTTTTCTGAAATGAGGGGGTTGGGAGTTGATATTGATGAAGATCATTTTAGGTTTAGGATCTCTTTATATGAACCTATCATAAAACTAGCAATAACAAATTCATTAAAAAGAAAACCTAACATAAACATAAAAAAAGATCTAGCCCATATTGAATCTATGATTGATAATTTAGTCTAATTTGATGCTAAACTTTTATCTATCTTGTTCATATGATCAAATGGCCATACTTTTAATATTTCTTAATACCGAAAATAATATAAACCTTTTAAACTTAGTTTAAGTTATGCATATTTTTCATAAAATTCATTTTGAAAGGCTTCATGAAGCAATTGAAGCAGGAGATAAAAGAGAAATTGAAGTTTCTCTGAATCTTCTGGATGGTTCTTTAAAAAAATCTAAAACTAAATCTGAAGAATTGTTTCATGAATTAGTTAATAAAATGACTATATATTCTTATACTTTGGAAAAAATACAAAGTCAATCTGAAAAAGAAAAAATGAATAGTAGAGTACTTGAAGATTTAGCAAATCAATTAGAAGAATTATCTAAGGAAATAAGATCTATTCTTAAAAAATTAATCAAATATGAAAAATTTGAAATTTCTATTTTAGAATAAAATAATTTTTTATTAACAATTTGGGCTTAATTATTTTTTTATCTATATCTGCTATTATAAAGTTTATCTGGTGCTATTGCCTTAGTTGCATCTAAAATCTCTTGAAGGTTTGTTCCTTTTGGAAGGGTGCTATTATCGTTATTGTTGTATATGAAATCTCCCTCAAAATCTCTGATTCTTCCAACACTTCCATTATCTAAAGTAACTTTTAGAATTGTTCCATCATATTTTAAACAACTGTAACTCATACATGGATCAACAACTCTTTTTAAATCAATATGTTTGATTCCTTGAACATCAATGGGTCCTTCATAAACTTCACCCATTTTTTCAAATATTGGTCCTAATGGGGTAGTTAGGACAGCAGCTCCACCTATGATAACACCAGCATAAAGAATTGGTTTTAGTTCCATAAAATTAAGAATTTGATTAGAGTATAAAATAATTTAGGTATTCTACTAAATCTTACCTTAACACTTCGTATATTCTAAAATTGTTTCTTGTTCGGTAAAATAGTCCTGCTTTAACAACTTCTTGAGTTTCAGGATTATGTAACTGGTACATTACTTTACCATAGTCAGATGGGCTTGGAAAATGTATTAACCTTAAGTCGGTATCATGAATTGAATTAATTCGTGGTGTTGTTTGAATTGAACAAGAAACAATGTGATCTAATCTTAATCTTAAATTACCTCTTTTTTTATCTCTTATTTTAAGTAACCCTTGGTCTAGGTACAAACTGTATAAACCTAATGGTTTAATTCCTTTTTGAGACAAATAATTCTTCACAAGATCTTTTTTGAGCCTTTGATTAATTTCTCTAAGAAATAAAGGACTATTTTTTATTTCACTTAAATTGTGTCCTGTTGTTGTTAATGGATTTAATACTAAACTTCTTAAGTCAATTAAGTAATTGTTTAATACTATACAAGCATTTTTATCATTTTGACTTAAATAACTTGTTGTATTTCTTCTGATAACTTTAACTTCGTTTGTATTTCTTTCTTGAGGGTGCTTTTTTGTTTGACCCATATGATTAACAATTGTTGATATAGATTGGGCGACTTCAGCATTTGATCTTTCTTCAGGATCTATTTCGTCTTGTTTTTCTAATTTTCTCCGATTAGGCCAAAAATTACTAAAGTCAAGACTACCATCTGGTCTCCTGAATCTGTTGTGCTTTAGTGGATTTCTATTGTATGACATTTTTTCAAACCAAATTAGAATACTTAGAATAAGTAAATGTTTATAATTTATATACTTTTTCCTTTCAAGTAGTTATTGTGAAATATCTGTTTGAATTTTGTTGTTAACTTCTTCAATTTTAATCTAAATGTTTATTACAATTAATTATTTTAAAGTTAATATTATCATTATTAATATTAATAACAGATATTGCTGTATTTTCTGGTAAGTATTTTCCAAACTCTTCAATTTTTTTCTTGTGCAAATGTGTTAAAATACAAGCGATAGGTCCGCCATGACTTACAATTAAAACATTTTTATCATTGTAATTTTGTTTAATCTTTTCAATTAAGTGATTAACATTATTCCATACATCAATTAATCTTTCTCCATTTTCTGGGTGCCATAAATGAAATGGTTTTTTATCATTTTTAAATAATTCATTTCTTTCTTTATGTGTTCTTCCTTCAAAAATTCCTTTACTTTGTTCTCTTAGAATTTGTGTTTTAATTATTTTAATATTATCGTGATATTTTAAAATTTCTTTACAAGTGTTAAGAGATCTGTCTAAATCACTGGAATATGCAATATCAATTTTAATCCCTTTTAATCTTTTAGCAACATTCTTAGCTTGTTCAATACCTTTTAGAGTTAGTTGAGAATTCATATGTCCCTGTGATATACCTTTTGTATTCTCAAAAGTTTCTCCATGCCTAACTATTATAAGTTTCATTCTATAATATTTTTAAACTTTTTAAGAAATATTAAATCTCTTTTTTGAATAAATGTGCCTTCATAACCTTCTGGTTTATCATTTTCAATTTGTAAAATTGCTTCATCAATTTTTAACCAGACTATTTTGAAACCTTGACTTGCTTCTTTTTCAGTAAAATTAGGTTCTCCCTTAGAAATGATTTTACCTTGATAACAATAAGATGTCTGTTTTAAATTCCATTTAGAACGAAATTCTTCGATTTTACCAATCTCACCAGTAACTTTAATTTCACAACCTACTTCTTCAAGACATTCCCTATCTAAAGCTTTTGCTTTATTTTCTCCTTTATCAATACCTCCTCCTGGAAGTTTATGATAATTCTTTTTTGAAACGAATAATAAAGGTATTAAGTTATTTTCATCTAATAACACTGCTCTAGAAGCTTCTCTTATTTTTAAGATTGATTCATCTTCTGGGTATTCTTTATCTTTGATTTCTTTTAGTAATTCCATAAATTATTGCGTTTTTTAATTTTATTTAAATATTTGTAGTAATTACTGTGGGTTTCCTTTAGAGTAGTAACAAACCTAAAATTTTATAAACTAAGTTGTGTCTTAATAATAAAATGGTTACTTCAACTAGGAGACAATTTTTGCAAGGAAGTTTAGCATCATTAGTTTTAACTCAAGTACCTTTAAGTTTAAGTGCTTGTAAGGAAGAACTATATCAAAGAAAATTATTATCATTAGATTTGGATTTTATTGGTTTAAATGGTGAACTTAATGAAGCATACAAAGAGTTTGCTAACCATGATTTTAGAGTCTGGATGAGATTTATGGAAGGTTTTCATAAATTGAAAAGAAAAGATGAAAGTGGAAAAATCATTGAAATAGCTTCTTTTATGTCAAGAGACGATAAATCTTTAGAAGAATTTATTGAGGATAAAAATAATCTCAAAATTGTTAAAAAAAGAAAATTTAGGGAATTTTGTAATCATATTTTTGATGGAAGCAATCCAGCAATCTTTGTGCCAACTGTAAGAAGTATTGTTCAAGCATATAGGGAGGGAATTAGATTAAAAGATTTGAAAGTTATGGATGAAGTAAGTTATAATTATAAGTTAGGTATGCATGAGTTTTTGAATTCTCATCATGATCTTTTTGATATGATGCCAACATTGAAACATTTCCTTAAAAAATCTGATTTTTATGCTGTTGCTAAAGTTAATATTCCTGGACAAAGAAAAAATGATTTTTATTTTAGAAATTTAATTAGGGAATATGAAGAGGGGGATTTTCCAACTGTAAAAGATTTAAATAATTTAATCAGTTGTGGTTATAGGGATATGTCAGGTAGTAGTTTTAGTTTAATATCAGAGTCAATTAAAAAAGCTAATGAAGGAGATTATTTCTATGATATTTTTGAAGTTGAAAAAACTGGGCAAGATTCTATCAATAAATTAATAGAAATTAACAAAGGAGAAATCAAAGTTGTAGTTAACGATGGGGCTTATACTAAATTGAATAATTTCTTAGAACATTCTCCTGAAACTTATCTTCAAGATGAAATATTTCAATCATTAGTTCAAATAGTTTGTGGGACAAATTTTGTTGATATTGACTTTATTGATTTGTTAATTAATTCTTATCAATCTGGTTATAAAGCTAATGATAATTCTTTTGTTAATCAAGCTAAACGATTATATGGCCTGTTCTTTAACCCACCAAAAAAAAACCCAGATGAAATTAATCATAAGAGAAATGAGAAAAGTGAATTACAATCATTTGCAGAAACTTTATCTAATCAAGGATTTGATGGGTCTTATACTGCTCAGTTAGCTAAACGAGCAAGAAAAATAACCAGTTTTGGAATAGAAGAAGGAATTAAACAAGATAAAATTAGAACTGGTGAAATAAATAAATCTCATGTTGAAATTAAGGGAATTCTTTTCCCAGATACATTCTCAAAATCAAAATTAGGTAGTTATATTATTGCAGATAAAAAAGGGCACTTTTTTGATTATATTAGATCTTTTAATAATGCTGATGCTTATTCGGAAGCTGTAAAATTGTATTTACAACATTTTTCAAATCAAGAAAAACAAATTTTTAATGCAGTTTATGTTGCAGGTGGTAATCATGTTTCTCCTTTAGAAATTGGATTACAGTTATTAGAACAAACAAATGTTAATGAAGCTAATTATGTTTATACTGATGTTGATGAAGATTTAATGCAAGAATTTACTGAAGCTTTAGCTTTGTTAACTGATAGAGGTTTATTTCAAAATTTAGAATTTAAAGATCAAAATATTGAAGAAGGGAGAGAAAGAAAAATTAGTTTAAGTTATCAAACTGATTCAGGGATAAATAAAAGTCTTAACATTACTTATGCTTTATGTATGACAGGTCCCAGGACAATTAGTTCACGTTACACTTCTAATGCAGACATGTTGATTGATCACGATTCTGGTTTTATTGGTGAGACTGGTACAGAATTTTTTCGGATTGCTGAATTTATGTTAGAATTCTGGAAATCTAAAAATCCAAACATGTTATTTTTAATGGAAAATGATGAAATTGTTAATGATAGAATTAATGGTTTTAAAATTGCATCTTCAGCTTGTTCTTATGGGTGTAGGTCAGATAATGCTTTGTATGATAAACAAGGAGACCATTTGGGGTTTGAAACTAGTCACGTCCAAGGATTCTTATTAATTAAACCTGAAGACAATTATTTAGGAATGACTAAGAGGGAAGTTTTAGATTCAGTGAGAAAAGTTTAATGTGGTCTTTTAGGGATTTTTATCTTGAATTATTTTTCAATTCTTTATACAATGTCTCTTCTAATTCAGTACTAATCGATGTTCCAACCTTTTTTACATTTTTTTCTTTAAGAATTTGATATTTTAATTTAACATAATTCTCCCAGGGAATTTGGTAATGGGTTCCTTCAATTCTATGTGTAATTACAGAACTTATTTTTGTATTGAAACTAAAAGAAACTTTATCTTCATCCATATAAATACAAGATGATCCATTCATGATACCTTTAGTTAAAGAATCAACTGTTCCTGGTAATGTAACCCAGCCTTCTTTTAATTGTAATTTTTGTCTTGCTTGTTCAATTGAATATTTATTTTGCTCAAATTGTTGGATCATATCTCCAATACGAAAAGAACCAGTATACTTATATTCGGTAACTTCTACTGCACAAATTTGATTGATTGAATACATGATATTTTATTTTAACTGCCAATTTATAAAAATTTCTTAATAAAATTTTATTTTTCTACCTTTCCAAGTGACTGTTCCTTGAAAATTTTTAATCATAGAACTTATCGCTAAATAAATTATGGTGCTAATAATCAATGGATGAATTAATGTGATAAACTGGGAATACTTAAACCTGTGATTAGAAATAATCCAAGTTAACGAGGTAATTAATATTGATATTAATGCTAAATAGAAATTTAATGTTGGTATGTTAAATATTGGCATTATCAAATTAACGCTGAATTGATTAATAAAATTAGTTAAGATTATTTCTAAACCATATAACAATGATATTATCCAAGGGGCAATAAAAGTAAATGATAAAAATAATATTGAAATGCTAAAATAAAAAATATTGTTTTTGAAAACAGGATAAATTGATCTTGTTAATCCTTCAAATATGTCTTTAAAATTTCTGTACATTCTACAATGGACATACCTTTTCCCATCAAATATTCTCCATTTTAATCCAAAAGATTTTATTTTTCTTCCAAAGGTAACATCATCTAATACTTTATCTCTTATTGCAGAATAACCTCCAATATAGTGATAAGATCTTTTTTTGAATAACATGAATTGGCCAATTGTAGCAGACAATGCTGGTCGTTTAGATCTTTTGGCAATAGCTAAAGGCATGAACGTTTGTAAACTCCATGGGATTAATGGCATTGACAATTCTTCAGCGAAAGTGTTAGCTTCTTCTTTTGGCAAAACAGTGACAAAATCTACATTTTCACTTAATAAAGCATTAACAGCAACTTTAAGGGTATCTGGATGGTGCCAAGTATCTGCATCAATAAATAATAATAATCTCCCGTTAGATTTTTGTTCAAGTTGATGACAAGCCCAATGTTTACCTAACCAATCTTGGGGTAATTTAGTTCCATTAAAATAATTAAATTTTTTATCTTTGTAATTAGAATTAATTTTAATTTCTTTTTCAATTTTTTTCAAAATATTTTCAGTTTCATCTGTGGAATTATCATTAAGAACTAAAACTTCATAATTGGGATAATTTTGGTTTAACAATGATTTAACACATTTTTTAATGTTAAGTTCTTCATCTCTGGCTGGGATCAGAACTGAAATCATTGGATAATCTTTATCTTTTGTAAGGTTAGGAAATTCTTCTAATTTTCTTAATGCCCATAAATTAGAAATTGAAAATGTAAGAAATACTAACAATGTTAATAATGATAAATACTGTAACAAAGTAAAGATACTTATTAAGTTAATACTAATTGAACTAATACTAATCATTTTAGATCTTTGAATTGTTGTTTGTTTTTGAACTTTTCTGTGCTAAAACCATTTCATGGTATGAACTAAATTCTTTTGGAATGTTAAAGTAGATTAAATTTTTGCCTAAAAAACCAGAATCTGAAATGATAAATCCATCTTTTTTTAATTTTGAAACAACTAAATCTTCAAAATCTAAACAGTCATCTTTCATAATTCTAAACGATTTTTCAAAGTAAATGTCAAAAGGTTCAATATCTTCAATTTTTTGAAAAGCATTATCAACTAAATGGTTGAGTTTAATTAATTGATTTTTCCAATAAAAAGAGATTTGTTTGTTTTTTTTAAAATTTTGATTATCTGTTTTATTTTTTTCTTCAAATGAAATTCCAACATCATCAAGAATAGTTTTAATCTGGGCTAAATGATTCGAAGTATCAATAAGGATAAATTGAAATTTGTTAATTTCGGGGAACAGTTTTTCCATATAAATAAGTGGGGTTAAGATGTCTGTACCAGAACCAGGATAAAATAATGTGACTTTTTCTTTACTATTTTGTTGATTTAATGAAATTTTATCTTTATTTTTAATATGGCCTAATTGTGCCAGTTTTTCATAATCCCCTCGAAAAAAAAGTTCTTTAACCTTGTTTTCATTGATAATTTGATCTTTGTTCATTCCTTTTGGTTTTACAATTCTGCTTCTGAGAACAATCAAATTTGGCATATTAAGCAAATAAACTAGAAAAATTAATAAATACTTGCTTAAAAATGATGTTATATGGCAAAAGTACATACTAGGATGAAAAGAAAACTTTGTATTAGTTCAAATACAAATTATAAAATCAATTTTAATAAGAGTGTTCATAAGACTAGACCTAAGACTTTCAAGTCAGAAGAAGCTGCACAAGCTTGGGCAAAAGCGCAAGGTATTGAGAAGTATGAACTTGTAAATTTAAGGTTAAGTGATTCTGCTAAAAAGATTAAAGTTGTTTATTAATTTTTTTTGATTTTCTAATTTTGGATAAATAAAAAAAATAATTTAAAAAAATTAACATTGTGCTTTAATTATTTCTGTGATTAATTTTAATGCATCAATTGCTTTTTGTTTATCACTTGTATTAATTCCACCAACAGAATCTCTTCCACCACCATTAGTAATTCCTAGTTTTTCTTTAACTTCAGTAATAATATTTCCAATATTTAAATGAGCATTAACTCTGCTTCTTTTAATAAATAATTGATAGGGTTCTGGGTGGTTATTTTTTACTACTTTGATTAATTTTTCATCAAATTCATAATTTCTTGCTCTAAATCCAATAATAACATAAGCACCCATATTCACTCTTTCACATTCTTTTTCATAATGTTGGTTAACATATGGGAGAACGTGGGCAAAGAAATCATTATCTGTTATTTTGAATATTTTTTCTAAGAAAATACCTTCGTGAGTTGGAGAATGAACTAACTTGACAAGTGGCTTACCCTCTTTTATAATGTCTTCAACTACAATTCTATAATTAATTTTCATCTTTTCTTCATAACCTTCTGGGGTGTCTCCTAAATTTTCAATAGCGAAACCTTTTTCCATAAAACTAAGAAGTTTATCCTTGAATATTTCATAATCAAGATAATCACTTGATTTAAATCGATGAGAATCATTAACTAAAATTTTATGGATTGTATGATTATCCATTGTAAATTTTGAGAAAACATTTTTTTGACCTGAATCGGCTTTATCCATCTCATCTAGAACTTGCCTGTTGATTTTAATCCCTAGGTAATGCGCAACTAAAGATACTGCACTTTTATAACTTGGATCCAATATTATTCCCTCTCTTTTAAGATATTCTTCATCTTCACCAGAGGAATGGTGGTCAATTCTTACATCTTCATCTTTATTTCTTGACCTGCAATCAACAAAAACATCTAAATCAATTCCTTTTGGTTTTTCAGATTTAGGGAAGTTTTGGAACGGACAGGGTACAAATTTGATGATTTTAGCTCCAGAAAATAATTGGATTAAATTTGCTGAGATTGTTCCATCTAAGTCAGTATGAAAAAACAATCTTATTTTTTTGTTTTTTAATATCTTTTTAATATTTACCATCATGAATAATAAATTTCACATGTTATTTATATTTTATGTTAAAGAAATATGTGTATTTGAAGTAATAAATTTAATTTTACAACAAATCAACAACTCTGATGTTCCTTTCTGCTAATCTGTCAGCTTTACCACAGTAAGGGCAAACTCTTTTCCTAGAACTAAAGGTATACTTACAATAACCACAAAAATATTCTACTTTGTTTGGTTTATCATTTCTTTTAGCAAGAGGACTACTTCTATCATCTTTGAAACAAGAATAACATTCAAACTCTTTTACTCTTGCTAATGGGTCTATCAATCGAGTTGCGGTTTTTGGAACTAATTGGCCACACTTTGAACAATGGACCCTTTTTTGAAATACTGCCATAATCAAGTTGTAATATCAACATCTATAAAAATCCTTGTCACCCCTATTTATGAATAAAATTAATATGGGTAAATTTATAAAAGTGATAATAAATATAGTATAACATTATGATTAGAGAATATAATTAACATGTTAGGTTAATAAATAATCTTAATAAATTATATCTATTAAAAAAATGAGTAAATTCAATCAAACTCAAGTTGAAAGAGAACAAGTTTATAAAAAGGTATTAAAGAAAATTAATCCTAACTCTAAAGAATCTAGTGAGTTAAATAAACTGGTAAAAAATGTTCTTACCAAACTTAACAAAAACTTATCTAAATTTTATGCTCAAGCTATAGTTGGTGGGAGTACTGCTAAAAATACTTGGTTAAGTAACAATAAGGAAGTTGACATTTTTGTTCAGTTTGATTATGTTAAGTATAAATACAAATCCGATTACATTTCAGAACTTTTACAAGAAGTATTAAAACAAACATTTAAAGAAAAAATTGAACGAGTTCATGGTAGCAGAGATTATTTTCAAGTAAAACTAAATAAAATTACTTTTGAATTTGTACCAATACTTAATATTAAAAATGCTAGTCAAGCAATTAATATTACCGATGTTTCTCCTTTACATGCTGAATGGGTTAATAAAAGTACAGAAAAAATTAAAGATGAAATTAAATTAGCAAAAAGATTTTGTAAAGCAAACAAACTTTATGGTGCTGAGTCTTATTTAAGTGCATTTTCAGGTTATGTTCTAGAAATTTTAGTAGTAAATTATGGTTCTTTTGATAATTTGCTACAAGAATCAATAAAATGGAAAGATAAAACTGTGATTGATATTGAAAATTATCATAAAACTAAACATATGGTTATGTTTAACTTGAACAATTCTAAACTTAATTCTCCATTAGTGGTTGTTGATCCTGTTGATAAGAACAGAAATGCAGCAGCAGCGTTTTCTAAAGGTAAGTTTAACTTATTCAAGAAAATTGCAAAAAAATTCTTAGAATTTCCGGATGAAACATATTTTGAAACAAAAGAATTAAAATATTCCAAATTACTAAAGTTAGTTGAGGAAAGGAAAGGTTATTTATGTTATTTTGAGTTGGAAGCGATTGATAATAAAAGAGATGTGGCAGGAGCTAAATTATTGAAAGTTTACGATTATGTTAATAAAAAATTGAATGATTATAAAATATTAAGTTCAGATTGGGATTGGAAACAAGGGGAAAATGCTAAATTTTATTTTATTGTTAAGAAAAAGAAATTACCGGTCTATCAATTAAGAAAAGGCCCACCTTTAGAATTTAAGGAACATGTTAAACAATTTAAAGAAATTAACCTGGAAAATTATGATAAAGAAGGTTTTGTGTATGCTAAGATTAAAGTGGATTATCCTAAATTGGATGATTTTATAACCAACATTTTGAAAAATAATTATCTTAAAGATAAATATTCTCAGTTAGGGAAAGTTAAGTTTAATTAAGCTATTATTTTAAATTACTTATTAGGCTCAATAAAATTAAATGTTTACCAATATTTATTCTCTTTTGCATAATCAAGAATCTGCTCAAAAATCCCCATAATTTCTGGAAATTCTTTGAAGTATTTTTCTTTGTTATTTCTAAGAATTTTTTCATTAAAACCATTTTTTTGCCAGATTTTTTTACCATAAAGATTATGAAAAACAGGGTCAAGTTTATCAATTGCTTTACAAAATCTGGATTCAATTGTTTTCATTTCTTCAAATTCAAAGAAAAGTTTTTCAAAATATTTAGACATATTCAAAGGAATTTGATTTTTAAGTTTTTTTAACGATTCTTTTTCTTTTAACTCTTGTTCTTTTGAGTTTTCATCATTGTGTTCAAGATTAAATGTGTCTCCAGATTCAATTTCAATAACGTCATGGAATAAAAGCATATTCATAACTTTAAGATGGTCTATTGGTTGTTTTATCTTATCTAAAAAGTATTTTGCAAGAATCAAACAACTATATGTATGTTCAGCAGATGTTTCATGACGTCCATTAATCTCTCCTTTTCTTTCTACTTCTTTTAATTCATATAATCTTTTTATCTTGAAAATTTCTTCCATAACAAAATTATAAAAATTATATTTTAAAAATATTTCTATCTCTTTTTGTTATAATTTGTATTGTGATCATTGAAATCATCTAAAAAATGTTTTTTAATCTTTTAACTAATTAATATATTTCCTCTACAATCTAAAGATATAAATATGAGAAATATTTCCTTATATCTATATGATGATTAAACCAGGTGAAGTTACAGCAGTATGTAAAAATTGTGGTGGGAAAGCTCCAGCAAGTTCTTTTAAACTTGATTATAAAGCTAGGTTAATGGTATGTCCAAATTGTTTTAGTGGAAAGAAAAATTCTATTCAAAAAATGTTTGAGAAACGTGAATCTCCAAAGAGAGAAAAACCTCCTGGTTGGGACAAAGAAGATGAATTGTTAGAACAATTAACAAGGTCTAAAAGGGCAGACCCTAACAGACCGAGAATTGAAAGAATACCCGGATCAATATTTGTAAAAATGGTATGTTCTAATTGTAATTATAAATTTAAGTTTCATCCACTTAATAATATCCCTAGGAATTGTCCTTATTGTGATAAAGAAAATCCGAAAGTTAAAATGCGTGGAGTATTATAATTTTAAATTAATAAAAAAAATTAACGCTTTTTCTTAGTACTGGTTGCTTTTTTTCTTGTAACTTTCTTCCTTGTTTTTCTAACTTTTTGAGGAACTTTCTCTTCTTGGTCATCAAACAATTGTTCAAAAAGAACCATGCCGATTACTACTGTGATTGTAACTTGAGCTGTAACTAATACGTATGTCCAGAAACCCATTTTCTATAAATCCTCCTCTTTTGATGCAAGCTCACCTTTAGCATTATTAAGATATCTATCGTAAGCAAAAATGACTCCAATAACCATCACATAAATAATAACCCCTATTTGGATATAAAATGCTGCTGAGTACGCCATAGTTTTAGAATTATTTTTTAGTATATAAATGTTATTGTATGATTGAATGTGTCAATTGGTAGTTTACAATTAAAATTATGGTGTATAAATTAGAATAAATTTAAATAACTTAAGTTATTTTACATAATATAATTTATAATTAGTTTTTATAATTTGTACTAATCTTAAATAATCTAAAGAAGGTGATGTTAATGGTTAAAGATAAACATAAATCAATTGTTGATAATGCAGTAAAATGGCTTGCTTCTGAATTTAATTACTTTAAAGATCTTCAAGGAGATTTAAATGCTTTAAGGAAAGCTATTGGTGGGAAATATTGGAAAAAAGGACAAGCTTCTAAACAAGTAAAATCTGCAATGCATGATTATTTATATGCTGCAAGAAGTGAAAGAAAATTTGAAAGAAACCTTAAACTTATTAAAGAATTTAAATTTAGTGAAAATTATCAATTGCCTAATGATTACTTCAATTCAATTATACAAAGTAATGTGGGTGATTTAGGTGCAAAATTACAACAGGCTCAAGAAGAAGTTAAAGAGATTCAACATAGGTTAGATATTGAAGGTAATCATTTAGTATTTGCTGCATCTTATTTTAGGGGGGAAATAAGAATAAAATTAAATGAAATCAAAGAATTAATATTTCAAGATGAAAAGATTAGGTTAAATAAAGATGAGTGGGACATATCTGATAAAGAAGAAGAAGATTTATTAAACCTTGAGAAAAGTCTTACTTTAAAAGTAAATGAATTATTAAATGTTATTTTAGAAGCTGTTAAATGGTTAAATGCTTTATCTTCTGATTTAGGTGTTGCAAAGAAAATATTTAACCAACATCAAGCAAAAAGAGAAATCACTCCTCAATTCATTAGAGCAAGTTTTGGCATACAAATTGAAGCTTTAAATTCTTCAAATAAAAATGTTAATTCTTATAAGAAACAACTTACTATTTTAAGCCAATTTTTAAATCCTAAATTGAGAGGAGGTTTACCAAAAAGTGCATTAGTAGAAATTAAAAGGTTGATGGGGATAGTTGTAAGTCGTTCAAAAATATTACATAATGGGGGTGTAAGAGATATTATTTTTTATGCTGGTCAGGTTTATTATGATAATGGTTTAATCACTTCAGCACAAAAAGTTTGGGCTAAAGGAGGGGATTATTTAATTGATGTAAGGGATTGGTCCACTGCAGCAGCAAAGTGTTATGAAAAAGCAAAATTATGGAAAAAAGCTGCTAAAGCTTATGAAAAAGATAATAATTCACTTCATGATGCAGCTAGGTGTTATCAGAAAAGTGGGATTGATGGTTATCGTAAAATTGGAATGAGTTTAATGCGTTTAGCGGTCAATTATGGGAAAAGCGGTTACAATGAAACTGTGGGGCGTTACTTTGACCAGGCAGGAAGAATATTTCATGATGGTAGATTATTTGATTTAGCAGGAAAATGTTATGAAATGAAAGCAGACCTAATTGTAAAGCAAAGAAAAGGTAACCAGTACGAATATTATGATTGGAGTTTTGCATTTCATGATTATAAATGGGCATTTAAAGAATATAAAGAAGCAGGCAACCAGGGCAAATTAAATGAATTATTGCCTAAGATCAGATATGCTGAAGAATGTAATTGTCGTGTTAGAAATAATGATAGAAATTTTTTAAAGCAACATAGTACTGATGGAAATTTTCCCAATGTGGCATATCCCAAATTTAATCCGGGTAGGCTATAAATAAAATAATTATTTTTCTTTTTTATCTTTTTTAATTTCGGCTCCACCTGATGGTAGGAATTTTGTAATATCATCTAAATCTGCTCCTTTAAGTTTAGCTCTTATTTTTTTGGCAGTAACAGACTTTTTTTCTCTTCCAGGGATCACAACTACAAAATTTTCAGTTTGTTTTTTGATGGATTCAATCGGTCCACCAATAATCTCAGAAGATTCAATGTTTGAACCATCTTCATTTTTCTTCACTATATTAACTAATCCAATGGCATATTTTAAATTTGGCCTTAGATAATTTGTCTTCCCTGTAATCATGAAACTTCCTTTAGCTAAGAATTCTCCTGATTGAGCTTCTTTACTTACTTGTTCTGGTTTAACATAAAATACATCCACTGTACCATGACCTAATTTCCATGCTTTAGAATAAACTGCTACTGCTTGTGCACATTCATTGATAGTATTTTCTCCTGCTTTCTGGCCATCTTTGATTATGAAAAAAGGACTTCCTGCCATATCTGTATGAAAAACTAAATCTTCTTTATCTAAATGTTTTTTAACAATTATCTCATTAGAAGTGGCATCTTTACCGCCAATGCAAAGAAATCTTTCTGTTGAAAAGAACCAATGAAATTTTTCATACCACTCTTTTTTTCTGTCTCGCTTTAGTGCTTTCTTTTCTTCTTCTTCAATGAATTTTGATTCTTCTTGTAATAACTGGTCTAATTTAGTCTTGCTTTCTTCTAATGCTTTTCTTGCGCCTTCTAATTTAGCTTTAGCTTTTTTAGCTTTCTCAAAGTATAATCCTGCATTTTCATCTACTGACTTATCTAAGAAGATTTCTATTTCCATAAATTTTGTTTAACTTATTACTTAATTAAAGTTTTCTATTCCAAATTAATAATTTTGAAGAAAACAATTGTTTTATTGCCGTTGAACATAAAACTCTATTTTAATTTCGCTAGAAAAATGTCCTGGTTTCAATTTTATCATGTAATTAGTATCTAATGAATCATAAGCTAACATTGCGCCATTTAATCTTTCATAATGAACTGGATTAGAAGCGCCATCATGATCTAAATGTGCTACTGCTTGACTGATTAGTATTTCAATAGTACTTTCTAAACCTTTTATGTTTGGATTATTATCTCTTTCAGACTTATTGTCAAATCCATTTTTTCTATAAACTTCAAAACAGTAATCTGTTCTTGCAGAATCTTTCTTTTTATAGGGGATTAAACATACATTTTCTCTAACTAAATCAAATTCTCGGATATTTTTACTTAAATAATTTAATCCATCAAATTCGTAGACCTTATTAAATCCATTATGTTCTAACAATTTTGCAATATTGTTTGTCATTTTTTGGTTGTTACTAAGAGGTAGTTTTAAATGTTTTGTTTGTTTCGGTATGCACAACTGAAACCATAATCTCTTAATTGTTGAACTTTAAGTGTTATTTCTTTATTTGGCATATTATATAAATTTTCTTTTTTAGTGAAATCAGTTTCATCAACATAAGAAATTTTTATAAACACTTTTTCTGTATCAAATAGTTGTTTGATTTTTTCTGTATCAAATTCAAACCCTTTAAATGGAACATATGTTAACGTAACTTTTGAATTTCCATCATACCAATCATTAATTATGTTTGAAATCTCTTGGTTAGTTAACATTTTTAGTTTTGGACTTAAAATTTTCTTTTCTAAATCAGAGGTTGTATGGCAGGAAAATTGTAACCTTATATTAGCTCCTTCATCATGGACCTTTTTTAACTCTTCAAAAAGGTTGTAATTACGAACTCCTGCAGTTGAAACAACGTATAATATATCATCATATTTTGATTTTAATTTTCTAATGGAATCACATAAATTTTTATGGTTACAGGCAGGATCTCCCATCTCCTTGAATTCAATTTTAGTTTGATCAAAACTGTATTGTGAATGTTCAGGTAAATTGTAAACAAATTCTACTTGCTCAACAATTTCATCAACTGATAATTTTTTGAAATGATTAAAGTGGTTAGTAAAACAGTAAATACAATTTACATTACAACCCGATGTTAAACTTACACCAATTTTCCATTTTGATAAATTCTCTTCTTTATCTTCTAAGGTTGTATCACTAACAAAGACAGGTAAATTTTCGGGAGTTTTAAATATATAACCATGCCCATTAGGAATAATAAGTTTATCTATTAATTCAAGATCCATTTTTTTATTTGATCATATTTGATTTTTTTAATTAAATTATAATTAAAAATTAAAATAAAAAAATTAAGGTATTAGTTTAGTACTTTTCTTCGAATTTGGTAAAGCTCTTACTGACATTGCTGGTGATGCTGCTAATTGTTCAAGAGAAAATGTTGCCTTCAACTGTTTTTGTTGGGCAGTAAATGATTTCTGATTTTCTCTTCGCAACTTTTCAAGGAAAATGTTATGTAAAAACCTTGTTGAGGTGTAGGCACTTTCAAGTGCTCCAAAGCTAGTACTTTCTAAATTTCCAATCTGATTAGCTTCAGATTCTGTCATCCCTAAAAATTTTGTTGCAAAGTCAAGGCCTGTTTTATGTTGTTGGGCAGCATACTTACTTTTTGTTGTTTGTAAGTAAAAATGGCTTGTTACATGAACCACTCTACCTTCGCCTACTGGAAACTTTACAGCAATTGGCATATCAAGATATTTAGACTTCATTTCTTCACTACCTAACAAGATATCAACATTTTCGTTCCTTAATAAGTGGATTGGATAACTAGACCCTTCTAACCACCAAATTGGTTTTAGTGAACCATTTCCTAAACCCCTAGTATAAGGTGATCCGGATGCTACTAAGTCAACTTCTACTAAATCATTTCCAGTATTTCTTTTACCTCTTTCAATATATCCAGGGAATGCTTTCATTACCACTTCACTCAATGCCCAGTCTGTTGTTATTACAAATCCCCCATCTTCAGTAAAATTTCTTAATGCGTCAGTTCCTGTTTTCCCTTTGTACCTTAATCGGTGATTGCCCCCTGGGCAGTTGAACATTACTATCTGTTTTGGATCTAGTTCAACATAGTTTGTGTTCATTCTATAAGGTCTTCCTGATGCAGCTAAAACTTTTTCAACAGAATCATACTGTCCTGGTACAACTAACAAGTCTGTTTCAGTTAATCTACTGATTAAATCTTTTTCACTAGGTTCAAGGATGTTGTTCAATATTCTTGTTGACATTTTATATGCTTGATCCATGTTTTGTGAAAGCTTACTTTTTTTAGAACCACATGAACAACTTCCTGTACAACCGCAGGCATAACCTTTGTCAGTATCATACTTTGCTTTTGCAGATGCGTAACTGAATCCACCTCCTTCACTGTTACTATTACTAGAATTACCCCAACTTGCACTGGTATCATTTCCCCAACTATATGACATTTTTTTAACCTCCAATTATTTTTTTTATTTTTCCTAACTGTGTTATTTTAGGAATTTGAGTTGAATAATTATCTGGAACATAATCTTTATTGATTGCTTGAAGTAAATTTAAAGCAGAGAATAAAGATTCTTTTTTGAAACAGATGTCATCACCAACCATAATATGTTTATATCCTATCTCTCGTAAGAAACCAATGTCACTAATGTCTGTACATGATGGCATATAACTATCACGTAAAGATGTAAATATTCTTGAAGCAGATATTGCTTGTGAGTCTGCCCTAACTATTTGCCTAGTAGCATTTAGTATTTTGTGAGGGCGAGAAACTTCTACATAAAGGTCTCCTCTTGCAGCCATTAAACCTACATAATTTTTTATTGCAGGATAATCATATTTTACAAAATCAAGGCCACGTTCTGACTCTATTTTAGCAACTATCTTAGCATTTGGGTCTAGTTTTAATAAATCAGAAATATCTTTTGATTCTTCAACATAAGATAACATGTATGTATGGATTCCAACTTTTTTTGCAGCTTCAATATATCTCTTATCATTATCAGTTAAGTAACCTTTAATTCGTAAACTGGGATCTAAAATGTTGATTGATTCTCCACCACCAATAATTCTTTGTGGCCCATCAAGCATTATTAAACGATTGCCATCAACTTTTGCAATGTAAGCTGTTTGATAGCCATCGTTAAGGTAACACTTAACTGGTTTGGTAGTGTCAAGCTCAATTTCATGGTCAAGTTCTACTATTGACCAAGGTGGTGTTCTTAATTCACCATAAGCTTTTGGATTACTAGGGTCGAGGACAACTTTTTTTCCTTCAACTTCGATTACAGTTGGTTCTTTAGGTGCATTGAAATATGCTCCTCTAGAAACTCTTAATTGTCTACATTTTAAGTCTAACCAGATTGGTTTTTTTCCAGCAATCGATTTTAGTCTTGATAACATTTCTTCTAATGGTTCTTTAATTGGCATTACTGTGTTTAATCTTAGGCCTTCAACAATTGGGTGTTGCACAATATCTTCAAGATAAGGTGCGTATGGTGGTATTGTAGTTATTGCTTTCATTTTTTTTATACCCTCATTTCTTTATTTGACTGTTTACGACCAAAAATTTGTTGACGTAAATCAGAAAGTTCTTTGACTAAATCTTTATCCTCCCAAGATGGTCTTGCTAAGGGATGGTCATGCATAAATTGGTTGAAGAAAGTCTTAATTTTCTCTGGTGTATTTGTTGGATAACTTTTATCAATTGGATTTCCTCCTAATGCATAAATCATGGTTGCTGCTAATGAATATAGGTCGGTGTGTGGCATTGGTGGTTTAAGGTCAATAAGTTCTGGTGCAGCAAATGCTAGTGTATAACCTGTTGGTTTGGTGTAACTTCTAGGTTTTATTGAAGAGAATCCATAATCTACTAATACTGCATTGTGTTCCTGTGGTTTAACAATTATATTGTTTGGTTTAACATCACAGTGAACAACTCCATTAAAGTGTAAATAATTAAGAGCGTTTAATAGTCTTTGAGTCATCCAACAAACATGTTCAGGGTCTATTCCTCCATGTTTTTCAACAATTTTATCAATAGTTGGGCCTTCAATGTAAGTCATGGCAAAAACACAACTTCCATCATCAAGTTTAAAATAATCTCTTAATGTTGGTAAAGAATAATGATGTAATTTCCATAATAATTTGGCTTCATGAGCCATAACTATGGTATCTTCAGGACTAATGTTAATATTCTGCTTTAAACAAGCAAATTCATTAAGTAATACATGATTTGCTTTGTAAGTAACACCCATGCTTCCTTGACTAATTTGGCTTATGACTTGATAATTTCCTATCATTTTTTGTTGACTTTCCCGTAATTGTTGGTCGTATGAAGAACGTTTTTGTGGATCTAATATGATCTCTTTTGCTTGATTAACTAAACTTGATAAATTTCCACTGTTAGAAATATCTGGGTGATACTTACGTTGCAATGCCCTATAAGATGCTTTGATGACCTCTTGACAAGCATTAGGTTGTACTTGTAAAATTTCATATAAATTGTTTAATCCAGTGAAGTTTTCATTCATTTTGTTCCCCCTTTTTCTTTTTTACTATTTACTAAGCGAAAGAATTATATATACTTGAAGCAACCAGTATATATACTGATTATATTGTGGTTATAATCTATATTAATCATTAACAAATGTCAACTCGTTTAATAAAAAAGAAATTAAAAATAAAATTATCAAAATAATAAAATGAAAAGAAAAGTTGTAAAACATGGGCCTTCATCATTAACTATGTCTTTACCAATGAATTGGGTTAAGAAACAACATATTCATAGTGGTGATGAGTTAGAAGTAACTGAACAAGGGAACAATCTGTTAGTTTCTGGTGAAGGGAAAAAAGATTCTAAATCAATAGATATTTCAATTAGTGGTGATAAGATGTTTGTTCGTAGGTTGTTTAACATGCCTTACTTAAGGGGTTATGATGTGATGAACATTACTTTTGATTCTTATAACGTTATGGAAGATATTCAAAAAAATATTACTGCTTGGCGAGGTTTTGAGATTGTTGAGCAAAGAGATAAATTTTGTAAAATTAAATGTATCGCAGAATCTAAACCTGAAGAAGTTGATCAAATGATAGTTAGGATGTTTAATATTTGTTCAACTTTATTTGATGAAATTTTATGTTATATTAAAACAGAAAATGAAGATTGTTTGAAAAGAATGTTATTAATTGATATTAACATGACTAGAATTGATCTTTTCTGTAGGAGGGTTCTTAATGTTGGTAAAGGAATTGAAGTTGGAAAAATTGGAAGTATGTATGCAATTGTTAGAACCTTAGAAGAGATTAGTGATTTAGCGAAAGACGTTGCAAAAAGTAAACCTAAAATAAGGAGTGTGAAGAAAAAATTATTTGTAAAAATTTTAGGGGAATTAATTAAATCATTTAATTTATTACGTGCTATTAAACATAAGAAAGAGATTGAACCAATTTATGAATATAAAGAGATTAAATGTTCTTTAAGAAAAATGTTTGAGAAAGATTATCAATTAAATAAAGATGAAATGTTCATGTTCTTGACTTTACGACACTTGATTTATGAATTTCATGATTTGTCTGAAGAAGTTATTTTATGGGTTGACCCTAAATAATCATTTTATTTTTACTACTTTCAAGTACTTCTGATGTGCAAAATTTTATAAAAAACCCTTATTTCTAGTTAACAAATGGCATTAGACGATACAATTAATGAAAATCTTAGGAAAGAATTAGCGAAAAAACCTATCACTTCACCATCAAATCCTTTTATTGAGCAATTTAAATCATTAGGTTATGGTGAGGGATTAGCTTTTGGATTTAACTTAGCAGGAACATTAATAGCTCAATCTTTGGGTTTAAATCCTTGGGTTGTTTCACTTGCTGGCCCAATATTGGAAAAACCAGCTTTCTATGTTGTAAATGGATGTAAGGGAGCATATGATTATTTTGAAACTCCTAAACGATTAAGAGGAGATCTTAAGAAACATGTTAAAAATGCAATTAGTGAAGGAAATGAAGATTTATTTTTAGACATTGTTTTTCATGATACTACTTATACTTTATTGATGAGAGGTTTGATGGAAATGTATTCTGAAGTTCCAGTTGGTTTTTTAGTTCCTTTTGCGTTTGGAACCGGTTTGGTTGTTGCAACTGCTGGTGGTGTAGCACTTGAAGAAGGAAAATATAAATTGTTCAGAAAGGGCTTAAGAAAAGCTGGATTTGAAGAAGAGAAATATTTGGAGTCAAGGTTCTATATTAGTGCAGATAAAAATCCACAAGATGTTTTAGATTCGGTAGTTAATAGATTTGGCTTAACTGGAAATCAAGGTTCTATGGAATATTATGATCGGTATTTTCCTCAGCCTGATGTTAAAGAATATTCTGGAAGAAAACCTAAATTTAGGTTAAGGAAAAGGCGATTAGAAGATGGTAATTGGATGCAAACTGCCCAATTAGTATTTACTAATACTGGTAGAATAAAAAATAAAGCAGTTGAACAGTTTAATTATTTTCCACAAGAGAAATTAAAAATTTATCACTTGTTGAATAATCAAGAAATGCCGCAAGATGTTGATCAAGTTCAAGATGAAATATCTAGGAAAGTTATGAAAAAGATTAGAGGCAGAGAACAAGGTTTAGATATTAATTTTATTAGGTCTTTTGCAACAAATGGAAAAGAGGGTTTGTTTGTATCAACAGACAAGGTTTTAGGAGTTCAAGATAGGTCATTTTATGTTGTTGAATTAAAAGTTTACAATGATAAAAAACTTCTGAAAGATGCGATGGGTTATGTTATGGCTGAATTTCCAGTGATGCAAGTAAGTCATGGGAAAGATCATTTAGTTGCTTTGAATGGGAGTTAGATGACGATAAACTTTATTTAAGGTATCTGAAGATGAAAAAACCAGCTGAAATATTTGAGAAACATAATAATAAACTTCGATTGATGTTTGAAACTAGAAAATCATTATTAATTCGTCGGGGCGATTGGAAATCTAAGGTTGAAGAAGCAGAAGCAAGTTTGGAAGAATGGTCAATTTCTGGAAGAAAACAAAATTATGATTCTGAAGAATTAGCTGATGCAAAGTTGTTTCGGCATATCGCAAATCTTTATGAATTTGCTAATAATCTTGAATTAAATATTGCTGATGCATTACACCAAGCTCATATTTCTGAATATCTCTTATCGAGTGGATTAAATAAAATATTAATTAGTGAAGGAAAAAAAGGGATGAAATTAGGTGTGTTAGAATTAAGTGCAAGATTAATGCCAATTTTAACTTTTCCTTGTTCATCTTCGTATTTTGAAGTGGGAGTTATTCCTTATTCTAAAGAGTCAAGAGAGATTTTAGGTGAAAATGTTCAAAGAAGTTTTGTGAATTCAAAAGTTGCATTAGAAAGTGCAACAAATATTGCAAATAAATTTGGAGTTCATTATTCTTTAGCAGAAACTTCTGCTGCTCCAAGAACAGACGTTCCTAGGTCTGGAAGAAAACCTGGACTTTATATCTGTGGAATTATTGGAGATGAAGTTAAACTAGACGAAAGCTATGTTATTGATACTCCTTTTAGATCTGAATTTAATGCTATTGTACGTAAACATATGTATGGTGCTTTGAAAAAAATGTATGGTACTGTATAATGAATGGACATTTAGATATATCTGAAGTTGCTCGTAGTTTACAATTGTTTAATCTTGGATTAAAATTGCAAGAAGAAGCTAAGTTAGGAAAAAATATTTTAGAACATGTTAGAGAATCATATTCACGTGATAGGAACGATGTCAGTAATTTAGTTGTAGCGTTAGGTTCTTATGACCCTTTAAGTATTGCTCATGAATCTTTGTTCTTAAGGGGGTTAAATTTAGTTAAAGAAAAGTCTTTAAGATTTAATGAACTTTCTTTAAATGAATTATTAATAGTAACTTCAACTTTACATTTTAATAAAAAAGTTGATTTTAGAAAAAATTCTGCAATATATGACCGAATTCATTCATTAGAAGGATTTGCAAGTTGTTATGAAAATGTTGGTCTAGCTTTATTTAATAAACCTTTGTTTGTAGACTTAGCTGATGCAATTGAACAAAAATATTATCCTGGTATTAACATTTACTTTTTAGTTGGTTCTGATGTTATGGAGAAAGTTATCGATCCTTTGGGATATGCATCAAGAGGGCTTGATTCTGAAGAAATTTTTTCAAAATTGTTTAAACACCACTTTATTGTCTCAGAAAGAAAAATGAAAACAAATGATGGTGAAAAAGTTGTTAGTTTGAGTGATTTATTAGATTTGTATGGTGGTGTATCTAAGTATGAACATAAAATGATTCATATGGAATTGCAAGATAGTTATGAGGTATTGGAAATTCCAATAGAAGATGTAAGTTCAACATTAATTAGGAATAGGAGAAGTAAAAGATTTAATACTAGGGAATTGGAAGCTGTAGGAATAAGTGATTTTATTGATAAGAGGGGATTATATCTTAAAGATGATTTGCAATATGCTGCATTTACTTGTGCTAGGGAAAGATTTGCAATTGAAAATAGGGGTAAGCCAATTGCTACTTATATTCGACAATTAATGAATCATTTAGAAGAAATGAATTATAATAAAAATCTCCAAGATAAAGAGTTAAGAATTTATGAAGAAAGAAGTCAAAAGTAAAATCTCTAACATTCCCTTACTTCTTCAACAACAAGGGCTTGGTCAGTACAAATTTCTTTTTCTTCAAATGGTTTGATAATTGGGATGATTTTAAGTTGTTTGATTTCTCCACTAAGCTCTTCGTTATATCCTATGTGGGTCATGTAATTCCCAGCTTTGAACATGGAAGCATCTTCTAAATTATATGATTCTGCTCGTTCTGTTCCAATTATGTTCACGACCACTCCTTCAACTTCAGTGTTAATGCCATTTTCTATTACAAAATATATGTCGTTCTTTTCTGTATCAATACAAATCTCTTCAATACTATTAATTTTAGAAAATTCTAAACCAATATCTATTGGACATTGGGCTTCTAGGTCAAGTTGGGCACGACCAAAATTCATGATAACTAAACCTAGGGCTACTGCGAAAGAAATAAGTAACAATGTTGCTACTATCGGTGCCATACCTCTTTTTAGTTGCATATGATTAAATAATACTATCTGTGTATATAAATTTTTGGGAATTAAGAAATAAATGTTAATAATAAAAAAATAAAAAAGAACAATTTTATTCTTCAGTAAATTCTTCAAGAGAGATTGGTAAATCTTCTTCAGTTCTTAGAATTCCTTTATTTCGCATAAATTCTCTTGCAAATAAATAAACTACTAAACCTACTGATTTTTTACCTTTGTTATTTGCAGGGACAACTAAATCTAAATTGTTAGATTCATTGTTAGTGTCGCATAAAGCAATTATTGGGATTCCTGCCTTTGAAGCGTCTTGGACAGCATTTTTATCTGGCCAAGGGTCACATACAATTAACAATTTTGGTTCAATAAAAGTTTCTAAGTTAGTGTTAGTTAAAATTCCTGGTGGGTACCTTCCACAAATTACGTTAATTCCAGTAAGTTTTTTTAATAATTTCAAAGCTTTCCAACCATTTTCTCTTCTACTGATAAATAAAATGTCTTTAGCTTCATATTGTGAAATCATTTTAGCAGCAACTCTAATCCTTTCATCAATTTTTTTCAAATTTAAAACACTTAATCCATCTGGTCTAGTTTTGTAGATGAATTCTTTCATGTATTTAGTTTTAAATTTAGTTCCAATATGAATCCCTGATTTTAAGTATTCATTGGAATCAATTAATAATTCTTCTTGTTCACTCATTTTTTTAATCTCCTTATTTTTCTTATTAAATCTTTAAACTTTTGAGTAGAATTAACAATTCTACTGCAATTTCTTTTGCCTCATGCAGCTTTGCTATAATCTATTATGATCACGCGTTGGCTTTAATATCTCAGAACAATGATTCATTTATAAATCTTATCTGCGTCTTTAAACAATTACAAAAAATAATTTATAATTTCATTTTCATTAATCTGTCTCTTTCATCTTCATAAACTTCTTTATCCGCTACAAAGAAATCATGTCTTAATTTAAACCCATTAGGACATTCCACACCAATTTCTACTTGGTATATTAATTCTTGTAATCCTAAATTTTTATCTATTAAAGTATTTTCATTACATGTCTTTCCTGCTGAAATAATCTCTATATCTAATACTTTTGACCTATCTAATAATATCTTTCTATGGCAATGTTTGTAATAATAAGCTAATCCAAAACTTCCAAATAATATTATGATAGTTAAAAGTGAATATAATATCTTAAACTTGTGTGTAATGATTCCTCCCCCTACTGAAAATGCCCAACCTGCAATGTTGCTTCTAGGTTTTTCAATAATTTTAGGTTCTTCAATCTCTTTTTCAATTTTGATGATAGTTTCATTTGTTGTATTAATAATTACATATTCAGTATTATTGATTATTATTGTGTTTTCTACTTCTTTTATTATTTCTGTAACTTCTGGGATCCTAATAACTGTTTCTGTTTCATCATCATCTGTTTTTGACCTACATCCTGGGTCATCAGGATAATCTATTTTTCCATCTCCATCATTATCTTTACGATCATTACATTCAGTTCTACTACTTCCTCCTCCTCCTCCCGATGAACTGGATGAAGAACTAGAGGAAGATGAAGTACTTGAACTAGGTGTTTGATAATTAACAGTTAATGTGCTGTTTGGGCTTGCCCAGCTTGAATCATTATTTTCATTATAAGCTAAACAATTCCAAGTATAATTTCCATTTGGTAAACTTAGGGTCCAATTACCTGAACTGTTCATTCCAGTTAAATTTGAGGTTTGATTTAAATTGAAATCTAAATTACTTGAATTAGTGATATGCATACTTATGTTTGTTAAATTATAATTTGGGTCATATGCTGAACAATTAAAATTAACATTTGTAGGGTTAGTATCTGTGTAACTTGTTCCAGAACTAGGGCTGTTTAAAGTTACAGAAAAAATTGGTGAAAATGTAGCATTAACGTAATGGGAATCAGATCCAATAGTGTAATTTTCATTACCACCATAACTACAATTAACTAAATAATTTCCTTCTGAACTGTAATATTCTATTTGATTACTTAATGGTGAATCTCCAGTGGCAATTATATCTCCATTTTCTTTGAGGGTTAATGAACCTGAATTTGGTTCAATTAAGTTACAGTTTATGGATGTATTAAATGTTATATTCTGAACATAATCTTGATTTGAACCATTAATTGTTAAATTTACAATACTTAATGTTTGACTAATTGTATAACTGCTAGAATTGGTTCCAGATGTCCAACCATCAGTTTCACTAACGTTACAAGTATAATTATAACTTCCTGCAGCCAAGGTGACATTCGTGTCAAGTTCATTTGTCACATTAACATTGTTACGATATAATTGGGCGGTAGCTTCATTATTTGTACAACTACAGCTTGCGTTGATTGCAGTACTATAATTTTGTGGTGAAGTAGGATCAAAACTTAAACTACAAGTTGTAATGTTTTTATCTGTAATCTCTAAATCTTGTGAAGTTTCAAATGCAGAATAATTTTGTGTTAAACTATTATTACAAGTATAATCGTAAATTCCTGGTACAAGTGTTGTAATATCATAAACTGTATCGCCTATACTTGAATTTACATAAGTTCCATTTCTCCAAAGTGTGGCATTAACTTCATTATTGTCTGCTGAACAACTGACGTTAGTTTCGGTTCCATTGTAAACTGAAGTTGAAGGATTTATATTTAACATTAAAGTTGTATTTTTTCTTGATACGTTTGCAAAATAATTGATTGATGATGAACTGTAATTTTGTGTCTCATCATATGTTAAAGTATAGTTCCATAATCCTGCTGATAATAAAATATTTTCATAAGGTGTTTGACTACTACTAATTAAAGTTCCATTACGATATAATGTTAAATTACCCTCACTAATATCTTTCCAACTAGTCACATTAGTGTTATTTTCATAAATGTAAGATCTATTGCCTTCTGTCCCATTTAATGCTAAATGTATCTGGGAACTACTTATAGCTTTATTTAGTACATATGTACTCTCATTATTTCCTAAACTCCAACTAAGTGTTTCACTAACATTACATACATAATTGTAACTTCCTGCTGCAAGTAATATATCATTTCCAATTTCATCAGTTATATTTGTTCCATTTCTGTAAAGGTTAGCACCAGTTTCAGTGTTTGTACAACTACAGCTTGCATTGATTGCAGTACTATAATTTTGTGGTGAATATTGTTCAAAACTTAAACTACAAACTGAGATATTCTTACCAGTAACTGTTAATGTTTGGTTCTCATTAGATGCAGAATAATTTTGTGTTGCACTATTATTACAAACATAACTATATGTTCCAACTGCAAATGTATTAACATCATTGATAGTCCCACCAATGCTATTTCCAATTAAAGTATTATTTCTCCATAATGTGACATTAATTTCATTATTGTCTGCTGAACAACTTATGTTAGTTTGTGTTTGATTATAAACTGTAAAACTAGGGTCTGATTGTAATGTAATAACTGTACTATTTGGATTAACAGTTGCAAAATAAGTTGTACTTCCAGAAGTATAATTTTGTGTTGAAGGATAGCTTAATGTGTAATTATATGTTGCTGCAGGAAGAACATTATTTTCTATTGGTGTTGTACCATTATCAACTAATGAACCATCTCGATAAAGTTCTAAAATTCCTTCAGAAACGTCTTTCCAACTTGTTACATTAACACTATTTCCATAAGTATAATTTTTATTATTTTCTAGCCCATTTAATGCTAAATGTATCTGGTCGGTTGATTGGTCTTTGATAACCTCATAAAATAATTGGTCTGTTAAATTCCAATTTCCACTACTGTCATTAGCATATGAACGCCAACTATAATTTCCTACTGCAATATTTGCATAATTGTAATAATATTCTGAACCACTATTGCCTGATGTGGTATAGTTAGTTAGGGTTCCAGTAAAATTGTGTTCAAATAAAACAGTGTCAACCTCAATATTGTCTGTCCAAGTAACATTAAATTGATGTGAATTGATGTATTCTGACCCACTTATTGGTGAACTATTATTATTTGACCAAGTTGGTGCAGTAATATCATTAACTGTGAAATTTGTAGTTGAGGTGCTGTTAATATTTCCTGAGGTATCGTTAGTTACCAATTGTACGTTATAAATTCCAGGGGGATAACTTATTCCTGGTGTAAATTCATAATACCAAACATCATTTTGTTCACTTGTGTTAACCATACTATAATATAATATTGTATTATTAGGGTATGTTATTTTTGATCTTGCAGTATCAATTCCATTAAAATCTGTAATTGTTGCAGTTATATTTGTAGTAAAAGTTTGGTTAATTGTTGAGGGTGTTGCAATAAAAGCAGTTGCACTAGGATTTGTTCCATCAAGGATTGTTAAATCGATGTGTAAACTTTCATTTTCCATTCCACCATTATCAGTTGTATTATAAATAGTATAAAATTCCCTAGTGATACTAATATTCCCAGTAGCATTAACCCACCAAGTGGTATTACAAGAATCTCCTGCTTGCATGTTTTCAAGACAAGCAAAATCACTGGAATTAGCAGGATTAGTACTGTTAGTCCAGAATGGGTCAGTGGGGGTAGTAGGGACTAAATAGCCAGTTGCCATTCCAGTGATCAAATTGCCTGAAAAGAGAGTTTTGAAAAAAGTAATCATATTTGTCCAAAAAGTACTTGTTGTTACAACATTATTTTTGGTTGGGGTGTGAACTAAACTTGGATCTATTGGGTCAAGATAGGCAATGATATTTCCACATTTTCCTCCAACACAATTAACTTCTGAAGTAAATTCAAAATATTTGTCCTGTAAAACATTGCCATTTGAATCAGGGGTGATTAAGGTAACCTCTAAATGTCCTATCTTAGAAACATTCAATATTTTTGATGAACTAGGTGCTTCATTGCTTGATGAATCTGTACAATTGATTGACCAATTATAAATTCCATCAGCCATGGTTGTTAAGTTAAAAGTCTGGTTAACATTTTTAGTAATTGAATTGTCTGTTGAATTAATTGTCCCATTGAATATTAATGAACAACTGTTGATTTCAGATTCATCCGTTACATTGTAAATAAAAGCTACATCTCCTGTTGTTGAATCTGTTCCAATTGGTGGTAAGATTGATGTTACTATTGGGTTTGTAAGGTCTGGACCAGCAGCAAGAGTTGCATTTGAAAGATATTGTAATCCTGTGCCTAAACTTATTGTATCCCCATTAGTTGAACCATTACCTTGGATTGGATTAATACTAGTGCCATTCATTTCTGCCCATATCGGGTCGTTTGTTGCCCAAAAACCTGAACAATCAAGTCCATTATCTGCTCTTTTCAAATTACCCAGGTTTGTAGAATAACTTCCATCACTTCCACTTAAAACTGAGGGGGAAGTATAACAAGGATTTAAAGATCCAAAAGTTGTGTTAACATAAACTATCACTGTGGCATTTTCAGCCATGTCACCATTAGTTAAGTTAACATAACCTGCAATAGGTTTTGATGCGGCAAGAACAATTGACATAGTAAAAAGGAATACTATTAAGAATAATGTGACCTTAAGTACAGTTTTTTTTGTATTGTTATATCTATTCATCTTTTTTTAATTTAGTAAGGATTAATTTTTTAATCTGGTTTGATTTATTATTCTTTGAAAATTGATATAATTTTGTTTTTCCAATTCTTATCTCTTTAATAAATTTACTTTTACACAACTTTTTAACAATTCTAAAAGTAGAACTAATTGACACTTTTGATTGGGTTGAAAGATAATTTAAATTATAAATCTGGTTTTGATTATTAGAAAGAGTTTTCAAAATAGCTAATGTTTTCTTTTCTACAAGGCCATCTAACAAATTAGGCATAGTTTTGTTATTATTTTAGTCTTTTTAAATGTTTCTAATTATGAAATATTGTTTTAAGTTATGAAATAATTATTTCATTTTTGAAATTATTTTCAAATAGAAAAAAATCTAAAAACAAACAGTCAATAAGAAATATTGAATGAAAAATAAATTAAAAATCTCTATTTTCTCTTCTTTTTAAAATGATTAATATAATTGCTACTACTATTATCAGGATTGAGGTTATGTATAATGTCAAACTAACATTATTCATTTCATAGGGTATTTCAATTCTGGAAAAGAATGTGGTTTCTTCAATGAAATCTGTTTTTATGTAAAAATTTTCCCCATTAGATATTGAAGCTAATGTTTCGGTATCATTGGTATTAATGTAAATAAATGATCTTATTCTATACCAACCATCTTCTAATGTGGTTGAATTAAATAAATGTTCTATTTGGTATTCTGTAGTTTTGTTAGTTTTATAATCAAATTTATTAATTATTTCATTATTGGGTTGTTCAAAAAGTATGATATAAATATTATAACTTGATTCAATACTTAAGTTTTGAATTAATATGTTTGATTTTGTAGGGTTGTCTTGGTTATCAATCGTTAAATTTACTTTTATATTTGACCAAAAAGGATTTTGATAATTACCTAGGTCTATTACATCGTCTGTTTTTTTAATTGTATCTTCATTAATCTTGTCTTCTTCACTTTCTGGCGTTGTTGTGCTTCCACCTGATGAACTACCTCTTGATTCACTTCCTCCTCCACCTCCTGATGAGCTTGATGATGAACTACTTGAACTTGATGATGGGGCTGAGCTTGGACTTTCATCTTCTGGTGTGTCTTGTTCAATTAAAATAGATGATAAATATTGTAGTCCTGTTCCTAATTCTATAGTTTCTTTATCTAAGGTAAATATCTCTTCATTATAATTGATTTCATACCAAATCGGGTTTCCTTCTTGCCAGAAACCATTACAATCCATTGTCGGAAAGTTTATGAAGACCAAATTATCTAAATTCGAACTAAAACTTCCATCTCCTCCACTGTTAATAAGTGGATTAATTTGGCAAATTTCCTTCCCTTCTTGAAATGGTGAATCAATTTCTACAAAGATAGTCACTTCTGTAGTCTCAATTGAATCTGTAAAGTTAATAATCCCTGCAATGGGTTTCGACATGGAATTTACAGTCAAACTTAATAATATGATCATTAAAGTACAAATCAATATTTTAGTTAGTTTATTTTTCATATTTTTTTTCAAGTAAATTTTGTTTAATTTATATTTTATTTCATTTATTCAAAACAGGCACTATTATTAATACATTGTGTGTGGTTATATGCTGAATCAACAGTAATGGAATAAGCAATACCTAAGTTCATGTTGAAATCATTTCCATCACTTAACCCTCTTACGTGGGTAGTTAAATATTCTCCTGATCCATCTGATTTGTCTAATCTTGAAATGGTTGGATTTAAATTTCCTGGGATCTCTTGTAAAAAACTTTCTGCAGTATATATCTTGTTGACATCGAAAATACCTTTCCAATTACTTGCCAATGTGCCGTATGTTGAATTTGGTGCTGTATAATTTAATCTGTACTCAGGAGAATAAACTTTTCCAACAATTGACTGATTAAAATAATTGTCTACTGTTATTTGATAACCTCTTGAGATATCAAGATTGTAATTATTTCCATCACTTAATCCTCTGACATGAGTTGTAAAATATTCTCCATTATTAAATGATTTATCCATTCTAGTGATGGTTGGATTTAGGCTACCTGGTATCTCTTGCAAAAATTCTTCTGCAGTATAACTCTTGTTTAAGTAAATTGAAATCCTGTTTGATGCAAGGGTACCATATGTTCCAGAGACTGGGGCAGTGTAATAATAAGTAAACTTTCCAACTGGTATGTCTTGACATAAACCTTCATTATTTCCTTCTACTGAACTAACAGTATAATACTTTTTTTGAACTTCGCTAGCATTATAATCCGTCCAATTAGTTGCACTGACATTAATTATTTTAGTTACTGTTGGTGGTATTGAATCCAAATTTAATGTCATGATCTCTGAAATGTTTTCTGAATAATAAATGTTGTAATAATCTGCATCATTTACAAAACTCCAATTAAGATCTGTACTTTCATTATCTTCGTTTAAAGTTCCTGTTAAAAATTCAGGGCCTAAATATTCTGAACTGATTGTTAGTTCAAAACTTTCTGAATCTGGGTCAAATGCGGCCTTATCACAATAAACATAAATATCGTATGTTCCTCCTTGTCCTTCTACTGGTGTAAAAATTATTTGTCCTGTACTCGTATTAATAAAAAATGAGCTTAATGTAGGGATTGTTAAATAATAAAATTCTAACTCTTCATTACAATGTTGTGAACAATTAACTGAATAATTAAATAATCTTCCAATACTTGCTTGTTGGTTTGAGATTGATGAAATTACTGGTTCTCCTAAAATGCACATAGAAACATTACCACCTTCATTTTCCTGACTAGCCATTCCAGTAAGCTTTGCCATTTCATAAACACCAATTACATTTGATATGATTAGTATAATTGTGAAAACAAGAATTAATTTTGGTGTAAAATTATTTGTTTTACTATGTACACTTTTATTATCTTTTGATTTACTAATAGTTTGTTCTTTTTTATGGTTACTTTTCCTTTTTGATTTCTTTATAACTTTCATTTATCTCTTATTTTTTTTCTTCAAAGTCCTATTATAAGCAGTCCAAATTGTTCTATCATTACGATTTAATAATCTGGCAATTTGAGCATAAGTCATTTTTTTATTTTCTTTTAAGTGGACGACAATTGCTTCAAGAATACTTAATTTACGATTTTTAAAAATAGACGTGGGAATAGCTAATGATGATTTTTCAAATATTCTGGTCTCCATTTTAAGTATTAATATCTTATACTTACATTGTGGTGTTATATAAACTTTTCCAATTGACTAACAATACTTACATTGTAGTGGTCTATTTTTTTACTTACATTGTAAGTGAAATAATATTTTAATTTAATATCATTTTAATGTGATGTTTAGTTGTAATCAATTCATTTGAAATAAAAGTTAAATTTTACAATTTTACAATTAATTTATAAGAAAATATTATAAACTAAGAGTTTTTAATAAATCCTATAATAATTTAAATTAATAATAAAATTAACTTGGTTGATTATATGAAGAGGTGTTAAGATGATTAAATCTAAATTGAATATTTTAATAATTGTACTTTTAATTTCTATTTTTTGTTTAATTAACGTTGAAAATGTTAACTCAATTAACATGATGGGTGCTAGGACTGAAATAAGTTATTCTCCTGGGAATGTTGAAACGTTAGATTATTACATCTCAAACGTAGATAGTTTAAAAGTTACTACTGAAGGTGCTTTAGCAGTGGGAGCTGTAGTTTTAGATGAAGAATATAATGAAGAAGAAAATTCTTGGAGGATTGATTGTGATGGTGATTGCACTGTTAGAATTGAATTAACAATCCCTGATATGGGTAGTTCTCCTGGTTGGCATGATTTTATAGTTTTATTTGAGGAAGCTCCTGAAGAAGTTTATGGTAAAGCAATGATGGCAGCTACTGCTGCAATTAGATCTAGAGTGAAAATGATAGTCCCTTATCCTGGTAAGTATTTAGAAGCAAGTTTTAGTGTGGAAGAAGCAGATAGGAATGTGATGCAAGGTGAAAAGAAATATTTTACTGTTAATGCTCATTCATATGGTTCCGAAATAATTAATTATGTGGGTGGTAATATTACAATTACAGATTCTTCTGATGGTTTAAGTGATAATAATTGGGTTGTAGATTTAACTGAAGCTTCTAGTTTAACTGAAAGTCAGAGTGCTAGTCTTTATGCAGAATGGGATACTTCTGATATTGAAATTGGATCTTATTATGCTTATGGTGATGTTTTTTATGATGATAATTCTACTACTGCTAGTATATATTATTTTAATGTTGGGTCAGAATATGTTGAAGTAGATAGGGTAGACCCTCTAGAATTGATAACTGGAGGAATTAATAAAATCTCTTTAAGGTATTTTAATCATTGGGCTTCAAATTTAGATACTCATTCATATTTAAGTTTGAAAAATAAAAACTCTTCTGAAGAATTAGCTTACGTAACAACTTCTACAGGGAATGTTGTTGGACAAAATTATGGTGCAACTGAAGGTTATTTAGATTTAACTAATGTTAGTGTTGGTGAATATAATTTAGATATTGAGACCTTTTATGGAAGTTCTTCAAATGTAATATCGTTTAATGTTTCTGTTGTTGAAGGTCAAATTGAAGAGATAATTGAAGAGGTTATTGTAGAAAATGAACCTGTAGGCATTAATGCTTATTTATTGTACGGGGTTATCATATTAGTGACTTTATTAACTTTAGGTGCTTTGATTTTCTTGTTTATGAAATCTAGGGATAAGGGTGATGAAGATGAGTTTGCAGAATATGGTGATGACTTTGGTGGTTCTGGTGGAGGTAGTGACTTTTAGTAACTTATTTTTCTTTTTTTATATCTGTAATAAAAGTTTTAACTAAAGTTATATAATGTAATGGGGTTCTGTGATAATTATGGTTAAAATTGAAGAGATTTACAATCATAAAAATAATATTTTTGTAGATGTAAGATCTCCAAAAGAATTTGAAGAAGATACAATCCCTGGTGCTATAAATATCCCTTTATTTCTTGATGATGAAAGGGCAATTGTTGGGAAGATCTACAAACAAGAATCAAGGGAAAAAGCAATTAAAGTGGGGATGGGATTTTTTTCTGCAAGATTAAATGACATTTTTGAACAATATTCTGAATTAAGTTGTAAATTTAATAAACCAATTGTAATTTTTTGTTGGCGGGGTGGTATGAGGTCTGGTAGTGTTTATTCATTGCTTAAATCTTTGGGTCTTAATGTTTTGAAATTAGATGGGGGTTATAAGGATTATCGAAGATTTGTTCGTGAAAAATTAGAGAAAATTAAATTACCTCAATCATTGGTTTTGTTTGGGTTAACTGGTTCTGGAAAAACTGAAATTATTAAAAAATTATCGAATGGGTTAGATTTAGAAGGTTTGGCTCAACATAGGGGTTCAATATTGGGTGATATTGGTTTGAAACAAAATGGTCAAAAGAAGTTTGAAAGTCTTTTACTTAAAAAAATAGAAGAATTAAAAGATCAAAAATTTATTGTAATTGAATGTGAATCTAGAAAAATTGGTAAAGTTGAAATTCCAAAAAATATATTTAAAAAAATAAAACAGCCTTGGAAAGCAGTACTATTAGATAAAAAATTAAATGAAAGAATTAAAATTCTTAAAGAGACTTATTTTAAAGAAGTTAAAATTATTGATGTTAAAAATAAATTGGATTTAATTAAAAAACATTTAGGTAAAGAAAAACTAGAAAAATTAAATTTTTTATTAGATTCTGAGAAGATTGATGAATTCATTGAAGAGATGTTATTAAATTATTATGATGGCCATTATGAAAGATCATTTCAAAAATTTGATTATGTCGTAAAGTCAGATGGGGATTTTTTTGAATTAATTAATGATTTAATGAAAAATGAACAGTATTGCATTTTAAATTGAGTTTAAAACAGTACTTAAGAACCTTTTTAAAGTATATCTTAAAAAATACAGTACTGTGAACAAAAAAAAGTCTTATTTTTTGACTTTGTGATAGGGAGGACATTAAAAATGGCAGTAGAGAAATTAAATAAAGAAAATTTTGAAATTTTATTTGATGGTGATGGTTTAAAAATTATTGATTTTTGGGCTAGTTGGTGTGGTCCTTGTAAAATGATGGGCCCAGTGTTTGAAGAATTAAGTGGGGATTCTGAGTTTGAAAATAAGTTGAAATTTTTGAAATTAAGTACTGAAGAAGAATCGGAATTGGCAAGTAAGTTTTCAATTCAAGGAATACCTACTTTAGTTGTATTTAATGGTAAAGAAGAAATTGGAAGAACTGTTGGTTTTTTACCAAAAGATGCTTTAAAATCTAAAATTAAAGAGATCATTTCAAAAGCATAATCTTTTTAATTTTGATTAAGTCAAGTTCAATTAAATTGATTATTAAAATATTTTATCTTAAAATTGGAGGTATGTAATATGTTAGATTTTGCTTGTAAACGTTTTAGTCTTGATGAAGTAATTCGTTGTGGTTTGGCTTTAACTAAATCAGAATGCAAATTATTACGTTTTATGTTAAAGAATAGTGTTGATTGGTACACTACTGAAGAATTATCTAAACAATTAGATCTTAATTTAAGTACTATCCAACGTTCTGTAAAAAATTTGCATAGTAAGGAAGTTATAGAAAGGTCACAAAATAATTTAGAATCAGGGGGATATGTTTTCTTATATAAAATTAAAAAGAAAAGAGAACTTCGAGAGATGCTAATCGGGATAGTCAAAAGTTGGTCTGAAAGAGTTGAGAAAGAATTGAAAAAATGGTGAAAGTAGGTTTTATTAGATATGTTGAAAAAAGTATATGGTCAAGTTGTTGATATGAGGCTAGTTAAATGATTAAACATAAATCTTGGTTATGGTGGTTAACAATATTTGCAAGTCCTAATGTTACAACAACTATTTATCCTCACATTTATGTTTCTAATAATTTTTATAACTTTTCTAAAACTTCTCAAAATCGGATCATAAAGCATGAAAATATTCACCTTGAACAACAGGGAAAAGTAGGATTAATTAAATTTTTATTTTTGTACATTTTTTGTTTTCCAATATTGTATAACTCTTGGAGGTATTGTTGGGAATATGAAGCTTACATAGGTTCTGGAACTTCTAAAAAAAAGACCCAAGAATATCTCAAGTCATGGCAATATGGTTGGATAAAAAATAATCCTTGATTAATATAGTTCTTGTTATTAGCTATTTCTATTTAGAAATATTAATTAACTACCTTTTAAATTTCTTCAATGATGGTCTTTAATACATGTTGGGTAAAAATTAAAAGTATTAAATTAGAATTTAAAATTTTACTAGCTTGCTTAATCATTTTATTCTCACTTCAATTAATATTTTTTCATCATACTATTGATGATTCATTTATCAGTTTTCGTTATTCTGAAAATTTAGTAAATCATGGGGAACTTAATTGGAATGTTGGTGAAAATCCAGTAGAAGGATATTCCAATTTTTTATGGGTTATTTTGGCAACATTACCTTTAATCTTTGGATTGAATATTTATCTGTTTATGAAAATTGTTGGCATGATTTTTGGATTGATGTCTGTAATTGCTATTTATAAACTTAGTAAAGAATTATCTCCTAATTTAAATTGGTATCCACCTCTTTTTCTTTCTTTATCTTATCCTTTTGCATTATGGTCTGTTTCAGCAATGGAAACCTCATTTTTCACATTTTTATTAATAATTTCAATATATTACTTTGTTGTTGAATTAAGATTTGGTAAAGGATATAAATCTTCAATCTTGTTTTTATGTTTAGCTTTAACTAGGTCTGAGGGAGTTATTTTGTTTATTATATCTTTATCATTTAGATTATTTTACATTTATATGTGCGAAAGAAATAAATTACAGAAAACAAAAGGTTTAATTTATAAATTAATAAATACTTTAAAGAAAAATATTGTTTGGATTTTAATTTTTGTTATCCCTTACTTAATTTACTTTTTTTGGAGGTGGAATTATTACGGTTTTTTCTTTCCAAATACGTATTATGTAAAAAACATGCCTTTTGGTGGTTTAAATTACATTATTGGTACTGTGTTAATATTTTCTCCATTTATATTAATTGGGTTATTTTATTTTATGAAAAATAAAAACTGGAAATGGACTTATATTTTTATGATTCAATTTTTCTTTTTTTTAACTTTTCTTAATATAAACCCGATCATGGGTAATATCTTGAGATATGTTATTCCTATCTTGCCTTTTTTTGCATTACCAATACCTTTCATTTTTGGAGAAAGTATTGTTAGAAAAAATAAGTTATTGAAAATGTTTTTTCTGATCTTTTGTGTATGTATATTAGGTGTCAATTTCATCAACTTTTCTAATAATTATGAAATAACTAAAACTTATGTTTTAAATATAGAAAATGTAAATATCCCTCTTGGGATTTCTTTTAGTGACAAAAATCTAACTGTGGCATTAGGTGATTGTGGGATAATCCCTTTTTACTCAAAATCTTCTGTGATTGACCTTTTAGCTTTGAATAATGAATTTCTTGCCCATAATGGGTTCAGTTCAGAATATGTCATTAATGAGCGACCTGATGTAATTATACTTAGGGTAGCTAGTGATGATAAAGAAATATTTTTTCCTTTTGATTCGGTAAGTGCTTTAATTTATGAAAATGATTTATTACATGAATTCTATGAACTTAATCAAATAATCCCCATGTTTAAACAAGTAGAAGGAAATGAATATTGGTATTGGGTTTATTATTCAAAGTACTGATTGATAAATTTTTGGTGTTAATATAATAAAAAAAGAGCCTCAGGGGGGAGTTGAACCCCCGACCTCTTGATATCTTATTGTGCTGTTAAGTCCATTGGGAACACAACAGATAATTACAAGTCAAGTGCTCCAGCCACTGAGCTACTGAGGCAAAATATTTATTTATTACAATTAAATAAATTAACAAAAACTCAAAACTAGAAGTTGATTTATTAAGTTTTCTATCATTTAATTGATGATGTAAGGAAATTATTGTTTTCATCAATTACATGTTGAGGTGCATTTTTTTAAATAAATAATTATCATTGTTACTATTATCTTTCATTAATTTAACTTTTAAGGTGTGATGGCCATGCTTGTGATGGGTGAAATGATTTTGCTTCTTCGTAAGGTAAATATCTCTTTAATTTGAACCATTGTTTGATGAAATTTTGTAAAACATAAATCTCTTGATATAACTCTTTTTTACTTTCTGATAAATAACCATCATAAATTCTTTTAGTAAAAAAAGATTTTATCATTCCTAATAATTTGTCTTCTTCAAATTCCTTTTCATATAATTTTTCAATAGATCCAAAAATTTTCAACTCAACTTCTCCTTTATTTGTTTTAATTTTTTGTCCATCTCTAATTATTTCTGCTGACCCTAAAGCGATACAATGAAAATTCATGTCAATATAATACTTTAATTTTGTTGATCCAGGTGCTTGTTTAGCTAACCTCCACCAAATTCTTACTTCTTTAACACTACCAGTGTGACGTTCTGAGTAATATTTTTCGAACCATTCATTACTTGGAGAATTTTTGAAGTCATCAGTCCAACCATACTCATGTAACCAAAATTTTAAAGCAGTATAAAATTCTTTCATATCAAAAATATCTTTATACTTAACAGTAGCTGGGGAGAAAGTATCAAATATCTGTATTAATCTATCACTTGGAACTTTTTTAGTTGGCACAGGTCATAAAAGAGTTTTTTAGTATATAAAACTTTAGATTTTTTAAATAAATTTTTTATTCACTTAACATTGTTCTCAACTTTGATTTTATGATTCTAAAAGTAATATACAGGACTTTCATGGTACTGATCGGTTTTGATATGATTTTTATATCTCCACTTTTTATTGTAGAAAATAAAGAATTGATATTTTTATCACAATTGATTAAAGAAAATGTATTGCCCAAATCTTTGATAGTGTGCACGTCTGAATTTCCAACTAATGGTTTGTTAAATTTTTTAGATAATTTTTTTGTTTTTTTGTTTGGGTTCCATAATGCATGATAAAAAAAAGAAATTTCCCATGCGTCAAATAAATCAATCTCTTCAATTATCTTTTCTTTTAAACAACAATTGTCCCCGTGGAACGGGTGTGGGGCAATTATTAAAATTGGTTCATTTTTTTCAAGTTTACTTTTTTTAAGAATTTTTAAATCTTCAAATCTTTTAATATTTTTTATATCTTCGTTAGTTACATTATAAATTAAAACATCTTTATTTTCAATAGATAATTCTGTTCCCGGAATTAACAATATTCCTTTATCTTTTGCGTAATTTTCTAATTCACTAGTATGGGTTACTTTGTGATGGCAAGTAATTGCTAAAACGTCAAAATTTAGTTCTTTAGCTTTATCAATTAATTCTTTTGCACTATGAATTAAATTGTCTTTTGGGTCTAAGTTACAATGGGTATGAAGTTCTACTTTGAGCATAACTTGGTTGTTTAATTGATATTTTATTAATTTTTCTAGTCATGTAGAAATAAATAGGCCTGCCTGGATTTGCACTGGGGATCTCCCGCATTCTAAAGGAAGCAAAGCTTTTTAGTCAGGCGGAAGTTATAGCTACTAGGCCACAAGCCCAAACTTTTAAAAAAAGTACTAACAAATCAATGATTTTTTGTACCATAAAAAAGATTATTTCTTTTTTCTAGATTTGATCAAAATAATTATTTTCTCAACTCTAGAGTATAGGGAAAAACTTATATTCTTATATAGTTTTTCTTATATCATGTTACAGGGTCATCATCACCATTTTTGGTGGAAATTAATTCCTGGAAAGGAAATGAACCAAATATATCTTTCAGTAGCTTTAAGATCTTTTGCTTTATCTTTAATTTCTTTGTTTGTTCCTATGTATCTTTATAGTGAATTGGGATATTCCTTACAAGAGACTTTAGCATTTTATATCATTTTTTCAGTAACTTTGGCAGTAACATCACCATTTGCTGCAAAGTTTGCTTCTAAATTTGGTCTTAAACATAGTATCTTGTTAAGTGTTCCATTTCAAGTAGCTTACTTTTATTTATTGTACCAATTAGCATCTGTTAGTATCCCTTTGGGTTTAATTGCAACATTGGAGGGTTTTGCTTTAGCATTTTTTTGGATGGGAATGCACCTTGAATTTAGAAAAATTAGTCATAGGGGGCACCGTGGAGAAGAAGTTGGTAAAAGACAAGCAGTTATGATTTTAGCAACTTTAGTTGGACCTTTGGTAGGTGGGACAATGATAAAATTTGTAGGGTTTGGTGTAGTGTTTATAATTGCAAGTATTGCACTTTTAATTTCAGCAGTGTTTCTTTTTGCAAGTAAGGAAAGGCATGTAAAATATCATTTTTCAGTAAAATCACTTTGGTCTGAAAGTTATTTTAAGAATTCATTATTTTTTACTTATCGGGGAATTTGGGTTATGGCAAATGCTGTGCTTTGGCCACTTTTCATATTTATAACTTTAAACGATTATCTCTCATTGGGTGTTATTGGAACAATCGCAGGATTAGCATCAGCAATATTAAGTTTAGTAATGGGGAAAGTTAGTGATACTAAAATTAATAAGCGGGGTATAATCAGGTTTGTAGCTCCAATAGAGGCAATTACTTGGTTTTTTAGGGGATTTTTAACAACATTTATGGGTTTTTTGGGTATTTCAGTACTTCAATCAATTGTTTATGGTGCTAGGGCGGCTCCAATGGGTGCTTTGGTTTATGATCAAGCTAAAGGAAATCCAGTTGAATTTTTTATTACACGGGAAATTTTTATTTCTCTTGGAAGGGTATTTGTTTTATCTGTGATATTGATTAGTGTAAATTATATCCCCGCATTTATCTTAGTTGGTTTATCCAGTTTTGCAGTGTTTTTGTTTTAAATTATTATCTATTATCTCTGTTAAATGTACTTTTTAATGTTTTAACAAGTTAAGAAGGTTTATATATTTAAACTATTTTTATTAATTAATTATAAGAGGTGATTTTAGATGAATAATAAAACAATTGTTGCTTTACTTGCAGTAGCACTAGTGATTTCTTTAACTGGGACAATCATGAGTGTGAATGAAATAAGTGAACTTGGTGGGAAGTGGATGGTTATAAGTGGTGCAGTAACATCAAGTGCAACTGATACAGGTAACACTACTTTAGAAGTTCTGGCTAATGTGGGTTTGAATTTAGATGATAATGCTATTGATCTAGGAGCGGGTTATGTAGATGGTATTTCTTCGACAGGAATAATCACAACTGATGGTACTGTGGTTAGTTGGAAAAATTCAACTGGTGGCACTCCTACTATTAGTGATAAACATACTTTAAATAATACTGGTTCAACAACTGTTAATGTTACTGTTTCTATGGATAAGGATGATTCAGAACATTGGTTATGTGGTGCAAGTGGTTCAACTTGTCCAGGTGATAATGCTCAAGTTGATGTGAAAATGACTGAAAGTGCTGGAGATTCTTGTATTAGTGGTGAACAAACAGGTTATGTGGTTTTAGCTAATACTACTAGTAAAAATACAGTTAAATTATGTGATAGTTTTAAACCTACTGATGGGACTGACACTTTTGATGTTCATTTCGGGTTGACTATTCCGCAGGAAGCCCCAACAGGTACAAAAACTGCAATATTTACTTATATCGCAGAAGCACAGTAATTTTTTCTTTTTTTTCTTAAATTTTTATAATATATCACATTAAATTTTTATTAAATTAAACTTTTATAAGTTTAAATTGGACAAAATAAAAATAATCTCTGAAAATGAATTCATTTCAAAGTTATTAGACCTTCAATATATTGATTTTAAAGATAATAATTTTGATAATTTGATCTCTGAAATGAAACATTTGTCTAGGGATGTTAATTGGGCAAAAGGGTGGCCAGAAGATGATGTCTCTTTTTGGAATGCTGAAGCGTTTATGTGGTGTAATAAAATTAGTGCCAATAAAAGAAAACAGATCCAAGAAGAATTATTGGCTCTTTTGTTAATTGATAAAGTAAATATTAATTTAGATCTTGGTGCAGGTGGATTTAGTTACATCCCCTCAATTGCATTTGATTTTTCTAAAAAAATGTTAAGTTATAATGATAATGCTATCAAAAAGATTGAAGGAGATTTAGGAGAAAAATTACCTTTTGAAGATAATTATTTTGATTCTATAACTGCAATATTTGTATTTAATTATGTTAAAAATTTAAATTTAATCTTAAAAGAGATTAAAAGAGTTCTAAAAAAAGATGGTATCTGTATAATTGTTCAAAATGCTAAAAAAATAAATGACTGGCAAAGGCAGAAAGAAAAAAATGAATTTAATGAAAACAATACCTCTAGTTGGTTTAACTTTTTTACTAGTTTTGGGTTTGAAGTTAATTTAACTTTGAAAAATAATCTCTTGTTTTTTAAACTAAAAAATAATTCTAACCATTATTGAAATTTAGAAATAAAAAAATTATTAAACTTGAGTTTAAAACAGTAAAATTAATATACAAAGTTTATTTTATAGTTTAATTAGATAGATTAATAAGATAGTTTAATTGTTTGATATATTAAAATTAGGGGAAAATAGATGGTAAGTGCAGAATTATTGGAAAAGCATGGTTTTAAGCAAGAAGTATCTGAAGTAATTGATAATGGTACTTTTCACCAATTAGGTTATCCTGCCCCAATTCTAAAATATCGATTAGCTTATGAAATTGAAGATTTGAATATTGAAGAACCATACTATTGGATTATGGACAATATGCGAACACATTTTGCAATTGTTGAAAAAATTGAAGATGTTTTTTCTGCATCTGAAAATTCTGCTTTTTTTGGAGTAACTCAACAAAGGTTAGGTATTCAACAAGATAAAGTTTCCCAATATTTAGCACAAGTTGGTAAAATGGTTAAAGAACTATTTCAGATGATCAGAGAATTAAGAATACTTGATGAGAGGTTAACCTATTATCGGGAAAGTGGTTCTCAGTTAGATAAAGAAATTTCTAAAAGAAATAAAGCTGCTGAAATTACTTTGAAAGGTATTTTTGTAGATTTAGTGCAAGGTGGCGGGAAAAGTCCAGCTTCAGTTTATGGTATGTCACGAGAATTGGAATTTGTAACTTTGCCAGACTTATTTTTTGATGCCCCACCTTTCAAAAATATTGAAGAGATGAGTAGGTATGTTAATGCTTTAAGGGAAACTTTTAATGAAAATGTAACTAGGGTTTTAACAAGACATCTTAGGCAATACATGGAATGGAAAAAGAGAACCAATAAAGAACATGAAAACAGAAGAGTATTTATGATAAAATATTTGAAGCAACATTATGATATTATTCAGATGTATATCACTTGGATGAAACCTTACTTAAGAAATGTAAATAAGTTGAGTTCCAGGCAACAACATCAAGATTCTCCTGATTTAATTGGTTCATTTGAGGGGGCAATGATAGACATTGAATTAATCGGTCGGCATAGTAATTTGAACCATTGTTTGTTAATGAGTTTTCGGTATCGGACAAGGCCACATATGAAATTTGTACAAGAAGGTTATCAAAGAGGCCCGGTGCATGTTGGTTTTTACGAAATGAATTGGAGAGTTTACCCTTGGGGACCAAAAGAAATTCAAAAATATAAAGAAATGAAGGAAGAAGAAAATTTAATGTTGATGGGGGATTTATCTGGTTCAGTTATGCAATCAATGGAAGCTTTAGGGGATGAACTTAAAAGATATTTGAAAGAGGCTGATGGGATAAATGAAACTGAGAAGACTGAAGGTGGAAAAGTTAATGAAAAGAAGTCTATCTTAGAAAGAGCATTTGGAGATTTTATTGATTTTAAAAAGAAAAGTACTTCTAAAAATAAAAAGATTGAAGGAAAAAAATTAGGTAATGGTTATTTAGCTATAATGGCTCCTTCTTGGTTGTTATATAAAAATTTTAAAAAATCCCATAGGATGATTACTTGGTAACTGTTTAAATATTATTATTATTATTATTATTCATTTTTGATGTTTAGTTTATTTCTTCTAAAAATTTAATATGTTTTTGGGAAGTATTTTATATTACCTCGATATGTGATCTTAACACATAGTAAATTGGTAAAAATAAATCTATTTTTTATGCAGGTCTGTTTACAAAATGGGAAAAGAAGATTTGAATGCTGAAGAAAGGTTAGCCAAACTTAAAAAATTGAAAGAAGAAAAAGAGAAAGAAATAGTGGAAGCTAAAAAATTAATATTTGATACTGAAGAAGAAATTAGTTCAAAAAAGATATTTGAAGAAAAAGTTCCTATTCCTCAAGTTGCTGCTGAGAATGTTAAAAATCTTAGTGAATCTGAAAAATTAGTGGTAATGACTCAAAGACAAATTTCTAAGAATGAAAGTGATGACGAAGACGATGAAGATAAGAAAAATGATAAAAATAAATCTATTAAATCAGGGTTAGAAGAAAAAACCAAATCTTTTGGATTAAAAGATTCATTAGAGGAAACAGTTAGTTCGGAACAGATAAATCCTGAATTAATGCAAAAAATTAATCCAACTTCTTATGGTGCTTCTGTTGAAGATTTAAGTCAAATTCCTATCACTCAACTGTATGATGAAGTTAAGGGGATTTATGAAACTGGCGTTGAAAAAGGTTATTTCTCTGAACAAGAAAATCGTAACATTAGATATATCAATCAAGCAATTGATCAAAAAATGAATGATGTTGAACAAGGGAGTTATACTTTAACTGAAGAAGTTGCTAAGACTGCAATATTAAGTAAAGAAATAGCAGAGAAAGTAAATGTCTTGTATAAATCAGGAGCAACAATATATGACCCAAATCGGAAAGATAACTAAATTATTTAGGTTAATAATTTAAAATAAATAATTAGATTTTATTTTTAATTTAATTACTTCTTCAATCAATTATTAACTAATAATCTAAATTTTTTGTCTCACTTATTGAGAAAAATTAATATACCTTAAAATTATAATTCTATTATATGGTAGAATTTGGCACAGGTTATTTTAATGCGATGGACAGAGAATATGATTCTGGTATGATTGATATGCCCGAAAATACACCCTCACAAAAAACTAATGATGTTGGTGTGACTGCTGGTGACATTGGTATGAGTTTAGGGTTGGGGCCAGTGCCAAACATTCCTGCTGTCCAAGGTAAATTAAGAGCCGGTTCTAAAAAAGTTGAATTGGGTTTTATGGGTCAAGGTAAAGGTAGTGGTCAAGGACATACTCCTGGGATGTATGGGCAGAAACAAAGACAAGCTTTAAAAGAAATGGCTAAGGCAAATCGAATTGATTTTACTACTCACGCTTCAGTTGGTGTTTGGGGATTGGCTGGTCAAGATAGGCAAGGTAATTTTTCTCGTGAACAGAAAGAAGCATCTGTTCAGGAAATTAAAAGAGCGATAGAATTTGCATCTGACGTTGCAGAAGGTGGTCCAATAGTTGTACATACTGGGGAATTTCAAAGAGCAATTAGTGAAGCCCAATGGAACAAAGATGGGAAATTTGAATCTTATCCAGGTGAAGAAGAAAGAGCAAGTTATCGTGTTGTGGATAGGAGAACTGGTGGGCTGGTCTCAGAAGCGAGAAAGGGGAAAGCAATTGCAAAACCTATCTGGAATAGGTATGAATCTGATAATGATGAAGCTTGGGATAAGGAAGGTGGTAAAGAGTATATTGATAGTAATGGAAATAAAGTTTCTCAAGGTGATTATGTTGATTATTGGGGCAATAAGGTCAGTCGGGCAGAAAGAGTTCCAATGTATGATAAAGAGAATGGTGTGTTTAAAGCTAAACAGTATAAATGGGACGATTTCCAGAATGAAGCTAAAGATATGACTGAAGAAGCCAGAGATGTTTGGCGAAAATGGAAAAATGGTGAACTTAGTAAAACAGAAAGACAAAATTCTATCTGGAGAAGATTTTTAGATAATCAGTACAAAAGAGAAGATGATGTTTATGTTAAACCAGAAGAAGCATACATTGTTGCAACTTTAGAAACTAATGCTGCAAATGCTCGTGGTTTATCACATTATTATGGGAGAAGTTTTAATGATACTGTTGAACAAATGGAGAAATTAAAGAAAGCTTTAGTATTTTATGAGAAAATTGAAGAAACAGTTGATGAAGAAGAAAAATGGAAACTTAAAAGGCAAGTTGATCAATTAGCGGCTGGATTAGTTCCAACTGACGCTAAAATGCCCACTGAAATAATAAAAAAACAACTTGCTGGTGTTGAAAGTAATTTTAAACACGCAAAAGAAACTGCGGCAGCACAATGGGCACAAGCAATGGAAGCTGAAGAACAAATCAGAAATATCCAAAGTGCAGAATCTTATGCAATGGAAGAAAGTTATGATGCCTATGCTAGGGCTGGTTTGTATGCTATGGAAAAAAGTAAAGCGTTACAAAAACAAGGTAAGCTGAAGAGGGATCTTTTTATTGCCATGGAAAATTTGTATCCTGAAAGTTATGGTTCTCATCCTGATGAGTTAATGCATATCCTTCAAGGATCAAGAGATCGAATGGCGACAATGTTACAACAAAAAGGGTATAATGAATCTGAAGCTGAAAAAATGGCTGAGAAAAGTCTTAAAGTAACATTTGACACTGGGCATATGAATATGTGGCGGAAATATTGGAAGGGTGATCCTGATAGTTCTCCAGAAAAAAATGATAAGGAATTTGAAGATTGGATGGTTGGAACAATTGATAAAATGGCTAAAAAGAAAATGATTGGTCATTTACATCTAGTTGACAATTATGGTTATCAAGATGATCATTTAGCTCCAGGTGAAGGTAATACACCTATTAAGAGGATTATTAAAAAGTTAAAAGAGAACGGTTTTGATGGTGATATGATCGTTGAACCTGGTGCGGATTACACTACTGATAATTCAGGATTTCATAGTGTGATGAAAACTTGGAAACATTTTGGAAGTCCAGTGTATGGTGCTAGTTCTGGTGTAACTCCTAATGCGAGAGGGTGGGGTAATATCCATCAAGGATATTTTGGTATGACTCAATCACCTTATTTTACTGTTGGGGCATATGTTCCTTCAGAAGAATGGTCTCTTTGGAGTGGGGTGCCATTAGAATAGTTATATCATTATTATTATCATTATTATTATTATTATTATTATTATTATTAATTTAATTTGTTCTGTTTAACTTCATTATTTTAGTTAAATGCACTTTTTTTGTTTATATTAACTTACTTTTTTCTTTTTCATTTTTAGAAACTTTTATAAATGAAAAATGTTTACATTTGTTAAAGTTATTATTATTTAACTTAAATATAAGAGGTGAACAAAAGGATGGCTAAGCGAAAAACAAAACGTTCTGTTAAGAAAATTAGTAAGCCTACTAGTTCTGATATCTCTGACAAAGCTGTAATTTAT